>Ga0209573_1004056_pt1 | contig 15050 bp, 14 predicted proteins | sample TNRBio252014_DNA_FD_185870 | JGI IMG/M metagenome (GOLD analysis project Ga0209573, IMG submission 185870) | Wastewater treatment Type I Accumulibacter community from EBPR Bioreactor in Madison, WI, USA - TNR Reactor_6/25/2014_ DNA (SPAdes)... | ecosystem: Engineered > Bioreactor > EBPR >...
GTTGGGAACCATTCAATGCAAATCATGAAAAGCAATCGATAGTATATTTCAGAAGACTTAATCAATAATCATTCAACAATAATCAATATACAAAATGGAAACAACAACAGAAAAACGAGCGGTGAATGTAACTCCCGCCAAAGCACGCAAGGTGAAAACCGTAGCGGTGTTGGGTTCCGGTGTGATGGGCAGCCGTATTGCCCTGCACTGTGCCAACATTGGCTTAAAGGTGGTTCTACTGGACATCGTGCCTTTTAACCTAAGCGAAGAAGACGCTAAGAAACCTGCGCTTCGCAACAAGATTGTAAACGATTCTTTGGCTTTTGCTTTAAAGAGCAATCCCAATCCATCTTACGACAAGGCTTTTGCTTCGCGTATCAAAACGGGCAACTTTGACGATAACATGGCTTTGATTAAAGATGCTGACTGGGTAATTGAAGTGGTAATGGAGCGCCTTGATATCAAACAACAGGTGTTTGAGAAAGTAGAGAAGTTCCGCAAGCCGGGTACTTTGGTTTCTTCCAATACTTCGGGCATTCCAATTCACCTGATGGCAGAAGGCAGAAGCGATGATTTTAAAGCGCATTTCTGCGGCACGCACTTCTTTAACCCTCCGCGCTATCTGCGTTTGTTAGAGGTGATTCCTACTGCACACACACATCCTGAAGTAATTGATTTCTTCATGCACTTTGGCGATTTGTTTTTGGGTAAGCAAACTGTGTTGTGCAAAGACACTCCTGCTTTTATTGCTAACCGCGTTGGTGTGTTCAGCATCGGTGCCGTTATCAAATTGATGCAGGAAATGGATTTGACTGTGGATGAAGTAGATGCTTTGACAGGCACCTTAATCGGCAAACCTAAGTCAGCAACTTTCCGCACAACGGATGTGGTTGGTTTAGATACCATGATTAAAGTAATGAAAGGTGCTTATGACAACCTGCCAAATGATGAATACCGCGATGTATTCCAGTTGCCGGAGTGGATTTTGAAAATGGATGAAAACAAATGGCATGGTGACAAAACCGGTCAGGGATTTTTCAAGAAAACTAAAGATGCAAAAGGCAAAAAGTCGTTTGAAACTTTAGACTGGAAAACATTTGAATACAAACCTTCGGCTAAAACTAAATCGGCAACTACCGAGATTGGCAAAAACATCGAAGACTTGCCTAAGCGTTTGAAAGCAGTTGCTGCTTCTACCGATAAGCATGGCGATTTCCTGCGCAAACTTTCTTTCTATGTAAATAGCTATGTGAGTTTGCGTATCCCTGAAATTTCTGACGAATTGTATCGCATTGACGATGCCATGCGCGCAGGTTTCGGTTGGGAGTTAGGTCCTTTTGAGCAATGGGACATTGTAGGCGTTGCTGCTTCTGCTGAAAAAATGAAAGCTGCCGGATTCAAATTGGGTGCTTGGGTAGAGGAATTCCTTGCTGCGGGCAACACCAATTTCTACAAAATTGAAAACGGTAAACGTCTTTACTACGATATTCCATCTAAGAGCTACAAAGCAATTCCGGGAAGAGAGTCATTCATCATTCTTTCAGACATTCAATCTTCTACCAAACCACTCTGGAAAAACAGCGGTGCAAGAATTGACGACCTGGGCGATGGTGTATTGAACGTTTCATGGAACACCAAAATGAATTCATTGGGTGGTGAAGTTTTAGAAGCTATCAATAAAGGTATTGACCTTGCCGAAACACAAGGCTGGAATGGTGTAGTGTTGGGACATCCGGGTGTGAACTTCAGCGCAGGTGCAAACCTCGCCATGATTTTCATGATGGCGATTGAGCAGGAATATGATGAATTGGATTTTGCTGTTCGTGCTTTCCAAAACACTACCATGCGCTTGCGTTATTCTTCTATCCCTGTGGTAAGTGCTATCAAAGGCTTAACCCTTGGTGGCGGATGCGAAATCGCTTTGCACAGCGATAGTGCAGTTGCTCAGGCAGAAACTTATATCGGCTTGGTAGAAGTTGGCGTGGGCTTGATTCCCGGTGGTGGCGGAACCAAAGAATTGGCTTTGCGTGCCAGCGATGCATACTATGCAGGCGACACTCAAATCACTCAATTAGCCGAGCGTTTTACTGCTATTGCTACCGCAAAAGTGGCAACATCTGCACACGAAGGCTTTAGCATTGGCGTGTTAGATAAAAAGAAAGACTTGATTGTATTGAATGCAGATCGCCATGTTGCCGAAGCAAAAGAAAGAGCTTTGCAATTGTTTAATGATGGCTATACTCAACCGGTTCAACGCGAAGATATCACTGTATTGGGCAGAACAGGTTTGGCTGCTTTGTATGCAGGTGCAGCGGCTTTCCGTGTGGGTAAATACGCCAGTGAGCATGATGAAAAGATTGCACGCAAAATAGCGTATGTGCTTTGCGGTGGAGATTTGAGCAGCGAGAGCAAAGTAAGCGAACAGTACTTACTTGACCTTGAGCGCGAAGCTTTCCTTCAACTTTGCGGAGAAAAGAAAACGTTGGAAAGGATTCAAAGTATTTTGACGAGTGGAAAACCGTTGAGAAACTAATTTGCTTTGAGCGGTGAGCTATGAGCATTGAGCTTTATGCGAGACTATAAAAAATTAGAGGTTTGGAATATGGCAGTTGATTTATCAGTTGAAGTTTATCAGGCAACATCAGGTTTTCCAAAATCTGAATTGTATGGTATTACCTCACAAATTCAACGTGCAGCAGTTTCAATTCCTTCTAATATTTCAGAAGGTGCAGGTAGGGGAACTGAAAAACAATTCAGTCAATATCTACACATTTCTTATGGTTCCGCATGTGAATTAGAAACTCAACTCATTATTGCTAATCGTTTAAAGTATTTAAGTGATGAAAATTTCAATGTGCTTTCTCAAAAGTTAGTTCATCTTCAAAAGAAAATTTTTAATCTGGATAAAACATTAAATAAACAGTCATAGCTCACGGCTCATAGCCCATAGCTCATGGCGCAAAATCTAAAAAAACATGTCACAAGAAGCATACATCGTAGCTGCATCGCGTACCGCGATTGGCAAAGCTAAAAAAGGAGGATTTCGTTTCTCCACTCCGGTAGATTTGGCATACCATGCCATTACCGATTTATTGAAAAAAGTACCGGGCTTAGACCCGATGCGCGTGGACGATTTAATTGTGGGTAACGCAGTGCCCGAAGCCGAGCAAGGCTTGCAGATGGCGCGTTGGGTTGCCGTGCGTTCATTGCCGGTAGAAGTGCCGGGTGTAACCGTGAATCGCTATTGCGGTTCGGGAGTAGAAACCATTGCTATGGCAACGGCTAAAATCCGTGCTGGAATGGCAGATGTGGTTATTGCCGGTGGAACCGAAAGCATGAGCTTGGTGCCAACCGTTGGTTACAAAACTGTACCTAATTACGAAATTTCAAAAGACCATGCGGATTACTACATCGGTATGGGTTTGACCGCAGAAAACATTGCCGACAAATACGGCATCACCCGCGAGCAAAGCGATGAATTTTCTTTCAACTCTCATAAAAAAGCGGTTGCTGCAATTGAGGCAGGCAAGTTCAAAGAATTTATTGTGCCAGTAGAGGTTGAAGAAGTTTATTATGAAGGCGGAAAAAAGAAAGCCCGAAAGTTTGTGGTAGATAGCGATGAAGGTCCGCGCAAAGATACTTCTGTGGAAGGATTAGCAAAACTGAAACCTGTTTTCAAAAATGGCGGACAGGTAACTGCGGGCAACTCCTCTCAAACATCCGATGCTGCGGCATTCGTAATGGTGGTGAGTGAGCGCGTGGTGAAAGAACTGGGTTTGAAACCAATCGCCCGTTGCGTAACATCAGCCAGCGTGGGTGTTGACCCTACTATCATGGGCATGGGGCCGGTAGCAGCTATTCCAAAAGCACTAAAACAAGCCAACTTAAACCTTAGCGACATTGGTGTGATTGAATTGAACGAAGCATTTGCAGCGCAAGCATTAGGCGTTATCAAAGTAGCCGAGTTGAATCAAGACATCATCAACGTAAACGGTGGTGCGGTAGCTTTGGGTCATCCGCTGGGTGCTTCGGGTACTTACTTGTTTATGAAATTGTTGGAAGAGCAACGCGCACGCAATTCAAAATACGGTATCGTTTCTGCCTGCATTGGTGGCGGACAAGGTATTGCCGGTGTGTTTGAAATGTTGTAATGATATTTATGTGCTTTGAGCATGAGCTTTAAGCCATGAGTTTTGTATTAAGCCTCACTTGATTGTATCGAGTGGGGCTTAATTGCTAATTGAAGATTGTTTAATTTGCTTTTGATATGGAGGAGTGTGAGATATGCAAATGATTGAGTATGCAGTTTTTGATAATAATAATGGCTTTTAAGCAATGCAAACAAATATCTTTGGAGAAGTAGAGTTATCGGGCATCACAATTGACCAAGCCGCAAAAGTTGCTAATGTTTCCACCGCCACAATACGCAACTGGATAAAGACGGGCTACCTAACTCTTTGTAGGCAAGGTTTGATTTCGCATGAGTCGTTAGTTGATTTTATGGCAAATGTTGCCGGTAAAGAAAAGCTTAATGCGAGGGCAAATAAGTTGCAAAAAGATGAGCATGACCATGAAGCTGTTACTAACCGATTGGATTTGTTGATGGAGAAGTTTAGTGGAGAAAGTATTGGTGAAGAATATGAGAAGTTGCTTTCAAACTCGTATCGCAATAAAGAGGGTATCTATTATACGCCATCGTGGATAATTGAAGATATGTTTCGGAACCTGCAAATTGATGAAGGGTTTATTTTTTTAGACCCTTGTTGTGGTTCGGGAAATTTTGTTGTGGAAGCAATAAAGAGAGGTGTTGCCCCCGAGAATGTTTACGGCTTTGATGTAGATGAAAATGCGGTTTCGATAACCAAACAACGCATTATGAAAGAGTTTGGAGTTGATGCGGTAAATGTAAAAGTGGGGGATTTTTTAAACGAAGCATATTTGCTAAAAAGTAAAAAAGTATCTTTTGATATGATTTTTACGAATCCACCTTGGGGTAAAAAAATTGATAAAGCTGACAAGGAAAAGTTTGCCGCATTATATGCTTGCGGTAGTAGTTTAGATACCACATCATTGTTTTTTGGGGCAAGTCTATCGCTCTTGTCAAAAGATGGTTATTTAGGATTTTTGATTCAAGAGGCATTTTTCAATATCACTACATTTGAAGATATACGCAGGAAGGTTACAGCCAAAAAAATATTAAGGCTTGTAGATTATGGCAAAGCGTTTAAAGGTTTGATAACAAAGGCTCAGGCAGTAATCATAAAGAACACGAATGTTACTGCTGATGATAGTATTGAATGTAGTGTGAATGGGGTTGCCTATTCAAGAAGTTTAGAATCATTTATTAAAAACCCTAAGCGTATCTTTAATTTCTGGTCAAACGAAAATGATGCCCATGTAATCAATAAGCTATATTCAGTTGCTCATACTACACTAAGTAGTAATGCCAATTGGGCATTGGGAGTAGTAACCGGAAACAATGAAAAGTATTGTAGTGATGTGTGTAAAGAGGGGTATGTTCCAATATACAAGGGAGCGGACATTACAAAGGGCGGGCTGAAAGAAGCAGGCACTTTTATTCTAAATGATTTTTCTAACTTTCAGCAGGTGGCGCCAATAGAAATGTATAAGGCTAAGGAAAAGATAATATACAGGTTTATTACTTCGGACTTATGTTTTTATTACGATACCGAACAAAGATGGATACTTAATAGTGCCAACTTGTTTATTCCATTTGGTTTGAATGTAAGTGGTAAACAACTTACCGACTTGCTTAATAGTGAAGTTATGAACTGGCTTTTTAAAAAGTTGTTTGCTACACACAAAGTGCTTCGCAGCGATTTAGAACTGCTACCGCTGCATTTAGATTACTTTTTAGAGTATCACGATTTTTTGGAAAGTGATTTTTTAAACTTTCTTGGTATAAGGAAAACGGAAGACGGCAGTTTTTCCTACAATTGATATTGTATTTTCATTGTTGTGATTTGCTGTTTTGGGATATAGTTTGGATAATTTTGTGGGTAAGAGTTGCAATTTTGAAAGTAAATACTACTTTTGCCGTCCATTTTAAAAAACAAGGACGGTTGGGATCGTCCGCTAATTCTTTGAATAATGAGTACTACTTACGTTCCGCGCCTTAAAAAGCGTTATAAGGAGGAAATTGTGCCTTCGTTAGTGAAGAAGTTTAACTACACTTCAGTAATGCAGGTGCCACGCCTCGAAAAAATATGCCTTAATCAAGGTGTAAATGGTGCTACATCCGACAAAAAACTTGTGGATGTTGCAGTTCAAGAGATGACCGTTATTTCTGGTCAGAAAGCAGTTGCTGCTAAGTCTAAAAAAGACATTTCAAATTTCAAACTTCGTTCAAATATGCCTATTGCTGCACGTGTTACGTTGCGCAAAGAGCGTATGTATGAGTTTTTGGATAGATTGATTGCTGTATCGTTGCCACGTGTTCGCGACTTTAAGGGTGTGAATGCGAAGGGTTTTGACGGTAGAGGTAACTATACTATGGGTATTAAGGAGCAAATCATTTTTCCGGAGATGGAGATTGATAAGGTTGGTAAAATCAATGGTATGGACATTACGTTTGTTACTTCTGCAAATACTGACGAGGAGGCTGCGGCATTGTTGACGGAGCTTGGTATTCCATTTAAAAAATCAAATTCATAATAACTGATATGGCAAAGAAATCAGTAGAAGCCCGCCAACGCAAACGTGCGGAAATGGTGGAAAGGAATGTAGAGAAACGCGCTGCTTTGAAAGCTGCGGGCGAGTGGGGGTTGTTAGATAAAATGTCTAAGAATACTTCAAAGGTGCGTTTGCGCAATCGTTGTGCGCTTACGGGTCGTGGTCGTGGTTTTGTGCGCATGTTTGGAGTTTCGAGGATTAAGTTCCGCGACCTTGCAAGCGAGGGTAAAATTCCTGGAGTAACTAAGGCTTCTTGGTAAATAAATTTTTGAACCGAAATAATTGTACAAATGGTACTGGATCCAATAGCAGACTTTTTAACGCGCATTCGTAATGCGCAGGCAGCTAACCACCGTATTGTGGAAATTCCTGCTTCTAATTTAAAGAAACGTATTACCGAAATTCTTTACGAGCACGGGTATGTTTTGAAGTATAAATTTGAGGATGAGGGCAATGGTGGTCAAGGCACTATTAAAATTGCTTTGAAGTATGATAACGCGACTAAAACGCCTGTTATCAAAAATTTATCGCGCTATTCTACACCGGGTTTGCGCCAATACAAAGGCAAGAGTGAATTGCCAAAGGTGTTGAGCGGTTTGGGTATTGCTATTGTTAGCACATCGCAAGGTGTGATGACTGATAAGCAAGCTAGATTGAAGGGGATAGGTGGTGAGGTTTTGTGTGAAATATTCTAATTAGAAACGTAGATTCTTTAAAAGAAAAAATATCAGTTATGTCTCGTATAGGAAAAGCTCCTGTAACAGTTCCAGGAGGTGTTACGGTTACAGTTGGTAAGGATAATGTGGTGAAGGTGAAAGGACCAAAGGGCGAGTTGGTTCGCACGGTGGATCCGGATATTACCATTAAGGTTGAAAATGGAGTTTTGGAGGTTTCGCGCCCTACGGAGCAGAAGCGTCATAAGGCTTTGCATGGCACTTACCGTGCTTTGTTGAATAACATGGTGCTGGGTGTAAGCACTGGTTTTGTAAAGAAAATGGAAATGGTGGGTGTGGGTTACCGTGCAGAGGTGGTAAAGCAGGTGTTGACTTTGCAGGTGGGTTATTCGCATCCGGTGGTGGTGTTGTTGCCCGAGGAGGTAACTGCAAGTGCAAAACAAGATAAAGGGCAGAACCCGATTATTACTTTGGAGAGCCATGATAATGAGCTTTTGGGCTTGGTGGCTGCAAAGATTCGCGGGGTTCGTAAGCCTGAGCCTTACAAAGGAAAAGGTATCAAGTTTGCAGGTGAGGTGTTGCGCAGAAAGGCTGGTAAGAGCGCATCTAAAAAATAATAGGTAGGAAATAAATTATCAACAACTAATTAAGTAGTTATGGCATTTAGTAAAGAAGCACGTAGAGAGAAAATTGCTCGTGGTATTCGTGGTAAAATAAGTGGTACAGCTGAGAGACCTCGCTTGTCTGTTTTCAGAAGTAATAAAGAGATTTATGCTCAATTGATTGATGATGATGCGCGTGTAACTGTAGCTGCGGCATCAAGCAGAGATAAGGATTTTGCTCGCACGGGTACTAAGATTGACCAAAGTAAAGCTGTTGGTCAGTCATTAGCTAAACTGGCTGTGGGTAAAGGTTTTGAATCGGTGGTGTTTGATAGAAACGGTTTTTTGTATCATGGTCGTGTGAAGGCATTGGCTGAGGGTGCAAGAGAAGGTGGATTGAAATTCTAAGGTTTAGTAATATTTTTTGCAAAAGGCTGCTTCGGTTTCGGAGCAGCCTTTTTTTGTGTTGTTGCTCAAGGGTGTTGGGGATGTTTGGTTGGAGGCGTTTCGACTTTATGTGTCGTTGTGATGGTTTTACTTGTTTATGTGCTAACTTTATATGCTGTTGTGATGTCTTTATTTGTTTATGTGTTGTCTTCATGTGCCGTTGTGATGGTTTTACTTGTTAATGTGCTGACTTTACCTGCCAATGTTTCTTATTGATGTGTTGACTTCATGTGCCATTGCTGACGCTTTGACAGTTAAATTTTATTGATTATACGTTATGTTTTTGATGATGGTGGTGATGTGTTTGGCTTCGTAGCCTTTGGAGAGTAGGAAACGGAATAGTTTTTGCTTGCGAATGATGGTGGTTTCGCCTTTTATGGTTTTGTATTTGCGGTGGGCGAGTTGGGTGAGTTGTTCTTGGTAATGTGTGGTGGGGAGTAGTTCGTTTAGCAGGGTGGTGTAGTGTTCGGGGTTGATGTTTTTGCTTTTGAGTGCTATTTCAATTTTTTTGCGACCCCATTTTTTTTGTTTGAAGTGGCCATTTACAAATTGCTGCACGTATCGTGTTTCGTTTAACAGGTTTTCGGCTTCGAGTTTTTGGATGAGTTGTTGGGCGGTGGTTTGGCTTACTTCGAGGGCGTGTAGTTTTTTAAGAATGTCGTGGCGGCATCTTTCTTGATAGTTGCAGAAGCGTATGAGTTTGTTCCAAATTTCGTGCATGGTTCAAACATCGTTATTTCGGTAGAATTTGGTGTGTGTAATTGTAAAATTGTTTTGTTTTTTATGAGTGAGGTATAATTGTTGTTGAGAAATGAAGGCAGATAACAGATTGGAGTTGAATGATATTTATGGATGGTAAGTTTCTTAGTAATAAACTTGTGGATTGATGGTGATGGAGTGGTGGATGGTTGGCAGATTGAGAGTTTTTTTATGCTTTGTGGCTCGCATTTTTTTATTATTTTAAAGTATAACTAAGAGAAGAAAGTTTGTATGGACGAGGTGGAAGTGAACCAGGAGGAATGGGATAAGAAGATTATCTTGAAGCATTATCGTGCGTTGTTGCGTTCGTTGAAAAAGAACTATACGATTGCCGATAGGAAGCATATTCGCCAGGCATTTGAGTTGGCGCTTGAGGCGCATAAGGATATGCGGAGAAAGAGCGGTGAGCCGTATATTTTGCATCCAATTTCGGTAGCGCAGATAGCGAGCGAAGAAATGGGGCTGGATGCTACTTCTGTAATATGTGCTTTGCTGCATGATGTGGTGGAGGATACGGAGGTAACGCTTGAGGAGATTGAACGGATGTTTAATAAGGAGGTGGCGAAAATTGTGGATGGGCTTACGAAGATTTCGGGTGTATTTGATTTGAATAGTTCTATTCAAGCAGAAAATTTCAGGAAGTTGTTATTGACGCTGAATGATGATATACGGGTGATATTGGTGAAGCTGGCAGATAGATTGCATAATATGCGTACGCTTGATTCGCTGAAGCGTGAGAAGCAGATGAAGATTGCTTCGGAAACTGCTTTTTTGTATGCTCCGTTGGCGCACCGGATGGGCTTGTATGCTATTAAAACCGAGATGGAGGATTTATCGCTGAAGCATACCGACCCGGTGTTGTATCGCGATATTGCTAAGAAACTTGCCGAAACTAAAAGGGAGCGCACGCGCTTTATTAGTGATTTTATTAAGCCGCTTAAAGATGAATTGATTAAGCGTGGATATAGCTTCGATATTTTTGGGCGACCGAAATCTATTTATAGTATTTACAATAAGATAAAGTTTAAGGGGGTTCCGTTTGAAGAGATTTATGACCTTTTTGCAATAAGGATTATTCTTCATTCGCCATTAGAAAGAGAAAAGAGCGATTGCTGGGGTGTGTATTCGGCAATTACGGATATTTACCGCCCAAACCCCGATAGGCTGCGCGATTGGCTTAGTAACCCTAAAGCTAATGGCTACGAGGCTTTGCACACTACGGTGATGAGTGCGCATGGCAAGTGGGTAGAAATTCAAATACGCTCGGAGCGGATGCACGAAATTGCCGAGAAGGGCTTTGCGGCTCACTGGAAGTATAAAGAAGCAGTTGCCGGAAACGAGAAGGAGGTTTCGAGCGATAGGGCACTGGATATGTGGCTGGAGAAGATTTCTAATGTGTTGAGCAATCCAGATTCGAGCGCTATTGATTTGGTAACCGATTTTAAAACAGAGTTGGTAAGCGATGAGGTGTTTGTGTTTACACCTAAGGGCGATTTGAAACGTTTGCGCAAGGGTGCTACTTCGCTCGATTTTGCTTTTGATATTCATAGCGAAATTGGTAAAAAGTGTATTGGGGCAAAGGTGAACCATAAGCTGGTGCCGCTAAGCCATGTGCTGAAGAATGGCGACCAGGTTGAGATTTTGACTTCGAACAAACAAAAGCCTATTGAAGATTGGTTGAATTATGTGGCTACGGCAAAGGCTAAGTCGGTTATTAAGCAGACGTTGAAGGACGAACAGCGCAAGGTGGCGCTGGCCGGTAAGGAAATGTATGAGAAGAAGCTGAAGCATTTAAAACTGGAGGATAATGACGGGCATTTGGTGCTGCTGATGAATTATTTTAAAGCGATGTCTTCGCTCGACTTTTTTTACAACATTGCTACTAAGAAGATTAACCTTGATGATATATCGAAACTGGAAGTTTATGCTGGTAAGCTGAAGCTGCCTAAGCCGATAGAGCATCAGCGCAGCGATAATTTTGATGAGGCGGTGAAACAAACGCTGCAAAAGAATGCTGAGTTGCTGATAATGGGCGAAAGCAGCGATAAGATTGATTATAAGTTTGCCGCTTGCTGCAACCCTGTGCCAGGCGATGATGTTTTTGGATTTATAACGATAAACGAGGGTATAAAAATTCACCGGATGAACTGCCCCAATGCTGTGCAATTGATGGCAAAGTATAGCTACCGAGTGGTGAAAACACGGTGGACGAAGCAGCATGAAATTGCTTTCCTTACCGGAATAAAAATAAATGGTATTGATGATGTGGGCTTGGTGAACAAGATTACGAATATCATTACCGGGCAGTTGAATTTGAATATGCGCAGCATTTCGTTTGAAAGTGCCGATGGTATTTTTGAAGGAAAAATAATGGTGTATGTGAATGACACTGCACAGTTAGAAGATTTGATTGACCGAATGAAATCGTTGGATGGAATTTTTGATGTGATAAGATTAGATGGAGATGAAAAGGCTTAGGCTTTTGCAAGTGCTATAAAATAAAGAAGCCATCGCAAAGTGATGGCTTCTTTATTAAAGACTTTAGTTGTGAACCGGTACCGGTTTTTTCTTCTTCCACATTTTATTGTTGATGGTGAATGCAAAACCAATCATACCACCAAATGCACTGAAATTGGCTGATCGTCTAAGCTCTTGGCGTGGTCTATCTTCGTTTACATATTCGTTTGGGTCGGGGTTAGAAACGTTTAGCGGAACACGTTTTTTGCCGAATGTTTCGGTGTTACTATTTTCATTCAACTCATCTACAAATTCTGTTTCTTTACTAAACGTTGAGAAGGTTTTTAATCGGTCTTCTGTTTGTCCATCCACAGTAAGCAGGTATTGTGTTAATGTTGTTTTACCTGAGCGAACAAAAAGATATTGCCCAACTACTTCACCATAAATTCTTACCCATTTTGTAATGTTATATCCAACCCCGATAGAACCATTAAAGCCAATTGAAAAGATGGACTTTGTAGTTGTATGCACCGAGGCTTGAGCCGGAACATTCAAGAATTTAGGAAAGAAGTGGTCGCCTTTAATATCTAACTCGTGTTTTGTTGCTCCCCAAAGAGGTAGCGATAATGCGAACCTTCCATAAGGTACAACCTTTGCATCGGGTTTGCAGGCATGAAGGCGAATACCAGGGCTCATCGTAATACCATAAGACCAAGTGGTGGTTTTAATGGTGGTGTTTGGACCTAATACATCATAGTCGTCATAAGTTGATGTGTTATACATTTTTTGTGGAATCAGGCTGCTAAAACCTACTTCAAACCCAACATAAGGGTTAATAAAATAGCCCATTGTAAGGCTTAATGTGCCACCGGTTGCATATCCTTTATACAAGTTTGTTTTAAATCTAAAAGAAGCACTATCGCTTGTGTTTTGGTTCAGCATTGGAACAATAATGCTATTGGCAGGGTCGGTGCCTTGAGGTAAAAAGGTAACCGGTTGTTGTGTTTGCTGCAAAGCTGGAGCGCCATAGCCGCCCGAGATATTAAAATATAATGCTTGAGAAAAACCAATTGAAATGCCTGATGATAAAATCGTGGCCAGTAAAATTCTTTTCATGCTGTTGTGTTTTGTGTGGGGTGAAGAAAAGAATTGGCTTCGAATCTTCAAAAACTTTTATCGAACAGATGAGATTAGCATTAGTTAGTATTAAGTAGTTAGTATTTAGATGGTTGTTGTTTCAATACTATGTACTAAATATCAACTACTTCTATTACCAGTTCAGCTTCAACTCTTCTTTCAGTTTATCGCACAAAAACTGGCGGAGGGGCTTGGTTTTAATGTGGTCAATTACTTCGTGGGCAAAGGCGTAGGTAAGTAATTGTTTGGCATCTTCTTTTTCTATGCCGCGGGCTTGCAGGTAAAAAAGAGCGTTTTCATCTAACTGACCAATGGCTGCACCATGCGAGCATTTTACATCATCGGCAAAAATTTCTAATTGTGGCTTGCTGTAAACGTGTGCCGTTTTGGAACGCAAAATTGCTTTGCTGGATTGAAAGGCATTGGTTTTTTGAGCATCTTGTTTCACAAATATTTTGCCGTTGAAAACTCCTGTTGCTTCATCGTGCAGCACACCTTTGTACAGTTGGTTGCTGGTGCAGTTTGGTGCAATGTGATCTACAAGAATATGACTATCAATATGTGCATTTTCTTTGCCAAAATACAAGCCGCTTAAATCGGCATGTGCGTTTTCGCCAATAAGGCGAGCGCTGATGTTGTTTCTTATAACATCGGCTTCGAAAGTGATGGCCGAAACATAAAAGCTGCCATCGCGCTCTATTTGTGTTTCGAGGGTATGGATGCCTTTTACGTTTTTAGTTTCAATTTGCAGCTTTACCAAATTGAGTTGTGCATTTTTGCCCACAAACATTTCCGAAACATGGTTGTATTGCACGGTGATGTTGCTTGCATTTCTAAAGTCTTCGGCAAGTTGTATGGTTGCGCCATCTTCTACTACTACCAAATTGCGCGTTTGCGAAAATGTGTTGGCATTGCTGGCGGTAAAAAAATAGTGCAGGTAAATGGGCTCGTCAATAACTACATTTTTGCGCAAATGAATGAATGCGCCATCGGAAACAAAGGCGGTATTTAGTGCTGCAAAATGTTCGCTATCGAGGTTGATGAGTTTGCTGTAATACTTTTGTACGAGCGATGGGTTGGTGGCAAATGCTTCTTTCAAACTGCTTATCTGCAAGCCTTCAATCTCTGGAATGATGCTTAGTTCGGCATGAAAAACACCATTTAAAAATACCAATCGAAAAGCATAGGGTGGAAGGCTGGCAATGTAATTTTTTACAGCATTGTTTACTTCCGAATCGAGTGGCGTAAGAATGAATTCTTTGCTGAGTTTTGTTTTGATGTTGGTGTATTTCCATTCTTCGTGTCGCGAAGTGGGAATACCCAGTTTTTCAAATGCATTATATGCCTTTTGTCTTATCAGTTTTGTGGCATCATTTTCAACTGCTGTAAATTGGTTATCTATGTTCATTTCATCTAAATATTTATACAGTTTCGCCCACTTCTTCTTTTATCCAATCGTAGCCGAGTTCTTCGAGTTTTAGCGATAATTCTTTGCCGCCTGTTTTTACAATTCTCCCTCCGTACATTACATGCACAAAGTCGGGCACGATGTAGTTCAGCAAACGTTGATAGTGAGTAATAACCAAGAAAGCATTGTTGCTGTTGCGCAGTTTGTTTACACCGCTGGCTACTATGCGCAAAGCGTCAATATCTAAACCCGAGTCGGTTTCGTCTAACACTGCAAGTTTTGGTTCTAACATGGCCATTTGAAAAATTTCGTTTCGCTTTTTTTCGCCACCGCTAAATCCTTCGTTTAATGAGCGCGAGGTAAATTCTTTGCTGAGTTCTACAACAGCACGTTTTTCATTCATTAGCTTCAAAAATTCTTTGGCATCCATTTGCTCCAATCCTTCGTGTTTGCGCTTGGCATTAATTGCTGCTTTCATAAAGTTGGTGGTGCTTACTCCGGGTATTTCTACTGGGTATTGAAATGCCAAAAAAACACCTTCGCGGGCGCGTTCATCGGGTTCCATTTCCAATAGGTTTTTGCCGTTGTAAAGGATTTCACCGCTGGTAACATCATAGTCTTTTTTGCCCGCAATTACCGATGCAAGGGTTGATTTGCCTGTGCCATTTGGCCCCATGATGGCGTGTATTTCTCCGGCATTTATTGTAAGGTTAAAGTCTTTCAGTATTTCTTTTTGATTTACTTTTACGTTTAGATTTTTTACTTCCAGTAACATATTTTGTAGTTTTTCTTTTTCTTAATTTTTGTTCTTCTTGTTCAAACTGTTCTGAGTCTTTTTTTAAACCTTGGTAAAACTCGTAAATGAATTTACCT
>Ga0209573_1004057_pt1 | contig 15048 bp, 17 predicted proteins | sample TNRBio252014_DNA_FD_185870 | JGI IMG/M metagenome (GOLD analysis project Ga0209573, IMG submission 185870) | Wastewater treatment Type I Accumulibacter community from EBPR Bioreactor in Madison, WI, USA - TNR Reactor_6/25/2014_ DNA (SPAdes)... | ecosystem: Engineered > Bioreactor > EBPR >...
ACAAAGCTTTGGTCTGCGTGTTGGCTTTGTGGGGATTTGGCAATGTGCTTGCAAATTGGGTAGCAATTAATAATTTAATGTCAGTCCAACTCCAAATCCCATATCGCTATCGTAGTGTGTTCTTATTCCCATATTTTTATTTAGAATATAGCGTAAGTCAATCATAAACTCTTTGTCTGTATTAACCATAAAACCTGCTCTTATTCTTTTTGAAATTGGTATATCTTCTCGCATTAAAGAAAGTCGAACAATTCCATCGTGATAAACTTCTGCCTGAAAATTTACCAACATTGGAAGCGTGTAAATAAATCCTAAACTTACAGCAGCTCTGTTATCCTTTTTATTAACTTGTCCGAATAAATTTTCTTCTTGTTCATCAATTCCCATTTTTCTGTAACGCCAATCAAAACCAATAAACGGCATCAGCCATTGCATTTTTCCAATGTATCGTCCTATATGTGTTTCGGTTTCATAGCCGTGCATATCATTGTAGCCTAAACGCCATTCTGAACCTATGCTCCAACGAGTGTTTTGTAACATTGCCATTCCATCGTTTCCGTTGGTAGCAAAATCGTTGTCTGCCATAAAATGAAATTTACGGTCGTCTGCAAATAGTTTACGTTGAGCCAATTTAGGATTTGTTATTAAAGGATTTGGAGCTTGATTTTCATAAGTAAATACTCTGCCCATACCACTCATCATATGGTAGAGAATATGACAGTGAAAAAACCAATCGCCTTCTACATTGGCGTTAAATTCCAATGTATCGGTTTCCATTGGCATAATGTCCACAACATTTTTTAAGGGTGCATTTTCGCCTTGTCCGTTTAGCAAACGAAAGTCGTGTCCGTGCAAGTGCATTGGATGTCGCATCATTGAGCCATTGTAAAGCACAATTCTAACATTTTCGCCTTTTTTGATAAGGATTTTATCGGTTTCTGAAACTACTTTATTATCTAAACTCCAAACATAGCGGTTCATATTTCCTGTGAGTTCAAACTTTAATTCTTTTACTGGTGCATTTTGTGGCAAAGAAGTATTATTTGGCGATTTCAGCATTGCATAATTCAGCGTAACAATATCTGCCAAAGCATTGGCATTGTAGCGATTTGGGTCGTTTTCGCTTTGTTTGGGTTTGCTGTCGCCTGTAATTTCTGGATACATTACCACATTCATATCCATTTGGTTTAGGCTCATATTCATTCCCATATCGTCAAGGTCGCCATTCATTTTCATCATATCGTTCATCATTTTCATACCTTCAAAATACTTCAATCTTGGTTGGGGCGATTGTAATTGCTTAATGCCATTACCAATATACATTGATGCTGAATTGGTTCGGTCTTCGGTAGTTGCCAAAAACTCAAAAGCCGTATTTTCGGCTGGAATAGTTACAACAATATCGTAAGTTTCAGAAACGGCAATAATTAACCTATCCACTTCCACAGGTTCTACATCGTTGCCATCATTGGCAACTACGGTAATTTTCCCACCTGCATACGTAAGCCAAAAATAGGAAGATGCACCACCATTTGAAATTCTTAAACGAACTTTATCGCCTGCTTTTAATTCCTTGCCGTCAATGCTTTTTAAGTCAGAACTGGGTTTACCGTTCATCAATATTTTTTCATAATACACATCACTTACATCCATTGCCAACATTCTTTTCCATTCGTTTTTGAGTTTGGTTTTAAAATGTCCTGCTTTGATGGCTTCGCCATAACTCTGAACGGAATTTTTTTTCAACGCAGGGTAATCGTTGGCATTGTGCAACATTCTGTGAATGTTTTCAGGTTTTACGTTTGTCCATTCGCTTAAAACTATTGGTAAGGTCGGTAAATCATCAATTCCATTTCTAAATGTTTTATCGTCTGCTTTTTTAAGCATTACAAAGTTGCCATACATTCCAATTTGCTCTTGTAATCCTGAATGTGAATGATACCAATGTGTACCATTTTGTATAATTGGAAATTTATAAATATGGGTAGTGTTTGGCTTAATTGGCATTTGCGTAAGGTTGGGAACACCATCTTCTTTGTTGGGTAAAAATAAACCGTGCCAATGCAAAGAAGTTTCTTCTTTGAGCAAATTATGAACGTGAATTTCCGCTGTGTCGCCTTCGGTAAAAGTCAAAGTTGGCATAGGAATTTGTCCGTTTACCGCAATAGCTCGTTTTTCTTTCCCTGCAAAATTTACCAAAGTATCTTTTACATATAGGTCATAACGTACTACTTTTTGGGCGAATGTATTTGTAGTTGTCAATAGTAAAAATACTATCGGCAGCAATTTTTTTGAAAGAATATTTTGTAGAACCATTTTAAGATTTTCATTTGTTGAGTTTAAGAAATGGCGTAACCGTTTTCGATTACGCCAAATTGGAGTTTATTTAATGGTTTCTACTGTTTTGCCACAAGTAAGCATTTGCGAACCGTAGTATGGATTTTTTACTGCGTTTTCTTTGCTCAACCAATTTGCTCCTTTACCATCGTTATACATTGGGCAATTTTGATAGTATATAGAATAATCCTGTTTACTGACTTTGAGCAAAGCATAAAAGTTTGCTGACAAATCCATAAAAACGACACGCTGTTTTTCTATAATTGTAGTAGCTGCAATTTTTTCGGTATTTGATTTTAAACTACTCATCACTTTCATCCAAACAGTGTGTTCTTCTGATGAGAGTTTTTCCATTTTAACCGAATTGATATTTGCAAGTACGTCTTTAGCTAATGTTGAAACTAATTTACCGTCTGATTTTACCAAAGCATCTTTTAAAGCAAAGTAACTTTCGAAAATCGTTTTCAGTTGATTTACTTCTTGCTTCGTTTCAACTACGTTTTCTTGATTGTGCATTGAGTGGTCTTCAATAACTGCGGTTGAAACAATTGCCGTTTTGTTTACCCTTTCGTATTGGCAACATCCAGCAAGTTTACTATACACATCATCTGGAGCGAGGAATTTGTCGCTATCATAACCAGCCAATGCAATACGTTTCAAAATTTCATCTTGATTTGTTTTGGTGCTGTCGTATGTGATTGTTGCCATTTTAGTGTCTTTGTTCCAGTCCACATTAGCAATCTTCTTTACACTTCCTGCTGTTTCAATGGTCTTTTCACACATTTCACAGTTACCATAAATTTTTACACTCTCAGTTTTAGTATTTTTAATTTGAGCATTACAAGAGGAAAATGAAAATAGCAATATAGTTGCTGCTGATATTTTTGAAATTAAGTTCATATCTGTTATTTTTTATTGGGTTAATAATTCAATTTTGAATCCTGCTTCCTTTACTTTTTGCATTACTTCTTCTTCGGTAATTCCTTCGGAATGCACAGAAAGAATTTTGTCTTTGCTTGCGGTGTCCACATCCCAATGACAGATGCCTTCACCTTCATTGAGGAATGGAGTAACTTTAGCCACACATCCACCGCAGTTGATGTTGGTTTTGAATTTTAATGTTTTATCGTTCGTTTTCATTTTAATGTTTGTTTAAAATATATACTGCAAATTTCGCAAGCATTCAGTCTAAATCCATTGCTGTATTTTTGAATTGATTTGTAACATTTACGTCTGATTATTTTTTATACTTCAACCACAAACTATTGCTTACTACACTTACACTGCTCAATGCCATTGCTGCACCTGCAATCATCGGGTTAAGTAAGAAACCGTTAATCGGGTATAAAATACCTGCTGCAATAGGAATACCAATCAAATTGTAAATAAATGCCCAAAACAGGTTTTGTTTAATGGTGCGAACTGTTGATTTTGATAAATGAATTGCTTCGGGGATTTTTGTAAGGTCTGATGAAATGATAGTCATTTTAGCTACATCCATTGCAATGTCGCTTCCTTTGCCCATTGCTATACTCACGTCTGCTTGTGCCAATGCTGTGCTGTCATTGATACCATCGCCAACCATCGCTACAACCTTTCCTTGTTGCTGCAATTGTTTAACGAATGCGGCTTTATGTTCAGGCAGTACTTCTGCTTTGTAATGTTTGATTCCAACTTTTTCTGAAACAGCTTTGGCTGTCATTTCATTGTCGCCTGTGAGCATATAAACTTCAATGCCTGATAGTTGTAATTCTTCAATTGCCTTTTTAGAAGTTGCTTTAATCTGGTCAGCTATTGCTAATATGGCTATTGTTTTTTTCGTATTGGCAAACCAAATTACTGTTTTGGCTTCATTGCCCCATTGATTGGCTTTTTGAGCAACCGCATTTTCAATCAAAATTGCATTTTCTTGTATCAGTCTTTTGTTTCCAATGAAATAAGTTATACCGTCAATCTCAGCTTTTGCTCCTTTTCCTGTGATACTTTCAAATTGAGTTATTGAAACGGTATTCTGATTTTTTAAATGAGAAACAACCGCATCTGCCAATGGGTGTTCAGATTGTTTTTCAATGCTGAATAGTATTTGTTTTAATATCGGGGTTTCTTCAGTCCAAAAATCATTCGTTACAACAGGTTTACCTTCTGTGATGGTTCCTGTTTTATCGAGTATTACAGCATTTACCTTTTTTGCTAACTCAAGACTTTCTGCATCTTTAATTAAGATTCCTTTTTCAGCTCCTTTGCCCACACCAACCATAATTGCAGTCGGAGTAGCTAAACCTAAAGCACAAGGACAGGCAATAACCAATACGGTAATAAGAGCTAACAATCCCTGAGTAAAGCCATTGTCTCCGCCAAAGATGTTCCATACTATAAATGAAGCAACGGCAATTACAATTACAATGGGCACGAAAATTCCTGCAATTTTATCCACCAATTTTTGGACAGGAGCTTTACTGCCTTGTGCGTCTTGCACCATTTTGATAATGTGTGCAAGCATAGTTTCACTGCCTACTTTATCGGCTTTAAATTGGAAGCTACCTTTTTGATTAATAGTTCCCGCAAATACTTTGTCGTTTTCATTTTTCAACACAGGAACAGGCTCACCGCTCAACATACTTTCGTCAACAAAAGAGTTTCCGTTAATTACTATTCCATCTACCGCAATTTGCTCGCCTGGTTTTACCACAATTGTATTACCTATTTCAACTTGCTCAATGGGGATTTCCATTTGATAACCACCATCCTGTACAATCGTTACTGTTTTTGGCTGTAAACCCATCAATTTCTTTATTGCAGATGAAGTATTTCCTTTGGCTTTTTCTTCCAATAGTTTACCCAATAATATAAAGCCAATGATAACAGAAGCAGCTTCAAAATAAACGTGAGCGTGTAATCCCCTTTCGTGCCAAAATTCAGGAAACAGTGTGTTGAAAACACTGAAAATGTAAGCAACACCTGTGCTTAATGCCACCAAAGTATCCATATTGGCAGATCGATGTTTGGCTTGTTTCCAAGCATTGATGTAAAAATCTCTCCCTAACCAAAATAAAACTGGGGTACTTAAAAACCACATTATTTCATTCGCAAAGGGCATATTCATAAAGAACATTCCGATTACTACTACAGGAATGGATAGTATCAACGCCCAATAGGTTTTCTTTTTGAGAGTTTTAAAGTTTTCTTTCTGAATATGCTCAATGGTCTCATCACCAGAAGGACTTTCATCAATTAACAAATCGTAACCAATACTTTGAACAACTTTTCTCAAATGCTCTACTTGTATCAAACTCGGTATAAATTCTACTGAGACCTTTGCATTTGCATAATTCACGCTTGCATTCACAACTCCTGCCTGAGATTTAAGCATACTCTCCACACTAATCGCACAAGAAGCACACGTCATTTGTAATACAGGGAATGATTTCTTTACGGTAGTTACTCCATAACCCAAATCTCGAATAGTTTTTACAGCTTCTGAAACTGTTTCCCGATTTTGAGTTTCAATGATTGCTTCCTTATTGTTGAGTTCCACTCGGTGTGATTCAACACCATTAAGTTTTGCCAATCCATTGTCCACAATTAAAGCACAGTGTTCACTTTCAACGCCTTCAAGTGGTATCCTAAACTCATTATTATTTGTTGCCATACCTTTTTTATTTAATTACAAGGCAAAGGTGGCAACATTACATTTCTTACCCGTTACCTGATTTTGGATTGTATTTGTAACATTTACACTTCGTCTAGTGGTTTGCGCTTTATTTCCTTGATATTCTTAAAGTGAGTAGGGGTAAGTCCTGTAACTTTTTTAAACTGATTGCTCAAATATCCAACACTCGAATAATTCATTTGATAAGCAATTTCGCTTAATGATAATTCGTCATAAACCAAAAGTTCTTTCACCTTCTCAATTTTTTGAGCAATGAAATATTTTTCAATAGTCGTTCCTTCAACTTCGGAAAACAGATTTGATAAGTAAGTATAGTCGTGATGAAGTTTACTGCTCAAATAGTCAGATAAATTCGATTTTAATTCGCTGTTGTTTTGGTGTATAATTTCAATAATGGAAGACTTAATTTGTCCGATTAGGCGACTTTTTTTGTCATCAATCAATTCAAATCCAAACGTTTTTAGATGATCGTCAAGGTTAGTTTTCTCAATTTCAGTCAAGTCGTTTTTGAGTTCAACTTCACCTAAACTAATATTCAAAGTTTGAAAACATAGTTTCTCTAATTCATTTTTCACTACCATTATGCAGCGATTACAAACCATATTTTTAATATAAATTTTCATATGCTAATGTTTATGTCGTGCGATGGCAAAAAAGTGGCTCTTTTGGTTTTGCGAAGGGTCGGTTTGTGTGTCGGGGCAAAACCAAATGTGCCGCTTGTGCGGCTGCCTAAAATTGTTTTTAAAAAATGCGGGGCGGCAAAAAAAAATAAAAAAACATTGGGGCGGCTTGAGTGTCGGATTACTCGCTGTCCCGTTTCAATATGGTCTGTATGTTTTTGGTCACCTGTCAAAATGGTTTGTTTTTGTTTTAATGTTTAAATTTTGGTCGGTCTATCGTCTTTGGAACGGTCGTCCTACCATTGGCTATAACGGTTTGCAGCTACCCGAAGGGCGGGAGTTTGAAGACGAAATTAACTTAAAAAATTGATGATTCTTTTACTTTTCAATATTCATACGAAGACGAAAGCCCGCCTTTTGGGTAGGTGCTGTTAGCTGCTGTGGTTTTTCATTTTGGGCTTTTCTTCTTTGAGGATTTAGCATTCTTGTTAAAGTCAAGAGCCAAGTTTATCCAATAGTCAAAATCTTTTTGCGACTTCATGCCGTTTTCGTCTATCATTACATAACCTTTCATTGGTCGTTTTCTAAAATCCATAATTCTACAACCAATTTTTTCTACGCTTTCTTCGTGTAATGCTGGGGCAATTCTGCACATTAGTTCGTCCTTGATAATTCCAACACACATTTTGTCGTTGTACATAAATGTTAGTCCACCCATCATTTGTTTTTCAGTTACGTTTGATAAGTTTTAAAAGCTATGACGAACTCTATTTGCTAATTCTTCGTTGTAAGACATTGTCAATTATTTCATTGAATGCAATGCCACTCTATTACCTTCTGTGTCAATAAAATGTGCCATAAACCCGTTTTGTCCTATTGAAGTTTTTGGCATAATAATTTTCCCTCCAGCTTGTTCAATTCTTGAAAGTGGAATGTCTAAATCATCGCCTCCATTTAAGTAGGCAATTGTTCCTTTGTCAGAAGGCTCAAATCCTTCACCTTGTGCAAGGCCGCCACCTACACCATTTTGCATATCACTTGGAAGCATTCCGTATCTTCCATTTGGAAACGGCATTTCCATAATCTCTGTACCAAACAATGTTTCGTAGAATTTCTTTGCTCTGTCAAAATCTGTTACTGGTATTTCAAACCAATTAATTGCATTTGTCATTTTGTTCATTTATTTTAAGTAATTAAACCCAAATATAAACTGTTATTTTTTGTTCTTCTTTTAAGTTTTCTTTTTTTCTAATTTCTGATTTTAATGGCAATAAATAAGTTTTGTGTTTAGTGTCAAACCAAATAGCTGTTGCCCATTCAGTATTTCCAATTTTTACAGTTGCCTTTAAGCGTCCCCAACCTTGTTCTTCTGATTTTAAAATTTCTCTTATCTCAGTTGAAATGTCTATTGGTAAGGATACAAAATGCCAACTACCCGGTCCTAAATGTTTCCAAATCTTTGAGGTAAATATGTATTCTATTCCTTTTGTTGTCATTGTCAATTTACGGACGGTCATTTCGCACCATAGCAGCTAACGTCCCGCTACTACAGCGGGTTTGGGACTAAATTAAGCCCTATTTTCGGATTTGCCAAATCATCCCAAATACAAACTATTTTCCAATTTAAGCCAATTGCCCAAATCCGTTGTAGTAGCTGTTAGGCGCTGATTCTCTTACGCCATTTCTACTTTTAACATTTCTTCATATGTAGTCTTTACTATTTCCTTTCCATATATTTTTTCTAATCTTCTTACAATAAAATGACCTTTTGCCATATCTTGAAAATGATCAATAAATATAGTATTTACAAGTGCTCCACCAGCGGCACCAATTGCTGGGATTGCTTGAGCAGCAACTTTTTCTGTGACTTGGATACTGAATCTTTCAGCGATTTTTACTATGAATCTTATTAAGGCAGGTGCACCTTCTTCAGCAAGTGTTTTAGTTGCAATAAATTCTACCGCTTCAGTAACCGATTTTGCTAAAGCTGCTCTGACTACAAAGTAACCGCTTTCTGTTGCATTATCAGATTTACTTTTGCCTCCTAAAGCAAAGACTTCTAAACACGCTAATTTTGTGCGAGGGTCATTTATAGATTCTCCTTCTGCTCTTGCAATATCTGCAATTGATCTTAACATAATGGTTGTAGAAACTGGTAATTCGATAACCAAAGCAGGTAAACCAAAAAAACCTCCGACACCTCCTGTTACAGCAACTCCTATTTTATGCCACCAATTAGAAGACTCCTCCTTTGGATTGTCTTTCATTGTGAATATTGCTGCATCAGCAGCTTTTAGAAGTGCAGTTTGAGTAACTTCTCCAATTTTTTCGTTCCAACTTTCAGGAAGCATTGCTATTCCTTTTTCAATAGGTGTACCGATTAAGTTTGTTATTTTAGCTGCGATACCAGGGTTTTCTAATAAAAGCATTGCTTTAAGTAATTCTTGACGATCTTTTTCCGTTAAATTCATTATTTTATATTTATATTTAAATTTATGTGTTTGTTTTTGGTGGATTTGTATTTCGAATTTGCGCCTAACGTTTTCGGGCTTGGCGAAGGTGGCGATTATCACCACAAATGTTGATGCGGAGAACAAAACTTTGATTAACCACAAATGTGTCTGCGGAGCACTGAACCGCCACTTTTGCCAAACCCGTGTTAGTGGCTGGCGTTATTGTTTCGGTTTTATTGGTATCCATATTTCTTCTTCTGATGTCGGGTCGTTGTTTTTATATTTGTCGCCCAACACTTCAAAATGAGGTCGGTTGTCTAAAAAGTAGTCTGAACTTGGCAGCCAAGTCCCAAAAATGTATTGAAAAATACTTGGGTCGTTACTTGAACCTTTATAGTCGAATACTGCATAAAGTCCGCCTGCCAATGAGAATGTTTCCATATCTGTTGGCACATTGTCAAAATTTGTCACTTCAACGGTTGCCCATTTTTCAAATTCATTGGTTGGTTTGAAGTCTGCAAAATGTGTTGGTTTATACACTTGCATTGAAATCAAATCGTTGTCTATATTATTTGATATTTCTCTTCGTTTGGGCATAAAATTCTGCCATAGTTCGCCTGTCCTGTTGTTGGCTAAACTCATAGTAAGTTTTTTGCCAATTAGTTTTTTCTCAGATAATTTTTCAATTCTTGGTGTCATATTTATTTAATTAGAATGTTCAATTTCAATATCGTATTTCTCTAAAAGACCTGCAACGCCCAAAATTGAAAACTTTGCCTTTTTAATTCTGTTTATTTCAGGGTCAATTGAATAATTGTAAGAAGTCCGAAAGTCCGATTTTTCAAGTATTGTTTGGTCGAAAGTTGCTCGTTCCAAATTACAGTTGTCAAACATAGCACTTGTCAAGTCTGCTTCTGCAAAGTCTGTTTCTTGTAATTGCGAATTTTTGAAAATGGTCTTTTTAATTTTAGTCTTATAAAAAGAAGAATGATTTAGCTGGCAACTGTCAAACGAAAAAGAAAGTCCAAACTCGATACAAGTGTCAAACCGAAGTCCTAACATTTTGCAGTCTTTGAATTTTATGTCCCTAATAGCTGTCTTGTTTAGTTTTGCCAAACTCAAATTACAATTTAAGAATTCACATTCAATAAACTTGAAGTCTGAAAGGTCATTTTCAGCAAAGTTGCAGTTCTTGAAAATGCAGTTTTCGTATTCACCTTTTGTCAAGGGAATTTTTGAAAAGTCGTTTTTGTCAAATGTTTTGTCTTGTATGTATGTCTCTGTCATTTTTCTATCTGTTGGTCTTGGCACGGTGTCCTGTTACGCTTGCCACTAACGTTTTGCAGCTTGGCGAAGTGGCGGATTTAGAAGCACTTACTTTCAATTTAGCACTAATGTTCATTTGAAAACTAAATGTTCTATTTAGCACTAAACCCGCCATTTTGCCAAACTGCTGTTAGCGGTTGTTATATTTTTTTTCAGTTTCAGTTTTCATATTTTTGATAAACTCAATATCAGTTTCGTATACTTTTTTTCTGAAAGTTGAGTCAATTAATTTATTGTCAAAATATGTGTACACTTTATTTTTGTCAAATTGAATTACAAATATTGTATCGGATAATTTTCCATTTCTTTCGTTTCTCTTGTCGTCCCATTCATAATAAACTTTTCTTCGGATTATTTTTTTTATTTTGTCTGAATTAAAGTCAAAATAAATTAGCGATTCTATACTTCCATTTTCTGGTCCGTGTTTATATTTTAAGAATTTTAGCTTTGAATTTATAAAATATGAATTCTGTGGAACTAAACCATCATATTCAAAATTGAAGCTTTTCGCCTCACTGTCTATTATGCTTTTGTTAAACTCATTTTCAAATTTTAAATATGTCATTTCATTATTTTTATTCGAACAGCTTACACAAATTACTGTTGTCAGAATCATTAAATATGTATTGAAAATGTATTTCATTATTCTCTGTTTTCTTCTTTTTTAGTGTGTCGTTCAATAATAACCGCTAACATCCCTATAAACGCAACTATCCGTTTACAACCGACTCTATCCCCAGTAAACAGGCATACTTGCGTATATATCCACTTTGAGAGGATGGTGTATTTCCTATTAAAAAAGTTAAAGTTGGTTTGGTAAAAAGAAGGTTCTCATTCATATAGAATACCTTTTATTATTTCATGATTCAAATATATCAATATTTTCATTACAATTATTTTTTTTCCTAAAAATTTTCCAATTCATCCATCGGACTCTTGATTTGATCAAAACCCTTGGTGGTGATATGGGTGTATATTTCTGTGGTTTTGCTGCTTTCATGTCCTAGCAAACTCTGTATATAGCGCAAGTCAGTGCCTTGTTCCAATAGGTGAGTAGCAAAACTATGTCGCAAGGTGTGTACCGTTACATGCTTGTTGATCCCTGCTTTTTGTATGGCTTCCTTTACGATTTGTTGGACGCTTCTACTACTGTATTTCCCACCCATTTGACCTTCAAATAGATAATCCGTGGGTTTGTATGCTACAAAATAAAGCCGCAATAGTTCCAATGCTTTTGTGGATAAAAGGGTATATCGATCCTTTTTGCCTTTGGATTGTTCAATTCTTATCTGCATGCGCTTTGAATCAATGTCTTTTATTTTCAAATGGATCAATTCACTAACTCGCAATCCTGCCGAATAACACAAAACCAACATGCTCTTATGTTTGATATTCTCAACTTGTTTTAAAAGCAGTCCGATTTCTTCCACACTCAATACCACCGGAAGTTTCTTTTCCTCTCGAGGTCTATCAATATAATATACTTTGCGTGCTCCTCCAAGTACCTTTTCATAATAAAATTTTATGGCATTGATGGCTTGATTTTGATAGGATATGGATACTTTTCGTTCTATGACCAAATACCTGATAAATTCTTCTATTTGTTTGTGATCCAAGTTTTTAAAATCCAATTGATGATAATAATTTATAAATTCTTCAAAAAGTCCTCTGTAGGTTTTCAAAGTGCTTTCACTGTATCTCAATTCTTGAAGTTTGTCGGTATATTCTTTTGGACATGATTTATAATTGGGAATAGAAAAGGCAGATATTCGAGGTTGAATGGCGTTGGCATCTCTCGCATCCTTAAAAGTTAGGGACAATTGCTGTCTTTGAATTTCTCGTTTCACTTCATCTAAAAATTTTTCAGTATTGGGGATAGTCCACCATTTGTTATCTTGATCCCAATGAAAATAGGGGATTTTTTTAACCACTTGGGCTAATTCAGCATTGTATCTAGCCAAGATCTGTAACCTACCATTTTTCAATTGAGTAATATGTACTTCATCTTTCGAAATTTGTGAAATAAGTTGAGATTTCTCAGGAAGATGGGAGGTAGAAAGATCTACAACATGGGCTCTATCTCCAAAATAATCACGTAACTTTTGCAAATTATCCCCATACATTGGAATTTTCCATTGCAACTCATTTTTCAACCATGTATAATATTTGAAATGTTTGATATAACCAATATCCGATTCATTCACAGGAAGTTGAATAAAAATGGATTTGACATTAAATCTAATGTGTACCAATCTTTGGGATGAGGAATCTTCCGAAACTTTTGGCATCACGGGTTTAAAGGTAAGCTTAGGATAAATTTCCTTCCAATCAAATTCAATATCAGGAAATTTTTGTTTTAAACTTAAGATACTTTCTTCCTTATCAGGTACATGCCAAGCTTTATGAGTATTACTCCATTTAGCATCTTCCATTTGTTTTAGAATTTGAATAAATGATTGATTGTAAGGCAATTTTACAAATAGTCGAGAAACATCTCGATGGACAATTCTTTCAATTTTCATAACGGTGCAATTTCGTTTATACGGCAAATATATAAATAAACGCAATAATCTAGCTAATAAGAATAATGGAAATTGAGATACTACTGATGGAACTCCTTGTGCAACTCATGGAACTCGCTGCCCGACGCACGGAACTCGTTGCCCGACTGTTGGAACTCGTTGCCCAAACTTGGTAACGATCTACCCAAATCCTATTGATTCCCATTAAACCATAACGATGGCAATAGCATCCCAATAACCTGCCTCGCGGCAAGGCGGGCTTAATAACCTGCCTCGCGGCAAGGCGGGCTTAATAACTCATTCAAACTAATGGAACTCCCAATAACTTTACAAACTTTACAAACTTTACAAACTAAAGGAACACAGAGTTTATAAATTTCACTCTGTACCACCTGTGGTAAAATCTCCCTTTGAGCAAAGCGAAAAGAATCTTTGTGTACTATGTGACTATGTGGTGAAAATCCCTTTTGAGCGCAGCGAAAAAGAACACTACTTTTAAATACTTTAATTAAACCACAAAGACACAAAGAAACACAGAGTTTTTAAATTTCACTCTATCCCACCTATGGTAAATACCCCTTTGAGCAAAGCGAAAAAAACTAAAGTGTCCTCAAGTGCCCTTATGTGGTTCAAAATAAATCTAAATTGTTAAAGATCTAATTGGTCATGATGAAGAAATTACTTCTTTCACAGTTAGTCGTCCGATGAACTCTAGTCATCGGATGACTCCTAATAAAAGCAGCGAAAAAGAGCACTACTTTCTAATATTTTAATTTAACCACAAAGACACAAAGGAACACAAAGTTTTTAAATTTCACTCTATGCCAAATGTGGTAAATACCACTTTGAGCAAAGCGAAATGAACCTTTGTGTACTATGTGACTAAGTGTTGAAAATCCCTTTTGAGCGTAGCGAAAAAGAATTAGTGCCCTTAAATCAGTATAAAGCTTTGTGTATTTAGTGACTCCTTAGTGGACTTTGTGGTAAAATCACCCTTTTGAGCGTAGCGAAAAAGCATTCGTGTCCATTTTACAATTTCATTTTCCTATTTTCTCCTTCACAGAAGATATAGTATTCATTAGTGAATTCGTGGCAAAAACCTTTTTGAGTGCAGCGAAAAAAACAAAGTGTCCTCAAGTGTTCTTATGTGGTTCAAAATAAATCTAAATTGTTAAAGATCTAATTTGTCATGATGAAGAAATTACTTCTTTCACAGTAAGTCGTCCGATGAACTCTAGTCATCGGATGACTCCTAATAAACGCAGCGAAAAAGAACTTTCCTTCATTTCTTAATCCTCCCTTAATGCCTTAATGGTTCAAAAAAATGCTGTCTGAATAACAACATTATTTTTCTTTCAAAAGTTCTTTCAATTCATCCAGCAAAGCTGAATCTTCTATCGTTAATTGTAGGGTATGAATATAAGCTTTAGCTTTTTCACAATCTCTTCCATCATAGTAACATTGGTTTGTCATCGCTTCTGCCAATTTCAATTTAATTTCCGAACGATTGGGATAGAGCTTCAATGCATTCTGATATTGAAAGACGGCATTACCGTATTGCAAATTCTGCATCCATTCATCTCCCGATTGTACAAAAAAAGTAAATCGTTCTTGATTTTCCTTTTGGATTTGAACTTGAGTAAGGGAGTTGATTTCTGGGGTTGGAGTAGGGAAGAGGTAGCTTCCTATTGAAATGAAAATATATACCGACAACACCACCAAAAATAAAACGACTATTCCGGTCCATGTCCATTCTTTCAAGGCATCCTTTTTTCGGTTTTTTAGAACTTCTTCTCTAATTCTTTTCAGTTCTTCCTTAGTCGCATGTTTGAAATGATAAGGTCCTGGAATAGCTCGAATATATTCTTGTTTAATGCTCAAAAAAGTCCTTTCCTTTTTAAAGATGTTTTTTTTACGCAACAACAATTTGTTATTGCGCAATATAGTAAGCATTGCTTGAACACTTCCTCCGTATAACATGACTTGTATTTAATTAACGTGAGTTCGACCTAAGCGAAAGTATAATTTTGTTCGATTACGTCAGATAAATTATTGATTGATGGTTTTTTAGGGAAAAAAGAATATGCGATTAATCCTGATAATAAGTTAGTTATGAAATT
>Ga0209573_1004058_pt1 | contig 15047 bp, 11 predicted proteins | sample TNRBio252014_DNA_FD_185870 | JGI IMG/M metagenome (GOLD analysis project Ga0209573, IMG submission 185870) | Wastewater treatment Type I Accumulibacter community from EBPR Bioreactor in Madison, WI, USA - TNR Reactor_6/25/2014_ DNA (SPAdes)... | ecosystem: Engineered > Bioreactor > EBPR >...
CGCGAGCTGAGACTCACCACTGCTCGGTTCAACCGCCGGAAGGCGGAACCGGGCCGAAGGATTTTCAGAGAATTTTGAGATTACTCAAACTCACCGTCGCTGAAGGACCTGATCGGCCGGCCCACGACTGATCTGCCAGGAAGGACAATGGGATCTGAAACACTCGCTAAAAGAAGGGTTTCGGACACGACAGTCATCTGACGGGCGGTCCCGGATGGGACCTGTATTCAGGGACGCGTGTGATCGCACTTCAACCAGGACACTGCCGGTTCCGGTGCTCGCAGGTTGATCCACCCGACCTGAAGCCCTACTGAAAAATCGGGCAGTTGTTGATCCACCAGGCCTGTCTCTCGCAGTGCCGTGATGGAGTGATCCGGCGCGTCGCAGGACTTCGCAAGGATCACGGTTGCTGCGGGCCAATGATGAGCAATCCAGGCAGACAGCGAATCGCTGGTGACATCCCATGAGGCTTCAATGGCATCGGCCAGAGGCTCGTGCTGAAGGAATGCGGCCGAGTCCAGCACAGCACAGGCGCCCGAGGACCAGATGTCTTCCGCTGCCGTTCGAGTTCGAGCGAGTTTCAGGAATGGCTGATTCAGCCGAATCAGAACTTCGGCATTATGAGACATGGCTCCAATCGCCGCCCAATGCGCGGCCTGCGGAGTCAGAGCGTGACTGTGATCCAGTCGCCGAATCACATCCGCGGCGGCACCTCCGCCGGTAATGATCAGAATTCGGCGCGTGCTGACATGATGAATGAAGCGGATCAGTCGCTCACTAAGATCCGGGAGGTCCAGCAGGCTGCCACCCAGCTTCACGATCCACGGGCTGCTGGAGTCAGCCGATGATTTTGGAGATCGGGTATTCGACAATGCCGCGAGCTCCTGCCTGCTTCAACTGGGGAATTGTGGTGCGAACCAGGCTTTCATCCACAATGGTATTCAGCGCGACCCAGTCCGGATCAGACAAATGCGAGACCGTCGGTGTCTGCAACGCCGGCAGAATTCCCAGGACCGCTTCCAGGTCCCGATTCAGCACATTCATCATCAGACCGACCTTGCCCTCGGCTTCCAGACACGATTGAAGCATCAGAGCAATGTTTTCAATCTTTGTCCGAGTCCATGTTTCGTCCCATGCGGTCCGATTGGCAATAAACCGGGTGGTGCTCTGCAGGACTTCATCCACGATGCGAAGATTGTTGGCCCGGAGAGAACTTCCGGTTTCTGTGACTTCAACAATGGCATCCGCCAGTTTGGGAGGTTTGACTTCCGTAGCCCCCCACGAGAATTCCACGTGAGCCTTTACGTCGTGACGTTCCAGAAATCGCGTCGTCAGGCCAACCGCTTCCGTGGCGATTCGCTTGCCCTGCAGATCCTGGACTGTCTGAATGGGCGAGTCTTCCGGTACGCACAGCACCCAGCGGACGGGTCGACGGCTGACTTTGGAAAAGATCAGCTCACACACCTGATGAACATCCGCATTGGTTTCCAGAATCCAGTCATACCCTGTGATTCCGGCATCCAGAATCCCGTTCTCCACATAGCGAGCCATCTCCTGGGCTCGGATCAGCATGCATTCAATTTCCGGGTCGTCCACGGTGGGAAAGTACGACCGGGAGGCAAACTTAATGTTGTACCCCGCGCGACTGAACAGCGCTGCCGTGGATTCCTGGAGACTGCCGGCCGGAATGCCCAGCTTCAGTTTGCGACCTGACATCATCGAACCTTCAGACAGTGAAATTCTTAGAACGCCGGATAAGACCGGGGCTGGCTCCCGCACATCGCTGAAGATCTGCGGCAACGATCCTCGCAGCTCCACCGGAACGAGGAGCTTCGGTCTTCAACAAAGTCTTACTCGATACCATGGACACTGTGTGTGCATGTTTGTGGGCAGCGAACAACGTGAGCGGATATGTGTCATCGAGCCGTCAGGCTCGTTTGGGTCAGGGGATTGAATCCCTCATCAGGATTTCCCGTACACAACTCCGGGATCGAACACACGTTCGCCTTCCACGGCAAACTGCTGTGTTGCCGGATCAATCCGACGAAAGAAACAGCTCCGAAAACCTTCATGACAGGCAGCTCCGCCCACCTGCGTCACCTTCACCAGCAGCGTGTCTCCGTCGCAGTCGAAATAGATCGAATGCAACTGCTGAACATTGCCACTCTCTTCACCCTTGCGCCACAGCTTTTTTCGGCTGCGGCTGTAGTAACAAACGCGACCTGTCCGCAGGGTCTCTTCGTACGCCTCGCGATTCATCCACGCCATCATCAGCACATCACCCGACGCCGCATCCTGCGCGATTGCTGGAATGAGTTCGTTTCGAGTGAAATCGGGTCCGGTCAGTTCCGCCATATCTCCGCCACACAAGGGGCTGAGAGCCCCTTGACCCCTATGAGCCTCACGGCTCGTTGCCAGAAGTCCGCTCACGCTGTTCGCTACAGAAAATCGCTTACAGCGTTCACATCCAACCAGTGAAAGAATCCACAAGGGGCTGAGAGCCCCTTGACCTCAATGAGCTTCATGGCTCATTGCCAGAAGTCCGCTCACGGTGCCCGCTGCAGAAAACCATACACACACCGAGTGTCGCAAAAACTCTAGCGACGGCCTGTGGTCTTCTCCACCTGAGACACTCAGGGACGACCTGGAACGGCAGAATTCCCGATTTTCCCACTCTCTTCCCCCGGGAATTCCTGAGGAAAGCCTCGGGCTGGCATCAGCTGATCATCCCTGCCATGGCCGTGTGGCAAATTCTCCGAATTGCCGAATATTCCGGCTTTGGCGGCGAATCCGGATTCCCGGGAACGAAGGAATGCAACCGAAGTGCAGGCCGCGATCCGGGTATGAGCACTCACCGCGGAGGTTCTCACCGCGACTGCTGCAGAGCTGGCGGGCAAAGACTCGATGCATCAGTAAGCCCGATCGCCACATTGCGCCTTCGGCTCAAAATGCTCTTTGTCGCGGGAAAGGGATGTCCATGCGAACTCTGATGACTCTGGTCTTTCTGACCGGGCTGGCCCTTCTGCCGGGATGCCACTGCTGCCGTTGCTCAGAATCGTACAACGGTGCGATTGATGACGTCGCGGATCACTGCGACTTCAAACGCAAGCTGGACGACTGCTACTGTGAGCGACTTGATCTGACGCGCTGGTGCATGAATCGTCAGTGCTGTCCAAACTGCAATCGCTGTCGATAGCAGAGCGGCGTTAACTCACTTGTTTCGCCAAGGATAAGCGGATTCTGAACACAATCCCGGACTGAGTTGTCGTCACTCTCTGAGTGATGCTGAAGCACGCCCGCAACTGCGAATCGCGTCATTCAGAGTTTGACGTCCACCGTTGAAAGCAATTGCCGATCACCCTTCACTGCGCTGCACTGGTTCGGCACAAACGACCGATCCCCGATCGAATTCCTGAATGTCCCTGATGCACTTCGATCGGGTGAAACTCTGCGGGTTCGATCAATCCGGTGGACTTTCAGAATGTGCTCATCGAGTGTGCGTGGGCTGCCGATTATTCCGTCAGGGGGATTTGCGCGAGGTTTGACATCGGGGATTTCAAACGCTGCCGCGCATCGGGACAAAGCAACATCAGACGGACCTGCGCAGGGAAACCTGCCCGGTTGTTCGCTCTGATGTGTTTTGTTGCTTCGCATTCCTGGGGGGAATCATGCGAATCAGACCAATGACCATCTGGCCGTGCCGCGGTGCGGCTGGTCTGGTCGTGTGTGGTCGACAAATCGACTTCACCAGGAAACAAACGTCTTCATCCGTCGGTGCGCGGAGAAGCGATTCCTTACGGCCTGCGATGATTTCCCGGCTGGGCCAGTGTTTCGTCTGGCTGCTGGCTCCGGTCATCTGGCTGTGTGGTTCATCCGTCCATGCCGATCAGCTGGAAGACCTGGCTGGAAAATCGGGGATCCGTATTGTGTCTCCGGGTGAATCCTCGTCGGACCTGCAGAAGAAAGCCGCATCACAACTGCCGCTGAACCTGATGACCGCCGACAAGCGTCAGCGAGCACAGAAACTGCTGCAGAGCTGCAATCAGTATCGCAGGCTTCCGACCCTGCAATACGCCATTGATGAACCCATCTACCGGTATCTGCTGCAGCATCCGGATGTGGCCGTCAGTACATGGCGCGTCATGGGAATCTCGCGATTTGAAATGTTGCAGACAGGTCCTCTGGAGTACGAAGCGCACGCGATTGACGGGTCCGAGGGAATTGCCGATATCCTGTATCAGGATGCGGCTCAGACGATCTTTGTCTGCGAAGGAAACTATCACAACGTCCTGCTGCCCAAGCCCATTGAAGCGTCCGCACTGATCTGGTTTCGGGCGCATTATGCCCCGGGAGCCGATGGCACGCATGTGGTCTCGCAGCGAGCCGATGTGTTTGTGCGATTTCCATCGGCCAGTATCTCGACTCTGGCGAAGATGCTCACTCCCGTGACGAACACCATGATGGATCGCAATGTGCTGGAAATCTCACTGTATGCCAGCATGATGTCGCGGGCCGTTCGCGATGAACCGGAATGGGTGGTTCAGGTCGCTCAGCAACTGGACGGCGTGATGCCGCAGCGACGAGTCGAACTGACCAATGTCGCGCGGCAGCCACGAAGAATGGCGCCCGCAAAGGCCACAACTTCAAACGCTGGCAAGGCGGTTGATCGTGAGCTGATCCATTCGCCGGAACTGCTGTTCTTTGATCCGCCCAAACAGGGAAGCACCATTCAGGGGAAAACGGTTGAAGTGAAACCGGCCTCCGGCAGTTCTTCAGGAAGCCGTATTCAGTTCATTCCCGCTTCCCGAGCCACTCGAATCATTCGGGAACCTCGACTCAGCGACGACACTTCTGTGACTTCAGGCCTGCAATCCGGTGATGAGATGCCGGCGTTACCCGCAGCTCCCCCGGCTGGATCGACCGCAACCGATCCGGCCGGGACGAGGAATCTCACTCCAATGATTCAGCCTGGACCTTCAGATTCGAAGTGACCTCGCTTCGGTTCGAACGCTCTCAATGGTCTCGCTGCTGACACAGATCCGGCGTCATCGTGAATCCAGCACTCGGGCGATCACCGCCACGCTGCACGAACGAGCACCCGCCTGCAGCAGTGCGCGAGCCGCTTCCGAACAGGTCGCCCCGGATGTCAGCACGTCATCCACCAGCAGAATGTGTTCGCCAGCCACAATGTGGGAATCGCGAACCTGAAACGCGCCAGCCTGGTTCTCAAATCGCTGGCTGACAGCCACGCGTTTCTGAGCACGTGTCCGACGCGCGCGGCGCAGCAGATGAACGTCGCAGAGGATGTGCATCTCCCGCGCAAGGACGGAACCCAGAATCCACGCCGGATTGAAATGCCTCACAAATCGCTGCCGCCAGTGCTGAGGAACAGGGATGATGCGATCGACCTTTAGAGTCTGCAGCTCATCTGATCGCTCGGTCGCCAGCAGAACCGCCAGCGATTGCATCCGCACGGCGGAGAATGACCACTTGGCAGACAGCAACGCCTGTCGCAGGGGTGAGTCGTACATCCCCAGACACACCACATTCTGAAATTTAAATTTTCTGTCCCGGCAATGAATGCAGCCGTTTCTCGAAGTGGCATGCGGACCAATTTCGGCAGCACAGCGCTGGCAGCGGTTCACTGGGACCGGACAAAGGCGGATCACGCAGTCGCGGCAGTAGCAGACGGTTAGAGCAGGCTCATTCTCATCGACGCTGCCGCACAGGACACACTGGCGGGGAAATACAAAGTCTGAAAGGTCCCGCAGGTGATGGTGACACCAGCGAATCGCCGTTCGAAATGAATTGGCAGTGCGAGACGGGACCATAGTCTGAGTATTATGCTGAACGTTCATCGGGATCCGGGACGTCGGAAGACATCAGACGACTGCGGAGTTCCTGGACGGCCCGAGCCGGATCCTCGGCACGCGTCACAGCCGAAGTCACAGCGATTCGCTGCGCGCCGGATTGTTTCAGATCTGCCAGTGTGTCGAGGGATACTCCTCCGATGGCAAACCAGGGCGGCGAGATCACAGCGGCAGCGTCACGGACAAACGCCAGTCCAGGAAACTCGGCAAATGATTTCGTGTGAGATGGAAACACGGGACCCACGCCCAGATAGTCGGCCCGTTCGCTGATCGCCTGCTGAAACTGATTGATCGAGTGTGTCGAAACACCGACCAGCTGGTCGCGATTCAGCACACGTCTTGCTTCTGCAACGCGAAATTCTTCCTGCCCCACGTGGACTCCGTCGGCGTTACTCACGGCGGCAATGTCCGGTCGATCATTGACGATAAACAGTGCGTTCGCCGCACAGCACGCCTGCTGAATCCAGCGAGCCCGTCGCAGAAGTTCGCGGTCATTCAATGTCTTCTCTCTCAACTGCAGCACATCAGCTCCGCCAGCCAGAGCCCGCTCCACCACAATTTGCCAGGGCAGGCGACAGGCGGATTCCGTAATCAGCACATAAACGACCGCGCGCTGAAGCCTGACCACTCGATCTGCCACAAAAGACGTCGCTGAAGAATCGGCGGGTTCTTCCGCACCACGATTCGATGACGCCTTCGTTCCGCGCAGACCGGCGATCAGATGTTTCTCGATCGTGTAGGATTGATAGCGAAGCTGCTTCATCGTCGCCGCAAAGTCGGGTGTGATGAGCTTTCCGAATTCTTCGAGGCTGCGGAGCGATTCCTGGACTCGGCGGACATTGGATGTGACGACGTCAAAGATGGACTCGCGGATTCGTTCTCCCGCTGTAGTCAGAGCTGTGCCCACATCATTTTCGGTGTCACGACTGGTCAGCAGGAACTCTGCCGGGCCCCATTTCCGAAGTGACAATTCCGCAGCGACCAGTTCATGGCGCAGAGTTTTCAGTGGCAGACTGATGTTCGGGTCGTCGGCAATGAAGCGGGCGGCATCTTCCAGAACGCGAAGACCTTCTCGCGCTCGGTTGAGATTCACATCGAGAATCCGCCGGACCACGGCCTGGTGATCGGTTGCCGCAGGAAGCGGTGGCGGTTCAATTTCCGCAGAACCAGGCGACGAATGGAACACAAGGCTCTCTTCCATGGGGAGCGGTCCACAATCCTGCTCTCTTTCAGGAAACAAAGCTTCGCGAATGTGGTCTTCGGTAGCACCGGATGCGGCCAGCGAGTTGCGAACGTGCGGACTGATTTCCACGACTGCCAGAAGCAGGGTGCTGCTGGTGATGCCTTCGTCAGAGTGCGTGCGTCGGGAAATTTCCCGAGCTCGGTCCAGGACACGAGTGAATTCGGCGGGATCGTTGATCGCGTCCAGTGGGGACACGGTGATTTCCACAACGGAGTCTTCGGAAGCCTCATGGGGCAGGTCGGAATGTTGCTGAGCGGCCCGAGCGACATCGCCGCCAAGGTGGCCAGTCCCAACCCAGTCCCGCGTGATGCCCAGGCGATTCAGACAGGCAGAAGCCAGCGACTGGTCCAGCAACAGAGCCAGGAGCAGATGTCCTGTCCAGACATCCGATTCCGGCGAGTCCCCCGCAAGCCGGCGACAGATCCGCAATGTTCTTTGCGCGGCAGGAGTGAAGTCGGGTCGGCAACTGAAAGTCGTCATCACCTGGAACCTGTTCCTTGTGAGGAATGAAACTCCTCAACCTGCTGAAAGCCGGATGCCCGCTGATTCATTGAGCCTGACGCTTCTCTGACGCGTCATTGGCAACGAACTGCTCACGCAGCGTTGCCTGGAACAATGCTGAATTATACAGAGGTGACCGCAGTCATGCGTGTCGGCGCAACCACCAGCAGTTGCCGAATTTCCTGGACAGCTCGACCGATGCTTCGGAACTTTCGCAACGAAATCTGAACCCGGCATCCCTGCGTAGCAAACTGCACAAGTTCCGGAAGCAGAGTCCGAGAGGATCGGGAGAGTCGCCCGAACAAAGGATCGGACTGCAGCACTCGTCTCCAGTCTGCCGGATCCTGCGAACCACTGATGTCGCGGCAGATATCGCGAGCCAGTGTTTCCACGGCCGCACTGAAATCCGACGCAGCGACCTGCTTTGCGGAAACGACGCCGTACATCGACTGCATGAAACGAGTCTGACGCAGGGGAAACAGCTGCGATGACTTCTGCGCCATTTTCCAGAGTATCCAGATGGCGAACAGAATCAGTATCAACAGCAACAGCGTCAGCGCCCATGCGACGGGCCGCATGCGGCGAGGATGATCCCGCAGGGACTCATTCAGAATATTGGACTGCTGAACTTCGTCGATGACCGCATTGGCGACCTTCAGCATGGTTTTCAGGCCTGGTTCCGGTAAAGGCAGGTTGTCTGGAAGTTGTGGTGGAACAGCAGGCGATCGGGCGTCCTGTTCCGCTCGCAGTTCGGCCAGGTAACTCGGCAAAGGCACTCCGTTGTGCAATGCGATCAGCCAACGTCGCCGCGACTGGGTGAGTTGTTCCGTGGTCCGAATGGCGAAAATGGAATTGTCTCCGTGCCACAGCATGCCATCGGAAAAAAGACTCTGATCGGCCGTCAGAATGATGAGCCCATCCGGGGCATTCGAATCCCTTCCGACCGCCACAACCGCCTGTCGGCTGGCTGATCGCGGATTGCAGTCCGGGGGCAGCCAGGCCACAGTGTCCCAGTCCAGATCCGAATCCGACGCCAGTGCCAGCCAGCCTGTCTGATTCAGGACCAGATTTCGCAGATTGCGTGTCAGCGGATGTTTCGGACTCAGATCTGTAATGCGCAAACAATCCCGAAACTCATGATAGATGGCGGATTCCTGCCAGGTCGAAACCGGACCAGCCAGGATTCTGCCGATGCCGGGAATGGAACCCGTCTGTTCGGAAGCGATCAGCAGGGCTCCACCAGCTCCGACAAATCGACGCAGCGTTCGCCATTCCGAAAGAGGGATTCCGGAAAGATCGCCCAGGCAGACCACGATCGTTTCGCGGGGTCGCTGAGTGATCGAGACCAGATCGGTTTGAACGGTCAGGCCACGTTCTTCCAGCAACATCCGAAATCCATCGTAGCCCAGATACCACGCAGAATCGTTCGGCCGACTTTCTACGGGATCCTGCGCGGACGCCACCGTGAAGGAGGACCCCAGGCATGCAAGTATCACGCAGAGTTGGCGAAGCGGCAGCGAGAACATAAATCGGAAATCAGATCAAGCAGTCTGGTCAGCCGGAATCCACGTCACAGTTTTTCAGCAGACATAGCTGTCACTATTCTACCGCAAGCTCGCCCGGGGACCAATCTGGTGCGTTGGCGGTGTTGGTCACACGGTTGCCAGTGTCACAGGACGTTCCTGAATGCGACCGTCTTCCATATTGATGATGCGGTCGGCGACATCCAGAATTCGTGGATCATGGGTGACCATCAGGATCGGACAGTTTCGATCCCGTGCCAATGTCTGCAGGAGATTGACGACGTCGCGGCCCGACTGGCTGTCCAGTGCGGCGGTTGGTTCGTCTGCGAGGATCAGGCGCGGCGATGCCACAAGAGCTCGAGCAATCGCAACTCGCTGCTTCTGACCTCCGGACAGTCGATTTGGAAAATAATCCAGGCGATCTGCCAGGCCGACTGCTGTCAGTAGATCCACCGTTCGGCGACTGGCGTCTTCTCGTGACACTTCCGGATGCAGTTGAAACATCAGCTGCACATTCTGTCGAGCTGTCATAAACGGCAGCAGGTTGTGTTGCTGAAAAATAAAGCCAATCTCGCGTCGGACATCCACCAGTTCTTCCGGTCGAGCCTTGTGCAGTTGATGCGACAGTACGTTCAGTTCACCATCCCTCACGCTGCGAAGAGCGCCGATCAGTGTCAGCAGGGTGGTTTTTCCGCTGCCGCTGGGGCCGGTGAGCAAAACGATTTCTCCGTAGGCGACTTCAAAACAGACATCAAACAGAACCTGCTTCTGAAGATCTCCTTCGCCAAATGCAAAGTTGACGTGCCTGGCAGAGATGACGGGAAGTGCATTCCTTTCGGAAGTTGAATTGGGCGTTGTCATGCAGGCAGTTTACCGGGTGAGTTCGGGGATTTGCCACACCGACGAGGTTTCACTGGGCGATGGCGGTGTCAGACGTGATCGTGGGTGTGGTGTGAGTGATTCAGGTGACGAGCCGTTTAAGACACGACAACGCCATTCCGGCGGCTCGAAGTTGGCCTGCGGACCAGGTAGACTTCGGACGCAGACCTCGTTGACCTCCGGATTCAGATGCGGAATCAACGGCAGTATCTGCGTGCACCTCATCCGGATAACAACTCCTGAAAGAAAACTGCTTTACGTATGGCCGAACAAAAGCTGTCTCATGTCGTCTTCTTTACTCTGAAGAATCCCTCGCCCGAATCCATTCAGCGTCTGGTGGATGCGTGTCATAAATACCTCAGGAACCATCCGGGGGTGGTGTATTTTGGTGCCGGGACGCTGGCTGCGGAGTATACTCGGCCGGTGAACGACCGCGATTTTCATGTGTGCCTGAATGTGGTGTTTGATTCCCGGGCGTCGCACGATATCTATCAGACGGCGCCGGATCATCTGGCGTTCATTGCGGAAAACCGTGAGACCTGGGAGAAGGTTCGAGTGTTTGACGCTGACGTGGCATGAGGTCGGCAACTGGTCGATCTGCGGGCGAGCTGGACCAGGGTCGGACGCCACCATGCCTGAAGGATTCTGATGCCCATCACTCGCCATTTTCTCGACTGGAACCAGCCAGCGCTGACGGCTGCGGCTGATTTTGTGATCTCGCGTTATGCCAGCGGAGATGATCTGGATCTGTCGCGGGTGATCCTGGTCTTTCCCGGACGCCGAGCGGGGCGGCGAATGCTGGAACTGCTGGTGCAGCGGGCCGGCACCAAATGGCCGGCCATGATTCCGCCGCGAATCGTCACGTTCACGCACTTTCCAGAGATGCTGTATCCGCAGCGCCAACAGCTGGCTGATGATCTGACCCAGCTGCTGGTCTGGCGCAAAGCGCTGTATGCGGTGCCTCCGCGGGAGTTTGCGGCAGCAATTCCGCATCGGCCGGATGAGGATTCCGTTTCTGCCTGGATGGCGCTGTGCGAATCGCTGCGTCGTCAGCACAATGAACTGGCGGCCGATGGACTGGAATTCGACGAAGTTCATATGAAGCTGGCAGAGTCCGGAGATCTGGAGGAGGCCGAACGCTGGAAAGCACTACGTCGAATTCAGGCTGAATACCTGATGCAGATGGATGATCTCAAACTCTGGGACCGCCAGGCAGCTCGACTGGTTGCCGTCCAGCAGCAGGAGTGCCACACGGACAGAGACATCATCCTTGTCGGCACAGTCGACATGAATCGCATCATCCGGCAGATGCTGGATCAGGTGGCTGATCGAGTGACCGCGCTGATTCATGCGCCGGAATCCGAGCAGGATGCCTTCGACGAATATGGCTGCGTGAAACCGAACGAGTGGGAGACTCGCGAGCTGAACGTGGACCTGAAGGTCACTCGAATCACGGGAACTCCGGCCGAACAGGCACTGGTGGCCGTGCAGGAACTGGCCGCATTGGATGGTCGTTTTCGGGCGGATGACATCACGATCGGTGTCGCCGACGATGCGATGGTTCCGGTGTTGCTGCAGTCACTGGCGGACGCGGGTGTTGCCGGTCAGTGGCCGGTGGGCATTTGTCTGTCGGAAACTCGGCCTTATCGATTTCTTCAGGCACTGGCGCTGCACGTGTCGTCGGCTCGGGATGAGCTTCCCGCGGACTTCGCGACACTCAGTGATCTTGTGCGACACCCGGATGTGGCCACCTGGATCCTGAATCATCTGACAGCGTCCCTGGAAGATGAACGAGCCTTCTCTGAGCGTGCCTGCTGGTTGAGCGACCTGGACGAATACCTGGCCGACCATTTGCAGATGGCCCCCGGAGAAATGCTGGGGCGTGAACCGCGACGGATTCTGGTGGCCGAAGTCTGCCGCGCGGTGGAGGGACTGCTTCGCTGTCTGGTACCGGAATCGGACGTGGCTGAATTCGCGGGCTCTGCAGTGGGACGTCTGCGTCCGGAACGAAAGCCGCGAAGGCGACAGAGAACGCTGGATGAACTGGAAATGATCGCTGAAGCGTCACTGACGGCTCAGCTTGAAAAACGTCGGCCGTTGTCTCAATGGGCCGATGGGGCTGTGCGAGTTCTGGCCACGATGTACCACGATCGCGAGCTGCATAGTGATTCTGCGGCAGACAAAGGTATCTACGAATGTGTCAGTCGACTTCAGGATCTGAATGACCGGCTGCAGCGAGTTCCGGTTGCCGTCCTTCCTCTCGTTTCGGCAGGACAGGCACTGCAGTTGCTGTTGAAGCAGATTGCCGAAGAACCGCTGCGACCTGTTCACAATGATGACGCCATCGAACTGCTGGGCTGGCTGGAACTGCCTTTGGATGACAGTCCGGTGCTGGTACTGACGGGATTCAACGAAGGCCGGATTCCGGAATCGATCAACTCGGATGCCTTCATGCCCAACAGCCTGAGGACTCGACTGGACCTGACTGACAATCGCAGACGCTATGCGCGGGATGCCTATGCTCTGACGGCTGTCCTGCACAGTCGTAAACGAGTCGTCCTGATCAAAGGGCGAACAGACAGTCAGGGGAATCCACTGGCTCCAAGTCGATTGTGGTTTGCCGCCACCCCGAAATCTCTGCCGGAACGCATTCGCTGGTTCTACGATCCGGATTCGTCCCTGCAAACTCAGGCAAAGTCTCCCGCGGCGGAACCTGTCGCGGAATCATCGTTCGCAGCGTTGAGTCAAAGCGGGTTTGCCGTCCCGGAACCGGTGAATATTCCGCCAGCTCCCGGCGAGATTTCTGTTACGGCGTTTCGGGATTACATGAACTGTCCGTATCGATACTTTCTGCAGCGCGAACTGCGGCTGGGTGAAGTGGATGATGACGTGCGGGAACTCACTGCGTCGGCGTTCGGCAGTCTGATGCATGAAGTGCTGAATCATTTCGGAAAATCATCGATCCGAAATGCCCTCAGCTCAGAAGCCATTGAAACGTTTCTGCTGCAGGAACTGCATCGAGTGGCTCTGGGGCAGTTTGGTCGGTCGCGATCGGCCACCGTGAGTGTGCAGTTGAAGATGCTGGAAAGCCGGCTGAAGGCGTTTGCCGCCTGGCAGGTCAAAAGCAACCAGGATGGCTGGAGGATTTCGCATACGGAGCAGGACCTTCAGTATGACGACTTCACGGATCTGCAAGGCCGCCCCGTCACATTGATTGGTCGAGTGGACCGCATTGATAGGCATCAGCAGACGGGCTCCTGGCGTGTTCTGGATTACAAGACCAGCGAAACAGCCATGACTCCCAACCGCGCGCATCGTTCAAAAGGCGAATGGGTCGATCTGCAGCTTCCGCTGTATCGACTGCTGGTGCGATCACTGGGGATTCGTAACGACATTCAGCTGGGCTATGTGCTGCTGCCGGGAGATCTCGACAAAGTTGGGATTGAAGTGGCCGAATGGACGGAAGCCGAACTTCAGGAAGCGGAGTTGACTGCAAGACGAGTTGCGGCCGACATTCTGGATCTGAAGATCGACCATGTCTCACAACGGAACGATCCGCAATTATCAGCGATGGGCCGTATCTGTCAGGACACCGTCATCGACCGCAATATTCCGTGGCTGAAGTCCTGGCGAGGACGTAGTGGTCACGAATGAAAGTGACTCGGAGGTATGCGTGAGATTACCTGTTGCTCGCCTTTGCCCTGGACCCTATGTTGGGGTCGTTCTTTGCCGCAATTCCCATAGCTATACCCCGGCTGCTGCCGCGGAAGTGAGATCACAATGCCCCCGATTCTCAGAAACATATTGGCTGTCATTGCGGGGCTTGTCGGGGGAAGTGCAGTCAACATGGCGATCGTGGTAATCGGGCCGATGGTGATTCCGCCACCGGAAGGCGTTGACATGTCCGACATGGACCGACTTGCCGAGAACCTCAAATTGCTCAAACCAGCCAACTTCGTTCCTCCTCTGCTGGCTCATGCCCTGGGCACTCTGGTTGGGGCGTCCATTGCGGCAAAAATCGCGGTGAGCCACAGGATGACGCTGGCTCTGGTGATAGGTGTGTTCTTTCTGCTGGGCGGCATCACCATGGTGAAAATGGTCGGTGGTCCCGGATGGTTCATTGCGACGGATCTGATCGTCGCTTATCTGCCAATGGGATATCTTGGAGGATTGCTGGGTGGCGGTATGAGAAATCCACAATCGTCCTGAGGCGGAATGCCCTCGTGGAGACTCGTCGTTCCCTATTGAATTCACGATTTTACCGGGGGCACTGTGAACGCAATCGACTGGTCCGGGGCCAATGTACTGATCACAGGCGGCCTGGGTTTCATCGGGTCGAACCTGGCGATCCGTCTGGCGGGTCTGGGCGCGAACATCACGCTGATTGACAGCCTGACGCCTGAATATGGCGGGTGCCTGTTTAATGTTGCTCCTGTTGCCGATCGAGTGCGCGTCAACATTTCAGACGTGCGCGATGTGCATAGTCTGAAGGTGCTGGTTCGCGGCCAGGATTACCTGTTCAATCTGGCGGGGCAGACCAGTCACATGGATTCGATGGCGGACCCGTTTACGGATCTGGAGATTAACTGCCGCTCGCAGTTGTCGATTCTGGAGACGTGCCGAAGCTGCAATCCAGGGATTCGACTGGTCTTTGCCAGTACTCGTCAGATTTACGGACGGCCAGAATCTGTACCGGTCAGTGAGGACCATCCATTGCGGCCCGTCGATGTCAACGGGATCAACAAGCTGGCGGGCGAGTTCTATCATCTGCTGTATCAACAGGTGTACGACATTCCAACGTGTGTGCTGCGCCTGACCAATACGTATGGTCCGCGGATGCGAATCCGCGATGCCCGGCAGACGTTTGTGGGCATCTGGATTCGCAGGATTCTTGAGCACCAGCCGTTCGAAGTCTGGGGCGGCTCACAATTGCGAGATTTCACTTACGTTGAAGACTGTATCGACGCGCTGTTACTGGCGGCCACTCATCCTGCGGCCGTAGGGCAGTGTTTTAATCTGGGCGGCAGCGAA
>Ga0209573_1004059_pt1 | contig 15046 bp, 12 predicted proteins | sample TNRBio252014_DNA_FD_185870 | JGI IMG/M metagenome (GOLD analysis project Ga0209573, IMG submission 185870) | Wastewater treatment Type I Accumulibacter community from EBPR Bioreactor in Madison, WI, USA - TNR Reactor_6/25/2014_ DNA (SPAdes)... | ecosystem: Engineered > Bioreactor > EBPR >...
AGGACCAGTCCAACCCGGAGGGCATTGACAGGCGCCATCTATGCATTTTCCACCATGCTTGCAGGCAACGGGACAAAGCTTTTCAGTGCATTTTTCGCCGCCGAACCCTTCCGGGCACTGGCATTCACCCAAAACCAGAATACCGCCGTTTTGGCATTTTTCTTCCTGGCAGCCATTTGCTAATACAATGTAGAGCAGGATGAAAGTTGACTTTATAATTGATTTCATGATTGTGCTGTTTAAATGGATTAGTGAAGAATTGGAATTTCGGCAAGGACCTCGTCTTTGTGCCTAACGATCAGTTTTTTACTTTGGTGGAGTACCGGATCCATATTCGTGATATCGAGAACAATGAGGCGATCTGTTTGTACAGTAAGTTTTTCCTGTACGAATTGCTCCTGGTTGTTGCTTTTGACAAGCCAGAGTTCAAAATCCGTTTTATGAACGAAATCATAACCGCTCAGGATAATCTCGCGTCGTTGGGAAGCGTTTCTGTTCATGTCAATAGTGTGCAAAGAAACCGTACATACAGTCGGGTAGACAAAATTCGATCGTTGTTTGCCATCAAAACTGCTTAAGATGTCGTTGAGCCCCCTCTTAATTTTTAAAGGGAGAGAATCTGCTGTACAGTTGAGGGCGCTACTAGCATTGGCAACAGTTGAGCTTAATAGTGTTTGTAGATCAGCGATCACCCAAACCAACCTTTTGTCAATCAGAGGGATGATGTCTTTTTCGACAATATCGCGCCATTTTTCCGATTCGTTGCCGAGGCGGTCAATGCCGTCGCGGATCGTGCCGCGCGCGTCGTCAATAGCATCGGCAATCTTGTCAATTTCGAAATCGCAGCTTGTTGTCAGAAACATGTTCGGCAACAGCAGCATCAGGAATACAAGAAAATTTTTCATGATTAACAGGTTTATAAAGTGAATGAATAGGATGATTATTTTCTGACCCCCACTACATTGATCCGGACGCCAAGGCGTAAGGTTGGTTCTATATGCCATCCTTCCCGGCGATCCATCCTGCTCATTATTCCTCCTAGAATAGGGCTGTTGGCAGGAGCAACGCCTATAGCACCGTGACGGATCAGTATAGCTTTGGTACCGACATCTGCAAAGGTGTCTAAGTACAATTTTTTAAAAAAACGGTACCTTTTTCCGACTTGGAAATACAGTCCAAAGGCCTGCTTTTTTATTGCTGCCGCTTCGTAGTGGTAGTATTGATTCCCTAATCGGTACCAGTCGTTTGTCCGAAAAAACGTTTCCCTCAAAAAGGAGGCGCCTGCTCCGAAATAAATGGATTTTTGAAGGTCTTTATGGAGGTATTTGCGACCATAGACGCCGAAGAGTATAGCTTGCCGGTCGAGTTTTCCGGAGCCTATGTTCAGAAGGCCTGGTGCACCTTTGGAATAGCCAAACTCCACCCCGATTCCGGAATTCCGATTTAGTTTCCATTCTATAGTGGTATTGAAACAATTTTTGAACGCCAGCAATGAAAGGTCAACTCCAATGGTAATTCGATTGAATGGAACTTCATCACTATTTTTTCGATTTTGTTGTGAAGCCTGTTTTAAAACTGACTGTTTCTGCTGCGTAGTCTTTATTCGGGAACTCTGAGCGGATGAACTTTTGGAGGCCAATAAAGCCAGTACCAGCAGAAGAATTGAGCTTATGTGGTTCATAGAAAATGTGGTTTATGTGTTTTAATAATGTTTTAATTGTCTGGATTTTTTATTGGAAAGCACGCTCAACGGATTTTCGTTGAAACAAAGGAAGGCAACGCTGGAACAAGAAGCAAAAGAGAACACTTCGAGTTACTCTTTAACAGTATGGAGATAGTACTTAGATACCCGATGATAGTACTTAGATACCCGATCACATATTCGGTGTTAGAGATTCAATTTTCTACAAATAGAACGGCCTTAAGCAAGTTAGGCCTTACCCGGATCTGCGTTAGAGGTAAGAATCGCCTAACTCGTTGAGTAAAAATTTGGAACTTAGTTGAGAGGTCTATATTTTGTGCAGAAAAACAAGATGGAAGATACTTACTTGTTAACAATCAATATCTTTATAACGACCCTGGCGAGTATCTTGCTTTTGGACCAATGGCTACAAAACCAAAAGATCGATAGAAATGATAAGGCGCTACTTTGGCTAAGTCTTTCATTTATTGTTTGGATACCAGCCATTTTATCCTATGAGTGGTTTAAGCAGAACAAATTCTTGAGTAACGAGGTCGTATTTGTCTCGCAGATGCTTTCTCTGGCAAACAATGTATTTATATTGTTGGCTTACCCTCATTTTCAACACTCAAGGGGTGATGTATCTCTTTTCAAAGGACGGTTTAAAATAGCATTAGAGGGAGCGGCGTGGAGCACAACAATTGCAATATTGACCGCGATAACCCTCGCTTTAACTGCGGGGTTTTTAACCTTTTTTCCTGCTACTAAAGAAACACCCGTAGTCTTTATGGCCATTCCAAATACCCTATTTTCACTTTTTTCTGTTTTAATGCTTTGGTGGGCAATGGATAGAACTTTCCGGTTTCGAAAAAGATGGTTATTACAATACATAACAGCTTTGACATTTTTAGTGTTTTTGGCCTATCAAATTTATTTTGTAATTCCGTACCTAGAATGGCTAAAGGTATCTTCATATGCAATATCAACTATACCATTAATGATTAAAATATCATACGTCCTCTTAATTTATCAATTAGCTAATAGTTGGACTGAAGAACAAAAGGGATTGTTTGACCAAGAAAAATTATACATTGAAATTCTTGGTCCAGAAAACTTAGATAACGCTAAGAAAATGGATTACATTTTTATTATGTCTCTAGACAAAAATTTTGTAAATGGCGAAGTCGTTCTTTCTTATGTTGAAACAATTACTCTTTTAACACTTACTAATGCACGTTATCTATCGCGTGACAATGGTTATGTTAAAGTTGCGCACATGGATCAACACAGGTTGCTTTTTGCGATTGCTTTAAATATGCTCGCCCGTTCTAAAAACAAAGGTGTAGCAGATATAAGACGGGAAACCTCACACCGCAAGGATAACAATGACTTTAATCCAGTTCTTCGGGAAGAGGCATTAGAGTTATCTGCGAGATTGAATTCACTGCTGTTGTCTAAGAAATACGGAAAAAGGCGGTTGAAAATCCGAAGGGGAACAAATTTAGTATATTCCAATAAGGAGTTGTACTATTCCCTCAAGCGAATGTCGGACGAAGTTCGTGGAGAAAAAGCTCGTTTAAACGACCTATTAATCTTAGCGGATTTGAAAACAATATTAGATATATCATCTGATCAAAGGGCACAAAACGATGAAGGCCTTCAACATGCAGAAAGCCACTCGTGATTTTGAATGAAAGGTAATCATCTGTGTTGGGCAAAATCAAGCACAGCGGGAATGAATAAAAAATACATGGCGTAACTGAAAAGGGCCATAAAGGTATCCCATCTAAAGGGCAAATCAAGAACGTGAACTCGCTAGGATTTAATAGCATGATAAACCAAAAAATCGCGGGTATAATGCATGCCAAGCCCACATAAATAGCCTACATAGTACAGGATCGCCCGATGTCGTGTTGCTGCAAATTGTGCAAACGCAATAAGCAGGCAAAAATAAATTAGGGTGATGAGAATGAGGTGAATGGGCGATTCAGGCATACTCACTTGGTTTAGTATTGCTGTAAATATATAAATAACACTGGAATACGGGATATGCTGCCCAAAACCTTTCCTTCTGTATTGAGTACTTTCTATCCTCAAATCTTCAAATCCTTTCCTGGTTATTGGTCTGTTCCCCCATCTTCAAATCTTCAAATTTTCAAATCACCAAATCAATTCCTATCTTGCACAACAAATCATAAAATCTCATTCCATGTTCATTCCCGGAATCAGGCAGCAGGCATTGCAAGACTGGAGCGACGAACGCCTGGTGAAAGCATTTGGGGAAACGGGCGAACAGCAGTATTTTACAGAGTTATTTGGGCGCTACACCATGCAGGTCTTCCTGATTTGCAAGCAATACCTCGGCGAGCGGGAAGACAGCCGCGACATGGTGATGCGTATTTTTTCCAAACTGCTGGAAATCCTGCCAGGTGCGGAGATCAGAAATTTCCGGAACTGGCTGCCAGTGGTGGTGCAACACGAATGCCTGAACCACCTCCGAAAACAAGGGCGCTATGTGCCGCTCATGGACACAGAAATGCCGATGTTGGAGGAAGAACCTGAATTTTACCCGGCAGCGGAAATGCCTATTGGCGAATCAGAAATTATCGCAGCGCTTGCTCAATTGGACGAAGCCCAGCGCGTTTGTCTCAATTTGTTCTTTTTTAAAAAAATGAGCTACCGGCAGGTGAGCGGCCAAACGGGATTCCCGCTGAACGAAGTGAAATCGTACCTGCAAAACGGCAAACGACAACTCAAAAAACAACTCCTGAACCTGATTGCAACAAAATGAAAGAATTGACTGCACATACCGCCTGCCTGAGTCTGGAAGAGATTCAACACTACGCGAAAGACCGCTTAGACGAGGCGGCTCGTTTTCGGGTGGAAAACCACCTGCTTGACTGCGCCTTGTGCCGCGCGGCTTTGGACAGCTACATGGCCAACCCCGATGAAACCCTGGGGGCAGATGTGGCATTGTTGCAACAGCAAATTCAAAGCGCCGTCCGCCCGAAAATAATAACCATGAAAAGAAACAGATTCAATTCCGTAGCCGCCGCAGTTGCCCTGCTTGTATTGGCAGGAGCCGCCGCAGCCTATTGGCAACACACGCGCTACGACCGGCTGTATGCCTCGGTTTTTTCTGCGCCAAAAGCTAATGAGGTCATTGCCATGCGAAGCGAAAATGGCGTTCAAAAAGCGGATCCGGATCTTCAAGAAGCCTTAGATTGGTATAAAGCAGGGGATTTCGCTGCGGCCAGCCAGTCTTTCGACCGCTACCTGCAAGGTCACCCCGATGATTTTCAGGCCGGTTTGTACGCGGGTATTGCTGCCCTCAGCGGCGGTTATCCCGAAAAAGCGATCGAACAACTCACCGCAGTCAGCATTAATGACCCTCAATTGTTCGATGAAGCCAACTGGTACCTCGCTCTGGCGTTTTTGAAACAAAAAAAATTAGCGGACGCCAAAGCGATTCTTGAAAATTTGGTGCAGCAAGCGGAACCGGTTTTTGCCGGCAAGGCTAAAGGATTGCTGGAAAGGCTGGAGTGAGGGTTTCACACAAGGTTCGCTATAAAGTGAGTAGCGGCGTAGTGTTCGTTGTGCCGTTGTGTGAAAAAATTGTGTACATGCGTTAAAGCGGGTTTCACACGACGCTCACAATGCTCACAACGGGAAAACAAAAAGCCTCTTAATCATCTAAATATGAAAGTTGAAACCGTAAAATTCGAAGTCATCAAATGGTTGATCAAACTGGAAGATCACGCCATTTTACAAAAATTATCAGACCTGAAACAAGCCACCGAGGAAGCAGGGATGAAGGAAAATGGGGACGCATGAAAATGCAATTTTTTGCAATCGCCCTCTTCTTATTTCTTTCTCGTTGCACGCAGCCGGAAACGCAAATTTCGCCCGCTTTCTATCACTGGCGCACCCGCTTGGCCCTCACCGAAACCGAGCGCACTTACCTCCGGGAATTGCACGTAAAAAAACTCTACGCCAAATTTTTTGATGTAGACTGGTCTGAAAATTCGCAACAAGCCCTGCCCCAGGCACTCATCGAGCTTGCCCCGGAAACGCTTCCCGACAGCGTTGCCCTCATCCCCACTATTTTTATCACCAACCGTACCTTCTTGAATCTGCAGCAATCGGAAATCCCGCAATTGGCGGCCAATATCTGCGATAAAATAAAGGCGCTGGCGAAAACCCCATTTGAAGAAGTGCAGTTGGACTGCGACTGGTCGGAAAAAACCCGCACGCCTTATTTTCAACTGCTCGAAGCCATGCGGCAAAACCTCGGCCCGGCAGTTCGCTTGTCGGCGACCATTCGCCTCCACCAGGTGAAATACCCAAAACAAACCGGTGTGCCGCCCGTGGATCGCGGCATGTTGATGTGCTACAATATGGGCGACGTGGAGGCAGGAGAGGAGCGCAACTCCATCCTGAACCTTGAAATTGCACAGCAGTACCTCGACAAAAACACAGCCCGGTACCCGCTTCCTTTGGACTTGGCGCTCCCGTTGTTTTCTTGGGGCGTGCTGTTCCGGGAAGGAAAAATGATCCGCCTGATCAACAACCTCAGCGTTGCCGACCTCGCCAAAGACGAGCGCCTGCGCGCTACCGGTTTCAACCGCTTTGAAGTGGTGCGCAGCGGGTATGTCGCCGGTTATTATCTTTACACAGAAGATGAAATCCGCATTGAAGCCGTGCAGCCGGATGACCTGATGGCAGCGGCCCAACTATTGAAACGGTATTTGCCAAAAACTGTACAGCGAAACCTAGCGTTCTATCACTTGGATCCAGCACTGTTAGCGCGGTTTAACGTACAGGTTATGGACTCCATTATCAGGGAACTGGAATAACGGAGATTAATTTGAAGATTTGAGAATTTGAAAATTTGAAAATTGGACTGCCGGGGTTGTTGAAAATACGTTTTTCCGAACATTACAAACCTCCGATCTTCAAATTTTCAAATCACCGAATTTTCAAATTAACTCAATTCCCCTCCAACTCTGCCTGTAGTTTATCCACCACGTCGCCGAGGAAAGTCAGGGAGATTTTCAGCTTTGCGGCTGGCCCGCGAGCCGGGATCACCAATTGGAGCCGGTTTTCGCTCTCAAGGACGGCTTTGACGGGATTGCCGCCGCTGTCTTCGCTGAGCATTTGCAGCATCCCGATCAGGCGCTCCAGGCCGTTGCGTTCTACGATGCCGGGCGAATAGTGGTTTTTAATATTGTTCCCAACAAAAAAACAGCCTCGACGCAAGTGGCGACAGGCTGCTCGAAAAAATCCAACTTCAAAAGGGGGTAAAGCTGAAGGAAAACTTTACCGAAAAATTCTTTATCGGAAATGGTTGTGCGCTCGATTATCGGTTTGCGGGTAAAAAAGGGGAAATAACAGGTGTGTGACTTTAGTGTTTGAACGAACAACACCGCTTTACTATCGGTTAGGATTCAGGGAGCCGACCATTTGCCGTTTTCTCTGTATCCGACTACAAAAGTAATACCTTATTGCACAAAACTCAATAGGTAAGGCAAAAAAATCTCATATACTTCGCATTTTATCCTACTTATCCACATCGTGTGGATTATTTATGGTAAAAAATGCACTGGAAACCTTAATTTTGCGCATTACATCAAACCCTGCCAAACAGGTAAATCCGATAATACTATGAAGTTCAGCATTTCTTCTTCCGAATTGCTCAAGCAGTTGCAGATTGCAGGAGGCGTCATCAGCTCCAATCCAGTGCTGCCCATTCTCGAAGATTTTCTTTTTTCCATATCTAACAATAAGCTAACTATCACGGCCACCGATCTGGAAACGTCTATCACCACCGAACTGGAAGTGATGTCGGACTCGGACGGTATGGTAGCCGTGCCCGCCAAAATCCTCTCAGAAACCCTGAAAGCGTTGCCTCAACAGCCCATTACGTTTTCGGTAAACGACGAAAACTTCGGCATTGAGATCACTTCCGCCTATGGTAAATATCGCCTTGCCGGCGAAAACGGGCAGGATTTTCCGCGCATTCCCGAACCAGATGCCGTAGATACGGTGAGCCTGCCTTCTGCGCTGCTCATCAAGGGGGTGAATAAAACCATTTTTGCCACCAGCAGCGATGAACTGCGCCCGGCCATGACCGGCGTTTATTTCCAGGTAGATTTCAACAAGCTGATCATGGTGGCCACCGACGCGCACAAGTTGGTAAAATACACCTTTTCAGACGTGACGAGCGAGGTTTCCACGGCCTTTATCGCACCGAAAAAAGCGCTCAACCTGCTGAAAAACGCCCTGCCTTCCGGCGAAGAAGTGAAGCTTTCCTTTAACAAAGCAAATGCTTTCTTTTCGTTTGGCACCACGCAGGTCATCTGCCGCCTGATAGATGCGCGTTACCCGGACTACAACGCTGTCATTCCGGTAGACAACCCGAACCTGCTGACGTTGCCGCGCGTGGATTTCCAAAATTCACTGAAGCGCATCGCCATTTATGCCAATAAAACGACCAACCAGGTCATCCTGAACATCACGGAAGGCAATCTGACCGTGTCGGCTCAGGACCTCGACTTCTCCAACGAAGCAACCGAAGTGCTGCCCTGCACCTACGAAGGCGGCGCCATGACGATCGGCTTTAACGCCAAATTTTTGGTGGAAATGCTGGGCGTACTGGAATCGGACGACATCAAATTAGAACTGTCTTCTTCTACCCGTGCAGGCATTCTGCTGCCTGGGGAAGAAACCGCAGGCGAAGAGATTTTGATGCTGGTAATGCCGGTGATGCTGAGTAATTAAGTTATGGTCTGTCTTTACTGTCCGATCTCGTGCAACGGGGTGCAGCGCACCCAGGATATTTGTAAATGTAAATCAATACACATGCATTAAGGTGCAGCGCACCGAAACAACGGTCATTACGGCATCCTAATATCACGGTGCGCTGCACCTCACTCCCCCCTATTCCCGTGGCCTACAAAGATTGTTGGTGCGCTGCACCCCATCCGTCGTCATACGGGCAGACTCTCAACTGCAAAATTCGGGATGTCTCATGTTTTATTCCATAAAACTACATTCCCTAACGAACCACGCGCGTCTAAATCTAATGTCTAAAATCTTACATCTAATCTCTACTTACTTGCGTACGCCTTAAAATACTTGCATTCCCGAATAGCGCGGGCGTAGTATCGGGTGTTGGCGTAGTTTTCTTTCAAGACATTGAAATAGAAATACGTCCGCTGAACATCACTGGATGCCGATTTCACATAATATTCATTCCGCTCGCATTTCGCAGCCATAAACGTGGCTCTGGCCGCCAGTTCGGGATCTTCGGCCAAAAGGCGCGCTTTTTCAAAATAGAACTGTGCGCGGGAGCAATCGAACACTTCATGGTTGCCGCCCGGATACAAGTGATGTGGCGTGACGCTGTTGCCGTCTTTCAGGTGGCGCCGTTGCATACTGGCGCCGCTTCGATAATGGTCGGCGACGTTCCAGCTATACCCAAAATAAGTCATGTTGTACAAGGCGACGCCGATGCGAAAAAAACGGCCCGCGGCAAGGTTGGCATTGGTTTCCGATTTGGCGCGGTATTCTAATTCCAGTAGTTCTTCGATGAGTTTGCCTTTGTTGTAGCGCGCACCGATGGTGTCGGGAATCCGGCAGTGTACGCAGTCGTTGAGGCGATCCAAAAAGGGGTAAAACGTGCCGTAGCTGTCCCAGTCTTCCCGGCTCATTTCTTTCATAGTTTCCAGCGCGGCTTCGAGCCGGAATTCCCCCAGCAGCATGGTGGCTTTCAGGTCAATCAGGTCGTTTTCGATGGTCGTTCCGTCTTCTTTTTCAATCATGGCGCGTTCTAAGCGGTTGGTGGTTTCTTTGCGCGTGGTGCGCAACAAGTCGTCAACGACGGCGTCTTTTGGATTGAGTTTGAGGTAAGCAAACGGGTAGTATTGTAAAAAAGCTTTACCTTCCTGGTTGCCGACGCGGTAGAGGTGCGCCATGCGATCCTGCAAAAACCGGGGAAAGTCTTTGTTTAACCGATAAACGTCATCGCTTTTTAAAGCGGCAATGGCCTTTTCGCCAGCGTTGTTGATGCTGTCCATTGCGATGACATTCAATACGTTTTGAAAAACTTCCAATTGCTTTTGCAACGTGTCGCTTTCCACTAATTCGCCGGCTGCTTTGAAGGTTTTTGCTGCAAAATAGAAATCGCCCGCCAACAGTTCGAGGTAGCCCTCCGCTAATTTCCAGAGGTCGGCGCGTGGCGCATTTCCGTCTTTCAATACCCGCCGCACGAACGCCTGCAACCGGATCACGCGCTTGTCGGCGTCTTTGCGCGGAATGCCGAGGTAGCGGCGATTTTGCTCCCGGCGCTTGTTGAAATCCAATCCCAGCAGGTCGCGTTCCAAACGGATGACTTCCCGGATGAGCAGCGCGTTCAGGTGTTCGCTTTCGGGGTGCAATTCATAGATGCTTTGCATTTCTTCGATCAGGCGCGCTTCTTCGCCCGAGGCGCGCAGGGCGTACAGGGCGGCGCGTTCGCGGTCGTTTTGGCAGAGCAGCAGACAAGCCTCCCATTCTTCGTCAGTTTTGATGCGAAAGCTGAGGTAGGCTGATTCGCGTTTGCCGGGACAGCGGTCGTAGACCCTTGAGTATAGGTAAGACGCCTCCACGTTTTTGCCCAAAGCCAGCAACGCGCCGGCTTTGTGACCCAAAATCCAGAACTCCACGATGCTGGGGTCGTGGTCAATTTTGGGCATCAGGAAGTCGAACAGTTCGAGGGTTTGTTCGTAGTCTTTGAGGTAATGCGCTAAGCGGATGATCTGGTAGGCGTAACGCAGGCGGATGTAGTCCGATTTGGTGCGCATGAATTGCTCGCGGCCTTCCTTGATGAGGCGGTTCATGGCGTTGGTGGTGCGCAGTTGTTCTTTCCAGCCTTCTGGTTTCAGGGCGTAGGGTTCGCATTGTTTTGCGTAAAGCAGGTAATCAATGGTTTCGGTGCATTTGTGGCGGTGCAGGTAGCGGGCGAAGGAATTGTTCAGCAGTTCCGGTGCAAACGAGCTAAGCGTCGCTTTTTCGGTAATGGCCGCCCGCAGGTTTTCCAATTCATAAGCCGGCGCGGTGTAGACGAGGTAGTGAATGTCGTTGGGGTTCGCCTGCTTGCAATACCGTTCGTGCCACTCGCGGATGTTGTCGTTGGCCTGCGTGTATTCCGGGCCCTGGTAGTAGCGTTCGAGCTTGCTGAACGGCATCAGAAACGGCGCAGCTTCGGCGGCAATGGCAATCAACTCGGCGGAGAGGAAGCTGTAGCCGTAAAAAATGCGGTTTGGGTCGCAGGCGGACGGAGAAAGGCGGCCCGGGGCGAAGAGCAGGGCGCAAAAAACGGCGCAGGTGGTTGCTTGTCGCAAAATAGTTTGTAAATGCCCGGGCAGTTTGAATCGCTTCATGGAGGATTGGTTGTGTGAATGGTGGGGTAAAGATACGCAGGGATTTGGATTCGGGGATTATTGGGTTTGAAGGGAGATATGACAAATTTTAAAAATTTGTCATATCTAGGCTACATAGTAAATCGGGCAGAGCCCGGGGAATAGTACACGCGAGGCGGAGCCATCGCGCGAGCAGAGAAATTAAGTTTTATTGATGACTGCAGATTCGTCACGACGTTAGAAACTTTGTTTTGTGAAAAATAATAATTTTACTGGGTAACAAATTTACCGGACAAAAATGACTTCACAACAAATCAAAGAACAACTTGCTGTACACTATACAGGAGCTATTGCAAGCAGGTCAGGCTATAAACTCTCAGTGCCAACCGGATTCACAACTGGAGTAGATGTTGCTGTTAGTCGGATTGAAACCGTCAAGATTTATGGAAAAACGAGGCAGGTAGACATTGGTGAAATGGTTGATTTTCAACTCAAAACAACTACAGAAACCTCGATTATCAGACGAGCGAACAAGCAAGGTGAGCAATTGGTCGTTTTCGACCTTGATGCAAAAAATTACCTCGACCTACTCTTGCGGTTGAAAGGTCTGCAAACAGGAAGAAGATTGAACCCGCTTTATCTCCTGCTCCTTGTTTTGCCAAAAAACGAAACGGAATGGTTGGAAATAAACGCTGAATTCCCTACTTTTAAACCTGGAATGTATTTGGGTGGTTTACTATATTGGTATCTACCTAATGAGTCAGACGTAATTCCCAAAAACCGAGCAAGCATAAGAGTGTCTATTCCGATAGCAAATGTGGTAAATCCCGAATTTTTTCATGCTCTTTTTCAAAACAACCAGCGATGAATGCAGATTATGTCAAAAACCTGCTGACCTTTATGAAAGCGAAAGGCTGGAAATTAGAAAAAGCCACTGACCAGCATTATGTAATGGCGCCCCCTGCTTACGTGGAAGCAGCGCCGGATTTCCGGCTTTTACTTGCCCATGAAAAATTCGTAGAAACCCCTGATTACGAAGAAAATATGTACGCCATGACGAAAAACATGTCCAAGCTTTATGAGGTGGACTATCTGTTGCTCATCAACCTGTTCTCTAAGTCATTGCCCGAGTTGAAGGCATATAATCAGGTGACGGGGGAGATGTTGGGGGTGGCGGTTTGAGGCGGGTAAAAACCTGAGAACGACCAGGTACTTAGAGACCTTACATGAATTAACAACTACGATACAAAGCATGTTGCATATGCTTTTTTGCTACAAGGGAATACGCTATGTTTGGAGATTGCGAACAGCCTGTCAATCAGATAGCCTGCCTTTCGCCTCCCCCAACGCCCTTGTTTCATTCCGTGCGCTCTTCGTTGCGCTCTTTGCGCACTCCATTCCAACAAGGGCTATTCCTGCCTCCCTTTCTCTTAAAGGATCGTTTTTTTTTGCTCACGGGATCGGACTGGATTATTGAAAGGACGAGGCCACCCGGAAGCCGACATTGAGGTTGCGAAAGGACGGCTCGCGGTAGGTACGCCAGGCGGCACGGCAGTACTGCGGGTAGTGTCCCCAGCTGCCACCGCGCAGAACCCGGTATTCCCCGGTATCCGGCCCTTGCGGATTCCATATCGTTCCCTGCGCCTGGCATTGCTGGTAATAATCTAGCGCATACCAATCGGCACACCAGTCATATACATTGCCCGCCATGTCGTACAACCCAAGTACATTTGGTTTAAATTGATTGACCGGGGTTGTTTTTGCCCGGTATTCGCCAGCGATGGAATAAGGTTGTTTATGATGCTCTTTTGCATTAAAATTCATTTCCGCGGGGTTGGCAATATTCTTACCGTTGCCGAAACGTACCTTTTTCCCGCCTTCTCTTGATGCATATTCCCACTCCGCTTCAGTTGGCAGGCGATATTGTCCGCCGGTTTTTTTGTTCAATGTAACGATAAATTCCTGTGCATCTTCCCAGGAAACATTTTCCACGGGTAACAAATCGTCATTGGTTTGCAGAACAGAAGTTTCATCCATGACTGCTTTCCAAAGCTCTTGCGTTACCGGATATTTGCACAACCAAAAATCAGAAAGCATAACCTTGTGAACCGGTTTTTCATTACTTTTCCCTTCCTCAAAAGTATCCCCCATTTCAAATGTACCACCTTTGATAGGGATCATAAGTTTATAGAAGTTGGCAACCGCAATTTCACTAAACGTTCTATTCACTATGCCCAGAGTTGAATTTAGTAGTTTACTTGCGGCTTCTTGTTCTTGTTTCTTACGAATATCCTCTTCAATTTTTTTTTGTTGTGCAGCGATCTCCCGCTTTTTCCGGGCGGCCTCTTGTCTCTCCCGCTCAAAATCTGCTATTTTTTTTCGCGCTTCTTTAACATGCAGACCTTTCGGGTATTTATCTAAATACTTTTGGATGGCTTTTTCAGTGGCGTTGTCTGTGGCGAATTCCCAGGCAGTATCGTCTGCGTCAAAATAATCTAAGCGCTCGCGGGCAGTCGCTGCATAGAAGCCATCGGAAAAACGGGTGAGGAATTTTTCATATGCTGTGCGGGTGTCGGTGTCGGCAGTGAACTCCCATGCATCTGCTTCCGCCTTATTTGGCTTTCGCACAATTACACCGGGATTCGCATCGGCTGGCAGGCTGCCTTTTTCCATTTCCCGCACCATGCCGATCACCTCCAGCAGCACTTCATTCCACGCATCTTCGCGGTTCAGCCAGGAGTTGATCGGTTTCATGCCTTTCGGCAAACCCTGCAAGTCCGCCAACGGGGTTTCCTGCCAGAGACAGGCAGACAAGACCACCGGCACCACGCGGGCCGTACCTGCTTCGTGGCGTTTCAGCGCGTCTTTCACTTCCTGTTCGTAGAAATAATCGGAGGCTAAAGAATGGGAACTCAGCAGCATGAGGATGATGTCGGCAGCGTGGAGGTTGGCTTTGATTTCTTCGTCCCAAACCTTGCCGGGCTTTATTTCGCCGTCAAACCAGATGGTTACATTGCCTCTGCGCAAAAGGGGCGCCGCGTGGGTGCGCAGGGCATCCAGTTCCGTCCCGTCTTTTTGCGAGTAGGCAATGAAGATTTGTATGGTCTTTTTATCGGCGTTCATTTGTTGTTGGTCTGGTATAATAACACGCGAGGCTGTGTCTATACTATCCAAATCGTTTTGTAAAACACTTCCTTCGCCAAGGTCGGAAGCTTCCAACGCATCTATAGTATCAATCAGCGCCTTGCTAATCTGGCTATGTTCCAACACTGCATTTTCGTGAGAGATCGTCAGATCTATTTCGCTCTTGTGCAGCTTGTTGTATCGGCGTTCGAGGGCAACACACTGATTGAAAGCCTTTGAACGTCCGTTCAAATGCTGTTCCAATTCATGAAACAATTCCTTGAGTTTATCGGCAGCCAGCAGGCGTTTCCAATCTTTGACTAAAGATGCTAAAGGTTGTGACATCAGGGTTTGGCATAATTTCAGCCACTAAGATAGGAATGGAAACTTCATTATGTATTTAGGCCATAAAAAAGTATTCAGGGTTGGCGAAGCGGCTTTATTTTATCAAAAGATTTTATTGCCGGATTTCCGGGCAGAGCCCGGGGAATAGTACACGCGAGGCGGAGCCATCGCGCGAGCAAGTTATATTTCATTCGCCACCAACACCGCCGTCTCCTTCGCAATTCCGATTGTCGCCACGGCGCCACTGTTGAATTTCATAAAATCGGACTCGATGCCGTCGCTGAAAATGACGCCGTTGGCCGGCATCAGGGATTCTAAGGTGAGGGTGCTTTGGTTGCGGATGATGCCCGCCGTGATGCCGGTTTGGGTGCGGATGCTCTGGAAAGGCTCGCGGACGGCAAACAGCAGTTCGTCGTCCCGGAATTTGGGTTGTTTGCGCTGGAGGTTCTTTTCAAACATGCCCGCCACGCCGTAGGCCATGTTGAAAACCGAGCTC
>Ga0209573_1004060_pt1 | contig 15046 bp, 14 predicted proteins | sample TNRBio252014_DNA_FD_185870 | JGI IMG/M metagenome (GOLD analysis project Ga0209573, IMG submission 185870) | Wastewater treatment Type I Accumulibacter community from EBPR Bioreactor in Madison, WI, USA - TNR Reactor_6/25/2014_ DNA (SPAdes)... | ecosystem: Engineered > Bioreactor > EBPR >...
CTGGAAATACCAGCGCTGAAAATATAAAGGATCAGGAGGAAGCCGCCTACCTCATCAACCGGGATACCGTTGTGCCACACAGCGGATTTTCGGCGGGGCGCTTAGCACGGCAAATCGGCCTTGGCTTTTTACTGTGGACATTACCAATGATCCTGTTCGGCGCTTTTGCAACCGATTTTGATTTTTGGAAAAAGCTATCCTTCTTTTTCACGCAGGCAGCCTTCGTTACTTTTGGCGGCGCTTACGCGGTGCTGCCTTATGTGGCTCAGGTTAGCGTGGAGCAATTCGGCTGGCTCACGAATCTTGAAATGCTCGACGGCCTGGCGCTGGGCGAAACCACGCCCGGCCCCCTCATCATCGTGCTGGCCTTTGTGGGATTCATGGCTGGCCATACGCATTCCGGCGGTTCGCTTATTGTGGCTTCGATGGCTTTGGCAACGACCGTTTATTACACCTTTTTGCCTTCCTTTCTGTTCATTTTTGCCGGTGCGCCCCTCATCGAACGAACACAGGCCAGCCCGGTCATAAAATCGGTTTTACAGTTTACCACTGCCGCTGTTGCCGGGGTCATTTTGAGTTTGTGCCTGTACTTAGGTCAGGCTGTAATCGCGCCGGAATGGCCAAAAATTCAGGAAATGCCGCTTGCCTGGATCCTGATATCCTTCGCTGCGCTCCAATATTTCAAAATTAACATGGTGGTTTGGATCGGCATCAGCGCCGTTACCGGATTGCTGCTGAACCTTGCTGGTTTATAAAATCCGTAAAGTTTGCCAAATAAAAAGAACATGCAACCAGAAACGAAACCTTCCCACACGGAAGTCGAACACGTCAAAGCCAAAAGCAATTACCTGCGCGGGACTTTGGTGGAAAGCTTGGAAAACGGCATCACCGGAGCACTGTTTCCCGATGATACACACCTCATTAAATTTCATGGTTCCTATCAGCAAACCGACCGCGACCTCGACAGCGAGCGCGCCCGACAAAAACTGGAACCGCTCTACTCCTTCATGATCCGGGTACGGGTGCCAGGCGGGGTGGCGTCGCCAGCGCAATGGTTGCGCATGGACGAGTTGGCTGATCAATACGGAAACGGCACGATAAAACTGACTACCCGGCAGGCTTTTCAACTGCACGGGGTTTATAAACGGAACCTGAAAGCCGCCATTCAGGGGTTCAACGCGGTGCTTTTGGACAGCATCGCGGGTTGTGGTGACGTGAACCGGAATGTGATGTGCAGCGTCAACCCCAATGAAAGTCGCATTCACGCGGCAGCGTACGAAGCCGCCAAAGCCATCAGCACGGCCTTTACCCCCCAAACCAGCGCGTATGCCGAGATATGGGCGCCCGCCGGTCTGACAGCAGGCGAAGATTTGCCGAAAGGCAGCAAAGAAGAAGGCAACTGGAGCCAGGTTTTCCTTGCTTCACCCGCACAGGAAGACGCGGAGCCGGTCTATGGCAAAACCTACCTGCCCCGGAAATTCAAAATTGCCATAGCCGTACCGCCGGAAAATGACACCGATATTTTCTCCAACGATATTGGCTTGGTTGCGATTGAAGAAAACGGCGAACTCATCGGATTTAATTTTGCAGCGGGCGGCGGTTTGGGCATGACATTCGGGATGCCCGACACCTTTCCGCGCCTTGCCGATTTGTTGGGGTTTGTGAAGCAGGAGGACATTGTAAAAGTTTGCGAAGCGGTCATCACTACCCAGCGCGATTTTGGCAACCGGGAAAACCGCAAATTCAGCCGCCTCAAATACACCATCGAGCGCATGGGGCTGGATGCTTTCCGCAAAGAAGTAGAAACCCGCTCCGGGGTTGCCTTCGAGCCGCTTCGGCCTTTTCAGTTCAAACACTCCGGCGATCGCTTCGGCTGGACACAGGGGCAGGACGGGCGATTTCACCTGACCTTATTCATTGAAGGCGGACGGGTACAAAACACCGAAAATTACCTGCTGAAAACAGCGCTTCGGGAAGTCGCGGCACTCCTGCGCGAAGGAGAATTTCGCCTGACCGGCAATCAAAACTTGCTGATTGGCAATATTTTGCCGGAACAACGCAATGAAGTAGAAAATATATTTAAAAAATATGGTGTGCTGGATACGACGTTCCGACAAACGACGCTTCGCCTCAACTCGATCGCCTGCGTAGCACTGCCGACCTGTACCCTCGCTTTTGCGGAAGCAGAGCGCTATTTACCGCAGTTGATTGATCAAATAGACGCGATTCTTCGAAAATACCAGATGCAAAAAGAAGCGATCAATATTCGCATGACTGGCTGTCCCAATGGTTGTGGTCGCCCTTATCTGGGGGAGATTGGCTTGGTGGGGAAGTCGCCCGGCTATTACAACCTCTACCTTGGCGCGGCACACGACGGCAGCCGGCTGAATAAACTCTACCGCGAAATGTTAGACGAAGCAGCCATTTTGCGCGAGTTGGAACCCCTGATTGCTGCTTATGCGATGAAGCGAAATCCAGGAGAACGCTTTGGTGATTTTGTTATTCGGACGGGGTACGTAACAGCAACAACGCATGGCACGAATTTCCACAACTGAGCCGCCCACGGAAGCTTTTTCAGGCAATTTCGGACCGCACAGCGGAGACAATTCCGCCGGCAATACCTTATTTCCGATTTTTTTGAAATTGGAAAAATTTCGCGTGCTGATCGTAGGCGGCGGGTACGTTGGTCTGGAAAAAATTCGCGCGGTGCTGACCAACAGTCCACAAACTCCGGTTACCTTAGTGGGGGCCCATATTTCGCAGGCAATCCGGGACTATGCCCTCGATTATCCGCAGGTCGTTTTGTTAGAAAAGTCCTTTGCATCAACAGACTTAGTCGGCCAGCAATTTGCCATTGCCGCCACTGACGACCGGGTGCTCAACGAACAAATTCGGGACTTAGCCGCCGAGCGCGGTATTTTATGCAATGTAGCAGACACCCCTGAACTCTGTGATTTTTACCTGTCTTCCATTGTGCAAAAAGGCGACCTGAAAATCGCGATTTCTACCAATGGAAAGTCGCCAACCGTTGCCAAGCGGCTGAAAGAAACGTTCCAGGAAGCCTTACCCGATGAATTGGATCAGGTATTGCAAAAAATGCCCGTCATCCGGCAGTGGCTCAAAGGTGATTTTTCAGAAAAAGTAAATACCCTGAGCGAGTTGACCTCCGTATTGGTCGCCGAACCAGCTTTGGCGGTGCGCGATGCCCTCCGGCAGCGCAACCTCAGCAAAATAGACGGTAGAAAATGGCGCCTGATTGCAAGGGCTTCGCTGACCGCTTTTGGCTTGTTGCTGGTAGCCAATATTCTGTACGTGTATATCCCCGGCGAATCCTGGAATTCTTTAGTATCCCAACTTGATAACACGTTTTGGTTGTTTGTCGCGACCGGTTTTGCCGCTCAATTTGTTGACGGCCTGCTCGGCATGGGATATGGGGTGGTGACACAGATTGTGCTGATGGGAACCGGCGTACCGTTGGCGGCCATCAGTTCCAGCATCCACACCGCCGAGATGTTTTCCGCCGGCGTATCGGGGTATTCGCACTACCGGTTTGGCAATGTGAACCGCAAACTATTCAAGACCATTTTGGTTCCCGGCGTGCTGGGTGCCATTGCCGGCGCGGCGCTGCTGTCGTGGCTGGGCAGTGAATACGCAGGCGTCATTCGCCCCATCCTGGCTGCCTATGCGATGCTGCTGGGTATTCGCATTTTGAGCCGCGCGTTTGCTAAAAACCAGAAAAAACGGAAAGTCAAAAATGTAGGTTGGTTAGCTGGGGCAGGCGGGTTCCTCGATTCTTTCGGCGGGGGCGGTTGGGGGCCGTTGGTGACCAGCACCCTGATTTCCAAAGGGAAAACGCCGCAATACGTCATCGGCACGGTCAGTCTGACGGAGTTTTTCATCACCTTCGCCAGCGCGGTCACCTTCTTTTCCCTCATTGGCATCGAACACTGGAAAGTTATTGCCGGGCTAATTCTCGGCGGGGTGGTTGCGGCGCCATTTGCGGCAAGGCTCGCGGGGAAATTGCCGGTGCGGCTGCTTTTTATTGGCGTTGGCGCGATGGTCATTTTCTGGAGTTTGAGGATTTTGTGGAAGGTGTTTGGGTAAGAATCTGTATATTTGTAAAGATTTTTGATTACGAAATGATCCAAAACCGCCTGCTTCCGACGCATATTTTTGCCATCCTGATGATGGGTGTCGCTTCTTTTCTGCTCATTTTGGCCTGGATTCTTGACCGTGAAATTGCCCAATACGATTCCAGTGATTATGATTATGTGTGGGAGTTGGCCTTCAGAAACAGCTTTGCTTTGGTTGGTACGGTGCTGATTTTCCTTTCTGTCGGATTAATCGCTTTTCAAAAATGGGCGATCAACGGCTTCCTCCTTTTGTTCTGGTTGGCAGGCATTGCCTGGTTAGGTGGCGCTTACCTCATCGCCCGGGAATCCCAGTTTGAGAGGATTACGGTAAAAATTCTGATTGGAAGCTCCATTCTGATCTATGCGGCCCTGACTTCCGGCATCCTTTTTCTAAGCAATGCGCAACTGCGGACGCTTTTCCACAAAAAACAAATGCCGGAAGAAAATACTGCGGACATTTTAGACCAACTTTAAACCAGCCTCAATGATCCGGAATAACTTAACCTTGATCCAAACTTTTACGATCCTGATGTTGGGCATCAGCCTTTCTTTACTTTTTGTTGCCTGGATCTTCCATGGAGAAATGAACAGCGACGGCGTTGTTCCGGACACTGTGGTTTTGTCAAAGGAAGTCACCCTGTACCGCAATATCTACCTCAGCCTGGGGCTCCTGTTTATGATTCCTGCGCTTGGGCTTTTGGCCCGGCAAAAATGGGCAGCCACTGTGTTGATGGTCATTTTCTGGCTTTTTGGCATAGGCTGGACTATTTTGCTTATTATCCTCCTGAGCAACCGAACATTTGTTAACGACTGGGAAGCCATAGCCATATTGGTTGGCTTAGCCACACTGGTTTATGCCTGCATAGCAGCCGGGATTTTGTATTTAGACAACGTGTATGTGATGGAGTCGCTGGGGGACAAAAAAAGGGCAGAGGACGTGTTATTGGATGTTTTGGATCAATAAAAGTTGTATTTTTGTTAAAAATCTAATTATGCCCAGCGCCACAGATTATATTTCGAGAGAAGCTGTGTTAAACGCCATCAATCAGATGCCGGATCGCATTCCGATTGACGCCTTGCTCGATGAAATTATCTATTTGTACAAAGTGAAAATTTCTTTGCAAAGATCAAGTAAAGGAGAAGGTATTTCGTTAGAGGATTTTCGGGAAAAAGTAAAATCATGGCCAGCATCCAAATAGTCATTGCCTGTCTAACATCTCAAGTCTAACATCTAACATCTCTAGCTCACCATGACTGACAAACGCCTTTTCCTGCTCGACGGCCACGCTTTGGTTTACCGGGCTCACTATGCTTTTATTGCCCGACCCCTCATCAATTCCAAAGGCATCAACACCTCGGCCGTGACGGGATTCACGCGCGCGCTCTGGGATTTGATGCAGTCGCAAAAACCAACGCATATTGCCGTGGCTTTCGACCTTTCCGGGCCTACTTTCCGGCACAAAATGTACGAGCCGTACAAAGCCAACCGCGAATCGCAACCCGAAGACATTACCACGGCGTTCCCCTATATCATGCAAATCGTCCGTGGGTTTAAAATACCGATTGTGACGGCAGAAGGCTACGAGGCGGACGACGTGATCGGCACCCTCGCCAAACAAGCTGAAAAAGAAGGCTATACGGTGTACATGGTGACGCCCGACAAAGACTTTGGGCAGTTGGTTTCCCCCAATATTTTTCTCTACAAGCCTTCCCGCCAGGGCAACGGCATTGACATTTGGGGCGAAAAAGAGGTGACGGAAAACTGGCAAATTAAACGGGTGGATCAGGTGGCTGACCTGCTTGGCCTCATGGGCGATAGCGTGGATAATATTCCAGGGCTGCCCGGGATTGGCGAAAAAACAGCGGCCAAACTGCTGGAACAATTCGACACCGTGGAAAACCTCATTGCCAATGCCGATCAACTGAAAGGTAAACAAAAAGAAATCGTCGAACAATTCGCAGAACAGGGCCTGTTGTCCAAAAAATTGGCCATCATAGACACCTCGGTTCCAATCCAGTTTGATGCCGAAAGCTTCAACCTCGACCCTTTGGATCGCGACATCTTGTCGGCTGTGTTCAAAGAACTCGAATTCCGGAGTTTGGCCAAACAAATTCTCGGCGAAGACGAAGAAGGCGCCCCGGCTCCGGCGCCCGCTTCCCGCCAGGGCAACCTGTTTGACGACCAACCGGCGGCCAGTTCCGCCCCGGCAGCGGTCAAAACAACCAGCCTTTCAGCCCACTCGGTGGCAGAACACGATATTTACAATACGCCCCATGAGTACCACTTGGTGGAAACCCCGGAACAACGGGCCTCGCTGCTGGCTTTGTTGAGCCAACAAAAGCATTTTTGTTTTGATACGGAAACGACCGATATAGACCCCAATTTAGCGGAATTGGTCGGCATGTCTTTTGCCGTGAAGGCAAAAGAAGCCTACTACGTGCCTGTGCCTGCCGATCGCGCCGCAGCAACGGCGTTGGTGATGGAATTCAAAGCGTTGTTTGAATCGGACAAGGTTGGAAAAACGGGGCAAAACATCAAATACGACGCCATTGTGCTGAAAAACTATGGTGTGGAAGTGGAAGGCCATTATTTCGATACGATGGTGGCGCACTACCTGCTGGAACCGGAACAGCGCCACAACATGGATTACCTGTCGGAAACCTTCCTGAAATACAAGCCCGTCTCCATCGAAACGCTGATTGGCAAAAAAGGGAAAGGCCAGCTTACCATGCGCGACGCACCTTTGGAAAAAGTCAAAGAATATGCTGCGGAAGACGCCGACGTCACCTGGCAGTTGCGCGAATACTTAGAGCCGCGTCTGAAAGAAGAAGGGTTGGAAAACCTGTATGAAACCATTGAGCGGCCACTGATTCGGGTGCTGGTGGGCATCGAAACCGAAGGCATCAACATCAACAGCGCATTTTTGGAAGCATACTCGGGAGAATTGAATACCGGCATTCTGAAAGTAGAAAAGGAAATTTACGAACAAGCTGGCGTTCATTTCAACATCGGATCACCGAAACAGGTGGGGGAAGTGCTGTTTGAGCGCCTGAAAATCCCCTACCGTTGGAAAAAAACGCAAACCGGTCAATATTCCACCGACGAAGACAAGCTCTCGGAACTCTCTGCCGCGCACCCCATCATTGAAACCATTTTGCACTATCGTGGCCTTTCAAAACTAAAATCTACCTACGTGGATGCCTTGCCGCGGTTGGTGAATCCGCGCACAGGCCGGGTGCACAGCTCGTTCAACCAGGCGCTGGCTGCTACGGGGCGGTTGAGTTCCAACAATCCAAACCTGCAAAATATCCCCGTGCGCACGCCGGAAGGCGCTAAAGTGCGCGAGGCGTTCATCCCCCGCGATGCCGACCACGTGTTGCTTTCTGCCGATTATTCGCAAATCGAGCTGCGGCTGATTGCCGAACTCAGCGGCGACGAGGCCATGCTGGAAGCGTTCCAGGCCAACCAGGACATTCACAGCGCTACGGCGGCCCGGGTGTTCGGCGTGCCATTTGAAGAAGTGACCCGAGAACAGCGCTACCGCGCCAAAACGGTGAATTTCAGTATCATCTATGGCGCCGGGGCCACGAATCTGTCGCGTCAATTGGGCATCAAGCGCACCGAAGCCACGGATTTGATCAACCAATACTTCAACCAGTACAAAGGGTTAAAGACCTATATGGAACAAGTGGTGGAAGAAGCCCGAAAAAACGGCTACGTGATGACCCTCATGGGGCGTCGCCGCCACCTGCGCGACATCAATTCGCACAACGCCCTCGACCGCAGCTTGGCCGAGCGCATTGCCATCAATACCCCGATACAGGGTTCCGCCGCTGATATGATCAAAATTGCCATGATCGGCATCCATCAGGATTTGAACGCGGGTAATTTCCGTTCGCGCATGGTGCTTCAGGTACACGACGAATTGGTATTCGATGTGTACAAACCGGAATTAGAAGCCATCAAACCCATCATCGAAACCCGCATGAGCAAGGCCATGCCGAACCTGAAGGTGCCGATTTTGGTGGAGATGGGGGTTGGGGAAAATTGGCGGGAAGCGCATTAAGGGAAGTTGGCAAATTGGCAAAGTATGTCGCTGCAAAGCGGGGTGCTTTGCTATAAACTATTGGCATTTGCAACGCCACGTTTTTGTTAAAACCTGCCTAAAGCTTGTAATTATCTGAAATTATTTTTTTTTTTGCAAGATATGCACGGATAAACGCACCTGAACACCACCTCTGCTTACTACCCGCCGGTAGGATCAGGTATGCTTAAAATTGCGGGAACCTGCTGATAAGTCAGGTTTCTCTAACACTAAAGAACAATACACAACAACAAGGCTGCCTCCGCCCGCAGAGGGGGAGTGGGATATTTTTCCCGGTTCAAAAGCATTCGGATAATGCCCGTTTGTATAATGATGTATGCTATGAATGTATTGGATGATTTACAATTATTAGAACGTTTAGATTACCTTATCAGAGCAAAAGCAACAGGAACAAGCAGTGATCTGGCTTCCCGGCTCAAGGTCAGCCGGCGCAAAATTGAGCGCCTGATTGCAGGATTACGCGACATGGGACTTCCGGTATCTTACGACAAGGAGGCCGGAACTTATTATTATACGGATGAAGTCCACCTGCACTTTGAAATAGCCGTCGGAGGCGATTGCTTGTTTAAAGTAAAAGGTGGAACGAAAAAAATAATTTAAAAAATAAGCAGACCGCCAAATTCTGGCGGTGTGAGAAGTGTAGGTTTGTTGAGTAAATAACTGGTACCTGCTATTCTACTAAGCGGGATATTTGCGAAAGCACTCGCTTTACAAAATTGCCATTCGCGAGGAGAAAACCTTAAGATGCCGAAAATCCTCAAAAGAGTAGGTGTTAAATCAAAACTATGATAACTTTCAAAAAAGAATTGAATCTTTCACAAAGGACGGCTAGGTGGTGCATGTTCTGTATTTTAATTTTATTTGGAGGGTGCAGAGGTTGTACCCCGGAGGAACTAGCTGAAAACTTAGACAATGGAAATGACGACCCTGAAGTTCTAATTCTTGAAACTTGGGGAACAGAAATAAGAAATGCACTATCGTCAAGTGGTGCCTCTGCTTCGGGTGGTTTCGGGTATGATTGTTTAGGGAAGGCAAATTTTAGTGCACGGGTAAACGTTGAAGTGAGAACAGCATCATTAGTTAACGGGCAAATCGTCGTTGATCCTAACCCTTACTTCGATATGCCTTTTCTTGATATTTCATTTTTAAACAATACGGGTTTCAACGATGGAACACAAATAGAAATATCTGTACCAGAAACAGGAGGTTATGCACTTTTTTATGAAATAGAAATTAACGAAATGTTCAATTTGCTGTCATGGTCCTTCAGGAGGTCCCTCAAATAAACAGTGTGGTACTGATAAGAACAATGGAAAATGTGAAGCAGGCCTTCCCAGGCTACAGTATGAAAGAGTTTTTACTGTTGAAGACAGGCCCGCTCCAAACTTTAATTATATCTTGGAAACTTCTCGATTTGTGGTAAGACAATGTATTTGTGGCTGTGAGGTAAATTGTTAACTAAAAAACTACAATCATGAAAAAGATTATATTGGGTATAGCGCTAATTACAATTTTGATGGCAAGTTCTTGTAATAAGCCTATTGAGCAGACCGTGCAGGTTAGTCAAATTACTAATGCCGGAGTTGAATTTAGGTCAATAAACGAGGACATTTCGATTGATGATATTGATGGCTATTTATTAATCGAATTGGTTGGCCGAATAGGTTCATGCGATCATAGTGAATTGACTTTTGCCGGAAACTTTAATGATAAAAAAGATGATGCAGGAAATCTTTTAATTGAAGGATTTGATTTAAACAAAATTTGGGATGGAGTCAATATTCGCTACCTTAGAACAGTCTCCTCTGCTAACTTCGATATCAATCAGGTAGCTGAATCAGAATCTGTACTCTGTGCATTACAATCTGAAATGCCAAACAAGTATGCCTCATTCTCAGAATCATTTAGTTTTCCTTCAAGCTTATGTGCCGAATCTTCAATTGGAGAAAGTGAAGTTTTATCAAAAAACACCAATTTAACACTTACATGGACTCCTGATGAAAAGACAGATGTATTGTATGTCTCCATTTGTACACCCGGACTACCTTGTATCATTAAAGAATTTCCAGATACAGGTAGTGCCACTATTTCAAGTGAAGAGTTTTCAAGTTTCGTTAGTGGAGAACGAGTTTTACTCTATATAGGCAGGGGGATAGGCAGTATAATTGAGCAGTCAAATGGAAAAAAAATCGGGATAATTCGAGTCCAATGGTCAAATTACCCTGGTTTGAGGGTTCAATAAATAGGCTATTTTTTCTCAATTATAGCAGCTACGGCTCAATGTTTAGTGGATTGGACTCTGTTGCCACAGAGTATGGAAGTAACCCGTAAACAAGGATGAGACACCTTTGACTTTTAAGGTGTCTCATCCTTGTTTATATAGCTTCGCCGCTCAGGTTTGCGCTTAAACCAAATGCCGCAGCACCTCGTCTTCTTCGCTTTCTTCCTGGTCTAATTTCATAATGTCGGAGAACGCCTCGTACTGTGCGAGCGCAATCACCGGTATCGCAACTAAAAGGCCGACAAACAGAACGACCATGCCTAAGGCTGCAATGAGCCCTAAAACGATAGAAAACACAAATACCGTAAACCATTTTTTGCTGATCACCTTGCGGCTGGCTTCCATGGCTTCCCAGGCTTCCATATTGTAGAACACAGCAAAAAACGGCGCAGCTGCATAGGAAATACCCAGATAAATTGGCGGAATCAGCAGCACAAAAGCCCAAAATGGAAAGGTTGCGGAGGTCTCGCCAAAATTAAAAGCCGATACAAAAATGAAAAAGCCAAAAGGAATGGCCGAGGCAACCAGTACCAGCGACGTGAATATGGTGACCACGACTAATTTGCCGAGGTGGTCAAAGCCTTTGAAAAAATCTCCGAATTCGATCTGGCGTTCCCCGGCGTTAATTTTATGCGCAACTAAATAATAGCCGGCCAAAAGGCAGGGGGAAAGCACTAAGTTCGCGGCTAAGGGGCCTACAAGAGGGATCAAACTGGCAAAGCCGACGATGACCATAAAGATCAGCGTGAAAGCAATAAACAGGCCCGCTTGTTTGCCAAAAATGTTGAAGCCGCGCTCTATGTAGGCGCCGAAGGCAAAATCGTAGCCGCGATTTTGGATTTCCCGAATTCTTTCTGTTGCAGGAGTCATGGTTTGGGTTTTAATAGATGAATGCCTTGAAGTGAATAATTCCTCCAATTTGGCCTGCTGCAATCTGTTTTGTGCACTAATACCGACCAAAAAATCAAAACTTTATACCAAACTTCAAATTTTGAAAAGGACATGCAAGCGGAAGAGGTGTAATTTATTATGTCCCGAATAAATAGCCACTCTCCGGGTTTTTACCTTTTACCCCCCGGAAGTAATTGTCAATGAATGCAAAATCCGCGTTTGCGTCGTCCGTTGTATAAAACGGAGCGCTCACGCTCACAACTCTTGCGGCATAGTCGAATTTGCACAACAGGATGGGAACTCCTGCACTTTTGGCAATGTAGTAAAATCCTGTTTTTAACTTTTCGACCTTGCTTCTGGTACCTTCCGGCGCAATGCAGAGGGAAAAGTTTTTGTTTTCGCGAAAAACGTCTGCGACGGCGTCCACAAAATTACTGCGTTTGCTGCGGTCAACGGGATAGCCGCCCAACCAGCGGAACAGTGCGCCAAACGGCGGACGGAACAGCGACTCCTTGCCGGCATACTTAACGTCTAATTTCATGGCGCTGCGAACCAACAAGCCTAATGGAAAATCCCAGTTGGAGGTATGCGGGATTACGATGAGCACATAACTTGCCGGCAAAGGCCAGGTTGCCGTGGCTGTTCTCCATCCGGTTAATTTCAGAATAAACGCACTGATTGCACTCCACATAAGCAAAAAATGAGGGTTGATCAAAATTAAAACAAGCTCCAATAAGCAGCCACAGCAGGCCCGCTCCGTATAAAATAGCCTGCCAACTTACACATAAAATCTGCGAATGACAACAACTCTGCATCTATGTGTTAATTTTGCCGCTGATATTTTCAGCAAAAAAGTACAGCACCATGTACATTCTCATTCTAAGTTTCCTGACAGCCTTTACATTGACCTACTTCGCCATACCTTCTATTATCCACATTGCCCGTACCAAACACCTTTTTGACGAACCCACCGAACGCAGCTCGCACACGGAAAACACCCCTTCTCTTGGAGGAATCGGCATTTTCGCAGGCGCTATTTTTTCCATTGTCTTATGGACGCCTTTCGGGGATTTTGGCGACCTTCAATACATTCTTTGTGCATTCATCATCATTTTTCTCATTGGCGCCAAAGATGATATTGAACCCATGTCGCCGACTAAAAAATTAGCGGGCCAACTTCTGGCGGCCTTTATCCTGATCTTCAAATCGGGTATTGCGTTCAGTACTTTATATGGGTTGGGAGGATTTAGTGCGGATTTACCAATATGGCTCAGTGCCATCATTACTTCGCTGACTATTTTGCTCATCACCAATGCGTTTAATTTAGTGGACGGCATTAATGGTCTGGCAGGCAGTATTGGCACCCTCATCATAACCACTTTAGGCTGCTGGTTTTTCATGACCGGCGCCATCGAATTAGCCATTGTTGCTTTTGCCACGGCAGGTGCGGTAGTTGCATTTTTAAGGTATAATTTTACCCCCGCGCAGATTTTTATGGGGGACACGGGGTCTTTAATGATTGGCCTCATCTGTGCCATTCTGGCGATTCAATTTTTAGAAATCAACCACCGGCTCGAAAACACAAACCTCTACAAGTTTCAGGCAGGGCCGGCGGTTATTGTCGGCATCATCATCCTGCCGCTCTACGATACCCTGCGTGTTTTTTTTACGCGAATCATGCGCGGGACCTCGCCTTTTCGGCCCGACCGGCGACATATTCACCACCTGCTCATTGATTACGGCATGAGCCACATGCGGGCAACCGCTGTGCTCACCGGTGCTAATGCGCTGTTTATCAGCTTTGTTTTCATCATGCACAACCGTATTGGCATGCATACGCTGCTGCTGGTCCTGCTGGCAATAGCCTCTTCAGCGACCTATTGGTTGCACCGCAGCGTGTTGCGCAAAAAAGGACCATCTGCCGTATGAAAGTCTTGTTGCTTATTTTTATTGGCGGAGGCGTAGGCAGTGTTTGCCGGTATGGCATCAGTCGGGTGCTTTCACAGCTTCCTCCGGTATTCCCCTGGGCAACCCTGGCTGCGAATGCGATCAGTTGTATCATACTTGGTTTTTTGGTGGAATGGAGTGCCCGGGGCTGGTTGTCGAACGAACAGCGCATGTTGTTGATGACGGGCTTTTGTGGCGGGTTCAGTACTTTTTCCACCTTTACCAACGAAACTTATTTCCTATATCAACGAGACCTGTTTGCGGCAATAGGCAATGTTGTACTCAGTGTGGTGATTTGTATGATTTGTCTAATTTTGGGCATGAAGCTGGCGGCGCGGGTATGATTTTGCTATTTCAGTCTAAATGTATTTATTTACCACATAGCTCACAATAGGTGTTTTCACATAGTTCACATAATGAAGAGCTACGCTTTTTATAGACCACATAAGAGCTATGTGACCTATGTGAAAATTCCTATGTACCTATGTGGTAAACAAATAAACCCAAATTATATCATCTTGAGATTCGCCCTAACAATTTGATTTTATGAAATTTACACACGAAATTCTCGACAGGCTCGATTTGCTGGAAGCCAAATATACGGCGATGGGCCAGGACATGCTGTCTTATTTGGATGGTTTGCTGCACGCCGATTACCTGACTTATTGGGAGTACATTCACTTAGACACCCTGCTCAGCCTGCAAAATCCCCGAACCCCATTGCCCGACGAACGCATTTTTATCCTGTACCATCAGATCACCGAGTTGTATTTTAAACTCATCATCCAGGCCATCGAACAGCTTATTTTTGAAGAAAAACCGGAGGTTGCCTTTTTTAAACGCCAGTTGCAACGGGTAAATCGCTACTTTGAACATCTTATTGATTCATTCGATGTTATGGTAGATGGGATGGACAAAGCCGAGTTTTTGCAGTTCAGAATGAGCCTGTTGCCGGCCAGCGGGTTTCAATCGGGGCAATACCGGAAAATTGAAATTCTAAGCGCTGATTTGTATAACTTAGTTCATTTTTCGCAAAAAGCAGCCCTATCCCCAGACGCACCTGTGGAATCGTTGTACGCCGGCCTTTATTGGAAAAAAGGCGCTACGGAATTAGCTACCGGCAAAAAAACCCTGACCCTGAAACAGTTTGAACAAAAATATGCCCAGGAATTCATCAAATTGGCAATCAACGTCAGGCCGTGCAATATCTGGCAGGTTTTCCTCAAATTTGACCCGGAAATCCGCGAAGATCCGGAACTGAAAAACCTGCTGCGCGCTTACGACTTTAACGCCAATATCCGCTGGCCGCTGGTGCACCTGCGTTCGGCAGTGCGTTATTTGGACAACAAACCACAGGTGATCGCCGCTACCGGAGGCACCAACTGGCAACAATACCTGCCGCCCAAAGAACAGCGCATCGTTTATTATCCGGAACTCTGGGATGAAGCGGAGTTGGAAAGCTGGGGAAGGAAGACGCGGATGTAGGTCAGTTGGCAGGATGCAGTTGGCAGTTGGCAGGAGTGTTTTCGTTGCCGATCAAAACAGAGGTAACGATGAGCTGATATACAAGGGAATAGTGGGCAGGATGCAGTTGGCAGTTGGCAGGAGGTTACGGGTTTCAATGTGTTGGTTAATAAACGATTGAGCTTCTTCTCCTCGATTTGAGGGTGTTCATTAAAGTGTGTCAA
>Ga0209573_1004061_pt1 | contig 15045 bp, 14 predicted proteins | sample TNRBio252014_DNA_FD_185870 | JGI IMG/M metagenome (GOLD analysis project Ga0209573, IMG submission 185870) | Wastewater treatment Type I Accumulibacter community from EBPR Bioreactor in Madison, WI, USA - TNR Reactor_6/25/2014_ DNA (SPAdes)... | ecosystem: Engineered > Bioreactor > EBPR >...
CAATGTATGTCGAGCTGACCCGGATAGCGGGCGACCGCATTCTTGTAAGCACTGCTTCCGAGGAGGAGTGGCTGGACAACATCCTGGAACTCGACTGGCGTCTCTATCTGTGTTCGTCGCCGCCCTATCTACTTCAGACCGCGCAGGACCTGCGCATGCGCGAGTACACGGATCTTGCCTTTCAGGGCAAGGCGGACGAGGCGCGCAGGGTTCGGAACAGTCTGGACCCGGTGCGCAAGGCGTTTCGCGACACACGTCCAGCTGAAAAGCCCCAGGCTCATTCAAAATACTGGCAGGAGCTTTTGGGGCAGGTCGGCGGCCCGGTCCGCTCACCGTTGCTCGAGTTGACCGAGGTTGAAAAGGCAGCCATTCGCGCCGCTTTCGAGCAGTGTGGACTAGGCCGATAGCCGGGACGACTGGTGTTTAGCGGTGGTGCTACCGACCGCTAATCTGGTTGAGCAAACTTAGTGAGTCGCGAACCACCCAACTCTCCGAGATCAATCCGTCTGCAATCGCGTAGATGCCGATGCCCGGGACGACTACGGCCTTTTGAGTTGGCGCAATACCTTGAAATTCGCCGGAATGTGTGCCGCGCATCGTATAGCGCACGACAACTTTCTGACCTTCGCACAAGATGTCATCAAGCTCGAACCGGACATCTGGAAAGCTCTTCAGAATAGTGTCGTAGTTCACGCGAATTCCGGCTGGCCCAGACAGCGTTCCGCGCGAGCCGGCGTGGTTCTGGTAGCTGTCGGCAAACAGCGATGGAATGACCTCGGGCCGGCGCCTTTCCCAAACCTCACGGTAGTAGCGCAGAACGGTCTCTTTGGCTGAATTGTCAGGCACTGATGTCTCCAAACGCAGGTTCTGAATACGACGAGAATAGCGATATTGCCTATGCAAATAATGCAAATTAGCGGCTTTACATACAATATGTATACAGAATACATTGGCCTAAATCAATTCGGAGCAGGTTATGGATTTCGCACTTAATGCCGAACAGGAAGGCTGGCTCGAGAAGGCAAGGGCGCTGGTCCCCCTTCTGAAGAAAAATGCTGACCGGTACGACGAGGCCGCGGCGTTTCCGCAGGAGAATTTCGATGAGTTGATCAAGCAACGGTTTCATCTGTTGCAAGTCCCCAAGGAGTATGGCGGACTCAACCCGGAAGCTTCGGGCAGTCTTGGATTGACGCAATTCATCGTTGCGGAGGAATTGGCGAGGGCTTGCCCGACGACTTCATGGGATCTGCTGATCCACTTCCATCAGGCAGGTCTGCTGTCTCGCATGGCGAATGATGAGCAGAAGACGCGCTTCTTCAAGCAAATTGTCGAAGAGGGCGCCTTGATGGGTTCACTCGGAAGCGAGGTCAATCCGAGACAGTTTGTGCAAAAGAACGTGCAGACGCGATTGACGTTCGATACGCTGTTTGAGCCGGTGGAAGGTGGTTTCCGCGCTAACGGCGAAAAGCACTTTTGTTCGATGGCGCCTGCCGCCAAAATTCTCTCTTTCTGGGCGGTTGCGCCGGGCGCCGAGGGCAATTCGGACGGACTGGTCATTTCGATGATCCCGAGCGATTCTCCCGGGGTGTCGATGTATGACAGCTGGAGCGATTGCATCGGACTGCGCGGCACAGTCAGCTGGAGCGCCAAGCTCGAAAACGTCTTTATCCCCTGGGAAAACGTTCTAGGTCAGCCAGGCGATTTTATCCAGAAAGACCCGTACACCTACGAGTGTTCGCACGCTGCGCACCTTGTTGGCACGGCGCAGGGCATCATCGATGACACGATCGAGTTCATCAAGGCGCGCGACTATCTCATGACTGATCAGGTGCTGATGTATCGCCTTTCGGAACTTGTCTCGGAGTTGCAGGCGGCGCGCATGTCCTACTACTACGCAGTGTGGCTCTGGGCGCAGGAGCGCTTCGATGAGGCGGGACTGGCGTCGCTCAGCGCGTTGCATGTCGCCAAGAAGACGTCGTTCCGCATCGCCAACGAGGCGTTCGAGATATGCGGCACTCGCGCACTGTTCCGCTTCCACCGCTTCGAGCGGATGTGGAGAGAGGTGCGGGCGAGCATGCTACACACGCGCGACACCCAATTGATGAAGTATGTTTGGCGTGGCGCCCTGGAAGGCGGAAAGCAGTTCTCAAAAGAAAAATACGGGCAAAAGCTCGCAAAGGTGAAGACCTGGGAGGAGCTTGGCTTCAACCCGGGCGCACGTATCGCGGCCGAATAGGCCTTCAAGAAACTAACTCAACGGGAGGAATATTTAATGACCACTACTGACAAGGGTGCGTCCTCTTTAGGCGCTCCATCCAGACGTGACCTGCTAAAATTCGGCGTTGCGGCAGCAGGCGTTTTGGCAATGCCTGCCGTGGTGCGCGCCCAGACGGGTGGAAAAGTGTTTGTCCGAACCTCGGGCGGCTCCTATCAGGAAGGTCTCCAGAAAGGCACATGGGACGACTTTACGAAAAAGACCGGTATTGAAGTTGTTCCTGTGCCAGCCAATACAGCCAAGCTCATCGCTATGGCTGAATCGGGTTCGACGGAAATTGACTTGGTCGACGCCAATGGCGGTGCGACGCTGAGCCTGGTCGAAAAAGGGTTCTATGAACCAATCGATCGCTCGCGTTTCGAGATCACCAATCTCGATGACATAGCAGTCGTTGATGAGTTTTACATCGAATACAATGCATTTGCCGGGACGCTGGTCTACAACACGGAAGCTTTCGCCAGCGGGCACCCAACGTCCTGGGCCGAATTCTGGGACGTGAACAAATTCCCCGGCAAGCGCATGCTCCAAGACGCCAAGGCGATTGCGCCCGAACTGGAGTTCGCCTTGCTTGCCGATGGTGTGCCGGTCGACAAACTCTACCCGCTCGACATCGAACGGGCATTCAAGAAGTTCTCGGAAATCCGGCCGCATATCGTGAAGTTCTACGATTCGGGCGCGCTTGGCGCATCGCTGATCGCCGAGAAGACTGCGGTGCTTGGCAGTCTGTGGTCAAATCGCGCAGCGGTGTTGCAGAAGGCGGGCGCGCCAGTCGGCATCGAATGGAACCAGGCTATGCGTCTTGCTGAACATAGCGGCATCGTCAAAGGTGCACCCAATCGGGATAACGCCTACAAGCTGCTCGACTATTCGCTCTCGGCTGAAGCGCAGGCGCGCACCCTGCCCGCCCTTGGCCTTAGCCCGAGCAACAAACGCGCCTTTGCCATGATCCCCGAGAAGGATGCGGAATTGCTTCCTACATCCCCGAAAAACATGGCTGTCGGCTTTGACCAGGATGCTGGTTGGTGGCTCAAGAACCGGGCTGACGTCGCCAAGCGCTGGGAGGAATTCCTGCTCGAGTGATTGTTTCGGTCGGTCAGTTCCCCCATCGAGTGAGCCGCATGAAGAATCTTGATCAGGATGAATTCGCCGTTGCAACTTCTGTCGATCCCCCTGCGATAACGCTTACAGGCCTGTGGAAGGCCTATGGCAATTTCGTCGCAGTAAGGGGTATCGACCTGCAGGTCGGCAAAGGCGAGTTCTGTACGATCCTTGGTCCAAGTGGGTCCGGCAAAACGACGGCGCTCATGATGATCGCCGGTTTTGTGATGCCAGGTCGCGGCAGCATCAAGATTGCGGGGCGAGATCTTACATTCGCCCCGCCACAGAAGCGCGATCTTGGCGTTGTCTTTCAAAACTATGCCCTGTTTCCGCATATGACGGTCCGCGACAATGTGGCGTTTCCCTTGGAGATGCGCCGAACTCCCCGCAACGAGATTGCGGAGAGGACGGACCGCATACTGAAACTGGTCGAGCTGGACAGTTTTTCAGATCGGTATCCCAGGCAGCTGTCTGGCGGGCAACAGCAGCGCGTCGCGCTTGCGCGCGCGCTAGTCTTCGAACCTGCCGTGCTCTTGATGGATGAACCGCTCGGCGCGCTCGACAAGCAATTGCGTGGGCACCTGCAACTTGAGTTGAAGCGATTGCAGCGCCGGCTCAACGTGTCGGTTGTCTATGTGACCCATGACCAGGAAGAAGCCCTCACGATGGCTGATCGGGTGGTCGTAATGAAGGACGGCCGCATCGAGCAGAATGGAACGCCGCAGGAAATTTACGATCGCCCGCGCACACCATTTGTCGCGACCTTCATCGGCGAAACGAACCTGCTTCCCGGAACCTTGATCGAAGCCCAGGGAAGCAAGGGGCAAGTCGAATTGCCAACCGGTCGAAAGGTGCGCGCGATGTTGGGCGCCGGCGTCAGGGAGGGCGAACGGGCGATCGCTTCGGTTCGCCCCGAGCAATTGTCGGTTTCAGAGGCCCCTTCGTCGAACGGCGCGCTTAATTCCTGGGAAGGGCGCATTCGGGAGGTCACCTATCTCGGCGATGCGATCCGCTATCATGTCATCGTCGATGAGGGGCGGCCAACACTCGCGTCGACCTTGGTCGTAAAGGAGCCGCGCAATGCCCGACAGACACCCCTGGCCGCGGGGCCGAGCGTGTTTGTCGAATGGCCCGTTGAACACACACGCGTTCTTGCGCCTGACCAGCGTTAGAATGACAGGCGCGAGCACATGATGTCAGAAGTAGTGATCGCAGCTGGCGACATTGCGCAGCCGCAGCGCCGGGTCCGCCTGACGCTGACTCTACGCACATTGTTGTTCCTGGCGTTGCCGATGGCGTTTCTGGCCGTGTTCTTTGGCTATCCAATGGTGGATATCTTGTCACGGTCGTTTCATTCTGCCGACGGCGCCTTGACGCTGCAAAACTATGCGACACTGCTTGATCGTCCGGCCTATTGGCGCGTGACGATGATCACAATGCAGCTGTCCTTTGCGGTAACGCTCATCTGCATCATTGTCGGTTATCCGGTGGCCTATGTCGCCGCCAACGCGCGTCCCGCCGTCGGCGCCGTGATCATGGTTTTTGTTCTGCTGCCGTTTCTGACCAGCGTGCTTGTGCGGAACTATGGCTGGATCGTTCTTCTGCGGCCTGGCGGCATTCTGTCCGACGTGGCGTCCGCCATTGCCGGGCGGGAGGTGCAGTTGCTGTATAACAGGTTTGGCGTGCTCGTCGGACTTGTCTACACGATGCTCCCGTATTTTGTACTCACCCTCTACAGTGTGCTGAAGGCTATCGATACGCGGCTTGTCTTCGTCGCCTACAGTCTCGGCTCCAGCAGATGGAGCGCTTTCAGAAGAATCTACCTGCCGTTGAGCATGCCAGGCGTCGTTGGCGGAGCACTGCTGGTTTTCATTCTCTCAGCCGGCTTTTTCATCACGCCGCGGCTGCTTGGCGGCGACAGGGATCAGATGCTCTCGTCGATTATCGCCTATCAGGTCGAGATACTCATCGACTGGAATATGGCGTCCACCCTGGCTGTGGTGCTGCTTGCAATCACGCTTTTGCTCTTCCTGATCTACGCGCGGCTTGTCGGCATCAAGCAGCTCGTCACGAGCAAGTGGTAGGGCGGGCGCAAATGGCCATATCAAACGAATTCCGCGTTGTCCCGTCGCTACCGGTGCGCATATTTGTCGGGTTGGCGATCGCCTTCTTGATCATCCCGCTTGTTATCGTAGCGATAGTTTCGTTCAGCTCGGCCCAATACATGAGTTTCCCGCCGCCGAGCCTGTCATTACAATGGTATGAGCGGCTTTTCAGCAGCCCTCAGTGGATGCAGTCGCTTTGGGTCAGCGTGCAAGTTGCGCTCCTGTCGGCAGCAATGACACTGATCCTTGGCACATTGGCGGCATTCGCCATTGTGCGGTCTTCCTTTTCGGGAAAGACGGTGGTGCTTGCACTCATAATAGCTCCCATGATCGTGCCGACCATTATCACCGCGATAGGCATCTATTTCATGATGGTGCAGCTGGGGCTAAACGGCACGGTCACGGCTATCGCCATAGGCCACAGTGTTGTGGTGCTGCCCTTGGTTGTGATCATTATTTCCACGACGTTGCAGGACTTTGACATCCGCATGGAGCATGCGGCGATCAGCCTGGGGGCAAGCCCCTTTACCGCCTTCCGGCGCATTACATGTCCAATCATCGCGCCGGGACTTCTGACTGCGGCCCTGTTCGCCTTCCTCACCTCGTTTGATGAACTGATTATTCCGCTTTTTCTGGGCGGACCCTACACGCAGACATTGTCGGTTCGGATCTGGAACAGTGTGATGCTTGAGCTTGAACCGACGATTGCTGCAGTCAGCACCCTTCTGATCGGCCTCGCTGTACTTGCGATGCTGGTCGCACCTCTCTTGAAGAAGTGGTCCGCCAAATGATCAATGTCGCCGGCAACGCGAGTATGAAGGATACTGCATCGGAGATATCCACCTCCGCCTTTCGCCAGGTCATGGGCTCGTTTCCGACAGGCGTCACGATCATCACAACCCGCACCGAAGACGGCGCGCCGGTCGGGCTGACAGCCAATGCGGTAAGTTCGGTTTCCCTGACGCCGCCCCAATTGCTCATCTGCCTGGGTCGTGAAAAATTTACCGCAAAGGCGATCCAGGCCCATCAGGCATTTGCTGTGAACTTCCTGGCGCGAAGCCAGGAACATGTCGCGCAACGTTTTGCTTCGTCACACCCGGACAAGTTTTCAGAGATCGAATACAGCAACGGCTTCAAGGATCTTCCGGTCATATCCGGTGCGCTCGCCGTCGCCGAATGCGAGGTGCAACGGACGGTCGAGGCGGGTGACCATCTCATCATTGTCGGCCTCGTCAGGAAAGGCGTCGCATCGGATCTCGATCCTCTGATGTTCTTTCGCAAGGAATATGCCGGCTGGCCTGGCCAGCAGGATTGAGAGGCGGCGCAGCATCAATGCAGTATAGAAAAGCACGTATAGAAGCGCTTCAGCAGCGCATGCGGGAACGTAGGCTTGACGTCGCGTTCGTCTCGCCATCCGCCGACATGGAGTACCTGATTGGAGGAAGGCTTCCGTTAACGGAGCGCTTGAACCAACTTGTTATTCCTGCCGAGGGCGATTGTTCGCTGGTCGTGCCGAAGCTGCAGCTTCCGCTCGTGGCGGAATTGCGTGGAGATATCGACATCCAGATTTGGGATGAGGATATTTCACCGCTCGATCTCGTTGCGCGGCTGGCGCCAAAAGGCGCGCAGCGAGCCGCAGTAGACGGACATATGTGGGCGACATTTGTTCTTGGCTTGCAGGAGCGTCTTCCCGGCGCGTCATTTACCGACGTATCGCCTTTGCTATCGGCCGCCCGCATCTGCAAGGAGGACGGCGAAATCGATATTCTGCAAGAGGCAGCCCAACGCTTCGACGCCATCTGGACCACGTTTTTTGAGCGCGGCCGGCTTTTGGGTCGCAGCGAATATCAAATTGCCAATGATATCCGCGACCTGATCCTGGAACACGGTTTCGACTCGGTGCTCTGGTGCGATGTCGGCGGCGGTCCAAACGGCGCATCGCCGTTGCACCATGGTTCGCAGCGGGTGGTCGAACCGGGCGACCCCGTGGTTATCGACTTCGCCGCATCCTACAAGGGCTATGTGATGGATACCTGCCGAACGCCGGTGGCCGGCGAGGCAGCTCCGGAATTCGTCGCCATTTATGACATTGTGAACAAAGCCTATGAAGCCGGGCTCGAGGCAGTCCAGCCGGGCAGCAAGGCCGAGTCGGTCGATCACGCGGCGCGCAAGATTATCGAAGACGCCGGTTTTGGCGTCAACTTCCTGCACAGGCTTGGCCATGGACTCGGGCTCGATGCCCACGAAGAGCCTTACATTGTCAAAGGCAACGAACAATTGTTGCGGCCCGGCATGGTCTTCTCAAACGAGCCTGGAATCTATGTGCCAGGTAAATGGGGCGTGAGGATCGAGAATATCGTCGTCGTGACCGAGGATGGCAGTCGCTCCCTTAGCCAACTTACCCGCGAACTAGTGAGCATGCATTGACATGAGCAGCGACAAGCTGATGGCGTTTCCGCAATCCGAATATGATCGCCGGATAGGCGCTGTGCGCAAACTGATGAAGGCGATGAGCGTCGATCTGCTTCTAGTCGATTGTCTCGAACATATGTCCTACCTGTTTGGCTATGCCCCTCCGGCGGCAGTTTACCAACCGGCCCTTCTCCCGCTCGAAGGCGACCCCGTCGTTCTGGTCCGGGCGCTCGATGCGGCGACGCTTAGCGAACAATCCTGGGTCGAGGATGTGGTCGCCTTTCGGGACATCGAGGATCCGATTGCCGTGCTTGCCCGAACATTCGAGCAAAGAGGCTGGACGTCGAAACGTGTCGCCATTGAGCTTGGCTCGCATTTTCTTCCGGCCGCGCGATTCAAGGCTATGCAGGCGGCGCTTCCGCAGGTTGACTTCATTGATTTTGGGCGAAGGCTGTGGGAGCTGCGTCTGCACAAGTCCGATGTCGAAATAGAGTTGCTGCGCAAAGCCTCTGCTGTCGCCGATATAGGGATGATGGCGGCCATCGACGCGGCGGCAGCGGGAGTACCCGAACGCGAATGCGCCGCAGCACTTTATGCCGCAGTGATGCGGGCAGGCGCCGACACGACCCGTAGCGCCCTGATTGCATCCGGCAAACGAACCGCGTCACTTCACGGCCGGCTTGGCGATCACATCCTTGAGCCCGGCGATGTGCTCCATGTGGAGTCGATCCCGCTCGTCATGGGCTACGGTGCGCGCTTGATGCGATCAACATCAATCGGCGAACCGGACGATGATCAATTGCAGGCTGCGAAGATGTTGCTGCGGCTGCAAGAGGAGCAATTTGCAGCGATGAAGCCCGGGGCTCGAGCTTCAGATGTCGACCGCATCTTGCGTCAAGGAGTTCTGGAGGCCGGCCTGCGGCCGACTTACGACAATGTGACCGGCTATACGATGGGCTTCGTCGGCCTGCCTGTCACGAGCGATTTTACTCGCGCATTTCTACCCGAATCAGATTGGATACTGGAAGAAGCAATGGTGTTTCATATGTACACTTACGCCAGGGGGCTGGCCTTCAGTGATACAGTGCTTGTAACCGCAAACGGATCAGAATGCCTGACAAAAACTCCGCGTCAGTTGTTCGTGAGATAGCGGAGTTATGGAGAATGCCGTGGCTTTAAGAAAGATCGCCGCCAGAAATACGTTTGCTCCGCAAGTTTATGAAGAGCTGCGCAAAGCTGTTCTGCGAGGAACGATCGCGCCTGGCACGAGATTGGTAGAGGTTCGGATCGCAGAAGAGATGGGCGTTAGCCGGACGCCGGTGCGCGAGGCTATTTCGCGGCTGGTTGCGCAGGGTTTCGTAACCGAGGACGGGGGAAATCGTGTGGTTGCCGACATGTCTGTCGAGTTGCATGACGTGTTCGGCATCCGTCAGGCGCTTGAAGGTCAGGCGGCAGCCCTTGCCGCCCAGGTCGCAACCGACCAGGAAATCACCGAGCTGGAAGGCATCTGCAAAACCAGCCTTGACGCATTGAACAGCAACTCCGCCCAGGAGCGCGCGGCGCTGAACACAATGTTCCACGGTTCAATCGCCAAGGCTTCCCATAATCGCCGCCTGATCAAACTGATCGGCGAGTGTTACGAATATTCCATTTCCGAGGAGATGCTGCCGTTCTACAGCCAGGTCGATACCGCCGATCATGTGCAGCAGCATGTCGAGATTATGGAGGCGCTCAAACGGCGCGATCCAGAAGCCGCCAACAATGCGATGAAGCACCATATCTCAGCGGTTGAAGGCGTTATCGCAAATGCCGTCGAACGGATACGCGGCCGCGACTATGCAAACGACGCTTCCTGACTGGATTTGGAGCGAGCGATGGTGAAGCCGTCGCCGCCGGTAGTCGCCATCGCCGGCTTCCAGCATGAAACGAACAGCTTTTCGCCGGTTCGCGCTGAACTGGCGTCATTCCTGGGCGCGACGAATTGGCCGGCCCTGACAGAAGGCCAGGAGATCATCAGGGTTTTTCGGGATCTCAATATCGCAATCGGGGGCTTCGTTGATGAAGCTGCCCGGCAGGGGTTTGCGATTGAGCCCGTGATCTGGGCCAACGCGACCCCGTCCGGGCCAGTCAGCCGGCAGGCCTTTGAGACGATCACGGGAAAAATCGTGGCCGGCATTCAGCGAACCAAGAACCTGGCGGCAGTCTATCTGGATCTGCACGGGGCGATGGTTGCTGACGGATATCCCGACGCCGAGAGCGAGATACTCAGGCGCGTCAGAGCTGTGGTTGGCGATCGCATTCCCATTGTGGCGTCGCTCGATCTTCATGCGAACGTGTCCCTTGACATGCAGGATTGCGCCGACGCGCTGATATCTTGCCGCACCTATCCACATGTTGACCTCGCGCAGACGGGTCGCCGCGCGGCGCTTGTGTTGCGTTCACTCTTGCAGCATGCGGGCCCGGACGGCCCCATAACAGCCAAGCAGTTCTGGAAAGCCGGGTTTCTGATCCCCACACAGGTCCAGGCGACGACGCTGGAGCCCGGGCGCGAACTCTACGAAATGGCTGCCGCTATTGAGCGCAAGTATGACCTGTTGGACGTTTCGTTGACGATGGGGTTTGGACTTGCGGACACGCCTGTCGCCGGTCCAGCAATTTGCGCCACAGGATATGTTCAATCGGACGTGGATGCAGCTGTATCCGAATTATCGGCGTTGTTTGACGCTGCGCGGCCCAAGTTCGGCCAGCCGGTCTATTCCGGCGCTGACGCAATCGCTTTGGCCAGGAAACTTCATCGCAGCGGCCGCCCTGTCGTCCTTGCCGATCTGCAGGACAATCCCGGCGCTGGCGGGACTGGCGACACGACTGGATTGCTCAATGCAATGGCGGATGCAAGGCTGGACAGAGCGGTGCTTGCGGTTCTCTACGATCCGGCGGCGGCCGCCACTGCGCACGCGCTTGGAACCGGGGCGTCAACAAGGATGGCCCTTGGCGGCCATGTTGGCGGCCCGGGATCGACGCCCTTTGTTGCGAATGTGACAATAGAACAGCTTGGCAGCGGCCAGTTTGCGGGAACGGGGCCGATGTATCGGGGAAACCCGATGAACTACGGCGCTATGGCGTTGCTTCGGCTGGAGCAGGGGCCCCTGGTAATCGTTGGCTCGGTCAACACGCAGGCGGGGGACGTTTCCATTTTACGTCACCTGTCCATTGATCCGGCTGCCATGGACATTATTGCGCTCAAGAGCGGCGTCCACTTTCGGGCGGCGTTCGAGCCATTGGCCTCTGCTGTCCTGGTTGTGAAGGAGGATGGCGCCAATCCAGCGGACTATTCGCGGCTGCCATACCAGCATGTACCTGATACGCTCGACCGGATGCCGTGACGGTCCCGCCAATCACGCCATCTCCAGCCACAACGGCAAATGATCCGACCCCACCGCCTGGCGATCCACCCGGTAGCCATTCAGGCGCGCGGCCAGTGAGGCGCTGGTGAAAGCGTAGTCGATGCGTTTCCAGCGGCTGGCGTCGGCAGGGTCCTGCGGCTCAACCCAGGTTACAAGATCCTGCGGCGCGGCTTTGAGGCGCATAGCGGCGTCGACAAACAGGTCCGCAGTCAGCGGCTGACCCATTTCATGGTCAGGCTCGCCGGTGAGTTCCAGATATTCGGGAGAACCGGCCAGCATGTTGAAATCGCCCATCACGATAAATTCGTCCGGCGCCGGGGGCTCGGGAAACCCGCGCTCGGCCATGCCTGACAGGCCGCCGCCCTCTAGCCTGTAGTTCAGAATGCGCGCTTTCAGGAACCGGACCTGGTCCATGCGCTCTTGCGGGCTGCGATGGTCAAGATGGGTGGAATAGACGCGCATGAAACCCAGCGAGGTTTCAATGAGCGTTTCCAGTGCGCCACGCTGGAAATTCATATGTTCGAACGAACGGCGGCGCGGCAGCAGGATATTGCGCGACAACTGGATCGGCCAGCGCGACAGGATCATATTGCCTAGCTGGAACATGATCGTGTGGGCGCGGCCCGCCTTGTCCACATGGGATGCGATATTGGCCTCAAAATTCGAGCCGAAGACCTGATAGCGGTCTGGCAGGGCCGCAGAGATTTCGGCCACCATGTCGCGGCCCTGATTGGCCGGGTTGTTGCGCGATACTTCCTGCAGGCAGATGATATCGGCGTCGCGGATAGCGTCGACAATGCGGGCGATATCGTAGCGGCCATCAATGCCTGTGCCATACTGGACGTTGTAAGAAACGCATTTCATGAGGCTGTCCGGCTCCGCGTGTCGGGACGACAATAGCCCAACCCTGGAGTATGTTCGCAAGGGGGAGACGAGAATATCCTCGCTGTGACGCTGTGAAACGTCTCCTGAACCCTCGTGGTGCGGAGGCAGTTGTATCCATTCCGGCAACGCTCTAATGGCATTGCCATGAAATTTCTTGATCAAGCCAAGGTCTATGTGCGCTCGGGCGACGGGGGCGCGGGCGCCGTGTCGTTCCGGCGGGAAAAGTTTATTGAATTCGGCGGGCCCGATGGCGGCGACGGCGGACGTGGCGGCGATGTCTGGGTCGAGGTGGTCGAGGGGCTGAACACGCTGATCGACTATCGCTATCAGCAGCATTTCAAGGCGCAGACCGGGGTGCACGGCAAGGGCCGCAACCTGACCGGCGCCAAGGGCAAGGACGTCGTGATGCGGGTGCCTCCGGGCACCCAGATCTACGCCGAGGACAATGAAACGCTGATCGCCGACCTGACTGAACTTGGCGAGCGCTTTCTTTTGGCCAAGGGCGGCAATGGCGGTTTTGGCAACCAGCATTTCAAGACCTCGACCAATCAGGCGCCGCGGCGCGCCAATCCGGGCCTGCCGGGCGAAGAACTGACGATCTGGCTGCGCTTGAAGCTGATCGCCGACGCCGGGCTGGTTGGCCTGCCGAACGCCGGCAAGTCGACTTTTCTGGCGAGCGTGACCGCGGCAAAACCGAAGATCGCCGACTATCCGTTCACCACGCTGCATCCGGGGCTGGGCGTGGCGCGCATCGACGGACGCGAATTTGTGCTGGCCGATATTCCCGGGCTGATCGAGGGCGCGCATGAAGGCGTCGGCATTGGCGACCGGTTTCTCGGCCATGTCGAACGCACCAAGGTGATCCTGCATCTGGTGTCAGCGCAGGAGGAGAATGTCTCCAAAGCCTACAAGACAATCCGTGGCGAACTGGAAGCCTATGGTCATGGGCTTGGCGAGAAGCCAGAGGTCGTGGCGCTCTCCCAAATCGACATTCTGGACGCTGCAGACCGCAAGAAAAAGGCGGCTGCGCTCAAGCGGGCCGCAGGCCGCGCGCCAATGCTGGTTTCGGCTGTCACCGGTGAAGGCGTTCAGGATGTTTTGCGCGCGCTGATGGGCGTGATCGAGGGACGCGACGAGACATGACCCTCTCGCTAAAGAAGTACCGGCGCATCACCGTCAAAGTCGGCTCGGCGCTGCTGGTTGACCGGTCGTCGGGCCTGCGGCGTCAATGGCTGGCGTCGCTGGTTGACGACATTGCCGAGCTTGCGGCGCGCGGCGCGGAGGTGATGGTCGTTTCGTCGGGCGCGATTGCGCTTGGGCGCACCACGCTTGGCCTGCAAGGCAAAAGGCTGAAGCTGGAGGAAAGCCAGGCGGCGGCCGCAGTCGGCCAGATCGAGCTTTCAAGCGCCTGGGCGAATGAGCTGGCGACACACGGGCTCAAATCCGGCCAGGTGCTCTTGACGCTCGGCGATACCGAAGAGCGGCGGCGCTACCTCAACGCGCGCGCCACTATCTCGACCATGCTGAACCTGAAGGTCGTGCCTGTCATCAATGAGAATGACACAGTGGCTACCTCGGAAATCCGCTACGGCGACAATGACCGGCTGGCAGCCCGCGTCGCCACCATGATGGGGGCCGATCTCTTGGTGCTGCTTTCCGACATTGACGGGCTCTATACTGCGCCACCGGCGAAGAACCCGGACGCACAATTCATCCCTGTAGTCGAACGCATCACGCCGGAAATCGAGGCGATGGCGGGCGGTGCGGCGTCGGAGCTCTCGCGCGGCGGCATGCGCACCAAGATCGACGCAGGCAAGATCGCAACGGCGGCAGGGACTGCGATGATCATAACGGCGGGCACGCGGCTTGCGCCGCTATCGGCCATCGAGCGCGGTGAGCGCGCAACCTTCTTCAAACCGTCGGGCAAGCCGGTGAAAGGCTTCAAGACCTGGATCGCCGGCAATCTCGAGCCGGCGGGCAGGTTGACGGTCGACGCCGGCGCGGTCGGCGCGCTTCTGTCGGGCAAGTCACTGCTGGCGGCGGGCGTCAAGCAGGTTGCGGGAAATTTTGCACGTGGCGATACCGTCGCCATTCAGGATCTTGACGGGCGCGAGGTCGCACGCGGTCTGGTTGCCTATGACGCCGCCGACGCGATAAGAATCGCGGGTAAGAAGTCCACCGAAATTGAAACGGTGCTGGGATATCAGGCGCGCGGCGCGATGATCCATCGTGACGATCTGGTGATGAGCAGCACGGCAACAATGGAAGGTCAGACCCATGCTGAACCGGCATGAAACCAACGACACCAGGGCCCTGATGGCCGACATCGGCCGCAAGGCGCGCGCTGCATTGCGGCCGCTGAGCCTCGCCACGGCGGAGCGCAAACATGCCGCGCTGATCGCCATGGCGGACGCGATCCTGCGCAATGAAAAGACGATCCTCAAGGCGAATGCGCTCGATATGGCGAATGGTGAAGAAGCCGGCCTGTCGCCCGCCATGCTGGATCGCCTGAGGCTGACGCCGGACCGCATTCGCGGCATTGCAGATGGTGTGCGCGCCATTGCCGAATTGCGCGATCCAGTCGGCGAAGTCACGGCCGCATGGGACCGGCCGAACGGATTGCATATCGAGCGCGTGCGCACGCCGCTAGGCGTCATCGGCGTAATCTATGAAAGCCGCCCCAATGTAACGGCGGACGCCGGGGCGCTCTGCCTCAAGGCCGGCAATGCGGTGATCCTGCGCGGCGGCTCGGATTCGCTGAATTCATCGCAGGCGATCCATGTCTGTCTTGTCGAGGGTTTGAAGGCGGCAGGTCTGCCTGAGGCTGCGATCCAGCTGGTGCCTGTGGCCGACCGCGCCGCCGTTG
>Ga0209573_1004062_pt1 | contig 15045 bp, 12 predicted proteins | sample TNRBio252014_DNA_FD_185870 | JGI IMG/M metagenome (GOLD analysis project Ga0209573, IMG submission 185870) | Wastewater treatment Type I Accumulibacter community from EBPR Bioreactor in Madison, WI, USA - TNR Reactor_6/25/2014_ DNA (SPAdes)... | ecosystem: Engineered > Bioreactor > EBPR >...
TAACCTGCCGCTACGTAAACGTAACCATCACTGATGGTTACTGCCTCCGCAGCGGTGGGCGTGCTCAAGGAAAAGATATGAATAGGGTTAAGGGGGTCGCGTATATCCATCACTTGCACGCCAGCGCTACCCGCTATGTAAGCAAAGCTATCGGTAACGGCTATATTTCTCGCATCACCAGGCAATTCCAATGAATCAAATGGAATGGATCCCAGTAAAAACGGGCTGGAAGAATTATGCACATCCACCAGTTGCAGACCGTTTACATTATCAACGACGTAAGCAACACCGTCGGCCGCTGCGACAGCACAATAGAATGCAAAAGAACTACTAAAAGGGATGGAACCGATTACCACAGGCTGGGCAGGGTTGCGCGCGTCCACCACCTGCAGACCACGCCAGTTAATGCCTTCTCCTCCGATAGTAGCGATATCAACGACCACATAAGCGATGCCATCGGCGACTGCTACCCCCTTTGCCGCATTCGGGTCACCTCCAAATGATAGAGAACCGAGTACTTCAAGGGTGGCGGGGTTGCGCGCATCCAGCAGGTACAGGCTAGCGGGAAATTTAACCTCATTCCCCGCTGAGTCACTTGTTGTTACTGATGTAGTGGTTACATAAGCGATGTCACTGGTGGTCATGACATCGGTTGTGGACATTATACTGAACGACTTGATAAGGGCAGGGCTGGTCGGGTTATTCACATCGACCGCGTGCAGACCCTCATAATCACCATTAGTCACAAAAGCCATGCCATGGGTAACCGCCACATGCGAAGGCCAGTATGGTGGTCCCAGTGAGCCGAGCAGGACAGGGTTGGTTGGGTCTTGTGCATCGATTGCGTGCAAACCACCCATGCCAGCCCCGGGGATCTGGCCCACCACATAGGCGGTTTTATCCACGGCCGCGACATCCGAATAATCGGAGCCCATCGATCCGATACGGGCAGAATTCATCACAGCATTGAAAGGATTACTAATATCGATGACTTTTAACCTTGAGTTAGGAACACCACCACTCAAGGAGCCACTTACTAAGTAAGCCAATCCATCCACGATGGATAAGCCCCTGACTCCACTACTTCCCGTGTTTTCGATTAAACCGAGCAAGGTGGGCTTAGTCGGGTCACGGACGTCCACCACTTGGATGCCGCCGAATGTGCTGACATAAGCAAATCCCTGGGTAACGGCCACATTGCTGGCATAATCTCCCGTATACAATGAACTAAGAGATCTTGGATTAGCTGGGTCATGCACATCGATAAGCCTCAGTATGCCCCCTTGTATTAGATAAGCGACGCTGTTAGCTACTTCTGTTGCATACTTACTACACCCAGACATTATTAGTTCGTCCCATACGGCAAGGAGGGTGGGTGTGGCCGGTTCGTGAATATCGTAGATCTGTACCAAGCTGGCACCCGGCCGCCAACTCGGGATACAAATTACCTGATAGAGGATATCGTCGGTAACCTTGATTGCGGCAGTCCCTACCATATTCGGCAAGCCGGGGGTAAAGTTGAGATTAAGCGGCTTAGCCGGATCATGCACGTCCACTGCATACAATCCCCGACTATCTCCTAAATAAGCGATACCGTCCACAACGGTTACCGCAGTGGCCCAAAGGTCCGGCATATCCAGCGAACCGAGCAAAATAGGTTTGGCCGGGTCGTGGACATCGACCGTCTTCAGGCCACCAGTAGAGACGGCGACATAAGCAATGCCATTGGCCACGGCCACGTCTTGAGCGTAAACCGAAGTGTCTGGCGAACCCAACGAGAGAGAGCCGAGCTGAATGAGTTTCGTCGGATTTCGGACATCCACAATCTGCAATCCAGCCTCTCCGGCAGCAATGGCAGCAATGTAAGCGATGTCGTCTAAGACCGCAACGCCATTAGCAAAGCCAGTTATATCCAACGAACTCAGCACAAAGCTGGTTAAGGGCATCTCCTTCAACGGTTCACCATTATGAACTGAGGCAATCATGGGTTGATAAGCAGCAAAGCCGTGCCGCAGCTTGGTGGCATCCCGCACCGGGTGCCAGACGGCGACATCGTCGGCATCGCGATCCTCATCACCATCCACATCGACCGCCAGTACCAACGGTGCCCGCCGGTTCAACTCTAAAAGTACGGTTTCTTTGGGGTAGTTGGCGGCCAGCAGATAATACAACCGTTGGTAAAGCAGTTCTGTCAGAATGGAAACGTGGAAGCGGCTGCCACGGATTTGATCTGGTGTTAACAGAGCATGAATAGTTCCCTGATTAGCGGTGGGATTATCATCCATCGAACCATTGTCGTCGGCATCGATGTCTTGCCCGCCGGTGACTTTGATCAAGTAGAGTTCGTTATCGTCGACAAGGTCTTCGGGAATCGTGAAAAGACCAGATTGGTCAAGCCTATCATCACTTGAAGTGGTGGCGGTATATATCGGTGCGCTATCCAATGTCGACAAGGTATAGACTTCCACGCTAGCGTCTACTAGCGGTCCAAGAATGGCTTGGCCCTGATAAGCTTTGGGTGGAGGATTGGGCGGCGGGGGACTGGCTTCCTCACTGTCATCATCTCCATCGCGACAGCCAGCGAACAGTAAAGTGAGTCCCAAAAGCAATATCTTTCCCCAATAAAGACAATGGTGAGATTGGGTATTAGTAGTCATACTTACTCCCTTCCGCACTCTGGCTTGGAATAAGTGATACGCTGATTGAACTTTTCAAAACCAAAAAAAGCCGCACCACCTCCTGCGACCTCTGACGTGTGGTCGCTCTCGGCAGTCCGGCTGTCTTTTTCCAAGACCCGCGACTTTCCGCCCCTCCCTCACGGCTGTCGATTCCACACATCTCTAACCGGTTGATTGGGCATGGAGATCGGAAGCCAATTCCATCCCCCAGGCGAGATCCGCCCCTCCCTCACGGGAGGTTAAGTTTTGATGTCTTATTTATAAATCAATAACTATAAAATGGTTAATAGCAAAAATTTTTATAATTTTCAACATAGTAACTTAGTCAATAATATTTCATAATGCCATTTGCCTCATTTTGAAATAATATTGTTACATTCACCCTATCCCAATCGCGTCAAAGGGTCCTTGGGGATCGTTTTCCGTCTTCGAATGACCTTTCGCGCCCGGGATGTTGGGGCGCGCGGGCCGCTCCCTCTCCTTCTCGCCGCACCAACGCGTCGTTCGGGTTGTTTGACCGGCCAAGACGGTGGGTCGTATGCCGGGCGGGCGGCGGCTTCCCTCTCCTCACAACAACCGCTGCAATTGCGCTGATATCTTCTCCACCTCCGGTTTCGCCCTCACCCCCAGCGTCATCGCCGCGTTGCCGGACCTGTGCCGGCACTCCACCATCGCCATGTCCCGGACCACCATCCAATCCATCTCGAAATCCCACCAGCCCATATACCGCATTGCAGCAACCACAAGCGCACCATCCGAGTGCCCTGGAAACCGGGTCGAATCGAGGGAAGAGTGGGGGAGTAGAGACGGATCGCGCCCGGTGAGGTTGCGGGTTCGGGGACGAGTTTTCCCTGGTTCCGGGCCGAATCTCTTCAGGCCTTAAGAAAACCAGCCCAGATTCGGGAGAAAGGCCCTTGGCGACCGCTGGTTCCTACTTCCCTTCCATACGGTGGTGGAATCTTGGGCTTTTCGTTAACTGGCTGAGAGGATCGTTGGGGTTGCGGCGGGCTGCGTACTTCTTCCTTGTCGCTTCGCTTCCACTGGGTCACGCTAGAGCATGAGACCTGGAACGACCGTAAGGAACCTTCGCGCGGTGAACGCTTTGTGGCCGGCGGACCCGTGACCGGGTCGTTCGATGCTCACGACTCTCGGACACGAACGCCGGGATGGCAGTGGTGCTTATGGCTCCACGCGCCCGCCGCTTGGCGGTTCCGCTTTCCCGTATCGCCTTATTCATAGTCGTCGGCAGTGCGGGAAAGCTTAATGACGGGGCTGGGTGGCGACCAATGGAACCGTATGTGCTCTGCCGCGCTCACGGCCAACACCGGGTCTTAAAGATCTCCTCGACCCCACGAACCTTGGCTTCCTGGTCGATCAGCTCGCAATAGCGCTGCAAGGCTCGGTCGGGATCGTCGCGGGTCTCGAACAGCCTTTGCAGGTGATGGACCAGCGACAAGATCTTACGGGCTGGCACCGCCCGGCCTTGATTCCAAGTGGTCGCGGTGCGGGCATTGCGGCCCAGCATCAAGCCCACCAGGTTGGACGAGGCCGGGATGGGTAAGGTCATCTCGGGATAGTCGCGCTTGATGCGTTTGATGGTCTGGGTCAGTTCAATCACGTCGGGGCCGGGCGCCAGCAACTCCGGGTACTCATCCAGCAAGCGAATGTGCAGACACAATCCCGGATCGTTGATCGGTTGACTGAGATCCAAGGTCATCAGGTAGTGCTCCTTGACCGTGATCCCCATCAGCGCTTGATAGTCGCCCAAGTCGAGCTGGAGTTTCTGTTGCAACCGCACATAATGCTCACCGGTGATCGGACCGGGGCCGGTCACCCGCACGTTCGCGTCTTTTTTGGTTTTTCGGGCCATCGGGTCACTAAAGGTGGTGATGAGTCGATCACAGGATAGTCAACACTGCCATTATGACAACAAATAATGAGGGCGGCCGGCAAACCGGCCGCCCTTGGAGGTCACCGCACTTCCACGGTGCCCTCGACAGTCACGTCGTTACTGCTGGAGCCGAACAGGGTCGCGCCCCCCACGCCCACCACGGTGGAGTGGTAGACCATGAGCGAGCCGGCCACCACGGCGGCGATGCAGCTAAACAAGGTGGCGGGTGAGTGCATGCCCTGGTGCCGACCCATGCGCCAAATCAGGAACACCCCGATTCCGACCAGCAAAAAGCCGATCACAAAGACCGTGGCGGTGCCGAGTTTCAGCACCTCGTCCAGGTTGCCGCGTACATTATCGGCCACCGTGCCCAACGGATCGGCGGCGTACACCGCCGTACTGAGGAGTATCAGTACGGCGCCGACGATGAGCGTCATCGGCGCCCGCGTCGGGGATTGCGGCGAAAGGGATGGATTCGTCACGACATTAACCTCCGGTGAGTGGATTAGTCCAAGGGACTGGTGGTGCCCAACGTGGCGAACACCACGCGGACGGTTTGCAAGATATTGAGGGCCAGCACGCCGGCGACGAAAAAGACGGCCGCTCGCGCCATCGCATGGCGGCCCAACTCGCCCGAACCCACCAGACGCAACAACCAGGACGCCCGCAACAGCGCGAGCAAGCCCAAAAACTGGATGATGGCAAGACACGCACCCATCATGAGCGTGGACCAGTCGCTCGTGGCCGGGGCGTACATCAAGGTATCGTCGATCCCCAAGAAGGTCAGACTGGCCGCGCGATACCCTTGATTGAGGTACACCAGACTGACGCCGGCCACGACGAAAAACAGCGGCGTCCACGGGCCGCGTTGCGGATCGCGGGCGCAGGTATAAAAGCGATAGCCACCGAACCCGACCAGCAAAAAGCCGACGACAAATCCAACGTACTCGAACAGCCGATGAAAATGCCGGGCCGCCTGGGTCACCAAGGCCGCGACGGTTTCCAGACTGGGGATGTGGTCCATGCGGGTCTCACTCACCGTCCGGGGTCGGCGTGGCGGCCAGGGGCCACTCGGCGGTGGACCGCGCCTCGTCTTGAACCGGCGTGCTCGGCATCGCCGCTGGATGCCGCGCCGCCGCCGCTTGCAACACGGCGCGGGGCGTGGCCAGCGAGGCGCGCGCCTCCGGGGTCGCGGCCGTCGTGCCGACCCAACCCTCGTGGACTCGGCTTGGCGGTCCCAAGAACAACACCCCGACCAATTGCCGCGCCGGATCGACGTAGACGGTCGGTGGTCGATTGAAGTAATCCGTGGCCACCCGTCGGGTGCGGGTGCCGATCTCACCCAAGGCGATGCCGAGAATCTCCCGGTCGTCGAAGTCGTGGGTCGTGGTCTGGCCCCACAAATAGCTGTTTTGGGTACCTTGGCTCAGGTAGGCGCGTTGCGCGCCCTGTAAAACGGCCGATCCCAACAGCGCGGCCCAGCGGGTGAAGGTGCGCCGGTCCACGTCGGTGGCCAGGCCCAAGCGTCCCGTCGCCGGATCGAGGGCCACCGCCTCCACGCGATACCATGCGCCCTGAAAGGTCATTCGGTCGAACTGGATGACCACCTTCTCATCCGCCCGCTTGAAATGGCCGATCAACCGCGCGCCGTTCAGCGCCCCGTCCTTGATCGCCACCACCACCGGACCGGGTTCGTCGGAACTGATGTAAACCCGCAACAGCCCGTAGTAGACGCGATCCACCGGCCAGGTCGCCCAGGGATCGGATAACGGCGGCGTGGCCGCCGCGTGGGGTTCCGGCACCGGGGCCTGCAAGGTGGCCTCGGCCGTCTGATGAATGCCACCCCACACCGCCAGAACTTTGGCCATCCCCTGGGCTTTGGCCTGGATGTGCTGTTGCCGCTGTTTTTCCTGTTCAAGGTCGGCCTTGCGGCGCTGTCGCTCCAAAGCCGCCTGATCACCGGGGCGTAGGGTTTGCGGATGCAAGGTGTCCGCCGGTTGCAAGGTATCCAGCGGGGGAACGGAAGCGCCGGGACCGGGTTGACGTTCCGCCTCGGCGCGATGCCGACGCTCCGATTGGTCGTAAGCGTTTTCCACGTCGGGCATCATGCGGTCGCCGGGCAGGGACGGGGGCGCGGGCGGCGGGCTTGCCACCCGGCTGTGGATCGAGTCCGGGTCCGGGGAACGCTGCGCGAGGTGGTAGGCCACCACGCCCCCACCCAGCAACACGGCCACGCCGCCCGCGCCGACCCAGGCCACCCGTAGCATCGGGGTCATCCGCCGCTCCTCATTGCACCCGCGCGCGAAGTTCGCGGCCCTGGTCACTCAAGACCAGCACCGGAATCGGCGTCAATTTGTAGACGGTGGTGCCATCGCTGGCCTCGGCCCGGTTCAGCCACCCCGGACTGATCAAGGTACTGGCCGTTCTCAGGTAATAAGCGTGCTTGTACAGCCAGACCGTCCCGGTGGCCCCACGCAAACGCTTGGCTTGTGCGCCCGCCGGGGGAATTCCATCCAGGAAGTCGTACATCTCGGGTTCAATCTCGGGCGCGGGCGCGGCGGCGGTCACGGCCGGTTCCGCCAGTGGGCCGCGTCCCGGTAACTGAAACTCCTTGTTGTAATCCACCACCCGGCTGGCGCCTTGCGCCAAGGTGATCGTCACCGGCGTATTCAGGTCCTTGAACTTGATGGCGATATTGCCGACCGTAAACAGCTTGGGGCTGCTCAGACTCAGGATGTTGACGCCCAACTGAGTGACGTTGAAGGTGCCGGCTTGTGGCGTCTGGTTGCTGACCGCCCAGCGTTCAATCGGCCACGCCGCGCCGGTCGCATCCAGAAAAGTTGCATTCGCCACCATGCCGCTGGCCAGAAACAAGGTCGGCGGCGCGTGGCCCGGCGCGAGCTTCACCGGGACGCTGGAGGTCATCGGTTTCGGGGGCGGACCGGGTGGAATCGCCAAGGCTTTGGACACACCCGCCGCCCGCGCTTTCAGTGCGCGGATCTCTTCCGGCGTCAACTGCAAGGTGTCCTCGATGGCCGCCGCCGTGTCGGCTGACACCGGCGCCGCCGTGTCGGCTGACATTGGCGCCGTCGAGGCCGACGGTGAAGCCGGCGGCGGTGGTGTCGCGCCCTCGATCTGTGGGCCAAGATCAGCGCCGCGCGCGACGGCGACGACGCCCCACACCGCCAGTGAAAGCAGCGAAAGCAGCGAAAGCAGCGAAAGCAGCGAAAGCAGCGAAAGCGGTTTGTCACGGTATCGCACGACTAATGCCCTCCACCCACCGCCGCGACGTACTTCTCGATCCCGATTCCTTGCTCGGTTTCGGTCACCGCTCGTCGAATCACCACGACCTGGACGATCAGGCTTTGCGTACTCTGCTCGGACGAACTGAGATAACTCGCCATGATTTCCATTTGCAGGTGCCAGGCGAACCGTTGGGTCTGCCCCTGGATCACCTTGTTCAAAATAATGGGCGGCTTGACCACCACCGCCCGCACGGTCAGCCGCTTGGTTTTCACCGACTCCAGATTGCCGATCCGAATCAAGGCGTCCCGATATTCCTGACAACCCGCCGGGGTGAAATAACGGTTGCACGCCGCCTGGAGCGCTTCGCGATAGTTGGCGAAATTCCAGTTATTGGCGGCGACGATGGCCTCGGTCGCCCATTGGGTCACCCGCTCGTCCGAATACGAGGGTTCATTGAGCGGCACCACCCCCACCAACTGATGATCCGCCGTCTGGATGAAATAGCGCGGCGACGGTTGATAGGCAAACAGGTACACGTTCAAGCCCAATGACAAGGCCAGAATCCCCGCGCCGATCAACAGCAAGGCCAGCAGCAATCGGAAGCCGTCGCGATACCACTCGAAACGGATACCGGCCGCCAGCAACAGGTCGGTTTCCTCGGGCGGCAGTCCCGCCGGCGGCGGGGCGGTGAAATCAGCGGGTAAGGCGGTCGAGTCCGGTGGGTTCATCAGGGTTCCTTTCCGGGGTCACGGGATCAGGGGAAGACGGGGTTAGCACCAGGGCCGGGACGGATAGGACGGGGCGGCCGGCGTCTCGGGTCTGCTCTTGAATCGACTCTAGCGGTTGCTGCTGGGCAGGGGATGGAGCGAGCGCCGCTTTCGAGGACACCGCGCCCGGCGGCACCACCGCGTTCTTGAGCCGGGTGGATAAAGAGGACACGGCCGCGTCCCTCTGTTGGGTCTCGCAGTATTCCGGCCCGATCCCCAACAGACACAGTGCGCCGATGGCGGGACTACTCAAGCGCGCGAACGCCCCGGCAATCCACTGTTTCAGCAAACCATCGATCCATTCGCCGATGGAAAAGCGCATCGTCAACCGGCAGAACATCGGATCGAAGCGGACCAGAAAGGGGGAAACCACCTTGGACGGTGCGCTCAAGCCGCACCGCTGGGCGGTATCCAGAAAATCCAGGCCGCAATTCACCGCCTCCCGCAAGCCGCTCAGGGATTCGAGTGCTTCGCTCGGTCGCAAACCCGGCGCGGGCGGTAAGTCCTGAAGGTGCAGGTCGATCCCGACCGCCGACTGGACCCCCAGCACACCCCAGCAAGCGATGATCAACAGACGTCGCGGCCACCCTTTTCGAGACATATTCTTAACCAATGGGTTGATAGGATTATCATAGTGTCATTAAATATACTTCAATAATGCGTAAATCAATAGTAGAAATGAAGACAACGATCCACTTTATTTTCTGGAGAAGGGTGATGCATGACGGTTTCAAGGTCGTATCCGCCACCCTGGCCGTCGCGGGCGTGGGGTTGGGGATCACCCCCGCCGCCGCGCAATCGACGGCGGGTGATCCAGCCACGGCCGGCGGCTCGACCTCGTTCTGGGCGCACGTCCAATCCTTCCTGCCGTCCTCGACCGACGTGGCGATGACCCAAGTGGTGTCGTTGTTCGGTCCGGCCGTGACCACCGCGACGGGCTTTGAAGCCGCCGCGAATCACGCCGTCTTGGGGGATACCGTGGGGTATTTCCTGGTCGGGGTGTTCGTGGTGTCGATCGGGATGGCGCTGTATCTGGTGTTGGCCGGGACCGCGCAAAGCGCGCATTCGGGCGCGTTTTTGGGCGAACGCTGGCATGGGTTGTGGGTGCCGCTGCGGGCGGTGCTGGGCTGGATGCTGCTGCTACCGCTGCCCGCCCTGGGGGGATTGGCGGGGATTCATGCCCTGTTGTTTTGGGTGCTGGCGATTGGCAGCGGCTTTGCCAACCAAGTCGGGTTGGCGGGCCTCGAATCCACCACCACCGACGGCTTCGTCGCCAACGCCTCGACCTTGACCGCCGAACCGCTCGTCAGTCAGTTGGCCCGGAACACCTTCAACTCGTTGACCTGCGTGGAAACCATCAACCGCGTGGAATCCCTCCCCGGCGGCTATTCGCCGCTGGGCGTGAGCACGCAAGACGTGGCGCCGGAACCGGGGCTGTGGAGTCGGCTGCAAGACTTGTTTTCGAGCACGCCACGCGCGGCCCAATACAACGACTTGATCAACGCCGCCGCCGCGCAATACGGCGTGCCGGCCGCCTTGATTCATGCCGTGATTCAACAGGAATCGGGGTATGACGCTACAGCGACAAGTCCCGCCGGCGCCCAAGGATTGATGCAATTGATGCCCGACACCGCTCGGGATCTCGGTGTCAGTGATCCCTTTGACCCGGCTCAGAATATCAACGGCGGGACTCGCTATTTGGCGCAACTGCTGGAACGTTACAACGGAAATATTTCCTTGGCCTTGGCCGCCTACAACGCCGGGATGGGTCATGTCGATCAGTACGGCGGGATTCCGCCGTTTTCCGAAACCCAGAACTACGTGCGGGCGGTAACGGCGAACTACAACCGCCTCAGCGGCGGCTTGCCGGGTGAAGTTGCCGGCACCACGTTGCGCCACTATCGGTTCGGCGGCGGCCAGTATGCCGTCGATCTGTGTGGCGACATCCCGGTGCCCATCAGTACCGCTGCGGAGGACACCGCCGTCAACGGCGTGCAAACCGCGATGCGCAACGACGTGCAGACCGCGCACCTGGATGCTTACGAGCGGATGCTGGAGGGCATGCGCGAGGTGGTGACCCTGATGCAGGCTGGGAGCGAAGTCGCCGCGCGCGATCGCTACGCCCGGCTGATTCAAGCGTACGCGGAAACTGTCTTTCAAGCGGGGATGGACGCCTATCAGTCCCGCCAAGCCGACATGATCGCCCAATGGAAGGAAGCCGCCACCAAGGATGGGTGGGCCACCTATGGGATGTGGTTCTGGCAACTGTCCGAAGCCAGTCTTTCCGTATCCACGGCCCTGAACGACATGATGCCGGAACAAACCGGGTTCAAGTCGGAGCTGACCTCGCTGACCCAGGAAACGGCCGATCAGGTCCGCATGGCCGTGGCGCGCAACGACGCGATGGTCGATTCACTCCAGACGGCGGCGGCGACCGGTACCCAAAATTTCGCGAGCTGGCGGGCCGTCCAGAACGGTTCGGCCAGTTTCAACTACGCGGTGCCGCGCGGGGGCCGGGTTTTTGAGGAGGAAATGACCAACAGTCTGCTCAAACAATTGAGCGCCAAGATTCAGGAAGTATTTCGTTGGGCGCTGCCCAGCCAGACGAATGAATTTCCGTTGCTGACCTGGTATCGGTTCGGCCATGCGTTGATGGAAGCCGGCGTTGGCGCCCTGTTGGCGGGTGTCGGCGCCGGCCTGTTTTCGACCACCGGCGGTTTGTTGGTCGCCGGCCTCGGCGGCGGCTTGTACGCGCTCGGCTGGACGCTGTCGATTTACCTGAGCTATTTGCCGCTGCTGATCTGGCTGGTGCAGTTCATGGGCTGGCTGATCACGGCGATCATCGCCGCGTTCGGGATGCCGTTGTGGATGTTGATGCACTTGAGCGGGGAAGGGGACGGCATCAGCGGCGCCCGCGCCCAATCCGGCTACGGCTTGCTGCTGTCCTTGCTGCTCCGTCCGGTCCTGCTGATCTTCGGACTGTTTGCCTGTATCGCCCTGCTCTATGTGTTGGGGTGGTTCATCGAGCAAACCTTGGGCACGACCTTACAGAATCCACCGAACTCGGTGTTCGAATGCCTTGGCCTGATCGTCCTCTACGTCATGATGGTGATCACCCTGGCCACCCTCTGCTTGCGGACCATCACCCTGATCCCGGACATCGCTTTCAACTGGATCGATGTCGCCTTGGGGAATGTGACGGCCTCGACGGAAGCCGAAGCCGGCGCGGGTCTGCAAGGCGGTGGACGCGGCGTGCAAGGCGGCGCGGATCGGTCGGTGGCTTTCGCCGGCGCGGTGGGAAACCAAGTGCGTCATTGGCGGCGCAACCGGAAGAATGGCAAGACTTCTTGAGGCGACGAACGATGAAGAAGAGCACGGTTTGGAAGGCAAGAGCGGCGGGACTGGCGTTACTGATGGCCGTCAGTGGCGTCGTGTTGGCGCAAGGTGTCCATGCGGACTTGCGAAACGGCACCGATCCCGATAGGTACCGCAAGCTCGATGGCATCTGGCAATGCCATTTTCTTAAGGCCCGCAACGCGCTCGAAAAGCGCTACTACAGTCATTGGACTTTCGATGCCGCCAAGAAAGTCATACTCATGATGTGGAGTCCGGTGCATAAAGGCAATCAGTTTCGCTATGCATGGGATGGAAAGAAATTGATACTCGATTACCCTTGGGGGCCGCCCAGCCCGCGCGTCGGCACGTTCGACGCGCGCTTGCGGGATGATACCGAGTTGACCATCGAAATGCCGGCGCTGCGCTGGAAGGGTTGGATTTGCAACCGGGCGGCCAGCGAGCAGTGGCCGACCAACGGCTTGCAATATCTAGACTACACCCGGTATCCGTGGCTCTCCGGCTTGGTGGAGGATGGACCCTCGATCATGAAATATCGTGATCCGAAACAATACGAGGAATGGCTGAAAGGCCAACCGCGCTAACGATGTGCGAGGTAATGATTCATGAAATCGTATCCGCTGATGTTTCAACCTTCGATTCCGCCGCCGCCGGCTCCAGTATCCCTTGAAGCCTGGGTCGTCCTCGCGATAGCGGTGATTTGTTTCACGGTCAGTGTGAGTCTCCTACTCTGGGTCGGGCGACGAAATTTCTACCGGAACAACGCGGCGGGCATTCAAGAGTTCAAGAATTTTCGGAGTGCCGTCTTGAGTAGTATCGTTGAAGGTCTGGCGCAGTTCGTCGCCGTCGTTTTTTTAATGGGGGGATGCGCCGCCGGCCTGGGGTCCTTGTTGCTGTTCTTTCCGTCTCGTTAGGAGAATCAAATAATGCTTCGTACCTACCGAGTAATGGTCGCGCTCATTCTTATCGTGATCGTGGAAGGCTGTTGGATACCCGAGAAGTTCACGGCGCGGATCGTTGTTCATGAGGATGGAAGCTACACGTATACCTACGATGGAATACTGCCGTTCGCACTTGCGCTGGATGCCGCCAAAGAAGGGAAACTGACGCCAAAAGATGAAGCCGTTTTCAAGAAAGAAGTGGTCAGGGCATATATCCGTCAGCAGGAACGGACGGATGACCATTACGACCAGATGAGGTTGGGCGGAGTATAGCCGCCTTGGGCGGCTCCCGGTGTGATCAGCGCCTTTGAGGCGCTCACCCAATAAGCCTCCAGCTTTGCCGGGATTCATTTAACTCAAGTCGAGGAAAACTCCTATTCCGACTGAAGCGGGACATCCTGGGCATTTTCGTGAACCGGCAAGTCGGTCGTTCAGATCTCCGGTTTGAAGGCCTGATCGCCTGAAAGTCGAACATCGCGTTAATCAACCATTTGAAAATACCCTCACAACGCGTTTCTGATTTTCATATTGAAACGCTGTGTGTGCATCTTGAAACAGCAAAAATCGAAAATCACAAGATCAGGTCTGGGCAAAGAAAAGCGCCGCTCAAAATAATGTTATTGATCATTTGGTTAAATGAAACTCATCATGATGTTTATCTTTGGCATGTTTTTTTGATAAACCCTCGAAATTAAGGTGGTAAAAAAAGAAACCGATAAGGAAGGATCGGTTAAGGAAGGATCGGTGATCGGGCTATAAGTGTTGTGATGACCAGATGCTTGTTACGTAACGTATAAATAAAGATCAGTACCACCTAAAAACCCCTAATCCTGATGGTTGGTTGCCTGCTCAAGCGCGGTTATGCTGTCTATATATTGATAATTCATGAATCATGAAAGATTCACTTCCATTTTGCATATTTACAGTTGCATCTAAAACCATGCGAACGATATTGTCTCTGGTTGGGGGATTGGGATATATGGCTTTGTGCCTGATCCTAACCATGCAAATGGCGACTGGTGCAATACTTCCGCCAGTGCTTGATGCGCCGCTCTCGCCCACGGAGGCAAATCCTTATCTCGTCACGGGAACCGCCACACCTGACAGTACCGTGCGATTGTACGTCAATGGTGATCCTCGGCAATCCACGCAAAGTGGCGCCGACGGCCACTTTGCGTTTTCCGCCGCTTTGATTGACGGGGTCAACAGCCTTTATGTCACGCAGTTTGATGGCAGCGAGGAAAGTATGCCCTCAAACACTATAAATGTGGACTATATCAATGTCCTGTCGCGCATGCAGGGTGGAAAGCTCAGCCAAGATGCGGTGTGGACACCAGGGTCTGGGGAGCCCTATGTCGTTACCGCCCATCTCACCGTGGCCAACGGCGTCACGCTGACGCTGAAAGCGGGCACGGTGTTGAAATTCGAAAGTGGGGTGAGACTGCAAGTCGATGGCACGCTCAAGGTGGAAGGGACGGAGGCAACCCCGGTGACCTTCACCTCCAACAGTGCCAGCCCAGCGGCTGGCGATTGGAGCGGGATTCGGATTAACGGCGGCGCCACCGATGTGGTCATTGACCATGCCGTCATTGAATATGCGGTCAACGGGATCTTGTTTAACACCAATGGCACGGGCGCGGTACGCGACAGCATCTTGCGTCACAATCAAGTGGGTGCGTATTTCAATACCGTCAGCACGGGCACGCTTACCCACAACCTGATCCACGACAGCACCCACGGGGTCTTGGTTCGCGCGCAAGCCACCCCGCAAATCACCAACGGCAACGAGATTACCGCCAATCAGCACGGGATCTACGCGCTGGGCGACGATGACGCGGCCAACAACCCCAGGCCGGTAGTCACCGGCAACAGCCTTCATGACAACACCGGGTACCATTACCGGACCGATCGCTTCGGCGCTCCCGCCACCGCCACCCTGAACGCCACCGGCAACTGGTGGGGCACCACGGATCCCATCGCCATCGCCGCCAAGATCTACGACTACCACGACAATCCCAGCGTGGCGCCCACCGTCGATTTCAGTGACTATCTCGATGGACCCGCTGGGAATCCAGCCGTTGGCGGTACCCTGGCGGGCAGGTTCACCAGTGATACCACCCTCGTGGTGGGGACCTACACCGTGTTGGGCCATCTCACCGTGGCCAACG
>Ga0209573_1004063_pt1 | contig 15044 bp, 14 predicted proteins | sample TNRBio252014_DNA_FD_185870 | JGI IMG/M metagenome (GOLD analysis project Ga0209573, IMG submission 185870) | Wastewater treatment Type I Accumulibacter community from EBPR Bioreactor in Madison, WI, USA - TNR Reactor_6/25/2014_ DNA (SPAdes)... | ecosystem: Engineered > Bioreactor > EBPR >...
AAGCCGGTGTTCTTCATCTACTGGACGGCCGACGGCTACTCCAGCACCGGCTGCTACAACCTGACGTGCCCGGGCTTCGTGCAGACCAGCAACGCCTGGGCGATCGGCGGGGCGATCAACTCCTGGAGCGTCCAGGACGGCAACCAGGTCGAGATCGAGGTGAGCTGGCGCCTGCAGCAGGGCCGCTGGTGGCTCTATGTCAACGGCACCGACAGCGCGCACGCCATTGGCTATCTTCCGGTCTCGGTCTATCGCGGCGGTGCGCTGGCGACCGGTGCCACGCTCATCGACTACGGCGGCGAGACGGTCGGCACCACCAGTTGGCCGCAGATGGGAAGCGGCCGCTTCGCCTACGTCGGCTACGGCAAGGCCGCGTACCAGCGAACGATCTACTACTATCCGCCGGCCGGCGGCATCGCCTACGCCCGGTTGACGCGCGATCAGGGCTGGCCGCAGCAATACACGGTGCGTGTGCAGAACACCGCGCCGTGGATGCAATCCATCTACTTCGGTGGTATCGGCGGAACGGACTGACGCGGTCGCGATTAGCCGGCCGGGATGTACCGGCCGGCGGCGACCCCGGCTGCGGAACCGACGTGCCGGCGCCGCTAGAAGGGGCCCTGGCCCTGCCCCTGGCGCTGGCCCTGCCCGTTGAAGCCCTGGCTCTGGAACTGGCCACTGTCGTGCAGCACCTGCACGCGGACGCTCATCTCCTCGATGCCGCCGCCCTTGCGCACGCCGCGGATCGGTGCGGCGCCGGCGTAGTCGAAGGCGACGGCGAGGCGCACGTAGGCGTCGGTGGCGCTGCGGGTATTGGCGCAATCGAACGACACCCAGCCCACCTTCTCGTCGATGAAGGCTTCCGCCCAGGCATGGCTGGCAACGCCCGGCGTCGCCTCGCCCTCGGGATCCTCCCCGGGATCGTACAGGTAGCCGCTGACGTAGCGCGCCGGGATGCCCAACACGCGGGCGCAGGCGATGAAAAGGTGCGCATGGTCCTGGCAAACGCCCAGGCCGGCCTCCAGCGCTTCGCTGGCGGTGGTGGTGACGTCCGTGAACCCGGCACGGTAGGCGACCGTCGTGTGCAGGCCGAGCATCAGCGCATGCAGTGCGGCGATGCTGCCCTCGTCGCCGATGCGCTCGCGGTAGGGCTCGGCGAAGCCGGCGATCGCCGGCGTGACTTCGGTATACGGGGTCGCACGGCCGAACATCAGCGGCGGCAGGCCGTCGTCGGCCGGCAGCATGCCGCAGGTATCCAGGGTCTCCACCTCGCCCCGCACCATCACCGACACGTCGTCGTGCACGCCGCTCTGCACGGCGACATGCGCGAAGTTGCCGAAGCCGTCGACCCAGCGCTTCACCTTGCCCGGTGCCGTCACCGTCCAGCCCAGCACCGACTGCGAAGAATCGGCCCGCGGGGTCAGCCGCAGGTACTGGATGCTGTGGCTCGCGGGACTCGCGAAGCGGTAGTGGGTCTCGTGCTCGATTGCCAGTCTCATCAGACGCGCCTCACAGCACCAACATGAACTCTTGGCCGATCATGCCGTGCAATTCGTTGTTACGGGCGATGAAGCCGTTGAGGAAGCGCGGCAGGCCGGAGCGCAGGATGCCGTCGATCCGGTTGCGCTGCAGCCGTTCGTTGATCTGGCCGGACAGCCGCGTGCAGGCGGCGTTCTCGCGGAGTTGCAGGAGGATGTCGTTGACCTCGCCGGTGCACGCGAACAGCGAGCGCGGCATGTCCCGGCGCAGCACCAGCAGTTCGGCGACGCGCCGCGGCTCGATGATGCCGGAGTAGACCTCGCGGTACGCCTTGAAGGCGCTGAATGCCCGCAGCAGGGCGCCCCAGCGATAGTAATCCTCGGCGGCCATCGGCCGGCCGGCCGGCGACAGCATGTCCCACTTGATCGCCAGGAAGCGCGCGGTGTTGTCGGCGCGCTCGATGAACGTCCCCAGCCGCGAGAAGGTGAAGGCGTCGCCGCGACGCATCGTCCCGTAGATCGCACCGCGGAACAGATGCGAGCGCTCTTTGACCCAGTCGAAAAACTCGCGGAAGCCCTGGTCCACCATCTTCGGGTAGGACATCGCCTCCAGCTCCAGGTAGGTCTGGTTGATGCCTTCCCACACCTCGGTGGTCAACTCGGGCCGTGTGGCGCGCGCGTTCTCGCGGGCGAGGCGGATCGAGCAGCGGATGCTGGACGCGTTGTCCGGATCGAGCGCCATGTACGACAGCACGTTGCCGGGCGAGGCCTCGCCGAAGCGGGTGATGAAATCTTCCCGGTCGCCCGCGAGTTGCAGCGGCGCTTCCCACTGCAACTGGTTGTTGCCGCTCGCCGCCGGCAGCAGCGACATGTGATAGGTGCTGGCGAGCAGGCGGGCGAGATTCTCCGCCCGCTCGACGTAGCGGGCCATCCAGTAGACGTTGTTGGCGGTACGACCCAGCATGTCAGGACTCCAGCACCCAGGTGTCCTTGGTCCCGCCGCCCTGCGACGAGTTGACCACCAGCGAGCCGTCGCGCAGCGCGACCCGCGTCAGCCCGCCCGGCACCACCTGCGTCGTCTCGCCGGTCAGCACGTACGGCCGCAGATCGACATGACGGGGCGCGATCTTGCCGTCGACCAGGGTCGGCACGGTCGAGAGGTTCAGCGTCGGCTGGGCGATGAAGTTGTCGGGATCGGCCAGGATCTTGTGGCGGAAGTCGGAGCGCTGCTCGGCGGTGCTCATCGGCCCCACCAGCATCCCGTAGCCGCCGGACCCGCCCACTTCCTTCACCACCAGCTCCTCCAGATGATCGACCACGTAGCCGCGGTCGTCCTCGATCGCGCAGCGGAAGGTCGGCACGTTCTTCAGGATGGGTTTTTCGCCGAGGTAGAACTCGATCATGTCGGGCACGAAGCAGTAGATCGCCTTGTCGTCGGCGACCCCGGTGCCGATGGCGTTGGCCAGCGACACGCGGCCGTTGCGCACCACCGAGAGCAATCCCGGGACACCCAGCATCGAGTTGGCATCGAACGACAGCGGATCGATGAAGTCGTCGTCGATCCGCCGGTAGATCACGTCCACCCGCCGCGGCCCGCTCGTCGTGCGCATGAACACCGTGTCGTCCTCGACGAACAGGTCCTGGCCTTCCACCAGCTCCACGCCCATCTGCATCGACAGGAACGCATGCTCGAAATACGCGCTGTTGAAGTGGCCGGGCGTCATCACCACCACCGTCGGGTCGATGATGCCGGGCGGCGCCACCGAGCGCAGCGTGCGCAACAACATCTCCGGATAGTGGTTGACCGGCGCCACCGAATGCTGGGCGAACAGCTCGGGGAACAGCTTCATCATCGTCTCGCGGTTCTCCAGCATGTAGGAGACCCCGGACGGGACGCGCGCGTTGTCCTCCAGCACGTAGAAGTCTTCGGCGGAGACGCGGACCACATCGACGCCGGCGACATGCACGTAGACGCCGCGCGGCAGGTCGAGGCCCAGCACCTCCGGCCGGAAGCCGGGGTTGTTCAGCACCAGGTTGGCGGGGATGCGCCCCGCCTTGAGGATGTGCTGCTCGTGATAGATGTCGTCGAGGAAGGCGTTGATCGCCCGCACCCGCTGGCACACGCCGGTGCCGACGATCTTCCATTCCTCGGCATCGAGGATGCGCGGAATGACATCGAACGGAATCAGCCGCTCCACGCCCTCTTCGCTGCCGTACACCGAGAAGGTGATCCCCAGCCGGCGGAAGATCAGATCGGCTTGCTGATGCTTCTCGGCGAGCCGGTCGTGCGAGATCGCGTCGAGCCACTTCTGATAGGTGTGGTAGGCCTTGCGGACGCCGTCCTGCAGGCCGTTCATCTCGTCGAATGCGTCGCCCAGCCTGATGTTCTTCACGTTCGTTCCCGAAAGTCTGGCCCCTCGCCGCGGCGCTTACCAGCAAACCGTGTGCCAAGGGCGAAGCGGGTTCTCACAGGTGGAGTGCGGGTCGAAGGCGCCGCTCTGCTCGCCTGCCGACGATAGCGCCGCCACCTCCGCACCGCCAACCTCGAACGAGAGAGTGCACAGGCGATCGGCAAAAGCAAGACGGCGCCCGTTTTTCGCGCAGTGCCGGCGAGACGGCGGATGGGCCGAGACGGCTCGTCCGGAACGCCGGCGCTAACCGCCGCCTTCGGGTGGTTTGTCGGCGGGCTTGGTCGGTGGCGTCCAGGCCGCCACGCGCACCGCACGGCCGTCCTGCGCCCGCAGCCGGCGTGTCACCGGGGGCTCGGGGGGTGCGTCCCGAATCAGCTCCGCGCCGAACGCCGCGATCGCCGCCAAGGGAATCGAGGCGCGCGGCCCGCGCTCGCGCGCCGCCACGTAGGCCTGTGATCTCGTGGTCAGCCGCAGCAGCGCTTCGGTGGATGCGGAACCGCAAGTTCGCCACACCCGCTCCAGATGCAGCGCCACCTGTTCCGGCAGCGGGTCGGGCAGATCGAGGGTCGGCCGCCCCGGCGCCAGGGCTGCGTGCACGTTGGGCTCCAGCGGGCCCAATTCGTCGGCGACGAACGCCGCCGGCATCAGCGCCCGACCGCCGGTGGCCGCAGCCCAGCGCGCCTGGGCGAGAAACAGCATCTGCTGCAGGCGCAGCGGCTGCAGCGCCTCGCCCGTCTGCCGGGCGCGCGCGACGAACCAATCGGCGACGGCGAACGCGGTGCGGACGGCGGCCGGCATGCTTACCCTCCGCGGTATCGACCCGATCGCCGAGGAAACTGCCGCCGGTCCGCCCGAGCCGTCAGATCAGCCCGGCCAGCGGCGAGGACGGGTCGGCGTAGCGCTTCTTCGGCATCCGGCCGGCGAGATACGCCAGCCGCCCGGCCTCGACCGCGAGCTTCATGGCGCGCGCCATGCGGATCGGGTCCTTGGCCTCGGCGATCGCCGTGTTCATCAGCACGCCGTCGCAGCCGAGCTCCATCGCCACCGCCGCGTCGGACGCCGTGCCGACGCCGGCGTCGACCAGGACCGGTACCTTCGATTGCTCGATGATCAGGCGGATGTTGACCGGATTCTGGACACCCAGCCCCGAGCCGATCGGCGCCGCCAGCGGCATGATGGCGACGCAGCCGAGATCCTCCAGGCGCTTCGCCAGGATCGGATCGTCCGAGCAGTAGACCATCACCTTGAACCCCTCGGCGACCAGCGTCTCGGCCGCCGACAGGGTCTCGATCATGTTCGGATAGAGGGTCTTCTGGTCGCCCAGCACCTCGAGCTTGACGAGGTCCCAGCCGCCGGCCTCGCGTGCGAGGCGCAGCGTCCTGAGCGCATCCAGCGCGGTGTAGCAGCCGGCGGTGTTGGGCAGGTAGGTGTAGCGCTTGGGATCGACGTAATCGACCAGCATCGGCTGGCTGCGATCGGAGACGTTCACCCGGCGGACGGCAACGGTGACGATCTCGGCGCCCGATGCCTCGATGGCGCGCGCCGTCTCGACGAAATCCTTGTACTTGCCGGTGCCGACCAGCAGACGCGACTGGTAGGTCCGGCCGGCCACCACCAGCGGATCGCCCTCGCCCACCGCGGCCAGGGTCGTGTCCGGAGCACCCCCGCCGATGAAGTGCACGATCTCGATGCGGTCGCCGTCCTGCAGCATCGCCGCGTCGTAGCCGGAGCGGGGCACGATCTCCATGTTCCGCTCGACCGCGACCTTGCGTGCGTCCAGTCCGCACTCGCCCAGCAATTGCGCCACGGTGAGCGGCGGGGTGAAGTCCTTGGTCTCACCATTGATCATCAGGTTCATGCGGTGGCGCTGCCGTCCGGAGAAACGAAACCGGCGGGCGGCCCGCGAGCCGTCCGACGATCTTCACAAGATAATCCGTCCGCCGTTCTCTACAAGCACGACCGGAAGGCGGACGCATGGCCGAGTTACAGGCGGCCGGCACCATGTTATAAATCCTTCAGCGCATTGGAAGACCCTTGATGCTGCCGACGATCCTCGTCCTCAACGGCCCGAACCTCAACCTGCTGGGCTCCCGCGAGCCCGAGGTGTACGGGGTTGCGACGCTGGCCGACATCGAATCCCACTGCCGGCGGCGCGCCGATGCACTGGGCCTCGCGCTGGACTTCCGGCAGAGCAATCACGAAGGCGAGTTGGTGACCTGGATCCAGCAGGCGCGCGGCAGATGCCGTGCGCTGATCCTCAACGCCGCGGCCTACACGCATACGTCGATCGCCATCCTGGACGCGCTGAACGCGCTGGACATGCCGGTGATCGAGGTGCACCTCTCCAACATCTTTCGGCGCGAGGCCTTTCGTCACCACTCCTGGGTCTCGGGTGCGGCGCACGGTGTCCTCTGCGGCTTCGGCGCGTTCGGCTACGAACTCGCGCTGGAGGCGGCGGCCCGGCTGATCGCCGCCGGCGACGCGACCCGGTGACCAACCACGACGACGTGCGGGACAGCATGACCAACAGCAAGAAGCGCAGCGGCGCGGAGATCGACGTGGAGCTGGTCCGCCAACTCGCGGACGTCCTCGTCGCCTCGGGCCTGACGGAGATCGAATGCTCCGGTGCCGACTGGCGGGTGCGGGTGGCGAAGCAGGCGCTCGTAGCCCCGATGGCGATGGCGCAGCCGCCTGCAGCCGCGCCGGCGGTCGGCGCCCCCTCACCGGTGGCGGAGGCGGGGACGAAGAGCGAGGCGGACCCGTTCGCCGATCATCCTGGCCTGCTGACTTCGCCGATGGTCGGCATCGTCTACACCTCGGCCGAGCCCTCCTCACCGGCGTTCGTCTCGGTCGGCGATTCGGTTGCGGTCGGCGACACCGTGCTGCTGATCGAGGCGATGAAGGTGTTCAACCCGATCAAGGCGCACCGGGCCGGCCGGATCGAGCGGATGTTCGTCTCCACCGGCATGCCGGTCGAGTACGGCGAGCCGCTGCTGCTGATCGCCTGATGCGCGGAACGCCATAGTGTTCAACAAAGTCCTCATCGCCAATCGCGGCGAGATCGCCTTGCGAATCCTGCGCGCCTGCCGGGAGATGGGCATCCGCTCCGTCGCGGTGCACTCCACCGCGGACGCCAACGCGATGCACGTCCGCCTCGCCGACGAATCGATCTGCATCGGCCCGCCGGCCGCTCAGGAAAGCTACCTCAACCCGGTCGCCATCCTCACCGCGGCCACCATCAGCAACGCCGAGGCGATCCACCCCGGCTACGGATTCCTGTCCGAGAACGCCGACTTCGCGGCGATGGTCGAGGATCACGGCATCACCTTCGTCGGCCCGTCGCCGGAGCATATCCGGCTGATGGGTGACAAGGTGGCGGCGAAGCGGGCGTGCAAGGCCGCCGGCATCCCGGTGGTGCCAGGCTCGGACGGGCCGGTCGCCTCGGATGACGACGCCGGCCCGATCGCCGAACAGGTCGGCTATCCGGTGCTGGTGAAGGCCGCGGCCGGCGGCGGCGGGCGCGGCATGAAGGTGGTGAATTCGCCGGAAGAACTCGCCCCCGGCATGGCGATGGCGCGCGCGGAGGCCACGGCCGCCTTCGGCAACGGCGAGCTGTACCTGGAGAAGTACCTCTCCCACCCGCGGCACATCGAGGTACAGATCCTGGCCGACCTGCACGGCACCGTCGTCCATCTGGGCGAGCGCGATTGCTCGTTGCAGCGCCGCCACCAGAAGATTCTCGAGGAGGCGCCCTCGCCGGCGCTGACATCGCGGGCGCGCAACAAGATCGGCAAGCTGGCGGCGCGGGCGGCGGCGCTGATCGGCTACCGCAGCGTCGGCACTTTCGAGTTCCTGTACGAAGACGACGAGTTCTACTTCATCGAGATGAACACCCGCCTGCAGGTGGAGCATCCGGTGACGGAGATGGTCTGCGGCCTCGATCTCGTCCGCGAGATGCTGCGGGTGGCGGCCGGCGCGCCGCTCGGTTTCGGCCAGCAGGACATCCGCATCGTCGGTCACGCGGTCGAGTGCCGGATCAACGCCGAGAATCCCCGCACCTTCGCGCCCAGTCCGGGCCGGATCATCGACTATCACGCGCCGGGCGGGCTGGGAGTCCGCGTCGATTCCGCCCTCTACACCGGCTACACCGTGCCGCCCTACTACGACAGCATGATCGCCAAGCTGATCGTCCACGGACCCGACCGGGCGATCTGCCTGATGCGGCTGAAACGCGCGCTGGGCGAGTATGTGATCAGTGGCATCGACACCACCATCCCGCTGCACCGAGAATTGCTCCTGGCACCGGAATTCCTTTCCGGCGATTACAATATCCATTGGCTCGAACAGTTCGTGCGAGGCTTCGATTAGACGCATATCGGAGGACTACCGGCTGACCCCGGAGATGGTGACCCGGGCCTATTCCATCGGCATCTTTCCAATGGCGAGCCGGCGGACCGATACCTCCGTGCACTGGGTGGCACCGACGCTGCGCGGCATTCTCCCGCTGCCCTCGTTCCATGTTTCCCGTAGGCTGCGGCGGACGGTGCTCTCGGACCGCTTCGACGTCCGCTGCGACACCGATTTCGAAGGCGTGGTCGAGGCATGCGCCGAGCCGCGCGAGGGTCATCCCGAGACCTGGATCAACGCCGAGATCGCCCGCGTTTTCACCGAACTGCACCGGCTCGGCCGGGCGCACAGCGTCGAGGTGCGGGAGGGCGGGCAACTGGTGGGCGGGCTCTACGGCATGGAGCTTGGCGGCGCCTTCTTCGGTGAGAGCATGTTCTCGCGGGCGACCGATGCCAGCAAGGTGGCGCTCGTGCACCTCGTCGCCCGCCTGCGGATCGGCGGCTTCACCCTGCTCGACATCCAGTTCGTCACCGATCACCTGCGGCAGTTCGGCGCGATCGAGCTGCCGGCGGTCACCTACCTGCAGCGGCTGGACGAAGCGTTGCGGCTGCAGGCCCGGTTCTACGGCGATCCGCCGGAGGGCGCCTTGGCGGCGTCGCTCGGCACGCTGCTCGGGCAGTCGAGCACCCACACGTCGTAGACCGGATGCTCCATCGCCGACAGCCCGGGGCTGGAGGCGAACATCCAGCCGCGAAAGACATCGACTGGCGGCTCCTCCCCCCGGCGCTCGACGATCGCAAGGAACGCCGCGGATTCGGGCGGGTCCTCGGGCGGCCGCTTGACGCACACCGCGGGCGTGATCTCCAGCGTGCCGAACCGTGCCTGCTCGCCGACGGGAATGTAGAGGGTCGTCACCCGCGCCGTCACCTTGTTGAGGGCGCGCAGCTCGGCGAAGGGAGCGCCGGGCGCGGGCGGGACCACCGGCGGAGCGTCCTCCGGCGGTGCTTCGGCCGGCGCCTCCGCAGGCGTCTCGGTCACCGGCTCGTCGGCCGCCCAGGCGGTCACGGCGAAGGCGACGCCGAGCCCGATACACGCGGCGGCCAGCCAGCCGGCGTGCCGGAGCGAAGCCGCCATTTAATCCCCGCCCCCGACCGGCCGCCCCGCCACAAAGCGAAGGCGAACGTTGTCGACCCACCAGCCGCCGTCCGCAGACCGCAGCCGCAGCGCGAGCCGATCACGGACCTGGGCCGCCAACCCCGCCCGCTCCGACTCGGGCACGGCCGCGAAAAATGCACCGGCGAAGGTTCGCAGCCAGTCGGCGATGTCGCCCGGAAGCGGCGTCGGCCGGTCAAATCGCTCGAGCCGGTCGATCCGGAAGCCGGCGGCTTCGAGCATGTCTGCGAACCCGTCCTCCGCCGGGAACACCCAGGGATCGAGCGGCTTCGCGTCGATCCCGCTCTCGGCGAGTGTCGCCGCCAGAGCGTCGCGCACCGCCGCCACGTTCCCCTCGCCACCGAGTTCGCCGATGAACCGCCCGCCCGGCCGCAGCGCCCGAAACACGCCGCCCAGCACCGCCGGCAGGTCGCGCATCCAGTGCATCGCCGCGTTGCTGAACACGGCGTCGAACTCGCCCTTGAAATGCAGGTCGGTGCCGTTGGCGAGCCGCGCGTCGAGCCCGCGCGCGCGGGCCGCCTCCACCATCTCGGCACTGGCGTCGACGCCGACGACGACGGCACCGGTGGCCGCGAGCCGAGCGGTCAGCGTTCCCTCGCCGCATCCGAGGTCGAGGACGCGTTCACCCGGCTGTGGCTGCAGCAGATCGATCAGCGGCGCGCCCAGTTCCGGCACGAACGACGCCGCCTGCACGTACAGCCTCGGATCCCAGCGGGATCGCACCCCGTTCACGGCTTGGTCGCGTCCGATTTGCCGGTGGCGAGGAAGATGATCTCGCCGACCTGATCCTCGAGCGAGCGGTAGCCCCGCGTCTCCCGGATGGCTCCACCCTCGGCGATCATCTCTGTCGAGGAGCCCGGCTCCAACCGCACATAGCGGCCGCCGAGCGGCCCTTCGCTGGCGATCGAGGCGACGGTGTCCTGCGGCAGCGCCACGTCCTGGTCGACACGCAAGGTGACGATGGCGACATAGGTCGTCGGATCGAGTGCCCGCGCGGCGACACTGCCGACGCGGATGCCGCTGATGCGCACGTCGCTGCCGACAGCGAGGCCGCCCGCTTGGCCGAATTGTGCCGTCACCGCGTAGCCCGGATTCGAGCGCACCTGCGCCGTCGCGTAGGCGAACCAGACGAACAGCACCGCCACCAGCAGCACCACCGCGCCCATCACGGTCTCGATGACGTTGCGTCGCATCAGTGCCCCGCGGGTGCCCCGGCCGCGGCCCCGGCACGCTGTGCCCGGCCCTCGGCGATGATCAGATCGAGGAGTTCGCCGACGATCAGCGAATCCTGCGTGTAGGTGATGCGGCCGCCGTCGCCGAGCAAGCGTTCCTCGCCGCCCGGATCGAGCACGACGAATTTACTGCCGAACAGCCCGTCGGTGTGGATCGCCGCCGAGGTGTCCGCCGGCAGAGCGACGCCGTCGGCCACCGACAGCGTCACCATCGCCCGGTAGCCGGCGCCCAGCGTCATCGCCTCGACGCGCCCGACCGGCACGCCGCCGACCTGCACCTCGTCGCCGACGTTCAGCCCGTCGATCCGGTTGAAACCGGCGATCACCCGGTAGCCGTCCGACCCGCCGCCCGATTCCGTCCCGAAATAGGACAGCAGCAGCACGAGAGCGAACGCGGCGACCGCGAGGCAGCCGACGATCATCTCCCGCACTTCATCGCGCGTCAGCAGCCGTCCTCCGCCGGTGGGAAGCGCCTCGTCCGAACTCAATCGGGCATCCACGGCTCGTAGTCGCCCGGCGATTGCGCCCGCCGGCCGCCACGCAACTCGTGGCCCTGGGGACGATACGCCCAGGCCGTGCCGGTCAGGTTCGGCGCGTGCTCCTTCTGCCACGGCTTCGCCCGCGACGCGCTCTCGGTGAGCGGCGCCTCGCTGATGTGATGCAGCCAGGCGTGCCACTCCGGCGGCACCTTGCTCGCTTCGTCGATGCCGCGGTACAGCACCCAGCGCTGCTCGCGCCCGTTGCGCTTTCGCCGCCCGCCACGCGAACGGTAATAACGATTGCCCTGGGCGTCGGTCCCGACCCGTTCGCCGGACAGCCACGTGTAGATCAGCGTTCCGATCGTCGCCATTTTCGCCTGGATTCCGAGCGTGCGCCCGCGCCCGATGCGGAGCGGCGGCACTATGGCACCGCCGGCCGGGGCCGTCCAGCCCTGGGCGGACGGCAGCGGACAGCGGATTCGCGACAATCTCCCGTCCCGCTCTCGCCAGCGGCGAATCAACGCCAGATATGGTGTCGCCGAGAGCCGTCGGACGATACATATGGTTGCTAAGCCGCCCGCCGCTGCATATAGTGTCAGATCGCTGGCCTCGGCCGCGGATATAGTTCCGCATCCCGGCTGGCAGGGAAGCTTCGAAACCTCCGGGGGACGGGGCGGTTCGCACGGGAGGCCCTCCCGCGTCGTTGCCGCCGACACCTTCGGCCGGACCGATCGACCACCACCGGGAGACCCCGTCCATGCAGATCGCGCGCCTGTTCACCGTCGCCGACCAGTGCCCGTACGCCGCCGTCGAGTTCCGCACGGCCACCAGCGAGATCCGCAATCCGGACGGCTCGACGGTGTTCCGCCAGGACGACGTCGAGGTGCCGGCGGCGTGGTCGCAGGTGGCGTGCGACGTCCTCGCGCAGAAGTACTTCCGCCGGGCGGGCGTGCCGGTCCTGCTGCGGCCCATCGACGAGCCCGGCGTCCCCGACTGGCTCGCACGCCGGGCGGCGGACGACGCGGCGCTGGCGGATATGCCGGCTGCCGAGCGGACCCGCGGCGAGCGCAGTGCGACGGAAGTGTTCGACCGGCTGGCCGGCACCTGGACCTACTGGGGCTGGAAGGGCGGATACTTCGACGCGGAGGCCGACGCGCGCGCTTTCTACGACGAGATGCGCTACATGCTGGCGACGCAGAAGGCGGCGCCCAACTCGCCGCAGTGGTTCAACACCGGGCTGCACTGGGCCTACGGCATCGACGGCCCGGCGCAGGGCCACTTCTTCGCCGATCACGACACCGGCGCGGTGCACCCCTCGGTCTCGGCCTACGAGCGGCCGCAGCCGCACGCGTGCTTCATCCAGAGCATCGACGACGACCTCGTCAACGAGGGCGGGATCATGGACCTGTGGGTGCGCGAGGCCAGGCTGTTCAAGTACGGCTCCGGCTCCGGCACCAACTTCTCGCGGCTGCGCGGCGAGGACGAACCCCTGTCCGGCGGCGGCAAATCGTCGGGCCTGATGAGCTTCCTGAAGATCGGCGACCGGGCGGCCGGCGCCATCAAGTCCGGCGGCACCACGCGGCGCGCGGCGAAGATGGTCGTCGTCGACATCGATCATCCGGACGTCGAGCAGTTCATCGGCTGGAAGGTGCGCGAGGAGCAGAAGGTGGCGGCGCTGGTCGCCGGTTCCCGCATGGCGCAACGCCACCTCGACGCGGTGGTGAGTGCGTGCCGCGACGGCTGGGACGGCGAGGACGACGCGCGCTTCGATCCCAAGCGCAACGCCGGGCTGAAGCGGGCGATCCGCGCCGCGCGACAGGCACTGCTGCCGGAGAACAGCATCCGCCGCGCCATCGAACTCGCCCGCCACGGCCGGACCGACGCCGACTTCCCGGTGTTCGACACCGATTGGGACAGCGAAGCCTATCGCACCGTCGCCGGGCAGAACGCCAACAACAGCGTGCGCGTCACCAACGCCTTCCTGGACGCCGTGCTGCGCGACGCCGAGTGGGACCTGCTGCGGCGGACCGACGGCCGCGTCGCCCGGAAGGTGCCCGCGCGCCGGCTGTGGCAGCAGATCGCCGAGGCTGCCTGGGGCTGCGCCGACCCGGGCCTGCAGTACGACACCACCATCAACGAGTGGCACACCTGCCCGGAGAGCGGCCGGATCAACGCCTCGAACCCGTGCTCCGAGTACATGTTCCTCGACGACACGGCGTGTAACCTCGCATCCCTCAACCTTTTGGCGTTCCAGAACGACGACGGCAGCTTCGCCGTCGAGGAGTTCGCGCACGCCGTCCGGCTGTGGACGCTGGTCCTCGAAGTCTCGGTGATGATGGCGCAGTACCCCTCGGCGCGCATCGCCCGGCAGTCCTGGGAGTTCCGCACCCTCGGCCTGGGATTCGCCAACATCGGCGGCTACCTGATGGCGGCCGGCCTTCCTTACGACTCCGACGAGGGGCGCCACCTGTGCGGCGCCGTCTCGGCGCTGATGACCGGCGAAGCCTATGCCGCCTCGGCCGAACTCGCGCGCGAGCAGGGCGCCTTCGCCCGGTACGCCGAGAACCGCGAGGCGATGCTGCGCGTCATTCGCAACCACCGCCGCGCCGCGCACGGTTCGCACATCGGCTACGAGGGCCTGACCGTCGCCCCCGTGCCGCTGGACGCCGCCCGCGTGCCCGATCCCGCGCTGGCCGAAGCCGCCCGCGCCGCCTGGGACCGGGCGCTGGCCTTGGGCGAGGCGCACGGCTTCCGCAACGCGCAGACGACGGTGGTGGCGCCGACCGGCACCATCGGCTTGGTGATGGACTGCGACACCACCGGCATCGAGCCGGACTTCTCGCTGGTGAAGTTCAAGACGCTGGCCGGCGGCGGCTACTTCAAGATCATCAACCAGCTCGTCCCTGTCGCCCTCGCCCGCCTCGGCTACGACGAACGCGACATCCGCCGGATCGAGCAGTACGCGGTCGGCCGGCGCACCCTGCACCAGTCGCCGGCCATCGGCCACGCGGCGCTGCGGGCGCGCGGCTTCGACGACGCAGCGCTGGCGGCGATCGAAGACGCGCTGCAGGACGCCTTCGACATCCGCTTCGTCTTCAACAAGTGGACTCTGGGCGAGGCGTTCTGCGTCGAGCGGCTCGGCATCGACGCGGCCCGGCTGGACGAGCCGGGATTCTGCCTGCTCACGGCGCTGGGTTTCTCCCGCGAGGAGATCGAGGCGGCGAACACCTGGGTGTGCGGGGCGATGACGGTCGAGGGTGCGCCCGGCCTGCGCCCGGAGCATCTGGCGGTGTTCGACTGCGCATCCGCCTGCGGGCGCACCGGCACCCGGCACCTCTCGGTCGACAGCCACATCCGCATGATGGCCGCATCCCAGCCGTTCATCTCCGGCGCCATCTCCAAGACCATCAACATGCCGCACGCCGCCGCCATCGACGAATGCGCGCAAGCCTACATGCTGGCGTGGCAGCTCGGCCTGAAGGCGACCGCGCTCTACCGCGACGGCTCGAAGCTGTCGCAGCCGCTGGCGGCCGCGCTCGACGACGGCGCCGACGAGGCGGCCGACCTGCTCGAGCAGCTGGTCGAGCAGCCGGCCGCGATCCGCGCCGAGGTGCTGGCCGAGCGCGTCATCGAGCGGATCGTCCGCCTGGAGCGCAACAGCCTGCCCGGCCGGCGCAAGGGCTATACGCAGAAGGCCAAGGTCGGCGGCCACAAGGTCTACCTGCGCACCGGCGAGTACGAGGACGGCCGGCTGGGCGAGATCTTCATCGACATGCACAAGGAGGGCGCCGCCTTCCGCTCGCTGATGAACAACTTCGCCATCGCCATTTCCATCGCCCTGCAATACGGCGTGCCGCTGGAGGAATACGTCGACGCCTTCACCTTCACCCGCTTCGAGCCGGCCGGCCCGGTGGAGGGCAACGA
>Ga0209573_1004065_pt1 | contig 15036 bp, 13 predicted proteins | sample TNRBio252014_DNA_FD_185870 | JGI IMG/M metagenome (GOLD analysis project Ga0209573, IMG submission 185870) | Wastewater treatment Type I Accumulibacter community from EBPR Bioreactor in Madison, WI, USA - TNR Reactor_6/25/2014_ DNA (SPAdes)... | ecosystem: Engineered > Bioreactor > EBPR >...
GAAGGATCAGCAGAAGCAGCGATGCCAGCCAGTCAACCGCCTGCTTGATCATCAGATAGGCATCATCGGGGTTGAGCGAACCGAGGGTGTTTTCCGACAGGTGGTTGATCTCGACCCGTCCCGTCATCGATTCGGTCACCTGGCGAACATCGTAGATCTGGATGCCAGACACGGCACAATCGGCGATGAAACGCTCCCATTCCGGCGAAAGATCGGCGCGCAGGTCAACCACGACGCCCTGGATCGAATCCAGGCGGACTTGCGGGGACCCGAGAACCTTCCAGTCAACCGAGCGCAGCTCGCTGACATCCTCGGCCTTTCCGGCGGGAATCACCGCAAGGCGATGCCTGATCGCGCGGCGCGAGAAGAAATACATCGCGTGAAACCAGATCAGTGTGGCGATGTAACCGGAGACCAGTTCGACACGGCTGTAGTCAAGCCGACCCAGGAGAATAACGGCAAGAGAGGCGCCAAATGCCAGAGAATAGATCGGAAACACGTAGGACCCCGAACGCACCCCTGGAAACTTGACCACGCGATAAAAGAACATGAATCCGACAATGACTGCCAGCGCGGACATCACCACTGTATTGAAGGTCGTCGGAGCAAACGATCCAGGCAAAAGCAAACCACCGGAGTTGATCACTCCGATGCCGTGAATCAGAAGCAGGCCGCCCAAAAGCTGGAAGAGCACACCAAATCTACCAGCCAGAGGAAAATGAAAAGACCGCATGTAACTATGATGACTCAAACGATCATGGACAGATGACTGCAACTCACGATCTCCAACAATCGACAGCACAACTTTTGCGATAGTCGACTCGTTTCGATGTCGCCCAATTTGATGGCGCTTTTATTGCGTTTTCAATAATTTGCAACCCGAAGTCGCCGATTTGTAATCTCAGACGGGGAAACACACGCCGATCACGAATGCGTGACCAATGCCACATGTTGGGATTCCCGCGTGTTCAGAGGCCCTTTCCGGCGAGCGATGCAGGCTCGCTGCCGCCTGGGGCATGAAAATGGCACGCGGTGCCAAGTGAGACCTGCACGCTCGTCACCCCGCCCTGGCCCGACAGGGACATGCGATAAAATTAACAAAAAGGCACAACACCATTGCAATAAAATCAGCGATGTTAACACTCAGCCGTGGACTTCCTGCGTCATCTGCCTCAAGGTGCGGGCGCAAAAAATCATTCCCGGAGGGGGGGATGATCAGGCTTTCAAACCCTTAGGGAGGACCACAATGACCATTCGCACCACGCGCAGAAGCGTTCTTGGCATGGCCGCCGGCGCAGCCGTTGCGGCGACCGCCGGCATTCCGGCCATGGCCCAGCAGAAGGTCCTGCTGCGCCTGTCGTCTCCTGCCACCGCCACCGACCAGCGCGCCATCGCGATGGACAAGATTTTCGGGCCGGCGGTCAAGGAGTTCGCCGAGTTCCAGGGGCACTGGAACGCCACGCTGTTCAAGCAGGGCACCGAGCTTGAGGCGATTGCCCGCGGCAACCTCGAAATGTCCATCGCCTCGGCGCAGGAACTGGCCACGATCTTCCCGCAGTGGTCGATCTTCACCGCCGGCTATCTGTTGCGCGACGCCGAACACCAGAAGAAGGTGTTCAACTCGGATGTCATGGCGCCGATGAAGAAGATGGTCGAAGACAAGCTCGGCGTGAAGCTGATTTCGGTCATGTATCTGGGCAAGCGCCATGTGAACCTGCGTACCGAGAAGGAAGTCAAGACCCCGGCCGATCTGGCGGGTGTCAAGCTGCGCATGCCGGGTTCGGAAGCCTGGCTGTTTCTCGGCAAGGCGCTCGGCGCCAGCCCGCTGCCGATGGCGTTCACCGAGATCTATACCGCGCTCCAGACCGGCGCCATCGACGGCCAGGACAACCCGCTGCCGACGGTGCGTGACTCCAAGTTCTACGAGGTGACCAAGCAGATCGCCCTGACCTCGCATCTGGTCGACTGGAACTTCCTCGCCTTCTCCAAGAAGGTGTGGGACGCAATGACGCCGGCCCAGCAGGCCGCCGTCCAGAAGGCGGCTGACGATGCCTGCGAATCCGCCCGTCAGGCCCAGCTCAAGCTGGAAGACGAGCTGGTCGCCTTCATGAAGGAGAAGGGCCTCAAGGTCTACGAGCCCGACCTCAACGCCTTCCGTTCGCACGTCCAGAAGGAATACCTCGCCTCCAAGTTCGCCAAGGACTGGCCGGCGGGCATGGTTGACAAGATCAACGCCATCAAGTGACGGCCTGAAAGGGGCGGGCGCCGCAAGCGCTCGCCCTTATTGCATCAAGAATTGGCCGGCGGGGGATGCTGCTGGGTCGGGGCTCAGACAGGGGACGGCGATGCGATCGCTCATGCATTTTCTACACAAGAGGGCCGAAAACGTCATGGTCGCGCTGATGGCCGCCATGTTCACCGCCTTCATCATCCAGATCGGCACGCGATATCTGTTCAACACACCGACAGACTGGGCCTATGAGGTCATCCTGATCACCTGGCTCTGGTCGGTATTCTGGGGCGCGGCGTTCCTGCTTGAGGACAAGGATCACGTCAAGTTCGACGTCATCTACAACATGGGCTCGGACAAGACCCGTCGCATCTATGCCCTGCTCAGTGCGCTTGCCCTGGCAGTCGGCTTCCTCATTTCGGCGCCAGCAACCTGGAGCTTCATTTCCTTCAAGGCAATCCGGTCGACCGACATTATCGGCATCCGCTTCGACATCGTCTTTTCTGTCTATCTCTTCTTCCTCGTGGCGATGGTGGTGCATTACCTGCTCCGGTCCTGGCGCCTGATCCGCGGCGATTCGCTCGCAACCCTCGAACGGGAGGAAAGCCTGTGAGCGCGTCCTTTCTCTGGTGCATCATCGTCCTGTTTGCGCTGGCCGGCATCGGTGCGCCGGTCGCCTTGTCGATGATCGTTTCGTCGATCGTCTATCTCCTTCTCAAGGGCCAGGATCTGGGCCTTGCTGCCGAGCAGATGATCCAGGGCATCTATGACAGCTTCCTGCTGCTGGCGATCCCCCTGTTCATCACCGCCGCCAACATCATGAACGCCGGCACGATCTCGGAGCGGCTGCTTCAGTTCTGTCTGGCGCTGGTCGGCCGCTTCCGGGGTGGTCTCGGCCATGTCAACGTCGTATCGAACATGATTTTCGCCGGCATGTCCGGTTCTGCCGTCGCCGACGCCGTCGGACTGGGCAAGATCATCATCGACATGATGCGCAAGGACAACCGCTACTCTGCGGGCTACGCTGCCGCCATAACCGCCGCCGCCTCGACCATCGGGCCGATCATCCCGCCGTCGATCCCGATGGTGATGTTTGCGCTCGTTTCCGACACTTCGATCGGGTACCTGTTCCTGGGCGGCTTCGTGCCCGGTGTCATGATGGGCATCGCCCTGATGATGCTGAACGCTCACATGGCGCGCAAGGAAAACGTACCTCTGGAGGAACCGGTTCCGCGCAGCGAACTGCCCAGGCTGACCATCCGCGCCTTCCCCGCACTGATGATGCCGGTGATCCTGCTGTTCGGCATTTACGGCGGTGCCGTGACGCCGACCGAGGCAGCGGCCATTGCGGCGTTCTATGCCCTGCTCATCGCCACCTTCCTCTATCGAGCGGTGACATTCGATGCCCTTTACAAGGTCTTCCTCGAAAGCGGCCGCGCCACAGCCTCGGTGGGCCTCGTCATCGGTGCCTCGCTGATCTTCAACTACATCGTCGCCGCCGAGAACATCCCGGCCACGGTCTCCACCCTGATGCAGGGGCTGAACGTCTCGCCGCTGACGTTCCTTCTGGCGGTCAACCTGCTGTTCCTGTTCCTCGGCTGCCTTCTGGATGCGACCACGATCATCCTCGTGATCATCCCGCTGTTCATCCCGACCTGCAGGGCACTGGGGATCGACATGGTGCACTTCGGTGTCACCGCCGTCGTCAATTGCATGATCGGCCTGATCACCCCGCCCTACGGCGTGCTGCTCTTCGTCATCAACGCGATCACCGGCATCCCGCTGAAGACCATCATCAGCGCGATCTGGCCATATATCACCGTGCTTGTGGCCGCGCTTGTTACAATGCTGCTGGTACCGGACACCGTGCTGTTCCTGCCCAAAATGTTCGGGTACGTCGTCGGCTCGAAATAAGGTCCGGCAGACCATCAAGTCCAGGGCCGCGGCATGTCCGCGGCCTTTTCATGCCGGGCAGCATTGAGTTCACCGCCCGCACCGCTTACACAGCGCTTCCATGAGCCTCGATCCCGCCTCGGCAGCAAAACCCGCCAGCCCCTATGCAGCCGAGCATCTGATGCCGGTTGTCCGGCGCCTGTGGCGGGGCTGGGTGCGACCGCACCGCGGCACCATCGCCCTCATCTGGCTGACCGTCGGCCTGATCGCCGCGATGTCCTCGGCCTATCCCTACATCATCAAGACCGCCTTCGACGCCTTCGACCGCAAGGATGTCGCCTTCCTGCAATGGACACCGGTGCTGGTCGTCGTGGTCACCGCCATCCGCGGCTTTGCCATGCTGGCGCAACTGATCCTGACCAACCGGGTGGTCTCCCAGGTCGAGGCTGATCTCCAGACCTCGCTGTTCCATCACCTGATCGATGCCGACGTCACCCAGCTCCAGCGCGAGACCTCCTCGGCCTTCGCCCAGCGTTTCTCCACCGATTTCATCTATATCCGCGATGCCCTGACCCGCGTCTCGACCGTACTGTGTCGCGATGTCGTCACCGCGCTGGCGGTCCTCGGCGTGATGATCTGGATCGATTGGCAGATCACGCTCGGCGCCCTGCTGGTCCTGCCGATTGTCGTCCCGCCGATCGAGCGCATCGGTCGGAACTTGAGAAAAACCGCGCGCACCATGCAGGAGCAGACCGGGGTGATGGCCAGCCTGGTGGCCGAAAGCCTGTCGGGCGTCCGCATTGCCAAGGCCTACGGTCTGGAGGGGTATCTCAAGGCCAAGACCTCGGAGGCCTTCGACCGGATCCGCAGGCTGAAGGTCAAGGCGGCCAACCAGCGCGCCCGCCTCGATCCTCTGCTGGAAGTCGGCGGCGGCGTGGTTGTCGCGCTCGTACTCGTGTTCATCGGCTGGCGGATTTCCAGAGGCCAATCGACCATCGGTGATTTCACCGGCTACGTCACGGCCGCCCTCCTGGCCTCGCAGTCGCTGCGCACGCTTGGAAACCTCAACGCCCTGATGCAGGAAGCGCTTGCCGCGCTGACCCGCATCTTCGCCGTCCTTGATGAAAAGCCTACGATTGCCGAAGTGCCCGGCGCCACCGCGCTTGCCGTGCCATACGGCGAGGTCCGGTTCGAATCCGTCGATTTTTCTTACGGCGATGGCCGCAATGTGCTGTCCGGCGTCACACTGAAAGCCGAAGCGGGCAAGACAACGGCCTTTGTCGGCCGCTCTGGCGCGGGCAAGTCGAGCCTGCTCTCGCTCCTGCCGCGCATGGCCGACCCGACCGCCGGCCGCATCACCATCGACGGGACCGATATCCGGCAGGTCACCATCGCCAGCCTGCGCCAACATCTGGCGGTCGTCTCGCAGGATGTCGTGCTGTTCGACGATACGATTCGCGCCAACATCGCTTTTGGCAGGCCTGATGCGTCCCAGGCTCAGATCGAGGATGCGGCGCGTCATGCCGCCGCCCATGACTTCATCATGGCGTTGCCGGACGGGTATGACACCATGGTCGGCGACCGAGGCAGCCGGCTCTCGGGCGGCGAGCGCCAGCGCGTCACCCTTGCCCGCGCCTTCCTGCGCAATGCACCGATCCTGCTGCTTGACGAACCGACCTCGGCCCTCGACGCCCATTCCGAGGACGTGGTGCAGAAGGCCCTGTCCGAGCTGATGCGCGGGCGGACCACGCTGGTTGTCGCCCATCGCCTCTCCACGGTGCGCGCCGCCGACCAGATCGTGGTGATGGAGGAGGGCCGCGTCGTCGAAACCGGCACACACGACACGTTGATCGCACACGACGGCGCCTATGCGGCCTTCTATCGCATGCAGTTCGGCTGAGGTCCGGGCCTATTCGCGCCGCAGGATGCGATCGACGACAAAATTCGACCAGGCATGGGGCTTGAACTCGGCCTTGAGCTGCTCGGGGTCGTAATCCTGTTCAACCCAGTCGATCAGGCTCTTGCCGCGGGCCTCACCCTCGTCGCGATACTTGATCAGGAAGGCATCGAGAATGCCGGTCTTGGACCAGCGCCAGTGGCCATAGCGGGGCGAAAGCTGCTGAAGGGCCTCGGTGGCGCTCTTGCCCTGGCGGAAGATCATGTACAGCGCTGCCACCAGCCCCGCGCGGTCAGCGCCCGACTTGCAATGGATCAGCGCCGGATACTCAAGGCTGTCGAACAACGCCTTGGCCTGGCGAACGGTTTCGGCCGTGGGAGCCTCGCGTGAGCGGGCCAGGAATTCGACGAGCTGGAGTCCGTGCTGCTCACAGGCTTCCTTTTCCAGCGGCCAGGACCCGAACTCGCGTCCGCCGCGCAGCGTGACAATCGTGCGGATGCCCTGCCGTGCGAAGTCGGCGATCTGGTTGGGCGCCGGCTGGGCCGAGCGCCAGAGCTCTGCCGTCACCGTTTGGGTGTTGAGATAGGCCAGCCGGAAGATGCCATGATCGACCAGCAGCATGTTGAGCCACGCCGCCAGTCGCCGACGCCGGCTTGTCAGCGGGCGATCCCAGCGCGCGGCGCGGGCCATGCGGCGCGCAGTGCGCCATGCGGGCGAGGAACGATCGAAAAACATCGGCCGGGCGGCTGTAGCAGTCCGGACGCGTGGGCACAACCTTGCACTTGTCTGGCGAAATGTGACGTCGCCCGGGCCAGACGAAAGGCTTTATTGAGCAAATTGCCGCAGGACCGTAAGGATAGTTCGACCAAGGCCCAGCAGGAGCACCCGAATGCGCATCGACGCCATTCCGATTGGCAAGAATCCGCCGCACGACGTCAACGTCATCGTCGAAGTCCCGATCGGCGGCGAGCCGATCAAGTACGAGATGGACAAGGCCTCCGGTGCACTGATGGTGGACCGCTTTCTCTACACCCCGATGCACTATCCGGGGAACTATGGTTTCGTGCCTCACACCCTGTCGGATGACGGCGATCCGGTCGATGTGCTGATCGCCAACACCCGGCCGATCCAGCCCGGCGCCATCATCAACGTCCGGCCGATCGGCGTGCTGCGCATGCAGGATGACGGCGGCGGCGACGAGAAGATCATCGCCGTGCCCTCCTCCAAGCTGACCCAGCGCTACGATCATGTGAAGAACTACACCGACCTGCCGATGATCACCTGGAAGCAGGTCGAGCACTTCTTCACCCACTACAAGGATCTCGAACCCGGCAAATGGGTCAAGCTGCTCGGCTGGGGCGATGCGGCTGAGGCACAGCGGCTGATCATCGAGGCGATCGAGCGCGCCAACACCGCAAAGAAGGCGTGAGGCGGGGCCGGCGCGCGCCGGTCGCTTCACCGCTGCACGACCGGCCCGGGCCCTGCGCCCGGGTCAGATTTTTTCGGCGAAGGCCAATGTGCGCCGCGCCATGGACAGATGCAGAAGCTCGGTCATCCGGCCGTTGATCGAGATCACGCCCTTGCCGGCATTCTCGGGTCGCGCAAACGCCGCGACAATCGCCTTGGCTTCGACCATTTCCGCTTCGCTCGGCGCGAAAATCTGGTTCGCCGCCTCGATCTGGTCCGGATGGATCAGCGTCTTGCCATCAAAACCAAGGCCGCGGCCCTGCCGGCATTCCGCCGCCAGCCCTTCGGGGTCCTTCAGGCCATTGAACACGCCGTCGAGCACCGTCAGCCCATAGGCGCGGGCCGCCAGAACCGTCTGGCTCATCCACGGCAGCATCGCCAGACGGCTTGCGGTGGGCTGGATGCGCGTATCCTTGGCCAGATCGTTGGTTCCCAGCACGAAACAGGTCAGCCGGCTGTCCGGCCGCTCGGCCTCCGCCGCAATCGAGGCCAGGTTGAGGATCGCTTTCGGCGTTTCGATCATCGCCCAGAGCGCCGGCCCCTTGCCCGTGACGATGGCCGCGATGCCGGCCTCGGCCCGGCGGATATCCTCCGCGCAATCGACCTTGGGCACCAGCACCGCGTCCGCCCCGGCCGCCGCCACCATGTCCCAGGCAACCTCGGCCGTATCAAGCCCGTTGACACGCACCACCAGTTCCTTGCCCGAAAAATCGCCGGATTTCACCGCCTGCTGGGCCCTGAACCGCGCCTCGCCCTTGGCCTCGGGCGCCACCGCATCTTCAAGGTCGAGGATAATCACGTCAGCCTTAAGGTCCGCAGCCTTGTCGACAGCCCGTTGCTTGTTGGCCGGCACATAGAGCGCGCTGCGGCGCGGACGGACGGCAAAGAGGAGTTCGGACATGGCGCCAGCTTCCCGGGTCGATTCCCCTTGCTCTTAGCCGAGGCGCGGGCTTCCACCAAGTGACGGCTTGCCGCCACGCCCGCCTTGTCTATGTGTACCGGCAAAAGGAGCCTGCCATGACCCCATCCTCGCACATGATCGTGCGCAGCAAGCCCCTGCCCGCCCGTCTGGTCGAGGGCTACGGCACCTTCCGCTCCGGCCGCCTGCCACAGGAGCGCCAGCGTTTCGAGGACATGGCCCGCGACGGCCAGCGTCCGGAGATCATGATCATCGCCTGCTGCGATTCCCGGGTATCGCCGGAAGTGATTTTCGATGCGCGCCCCGGGGAAATCTTCGTGGTCCGCAACGTCGCGAACCTGGTTCCCCCCTTTGCGCCGGACAATGGCCTTCATGGCGTCTCGGCGGCGCTCGAATTTGCGGTGCAGGCCCTCAAGGTCAGGCATATCGTGGTGATGGGCCATGGCCGCTGCGGCGGCGTGCATGCCTATGTCCGGCGCCTGCGCAATCCGAATTCCGAGGACGCGCTGTCGCCGGGCGACTTCATCGGCAAGTGGATGACCCTGATCGCGCCTGCGGCGCAGGCCCTGCCCGAACGCAACGGCGAAAGCGACCATGATTATGCCGAGCGGCTCGCCCGCCTGTCGGTCCGCAACTCGATCGAGAACCTGCTCACCTTCCCCTGCATCAACATCCTGCACGGGCGCGGCCGGCTGGACCTGCACGGCGCGATCTTCGACGTCACCACCGGCCAGCTCGAAGCGCTGTAACGCCGGCGACAGACAAGAAAAAGGCGCGGGAGACGAGGCTTCCGCGCCTTTGTTCGCTGGAGTGGCGAGGCTCAGGCCGCCTTGGCGCGCGGCTTGATCAGACCGCGATTGGCCAGAACCTCGGCGATCTGCACCGCGTTCAGCGCCGCGCCCTTCCTCAGGTTGTCCGACACGCACCAGAAGGCGAGGCCGTTCTCCACCGTGATGTCTTCGCGGATGCGGCTGATGTAGGTCGCATCCTCGCCCGCCGCCTCGTGCGGGGTGATGTAGCCGCCCGGCTCGCGCTTGTCGATGACAAGGCAGCCCGGGGCCGAGCGCAGGATTTCGCGCGCCTCATCCGCCGTGATCGGCTTTTCGCATTCGATGTTCACCGACTCAGAGTGGGAAATGAACACCGGCACGCGCACGCAGGTGGCGGTCAGCTTGATTTTCGGGTCGAGAATCTTCTTGGTCTCGGCCGTCATCTTCCACTCTTCCTTGGTAAAGCCGTCCTCCATGAAGACGTCGATATGCGGGATGAGGTTGAAGGCGATGCGCTTGGGGAACTTCCTGGTCTTGGGCTCGCCCGCCGAGAAGATGGCGCGGGTCTGCTCGAAAAGCTCGTCCATGCCATCCTTGCCGGCGCCCGACACCGACTGATAGGTCGAGACGACAACGCGCTTGATGCCGAAGCGCTCGTGCAGCGGCTTGAGCGCCACGACGAGCTGGGCGGTCGAGCAGTTCGGGTTGGCGATGATGTTCTTCTTCCTGAAGCCCGCCACCGCATCGGCGTTCACTTCCGGCACGATCAGCGGCACATCCGCGTCGTAGCGCCAGGCCGACGAATTGTCGATGACGACGCAGCCCTGCGCGCCGATCTTCGGCGACCAGGCTTTTGAGACCTCGCCGCCCGCCGACATCAGACAGATGTCGGTGTCGGAAAAGTCGTAATGTTCGAGCGCTTTGACTTTCAGGGTTTTGTCGCCGAAGGACACCTCGGTGCCAACGCTGCGCTGAGAAGCCAGTGCAACGACCTCGCTGACCGGGAAGGCCCGCTCGGCGAGGATGTTCAGCATTTCCCGGCCCACATTGCCCGTGGCGCCGGCGATTGCGACCTTGTAACCCATCGTAAACTCTCCGGAGAAGTTTTCCCGGCTTGGTAACCGGGAAGCCGCGCTTTTACGCGAACTTGACCCCTACGGCAATGTGGGGATTGCCGCAAAGTCCTCGCGCGTAGCGAAGACGGCACAGGGGAAGATGAGATGACGTCGCTTGCAGGCGGGCGCACCGGGATTCCGGTCCCGCTCACGGGATTCGTGGTGGCGGAAGACCAGACCTTGCCGGCGCGGCTGCACCGGTCGTATCGGGCAGGGCGCAGCCGTGCAGAGGTGATCATGGCGCGGGTTCAGGCCAGCGCCCGACAGGTCGCGGCCCTCATCCCCCGCAAAAGCGCCTTCGAGCGGCTGGCGACGACGATGACCTTGCGCTGGAACAGCGCCACCCGCCGGCTTGACCCGGCTCTGCAATCCGCCCTCGGGCCGCTGCATCGGCCGCTCAAGGTCGGCTGGCAGGCTCTCTCACGCCTTGTCGCGCCCCTTGCACCCGCCTTGGGCGATGCGCTCGCCACCCTGCGCAGCCTGACCGTTGGCGCCTGTCGGCTGATCTGGCAGGCCCCCCGCCCGGTCAAGGCCGGATTCCTGATGCTCTCGATCATCCCCGCCGGCTGGGCCATGCTGCGTCATCCTGTGGACGAAGCGGCCCCGGCCTTCGCCCTGCTGATGCCGGCAGCCGATCTGAACCGGCCGGTCGACCCCTGGCGCTACATCGCCTCGCCGCTGCCGGCCTACAACCTCGAAGGCCCTGAACTCGGTCGCAATCCGCCGCTCTACCGGGTGCGGGCCAACGCCACCGGCGGACGGCAGGACATCCTGATCTGGGGCGAGGCCGGTGTCCGCCCGCTCGCCGCCCGCACCAGCGTCGCCGGCGGCATCGTGATCGAGCGGCGTGGCGGCGTCTCGCCGTCCGATTCGCTGTTTGTCGAAACCGCCCGGCGCACCGCCCTGGTTGGCGCCTCCATCGGTCGCATGGCGCAGTCTCTGGAACTCGAAACCAAGTTCGGACTGACGGAAATCGCCGAAACCGAACTGGAAGTCTTCGGCGCCAGCCATGCCTGTCAGAGCTTCCGCGTGGCCGGCGGCCCCGGCGCCCTGCGCATCAATGGCTGGTTCTGCGGCACCTCCGGCAGATCTGTCAGCCGCGACACCCTCGGCTGCCTGATCGACCGGATCGACCTGATGAGTGCCGGAAACGACCGTGACCTGCGCGCCTGGTTCGCCGCCAGCGAGCGCAGTCGCAAGGCCTGCGGCAGCACCCGCGCCGTCTCGGTCAAGCGCGGATCCGAACCGGTCTTCGCCCGCCCGGCCGAGCGCGGCATGCCGGAACTGCGCCTCAAGCTCGCCGATGGGTGAGGCAAAAACCGCTTCCAGCCACCGCCGATTTCGCCCTACTCTCACGCCAAGACAGCATCCTGAAGGAGATTCGCCCATGCGCCGCACCACCCTGATCGCCGTTGCCGCCCTTCTGGTTCTGGGCAGCCTGCCCGCCACCGCGCGCTCCAGCCGCGGCCTTGTCTTCGACCTCAAGGGCAAGTCCTGGCTCCGGGCCGGATCGGGCGTGCAGACCGGCTATGGCCGCGATTATGCGCTGGCCCCGCAGTTCGGTGGCGGACCGGTCAACGGCATCTCCAGCCGCGGTCGCGACAACCTGCCGACCATGCCGACCGGCCCGCTGTTCAAGTTCCCCTTCCTCGGGGCCAACGCCCGCTGACCCATTCCGCCGGCGCGTAAAAAAAAGGGCTCGTCCTTGTGGGATGAGCCCTTTGAGTTGTCCATTACGGGAATGTCGAGTTCGAAGACTCAACGCGGCCGTTCATATGCGAACCATCCCGTTTCTCTGTGCGCTTGCGCACATGGCGATCAGGCCAGACGCTGCAACGCCGCGATGATGGCGTCACCCATCTCCCTGGTGCCAACGGTGTTCTGGCCCCTGGCGGCGATATCGGCGGTGCGGATGCCCTGACCCAGCACGTCGGCGATGGCCTTTTCGACCAGATCGGCCGCCTCGCCGAGGCCCAGAGAATAGCGCAGCGCCATCCCGAACGACCCGATCATCGCAATCGGATTGGCCAGGCCCTTGCCGGCGATATCCGGGGCGGAGCCGTGCACCGGCTCATAGAGCGACTTGCGCTTGCCGGTCGCCGCATCCGGCGCACCGAGCGAGGCGGAAGGCAGCATGCCGAGCGAGCCGGTCAGCATCGCGGCGATGTCCGAGAGCACGTCGCCGAACAGGTTGTCGGTGACCAGCACGTCATACTGCTTGGGCCAGCGCACGAGCTGCATGGCGCAGTTGTCGGCCAGCACATGCTCCAGCTCAACGTCCGCATAGTCCTTCTTGTGCAGGGTGGTGACGACCTCCTTCCAGAGGACGCCCGAGCGCATGACGTTGTGCTTCTCGGCCGAGGACACCTTGTTGCGGCGGGTGCGCGCCAGTTCGAAGGCGACGCGCGAAATCCGCTCGATTTCCGAGGTGGTGTAGACCTGCGTGTCGACGGCGCGCTTCTGGCCGTTCTCCAGCGTCACGATCTCCTTCGGCTCGCCGAAATAGACGCCGCCGGTCAGTTCGCGCACGATCAGGATGTCGAGGCCCTCGACCACCTCGCGCTTGAGCGAGGACGCATCGGCCAGCGCCGGATAGCAGATCGCCGGGCGCAGGTTGGCAAACAGGCCGAGATCCTTGCGCAGGCGCAGCAGCCCCGCCTCGGGACGCGCCTCATACGGCACGTTCGCCCACTTCGGCCCGCCCACAGCGCCGAACAGCACCGCATCCGCCGCCTGCGCCAGCTTCATGGCGTCGTCCGAAATCGCCGCCTTGTGCGCGTCGTAAGCCGAGCCGCCGACCAGATCGGTCTCGGTTTCAAACGCCGCGATCCCCTGCTTGGTCAGGAAGGCGAGAACCTTCTTCACCTCGGCCATCACTTCGGGGCCGATGCCGTCGCCGGGAAGAAGCAGGAGATTGTACGAAGCCATGGTGCGCGCCTTTGCTCACGGGAGGACAGATTTCTGGCGCTGTCCCTAGAGCGGACACACCAAAAGGGGAAGCCGCATTTTCGGCCTCTCCGGCAAAATCGTCCTGCGGACTATTTCAGGATCAGCTTCGGCAGGAAGGTCGTCAACGGTGGCCAAACGGTGATCGCCACCAGAACCATGATCAGCGGCACCAGCCACGGCAGGATTGCCCGCGACATCGCCTCGAAGCTGATGTTCGCAATCTTCGCCGTGACGAACAGCACCACCCCCACCGGCGGCGTGATCGTGCCGATCATCAGGTTGAGCACGAACACCAATCCGAAATGGATCGGATCGATGCCCAGCGCCGCTGCGGCCGGCACCAGGATGGGGATCAGGATCAGCATCGCCGCCAGTGCTTCCATGAAACAGCCGACGATCAGCAACAGCACGTTGACGGCCAGGAGAAAGGCCAGCGGGCTGCCGAAGGTGGCGGTGATCACCGGCCCCAGCGTCTGCGGCAGGCGCGAGATCGAGATGCAGTATCCCAGAGCCGCCGCGCTCATCACCAGTGCCAGCACGACGCCGGTGGTCTCGACCGTCTCCAGCATGATGCGCGGCAGGTCCTTCAGGTCGAAATCGCGATAGATGAACAGTCCGAGCACCAGCGCGTAGAGTGTCGCCACGGCGGCCGCCTCGGTCGGCGTGAAGATGCCGCCCATCATCCCGCCGAACAGGATCACCGGCGTCATCAGCGCCCAGTGCGCCCGCTTGTAGGCTTCCCACAGCGTGCTGAGGCCGGGGAAGGGATGGCGCGGCAGGTTGCGGCGGCGGGCAAGCGCCGTCACCATCGCCATCAGGGAGCCGGCCATCAAAAGTCCGGGAATGACCCCGGCCAGGAACAGCCCACCGATCGAGACATCGGCCGAGACCCCATAGATCACCATCGGCAGCGAGGGCGGGATGATCGGCCCGATCGTGGCCGAGGCGGCGGTGATCGCCGCCGCCGTTTCGGCATCGTAGCCCTCGTCCTGCATCGCCTTGATTTCCAGCGTGCCGACCCCGCCCGCATCCGCCACCGCCGAGCCGGACATGCCGGCAAAAATGACCGAGGCAAGGATGTTGGCATGGCAGAGGCCGCCGCGCAGCCAGCCGACGCAGGCCGTGGCGAAGGAGAAAATCCGGTCGGTGATGCCGGCCGAGTTCATGATGTTGCCCATCAGGATGAACAGCGGCGCCGCCAGCATGGGGAACGAATTGGCGGCCTGGGCAAACTTCTGCGGCACCAGCACCAGCGGCATGCCGTTCAGCCAGAAGAAGGCGAGCGCCGCCAGCCCCATCGAGGCGAAGAGCGGCATGCCCAGCATCAGCGCCGCGAACCAGGCGATCAGAACGGTGGTGAGGGACTGGATCATAGGTGGTCCATCTTCGCCTGCGCCTCGGCCCCGGGGCGCGCACGGAAGGCATCGATCAGGTCTGTCCAGCCATAGAGCATCACCGCCAGCCCGGCGATCGGCACCGGCAGGTAGAGCAGCGCCACCGGCAGCGGCAGGCTGACCCATTCCACATCGAGGTTGCGCTCGATCAGCGGCAGCGAATAGCGCACCATGACGAATCCAAGCAGGATGACGCCGGCCCGGATGACGACCTCAAGTCCCCGTCTCAGCCGCGCCGGCAACAGATCGAGCAGCACCGTGATGCGGATATGGACACGGTTGCGCGAGGCGATGATCCAGCCGGTCAGCGCCGTCCAGACCATCAGGTATTGGGCCATCTCGTCGGTCCAGGCCAGCGGCCGGTTGACCTGACGCGACAGGACGCCGAGGGCCACCGCTGTC
>Ga0209573_1004066_pt1 | contig 15035 bp, 7 predicted proteins | sample TNRBio252014_DNA_FD_185870 | JGI IMG/M metagenome (GOLD analysis project Ga0209573, IMG submission 185870) | Wastewater treatment Type I Accumulibacter community from EBPR Bioreactor in Madison, WI, USA - TNR Reactor_6/25/2014_ DNA (SPAdes)... | ecosystem: Engineered > Bioreactor > EBPR >...
AATGTTGTTTAGAATAACCACATAACTCCCCTTTTATCCCTGTTTGAAATGTCTTGACTTCAACCAGCCTTAGTAATTGTGGTTGTACCGTAGGCAAAGCCACAGGATCTGCTGGCTGTTTCAAGGTGTCAGTTGGATTAACAACGATCGTATTACCATCACCTTGGATTATTGGCGCATTGACATCTCCGCCCACTGATATTGAAGGCTCCGAATTTCCAGAATCCATTTCACCAGAAGGAGCAGAGCTTGCAAATGATGTGCCTATAATCATTGTCATCACGGAAAACCAATAAATAAACCAAACAATTCTTGACCTATCTGTTGGTCTCTGTCCACCACGTGTTTGACTAAATATTTGACGAAGAAGATATCGAATATTACTCTCTAAATAAACTGAGAGTATAGCAACTATAACTGTGGCAATACCTGTAATTATCCATATAAAAGCACGTAGTGTATCGGAAATAGGTGGCATTTGATTTCCTTAGACTAAACTCTCATCCGATTCGCAAACTCAACCACTTCTTCCACTTCCTTCTCCGTAAACCAGCGTTCCACCGCATCTTGCCCAAACCCAACCAAAGCGGGTGCATCGTATAGGTCGGCGGTTTCGAGATGGCGCTTCTGCAAGAATACACTTTGCACCGCCCGCAAAAAGCGAATTTGGTCGGCATTGTAGTTGTGCTGGGTCACGTAGGTTTCAAACTGCCGCGCCACCAAGTCCTTGTAGTCGGGCAGGTATTGCATGTCCAACACCTGGCGCACCAAACCGAGAAAACTATCGGCGGTGTGGGCGAAAACCTTCTTCAAGTTTTCGGGCGTCACTTCCAGGTCGCCTTCGCCCAATTCCTTGGTCAACGTGCGTTCGAGTTCGAGCAATTGCCAGTCGTCTATGTAAGGGCGAAGCAATGCTTCGCCCTTACGATAAGTGTTTTGAATGGCTCTTATTGTGGGGTGCTCCGCCACCAATGCCAAAATGCGCTGTTCCACCAAGCGGCGGTATTCCGCTACGTACATTTTCTCTCCGCTCTTGGTGAGCAAAATAAAGCCGCTGATGGCGATGGAATCCACTAGGTCAAGTTCAAGGAAGGTGTCGTAACGCGCCTTGTTCTTCATGCGCGGCGCAAGCACATCCCGTAGCAGGTTCAATTCGTTGTTCGAGAACTCCATCAGTTTTTCAGGGACGCACATGCTCTTTGCTTTGATCTCTGCGTCAGACAAAATCGTGTCGCGCAAACTCTGGGCATCTTCTACGATGGATTGAATGGTTCCGCTGGCTTCCTTGCCCGTGCGCTTGAGCAGTTTCAACCGTTCCACTTTGCTGATGAAGGTCTCAGCGGCGACATCCACGCCAGGGACGAGCCTCAAGTGCGGGGCGACTTTCAGTTTCAGGAATTCGATCTTGCTTGGGATGAGATAGTCCCAGAAAGCATCCCTCCATGCTTCTTCGATCTCCGGCATGTGCTTGCGGATGGTGAACGAGTCGGTCGGGATCTGCTGAATCTGCTCGCGCAGGTCAGCGATCACTTGCCTGCAATCGGGGTCTTTCTGGTCTCTGAGATAGGTCTCCAGCAATTTCAGGCGTGTATTGAAGATCGTCACCAACACAGGCGTAGACTGGTCAACGACTTCCTTGGCGTCGCGGCTGAAATTATTCTCCCAGAAGTCAATGATGAGAAAATCTTTCTTCTCGAAGTTCGGCAGTAACGCCAGATTTCTACACGCCGCTTGCACGCGTGTCCCGCGCCCGATCATCTGCTGTAACTTGATCGGCGATTGCACAGGCTTCATGAACACGAGATTGACCACTTCGGGTACGTCAATGCCTGTATCGAGCATGTCCACGGAAATGGCAATGCGCGGGAAATCCTTCTTTTTGAAAGACTCCACCAACGTGCCGCGATATTCTGATTTATGCGTGATGACCTTCGCCAAATCTGGGAACTGCGGATACATCTCATAAAATGCATCTTGTAAACGCAAGGCGTGCTGCTGCGTCATCGCAAAAACGATGGTCTTGCCTGGTAATTGCCCCGATGAATCCTTACGGCATACATCCCAAATCTCTTCCCACTGTTTGCGTAACGTGTCGCGGTTGCTGATCTCTTTTTCCAGTTCCGTACCTTCGTAGCTGATGTCGTCGGGGTCGAGTCCTTTTTCGATCAGGGCGTTGCGTTCTTCCTCGGTCAAGTCCACGCCGTGAATGCCCTGCCGCTGGAACTTTGTCCGCGCGGCGTAGAGTTCGTAGTCCACTAGATATTTGTCTTCGATGGCTTGTTCGTAGGTGTAAAGATAGGTTGGCTTGCCGTCCGTGCAATCGAAGGCAAGGAAGGTATCGCGGTTGATGTAATTGGCAGGAGTAGCAGTTAACCCAACCTGTCTGCCATCAAAATACTCCAGCACTTCATTGAACTTGTTGTAGATCGAGCGATGGACTTCGTCGAAGACGATCAGGTCAAAGAAGGCGGGCGAGAACTGCTCAAAGATATTGCTCAAGGTTTGGAGAGTCACCGCATACAGGCGTTTGGTGGTATCGAGATCGTATGTCCGCAAACGGGTGCAGGGTTCAGCAGGAATGAACTTCTCGAATCCATCCTCCTTCGCCTGATCCACCAGCGCATCACGGTCAGCCACGAACAAAATCCGCCGCGCCTGATTGGAGCGCATGAACACATCGATCAATCCCATCGTGGTGCGCGTCTTGCCTGTCCCTGTTGCCATGACGATCAAGGCTTTGCGCTTTCCGTCCGCAAAGGCTTCGCCCACGCGGCGGATGGCTTCGTGCTGGTAGGAACGGTCCACGATGGAGTTATTGATGTCAACCGAACTCAGCGGCTTGGCATTTTGGCGAATGAAAAGCAGATTCTCCAAGTCTTCGCGTGTGAAGAACCCGAAGACTTCGCGCTTGGGCGCGTATCCCACATCCACGAAATGGATTTCCAGTCCGTTGGCTAAGAATCCGAACGGACGGAAACTCTGATGCTTTTCGATTTCAGTGACGTAATGAGTGAGTTGTGCTTCCGCAAGACGGACGTCCACGGAAGTTTTCTTGGCTTCCACCACTGCTAATACTTCCCCGTTTTCGCGGTAGAGCGTGTAATCTGTCACCCCGTTATAAGGTTCGGCATCGTATCCATCCACAGGAATTTCGATCTTCACCTTGGAATGGTCGCGTAAATACCAACCCGCCCTTTCCAACTGCGGGTCGATCATTTCCTTGCGGGTACGTTCTTCGGAAAATTTGCGGGGCATGGTCCCCTCTCGGTGTGACCGAACGCCTTAAGGATACACGAAAATCCGCGCCTCTACAAGCGGATTCCGCCGGTCATGCTTCCCTTAATCCCCGGTTTCCTGCCTGAAAATATTCGGGGCAAGCCATTTCAAATTCCCTCATAGGGAATTTAAATTTTCAGTAAGCCTTTCCCCGATTCCCTATGAGGAATTGACTCGATTCTACCGAGGAAAAAAATTTTTCTTCGGTAGAAATTTAATTTTCCTCATAGGGAATTTTATATGAGTGTCAGGGAGTTGATATCTGCCCTCTTTTGTGTGGACAAATATGTCTTAAGACGACATCAATAAGAAGAGAGAATTTTCCAATCGTTGCAGGAAAATCATTTTTTCAAGCGCTTCCACAAGAACAGCAACAGTCCAATGAAAAGAACAACAAAACTGCCATTCACAAAGAACCATTTCACCAGGGTGAACACAGGTGCGAGCGCATCGATCACCGGGGTCTGCGACGGATACCTTGCCAAAACAAGAGAAGCGGAAATGTTCTCAAGATAGTCAAATCCGGCACCCGCCAATGGGAAGAGGTTTAACAGCCGCCAGCGGGAGGTTTCAGCCAGTCCGCGGGAGAGTAACCAACTCAGCGCGGTCGTGAGAAAAAACAAATAGGCGAGAGGGAAGATCAAGTCAAACGTGAAGCGGGCGTAAATATACGCCGCACGTCCCTCCGCGCCATATGTCTCTGCCATTTGATACAGGTCATCCGCGGAATAGATGTACGAAGTATCAGGCGAGATCCCGCCGCTGTAGGCTTCCGCTTTTTGTGCCTGCTGCGGCAGAACGAAGATCATAAAAAGCACAAAGACCGCAAGCCCGATCAATGTGACCCGCCCCGTGGACAAAGAATAGAAGTAATCGGAAATTCGTTTCAACATAGACTCCTTATGGATGGTAATCTAAATGGGTGATGGCAATTTTTGCCTGTGCAAGATTTCCATTTTATTTCAATGACCCGGCTGGAGGTTGGCAAGGCGTTCCCGCACCAGCAACAACGGATGCACCGCGTCCACGCCCGCTCCCTGCTGGATCTGCATCCGACAGGCGGCACCGGTGGAAAGAACCCCCACCTGTTTATCGAATTTTGGGGAGGTGACCGTAGGACGGAGGGAGCGTATCTTCGGCAGCACGCCCAACTCCCCCACCTGCATCGAAAGGTCGTAATGCTCGGCGTCATAGCCGAACGTGCCCGCCATGCCGCAGCAGCCCGCATCGATCACTTCGGGCGCAAAGCCGAACATCTTCAACATTGCTACAGTGGCAGAGACGCCGGCAGGCAGCCCATCGTCCGCGAGACCTTCAGCGCGCTGGTGACAGTGCGGGTGTAGGATCACTTTTTCTTCGCGTGACGGAAGAGGAAGGGAAAAATCCTCCGAATTGACTACACGCAAAATAAACTCGTCCACCAACCAGACCCTCTGTGTGAGGGATTGAATCTCCGCGCTTCGTTTGGGTAAGAGGGATTTGTACTCGTGCTTGAGGCAGTAGATTTCCGGCGGTTCGCTTCCGACCACGCTCAAGCCTGCCCCACCATCCAGATGGTGGATCTCCGCCAGAACTTTTTCAGCATGGCTGCGCGCCGCATCCAGAAATCCCTTCGAGAGCAGCGATGCGCCCGCGCCAATGACCGACAGGACTTTCACGTCGAAGCCGAGGGTTTTCAAAATCTCAATGGCGGCGTCCTCCACTTCCGGTTCGATGTGATGCGAAAAGACATCCGAAAGAAAGATGACGGTTTTATCCTTTCCTGTGCTCTCAACTCTTCGCGGTCGTTTCGTTGAAAATCTTGGAAAAGGTCGCTGGCTTGCAATGCCAAGCGTCTTCGCGATCAACGTGCGCGACCAATCCATTTCCATAAAAATATTTGCAAGCGGCGCGACCGGGCTGAGAAGTTTTGCCGCGATGTGAAAATAGCCGAAGAGATAATCGCGTAATGGGCGGCGGTGCGACTTGTAATAATGGTTCATGAACTCGTATTTGAGTTTGGGCATGTCCACGCCGCTCGGGCATTCCGAGGTGCAGCCCTTGCAGGCGAGACACAGGTCGAGGGCTTGATAGGTCGCATCCAATATGTCTTTGCGAGGGTTGGCGGTCGAGTCGTGCGAAGCACGTATCGAGACATCAACCCGAAGCAATCCCCGATTTGATGAGGTTGCTTCGCCTTCGGCTCGCAACGACATGAAACTCCGCAGCAAATTCGCCCTGCCGCGTGTGCTGAAGGCTTCTTCGCGGGTCGCCTGAAATGACGGGCACATCACGCCTGTTGTTTTTCTGCACACGCCCTGCCCATTGCACATCTCGATCGCGCCTGCCAAACCGTGCTCATGACTGAAATGCAATACGGGCTGCCACGCCTTTGCCCGGTAGGTGTCACCATAACGCAGGTTGGCATCCATGGGCGGCGCGTCGAACATCTTTTTGGGGCTCAACAATTGATGCGGGTCAAACGCCTGTTTCAACATTCGCATGGCATCGGTCACTTCACGTCCATATGTCCGTTCGATGAATTCGCCGCGCGCCAAGCCGTCGCCATGCTCGCTGCTCATCGAACCGCCGAGGCTCATCGTCAACGCGAAGACCTGCTCGATGATGCCCCGCATCGCTCGCACGCCTTCACCCTTCTGCAAGTCCAACACCGGGCGGATGTGCAAACATCCCGCCGAGGCGTGGGCATACATGCCGCCGAACGTGCCGTGCGCTGCAAGGATGCGCTCGACCTCGCGCACGAATTCACCCAGGCGCTCCACGGGGATGGCGCAGTCTTCGATGAACGCGATCGGTCGCGCCGCCTGCGGACGCGAATCCAAAATTCCCAAGCCAACTTTGCGGATATTCCAAATCCGCGCCTGATCTTCCGGAGATTCGGCAACCGTCAAGGCATCGCCAAGACGACGAACCGCCTCTTTCAACGCCGAGGGTTGGTCGCCGCTGAATTCAACGATCAACACCGCAGCCGGGTCTCCCGCCACCCAGCCGATCTGACGCGCATAGGCGGGGATGCTTCGCGCATTGCGCAGGATCAACTGCGGGATCAATTCCACGGCACTGGGGTTCATCGCCAGCAAGCGCGGAACATCGTCACATGCCTCAGCGATACCGGCATACGATAAAACACCCAGAATGGTATGCCTCGGCTTGGGCACAAGATTGACCTTCAAGCGGCGCATGACTGCCAACGTCCCTTCGCTGCCCGCAAGCAGTGGCGCGAGATTCAAGGTGTCGGGTTTCAGGTTGGCGGGATATGCATCACCCGTCCATTGCGGCGGCACGGACGGACTCCACGGCAGCAGATAATTCAGCCGATAGCCCGCCGAGTTGCGCCAGGATCTTGGATAGTTCTGTTGGATGGCTTGGGGATATTTTTTTCGAATTTCTTGAACGGTGGAAACGATATTGGATATTCGCGGATTCGATGTGCGGGAATCAAATGTGGTGCCATCAAATCTCGCCAGAGTCCCATCGCTTAAGATCACATCGGCTGCCAACAGATGATCCGCGCTCATGCCATACAAAATGGAATGCGCGCCGGTGGCGTTGTTGCCGATCACGCCACCCAACGTGGCGCGTTCCACCGAAGCCGGGTCGGGACCGAAGGTCAGTCCGTGTTGGGCAGCGGCGCGGTTCAGGTTTGCAAGAATAACGCCCGGCTCAACGATCGCAGAACGAGATTCGGGGTCGATCTCAATGATCGCATCAAGATGACGCGAACAATCGAGGATCAACGCCTCACCGATGGCTTGACCGGCAAGCGAAGACCCCGAGCCTCTTGGGAGAATCGGGGTCTTATATTTCGCAGCCAGTTCCACCACGGCTTGCAGATCGTCCTGGGTTTTGGGGATCGCAACGCCCAGCGGCTCGATCTGATAGGCAGAGGCATCGGTGGAGTATAAAACTTTGGAAGCAGCATCCAGCCGCAGGTCACCTGTGAAGCGTTTTTTTAGTTCTTGGAAAAAATCCTGGGATAAGGTCATATCCCAATTTTAATACCATCCGAACTCTTCGACCGCATCCACCATGGCAAGAATGTTTTCCGGCGGAACGTCAGGCATGATGGTGTGGACGGAAGCCAGCATGTAGCTGCCGTCTTTGCCGAGCGATTCAATGATGCGCTTCACTTCCGCGCGGACCTCGTCGGGAGTACCAAACGGCAGGATGCGATGCGTGTCAATGGCGCCGCAAAAAACCAGATTTTTGCCAAACTGTTTTTTTAATTCATCAAGGTTCGACATCTTGCCAGCCGAAGTTTGAATGGGGTTGAGGATGTCCACTCCCATTTCTACAAAATCGGGCAGCAGGTCGAAGACATCGCCGTCAGTGTGAAAAAAGACCCTGGCGTTGGTATGCGACTTGATGAAAGCGATGTAATCGGCGTGGATGGGCTTGATAAGTTTGCGGTACATCTTCGGTGAGAGCATCAGGCTGGTCTGCATACCGAGGTCGTCGCCGATCTTGATCATGTCGATGTTGTCGCCGCACTCACGCAGAAAATGTCCCATCAGGGTTTTGCATAACTCGGCGATCTTGGTGACCATCGCCACAGCAAAATCTGGATGTCTGCCGAGGTTTAGGAAGAACCTGTCCATGCGTTGCATGGCGTAGGCGCGCTCGAGCGGAAACGCCAGCCACGGGGTGGCAAGAATGGCATATTGATCATCCCGTCTCAACTTCTCGGCTTCGGCGCGGACGTGCGCAACACGAGTCGGGTCGTTCATATCGGGCCAGGGATAGGATTCAAGGTCAGCGATGGAATGCGTTTCTGCCAGCGGATGCACGAACGGGAACCACGTTCCCGGGTCGCCTTCCACTGAACCGACGCCCCACGAGTTGAAATAGGTCGAGCCGGGCTCGCGCCTGGCGTTCATCTCACGGATGTGCAGCGGCTCGCGGTCATGGATTCCGCGCACGTCACTGTGCAACCGTTCGAGGATGGGTTCATCGACTAACGCGGTGCCAAGTTCTTCCCAGTCATACAAATATTTTTCAGGCGCTTCAAAACCCAGATGTTTCTTCAGGTTTCGATAGGCAGGCATGGAAATACCAGTCGCGTTACTCGGACCCAGAACGATCGGTACGCGGTCTGGGGTTTCGTGATTGAGAACAGCAAGGACTCGTTCGCGGGATGTGAGGGACATATAAATATAAACACCGTGGGGGCGGGTATACCCGCCCCCACGAATAATTATTTCACTTTTGCCTGATTCGCCACTGCTGCGGCTTTCTTCGCGGCTTCTTCGGGGTCGCCGAGATAATAGTTTTTGATCGGCTTGAGGTTTTCATCCAATTCATAGACGAGCGGCAAACCAGTCGGGATGTTCAGTTCGGTGATCTCAGCCTCAGAAATGTTATCGAGATACTTTACCAGCGCGCGGATGGAATTTCCGTGCGCGACGACAATCAGACGTTTGCCAGATTTGATCTCCGGCGCAAGTGTGCTTGTCCAATAGGGCAGAACCCGCTCAAGGGTGATCTTAAGCGACTCGGTGGCTGGCAGCTGTTCGGGAGTCAATGATGCGTAGCGGCGGTCGAATTTCGGGTGGCGCTCATCGGTCAATTCCAATGCGGGTGGTGGGACGTCGTACGAGCGACGCCAAACCTTCACCTGTGCATCGCCGAATTTCTCCGCCATTTCGGCTTTGTTCAAGCCTTGCAGCGAACCATAATGGCGTTCGTTCAACTGCCAGGCGCGGACGACCGGCAGCCAGTCGCGATCCATCACATCCTGAATGATGCCAAGGGTCTTGATGGCACGTTTGAGAACGGAGGTGTAGGCGACGTCAAAGTCATACCCCGCCTCCTTCAACAGGTTGCCCGCTTCGGCGGCTTCGGCTTTGCCGAGGTCGGTCAGGTCAACATCCGTCCAGCCGGTAAAACGGTTTTCTAGATTCCATGTGCTTTGTCCGTGGCGGACCAATACAAGTTTATACATTGTGGCTCCTATGTCACTGCGAGCACGGTTTCGCGGCGCAGTCTTAAAGTTTTCGAAGGTTGCTCAGGCGGAAGTCCACCGCCTCGCAACGACAAGAGATTATAGCCCAAGTCTTACGCCCATAGTAAAATCAAAGAATGTCCAACGAAGATATCACCCCCGTCCGCAGGCAATACCTCGAAGAAAAAAAGAAGCATCCCGACGCCATTCTCTTCTTCCGGCTTGGCGATTTTTATGAAACCTTCGACGAGGATGCCGAGATCACCGCGCGCGAACTCGACATCGTACTCACATCGCGCCCGGTTGGCGGCGGGGTGCGCGTGCCGCTGGCGGGCATTCCCTATCATGCCGTCGAAAACTATCTCTCGCGCCTGATCGAAAAAGGCTACCACGTCGCCATCTGCGAACAGATCGGCGAAGTGCCCGCCAAGGGACTGGTCGAACGCAAAGTGGTACGCGTGGTGACTCCCGGAACCGTGACCGAGCCGAGCCTCCTGCCCGGAGACGCAAATAACTATCTCGCTTCGGTCATTCTGGACCTGAACACTGCATCTATTTCTTATACCGATGTCACCACCGGAGAGTTTGCCGTCACCGAACTGCCGCTCGAAGCCTTGCGCGCCGAACTGACGCGTTTGCATCCTGCCGAAATTTTGTACCCCGACAATCAAAAACTTCCCGATGGGATCATCGGTCATAGCACTCCCGTTCCCGCGTGGAAGTTCGAGCCGGGCAAATGCAATGAAGTATTGCTGACCCAATTCAATTCATCCACGTTGGATGGGTTCGGACTGAAGACGAACAGCCTCTCCGTCCGTACGGCGGGAGCAATCATTCAATACCTCAAAGAGACGCAGCCCGATGCGCTCAACCTGCTGACATCGCTGCGTTTCTACAGCCTGAACGAATTCATGACGCTGGACTCGTCCACCCGCCGAAATTTGGAATTGGATGAAACCCTGCGCGGCGAAAGAAAAGGCTCACTGCTCGGCACGCTCGACGCGACCATCACCCCGATGGGCAAACGCATGATCCACCAGTGGGTCAGCCAGCCACTGCTCAACGTGGAACGCATCAACAAACGGCAGAATGGTGTGGAATTTTTCGTGCAGAATGGCATGGTGCGGGCGGAGTTACGCGAGGCGTTGAAACCGATCGCCGATCTGGAACGGCTGATCAACCGTGTCATTGCCGGGCAGGCTCAGCCCCGCGACCTGGTGGCGATGCGCGGAACATTGGGCAAGTTGCCGAAGATCGCTGAAGCGCTGGAAGAAAGGGGAAAGAAGAAAGAGATTGAACTGCCAAAGGTGGATTTAATGGCAGAGCAATTGTCGCTTCTACAGAACGCGCTGGATGAAGACCCACCTGCGACATTGCAGAACACGGGTGTCATCCGCCCAGGATATTCCGCCGAACTGGATGGCGTAATGGACGCATCCAAACATGCGCGGGAATGGATAGCCAATCTTGAGTCGGTGGAACGCGAGAAAACCGGCATCAAAACGCTCAAGGTCGGCTACAACAAGGTCTTCGGGTATTACATCGAAATTTCGCGCGGCGCGGCAGATAAAGCGCCGGAGCATTACATCCGCAAGCAGACGCTGGTGAACGCCGAGCGCTTTATCACGCCGGAGATGAAGGAATACGAAACGCTGGTCTTGAATGCCGAAGAACGTATCAAGGAAATTGAAACCCGCCTGTTCAAAGAAGTCTGCGCGGAACTCTCGAAGGCGGCAAACAAGATTCTCAGCACGGCACGGGCGATCGCCCAACTGGACGTGCTATCCGCTCTCGGCGAAGTCGCCGCACTGAATGGGTATGCCAAGCCCCAGGTCCACGAAGGAAGCGAGTTGGAAATTCATGAAGGGCGGCATCCGGTGGTCGAGCAATTGTTAAAGTCAGACCGCTATATCCCAAATGATGTCATCTTCGAAAAAGGCGAGATCGTTCGCGTCATCACGGGACCGAACATGAGCGGTAAGTCCACGTATTTGCGGCAGGCGGCATTGATCGTGTTGATGGCGCAGATGGGTTCGTTCGTGCCGGCGGTTTCAGCGAAGATCGGGCTGGTGGACCGTATCTTCACCCGCATCGGTGCGCAGGATGAAATTCACGCGGGGCAATCCACGTTCATGGTGGAGATGGTCGAGGCGGCGAATATTTTGCATCACGCCACGAACCGCAGTCTTTTGATTTTGGATGAGATCGGGCGCGGCACTTCGACCTATGACGGCTTGTCGATTGCCTGGGGGATCATCGAATACATTCATAATCACCCGCAACTTCGGGCAAAGACGTTATTCGCAACGCATTACCATGAGTTGACCCAACTGGCCGAGTTGCTGCCTGGTGTTCGCAATTACAACGTGGCGGTCAGTGAAGCGGACAATAAAGTGGTTTTCCTGCACAAGATCATTGCAGGAGGTGCGGACCGTTCGTATGGCATCCACGTGGCGCAATTGGCGGGCTTGCCTGCGCCGGTCGTTGGGCGGGCGAATGAGATCATGGCGGAATTGGAGCGGTCGTCGGGACGCGCCGTAAAGATCGACCCGCACGCTGCGCAGCAGATCGCGCTCTTCCCGGAGACCAATCCGTTGCTGGATGAGTTAAAGGAATTGGATGTCAATTCGCTTTCGCCCATCGAGGCGTTGAACAAGTTGTTCGAATGGCAAAAGAGGTTTGGAAAATAGAATGCAAAGAAGGACCTTAAATCAGGCGGATATTGAAATCCTTATCCTTCTAACTGCCATTTTGTTTGGCGGCTTGTTTCGACTGATACCATCCAGCCTGGCAGGATTCCCCGTCAATGATGGCGGCATGTTTTACAGCATGATCGTCGATCTTCAAGCAAACCATTACGCGCTGCCGGAATTTACGACATACAACGATCTTTCCATCCCATTTGCATATCCGCCGCTGGGGTTTTATCTTGGCGCATTCTTGAGCAGTCTATTCAACATCGCGCCGGAAGCCCTGTTGACGTGGCTTCCAGGATTCCTGAGCACCCTGTGCGTCCCTGCGATATTCGTTCTTGCGAAAGAAATTTTCAAAGACGGGCTCAAGGCGGCGGTTGCCGCGCTCTTCTTTGCAGTGACCCCGCACATGTCCACCTGGCTGTCGATGGGAGGCGGGTTGACGCGCAGCCTTGGAACTTTTTTCATGCTATTGACGATCACCTTCGTGTATCGGCTTTACAATGAAAAAACGCCACCGAGATGGACGATCTTGTGGGTTATTCTGTTTGCCGGTCTGACCATACTAAGTCATACCGAGTCTGCTGTTTTTGCGGTTGCAATCTCTTTCTACATCCTGTTATGGAAGTTACGAAGCTGGGACGGCGTTAGAAAAGGGGCGCTGGTTTCGGTCGGCGTTTTCATCCTGGCATCCCCATGGCTTGGCGCGGTCCTATCCCGTCACGGGATCGAGCCCTTCCTGTCCGCACTGCAAACCGGTGGACATTCGCTGGACTCCATCCTCCGAATCATAAATATCAACGCGATCACCGGAGAGCGCTACCTCGACCTGCTTGGAGCGGTTGGGGTTCTTGGCTTTATCCTGCTCATCGCAAGAGGACAATTTTTTATTCCCCTTCTTTTGGTCGTCATCCAAATCGCGCAACCAAGAAGCGCCCATACCATTGGGAATATCCCGCTTGCGCTTGCCGGTGCGTTTTTCATAGCAGAGATACTTATCCCCAACCCCAAACTCGCCAGGGCTTTTCTGGCGGTCGCGCTTCCATTCATTTTGATGAACAACCTGCATTCCGGCTTCTTGCTATCGAACAGCCGGGTGTCAGCTGATGAATTGAATGCCATGGAATGGATCGACCATAACCTCCCTGAAGGTTCTACTTTCCTGGTTATTAACGGGGAAACCGCCGGCGAGTGCGATGCCCTGACCGAGTGGTTTCCGTCCATCGCAAAACGGACCAGCGTAGCGACCATGCAGGGGCGGGAATGGTTGATCGGTGACCGCTTCGTGGAATTTATTGCCCGGCGCGATGCGCTCCAGCGCTGCATGGATTCAGACCTGAACTGCCTTTTGGAACGCTCGCAGGATTTTGATTCCGCCGACTACATTTTCATTTCGGTCAACCGCATCTGCTCGTCACAGGGTAATGCAGAAAACACATCGCCGCTCCTCACGTCCCTCCGCGCATCTGGACAGTTCGAATTGATTTACGACACAGACCAGTCGTTCATCTTTTTGCAATCACAAGACCGATAGTTCCCCCGTTACGGACTGGGCGCCTCATAGATAACGATCCCGTCCACGGAATAAACCTGTGCATAGTTCCCGCCTTGCATTGACTTTAAGATCGGGTGGTCAGCATCGGATTTAATAAGGATGTACTGGTAATTCACTGCCTCCCGATCAGACCAGTTTTCAATGCAGTCCAGCGCCTTACACTGTTGAAGGTCCGTCAGACTCCCATAAAACTCATAAAAATCGCCAGCAAGAAGCCATTCGTATCCCTGTATCGTGGATATATTTCCACGCCCGCTCAATGCAGGGAACCATTCCACAAAAGGGTCAATCTCCGGGCTTTCCACGCCGGTGTAAACCAAAAAGGTCGCACCCGGCGGGGTGTTTTCCTTCACCCAGATCATAGATTCAACGTCATTGGGTTTCAAGCTATTGCCAAGCAACCTAAATCCATATAAACCCGAATAAACGAACAAGTACGTCAACGCGAGGAATAAAACGGCGTTGAAGCGATTGTTTTGATGCAGCTCTTCCAGATCCGATTTCACAGCGCGTAACTTTGAGATGAAATAAGGGATGGCATCTGCAAATGCCAGCGCAACCAGCATTGTCAGCGGGTAAAACGCCACACTCGGCGCGCTACGCGGCTCGGCAAGAAACGGCAGTACACTCCATGCAATCAAAAAGTACTGTTTCTTCCAAATCCCCCAACCCAATCCGATCACCCGTAACACCGCAAGCAAAGGGAAAAAGCCCTCCACAGAAAAAATGCCCGCCCAATAAACAACCCATATCGGCGCGCCATAAGAACCGGTATGCAACGCGGAAAGGAACGGTGTCAAGCCATGATTTGAGATGACGGTCAGCCACCAGGGGGATGTGACCAGCAGGACACCCGCGCCAACCAAACACGCATGCCAGAGGGATTTGACAGTCCGCCCAAAAAACAGCCATGCCAGGATGCATGTCGCCGCTGCATGTACCCCCGCTTCGGGGTGACTGAGAACGGTCAGCCCACCAAAGAGAACAGCCAACCCGATAAATTTCCCTGCCCCCTCCTGAAAGAGTCGCAAAACAAAATAGACCGAAAGCAAAAGGAAGAACGAACCCAGGCTGCGTGTCAACCCGCCGCCCATGATAAACCACCCAAACGCACCCGGTGTCAACGCATAGAAAGCGGAAGCCAGCGCCCCCCGTCCTTTGGATCGGAGTATCTCGGATGCCAGTCGATAAAACGCAAAGACGGAAATCGAATGCACGAATGGCGGCAGCCAGCGCAAGATGTCCAATTCCTGAACGTTCAGCAAATCGGACAACAGTCGCGCAAGATAGAAACCAAACGGCGGATATGCAAATGGAATATCCAGTTGATTGTAGGATGTGAACCGGGGAAGGACGTAAGCGTTTGCCTTCAAATCCAGGATCATGCTCAGGAACATGCCCCCGTCATTTAGCGGGAATCCAGCCATCAGTCCGGGAAAGAAGCGGACGATCCCTCCAAAAATCACGGCGACTCCGAGGAGCAGTTGAATCCATTCCGCATGAGATATTACTTTTTTGTTGGTCATAATTTGATTGCAATTCCGAAAGAAGCGGCAAAGGCGGAAATTGG
>Ga0209573_1004067_pt1 | contig 15031 bp, 12 predicted proteins | sample TNRBio252014_DNA_FD_185870 | JGI IMG/M metagenome (GOLD analysis project Ga0209573, IMG submission 185870) | Wastewater treatment Type I Accumulibacter community from EBPR Bioreactor in Madison, WI, USA - TNR Reactor_6/25/2014_ DNA (SPAdes)... | ecosystem: Engineered > Bioreactor > EBPR >...
GACACCCGTGGTCGTGACTCAGACGCCAACGCCGCCCTCAATGCTGACGCCCACCACGGCGTCGCCAACCCTGGTCCCTGATCAAGAGGTCAAGTTCGTGCTGGTGCGAGACCCCGAAGGCAGGCTTGCCTGGATGGATCTGCCGGTCAAGCCAAGCCGATTGCCTGGCATCGGCTTGCAGCCGCAAGCCGGTGCGGGCCGCGACGGGGCAGTCCTTCTGGCCGGCGACCCGCCTGGTCTCGCGCGCTACGATGCCTCGGTCGAGACGCCGCTCGCCGCCATATTGGGCCTGCGCGGGCTTGCCGTGCAGGCCGTGGCAGACGGCGGGTCGGGCCGGCTGGCCTGGGGCGCGCGCGCCGACGACGGTCAAGGATTTGTCCTTGTCCATTCGGCCTTCGATGCGAGCGACGCCAGTGTCTTGTTGACCGCCGACCAGCCGATCGCGCCGGTCGGGTGGGCGGTCGGAGGCGCGCAGTTGTTCTACGCGCTCGAGCCCGAGGGCCTGAGTCCTGATCCCGGCTATCCCGCCGCTTCGAGCCTGTATCGGCTCGATCTGGCCACGGGCGTCTCTGAGGCGCTTGTGCCATTCGACCCGACCCGACCCGCCTGTATCGACGATCTCGCGCCCGATGCGCTTAGCGTCGTCGAGCGCTGTGGCACGGTCAAGGAGTTGATCATCCGGTATCTGGGTGGCCCAACCACGACCATTCAGGCGCCGCCGACCATCAAAGGCGATGCCATAATCGGCAGCGCGCGCTTTAGCCCCGATGGGCGCCGCGTTGCCTTTGCGCTCACAAGCACCGGCCTCCCCGACACGATCAGCTGGGTCGCGGTCTCCGACGGACTGGGCGGCGGGGCGACGCAATTGCTCCAGAGCGGGCCCAATGAGCAGTACGCGGTCGTCGCCTGGCTGAGCGGGAGCGATCTGCTCGTTCAGGGGCGCCGGCTCGTCTGTGACACCGCCTGCGAATCGCTTTACGTGCTCAATCTGGAGACCGGCAACCGGGTTGAATTCGCTTTGGGCGCCTTTGTGGCTTTTGCTGCTCCGACGAGCGATTGAATCGGCGACCGGCGGTTGTACAAGCCTAAAACTGGACAGGGTTTGGGTAAAATCAAGAGATCGGTGAGCACACTCCGCGCACCGTGGAAATGCGTCTCACCGAGGTTTATCGTGCCGGCCCGTCGTTATACCGTGCCCCATCCGATCGTGTATTTCGTCCGACATGCCACTCCGGACTGGTCACGGACGGATCTGGTCTATCACATCCCACCCGGGCCACCGCTGGTACCGGCGGGTGAGGCTGAGGCTGGCGAGCTTGGTCAGTATCTCTTGAGCCAGGGCATTCGTCAGGTCTGGCACAGTCCGCTCGAACGGACCCGGCGAACCGCGGAGCTCGCGGCCTCGGTCTGTGAAGCCGGGCTGCGTTGCGAGCTCGGGCTCAGCGAGATGCGCCCGGACGAGACGCACGACCGCGTCCGAGAACGTCTCTGGCCGGTGTGGCAGGAAGCCATTTCCTATAGCCTCACTCACGGTCCACTTGCCCTCGTAACCCACGGCGGTCCGATCCTGACGATGTTGCAGGCGTTGAACCTGCCTCAAGATGTGCTGCAGTTCTATATGCGTGTGTTCGATCGGGGCAACCCTGTTCCGCCGGCCGGGGTGTGGAAGGCCGTGCGTCCCGGATCCGATTCGTTGTGGGATGTCAGCCTGGCTTTTGTGCCGCAGGCTTATCGAAGTCGACTTGCGGTCTAGCCTCGACGTCGTTGGCGAAAGCTATCCTCCCAGCCAGGCGATCAGGGGCGTGAGCGTGAACGGGCTCAGCAGAGTGCTGAGCAGTACGCCGGCGGTCGCCAGATCCAGATCCAGATCATATTGCATCGCGATCACTGTGGTAACGACTGCCGCGGGCATGGATGCTTCGAGGATCCCGGCCTGACGGGCTGCGCCATCCAACCCGAAGACGTTGGCCAGCGACCAGGCGACGAGCGGCGCCACGACGAGCTGGAGCGACACGCTGGCCCCCACGGCCCACCGCTGACTGCCGGAGAGCCGGCTCAGTCGTGAGGCCGCGATCTGCATCCCGAGCACGATCAACATCACCGGGATGCCCGCGTCGGCCATGAGCGTCACAGCCCGGTCGATCGCGAGCGGCAAGGTCACGCCCCCCAGACGCAGAACCTCGGCCGCAACGACGGCGTAAAACACCGGTATCCGCAGCAATTCGCGGGCGGCGGCCCCGATGTCTGCGCGACCAAGCCCGGCCACGAAGACCCCGACCGTGTACACGGCCAGCGTGCTGGCGATGAAGAAGGCCACGGCGTAGCTGAGCGCCTCGTCACCGAAGGCAAAAGCCACGATCGCCAGTCCGAAATTCCCGCCATTGACGAAAGTCGATGACACAATCAGTGTCGCCCAGCGCTGGCGATCGAGCCGCAGAGCCCACCCGACAAAACCCGCCACCAGGATCATCACGGCGATCACGGCCCACGTGAAGCCCGTCATGCGCACAAGTGCCGGTTCACTGACCTCGGATTTGAGAAGCGAGTCGAAGATCAGACAGGGGCTGAAGATGAAGAACACCACCTGGCCGATCGAACGGATATCGAGACGCGCCCGTCGCTGCAGTACATACCCGAATCCCGCGCAGATCAAAACCGGGAGGAGATTGTCAAGAAAGATGGAGACCATGAGGCAAAAAAACGCCCCGTTCAGACGGGGCGAGCGTGAGGCAGAGCGCCTTCAGTTGAGCCGATCGTCGAGCTTCTTTTTGGGATCGAGCTCCGGCTTGAGGTCGGGGAGCTCATCCAGCTCGAAAAGCGCGAAATCGGTGATGTCGTCGTGAAAGGCCGCGTTCTCGAGCGCTTCTTCGATGAAGTCGCGCTCATCGCTATCTCGGGTTCGAGTCAGCACGGCCTCGAGCGCCTGGCGGGCTTCGTTGCCCCCGATCTGGCCCAGGCTCCAGACGGCGGCCTCGCGGATCTGGATATCGGGGTCATTGAGCAGTTTCCGAAGCGGGCTCACGGCCCGCTCGAGCTCGAGTTCGCCGGCCGAACGAGCGGCTTCGAAGCGGATCTCGTTATCCGTATTGGTCAGTTCGGCCAACACCGTCTCGGCCCAGCGCTCATCGGCGCTCCGACCCATCGCGAATAAAGCGCTGACACGAAACTGCTGATCGGGCGACGCATACGCCGTTTGAATCAAGCCCGGGATGTCCTCTCGGCTCGAGAAGGCCAGCGCTTCGAGCGCGCGCCGCCGAACCTCAGCCGGGCCAGTACCGTGAAAGACGCCGAGCAAAGCCTCTTCGACCCGTAAGAGATGACTGGCCGGGATCTCCTCAACTTCGCCCATATACACGTACCGCCCCAGCGTGCTGGCGGCCGCAGCGCGGACCTCCATCTCGGGGTCATGGCCCAGCCGATCGAGCAACGGGGCGATCAGGTCGGCGTCCTCCGACTCCCATAGAGCCGTGATCGCACTGCGACGCACATCGGCGTCCTCATCATCCATGGCGATCCGATAGATGGCTTCGAAATCGACCTCGAAGTTGCCCTCGGCCAGCTCACCCAGGTCTTCGATCAACGCGCGGCGGCGGCCGATCGCGATATCGGGCCAGGCGCGTTCGAGAGCTTCGGCCTCACGCGCGTCCAGATCCGACAAGGCAAACAGGGCCGCGCCCTTGGCAAGTTCGCCTTCGCTCTGAAGGGCGCGCACGACATCTTCAAAACGCGGGATATTCTTGTTGGGGGCCATGGCTATCTCTGAATGATCGGGTTGACGACGTCGAAATACGTGATGACGGCCATCAGCCCGAGCAACATCACCATGCCCGCGAGATGAACAAGCCCCTCACGAGCCGGGTCGATGCGACGACCGCGTATGGCCTCGACCAGCACGAACAGGATCCGGCCGCCATCGAGGGCCGGGAGCGGCAGAAGGTTCGTCAGTCCGAGGGCGACGCTGATCAGGCCGATCAGTTGTACGAGCGGAAACCAGGACTCGGTCACCTGTGTCGCTTCGATGACCACTTCGGTGACCTGGAACATGCCAACGATCCCGACGGGGCGCGCTTCCTCCGGACGGATCGTGCCCTGGATCAAGCGTCCGGGCAGGCTGGCGAGCTGGCGGAACTGGTCGACCATCAGCGCGCCCGCGTGCTGCGTTGCTTCAGGCCAGTCGTAGCCTGGGCCGAGCGCCTGCGTCTGGCTGAGGCCGACGCCCATCGCGCCCTGACCCTCGGGGGTCTCGGAGGGCAGGCGCGGGCGGACCGATACGACGACCTCTTGTTCAGCGCGCAGCACGACCAACGTGATGTCGCGACCGCGATTGGCGCTGACCTGTTCGAGCAGATCCGATGTGCTGGCGATGGGCAGGCCGTCGACGCTGACAAGAACATCGCCAGGCAGCAAGCCCGCGGCTTCGGCCGGAGACCCAGGCACCACCTGGCTCAGACTGACGATAGGATCCTGGATCGAGTTGATCCGGAAGGCGATCGTCAGGAGCAAGAAGGCAAAGACCAGGTTGAAGAGCGAGCCGGCAGCCAGAATCCAGATCCGGGCGCGTTTGGAGGCGGTTGCCAGGCCGTCGTTGGCGTTTGGGTCATCCTCGCCACGCGGTCGGACAAAGCCGCCGATCGGGAGGAGGTTGAGCGAGTAGACCGTGCTCTCGCCGCCGAGCGCCTCGGGGGTGGGCACCTGGCCGCCGAAGAAGAACTTCAGCTTGCGCTCGCGTTTGCTCCAGACCGTGCCGATCAGCCGGGGTGGAAAACCAAGCGCAAACTCCTCGACAAAGACGCCGACCGAACGTGATGCCAGGTAGTGCCCAAGTTCGTGGACGAAAACCAGGCCGTTGAGGATCACCAGGAAGGCGATGATGTTTCCGGCAGAACCGAAAGGTAATGCATCCATCTCGCCATTATACCGCCCGTGGGAGACGAGGAGCGGGGAGCGTTGAGTGGCTTGAGCTCACCGCGCGGCACCCGGCAGGCCAATGGCAACAAGCGGATATTGGCAATCAACAAGCAACAATCCGGGCTCCGGGGCCGGGTGGGGCGGTGAGTACGGTCGGGACGCCCAGCGCGCGCAACCTTCGTTCGACCTCGGTGGCGTGGGCGCTCGGAGTCAGGCAGTGGACATTCGGGCCGGCGTCGATCGTGAAGCAAACCGGCAGCCCTTCGGCGCGCCAGGCCGGCAGCGCCTGCAAGACCGCGATCGTGAGCGGCTCCCAATACAACAGGGCGGGGCGGCTGGTCATCATTACGGCATGCATGGCGATGGCGTCTTCCTCGACCACGGTGGCGAAGAGCTCGAAGTCGCGGTCGAGCAGCGCGGTTCGGCAGGCGGAGAGCCGATCCTGGGCGCCCGCGACACGCGCACGCTGAAACGGGCTGGTGTCCGCAATGCCGTGGCCCTCGGTAGAACCCGTCGCTTTATGTGCACCACTGATCACGGCGATCACGTCGGTCAGATCCCAATGGGTTGGCGGCGCGATGCTGAAGGCGTAACTGTCGGAACCATCGGCAGCGCCGCCCATCCGCCATTCGGTGAACCCTCCCGGGATCGAGCGCGAGGCAGAACCGGAGCCGCGGCGGGCCAGCGCCGATAGCTCGTTGGGCTCGAGGTTCAGGCCGGCGGCAGACGCCGCTGCAACCGTGAGCGCGGCAAACCCGGAGGCCGATGAGGCGATCCCTGCCCCCGAAGGAAACGTATTGCCAGACACGACCTGGGCGGGCAGGGCGATGCCCGCCCGCTCCCGGATCAGGTCGAGGTGGCGGCTCACTCTTTCGAGCGCCGCGCCGGTGGCGATCACGTCGTTCAGAGTCAGCCTGTCTTCCTGGAACTCGGGGTTGAAAGTCACCGTCGTGACCGTCTTCAGACCGGCGAGGTTCATGGACAAAGACGGATTGCTTGGCAGTCGCAAGACCTGGTCGCGGTTTCCCCAGTACTTAATGAAGGCGATATTGGAGAGTGCTTCGGCGGTTGCGGTCAGCATGACGAGATGATCACCCCGGTGTTGGAACTGTGGGCCAAGGATACACCATTCGCAGAATGCAGCTCGGACGGCTGCAACCGTCCGGACTTTGTGGAAACGGTACCTTGTTCCACTTTGTAAAGATGCTTGACAAACGTACGTGCCATGCTAGAATGGCCCTTAACCTAGTCGGGCCACAAATCTGGGATACATGACCCAGGATAATGCACATTTTCCACAACTTTGGCAGCCTGCCGATCTCGTCGCGAGCCGACAGGTGAACAAAGAATCGATCCTTGAGCTAATCCGCTGGGCCCCTGAGGGGATCTCCCGAGCCGAGATCGCTCAACAGCTTGGCGTGAGCCGGGCAACCGTATCGGCTGTGGTCGATCGGTTGATCGATGCCGGGCTCGTGTTGGAGCGCGGCGAGGGCGTATCGCGGGGTGGTCGACGGCCCATCGTCCTGGAGATCGCGGCTAACGGCGGGCGGGTGATTGGCGTCGATATCGGCGCCACGCACCTCGCGGTGATGGTCACGGATTTGCGTGGGCGGGTATTGGCCGAGTCCCTGATCGATATCGATGTTCAGGCAGGCGCCCGACGGACGTTGGGCGAAGTCGATGCGCTGGTCCGTGAGACTGTGCGGCAGGCGGGCTGCCCATGGGATGCCATTCAAGCCATCGGAGTTGGTGTGCCTGGGCCGGTGATCACGCTCGAAGGGACTGTCTCAACTCCGCCCCTGATGCCTGGCTGGGATGGTTTTCCGATCCGCGACTACCTGGTTGGCCAGTGGAGCAAGACGGTCACCGTTGACAATGACGCCGACCTGGGCGCGTTGGGCGAGTGGGCGTTTGGAGCCGGGCAGCAAGAGTCCAGCCTGACGTACATCAAAATCGGCACCGGGATCGGCTGCGGCATCTTGTTGGATGGGCGGATCTATCACGGGGCGCAAGGGACGGCGGGCGAGATCGGCCATATGACCATCAGCGCGGATGGGCCGCCCTGTTCATGCGGGAACTACGGCTGTTTGGAGGCGATGGCCGGCGGTCGCGCGATCGCCGAGCGGGCCCAGCTCGCCGTCAAGGCCGGGCAGCGTACGTTGTTGGCCGGCGGTGGGCCGGTTGAGGCGATCACGGCGCGGCAGGTGGCCGAGGCGGCCCTGGCCGGCGACGCGGTCAGCCAGCAGTTGCTCGGCGATGCCGGTCGGCATATCGGCAGCGCGGTGGCAGCGCTGGTCAATCTGCTCAATCCGGGCCTGGTCTTGATCGGTGGGGGCGTCGCGCAGGCGGGCAATCATCTCCTGCGGCCGCTCCGTGAAGCCGCGTTGCAGCGCAGCCTGCGGGCATCCATGCGATCCACGCGCATCGAAGTGGGGGCCTTGGGCCGCAAGGCAACGGCGATGGGCGCCGTGGCGTTGGCCCTGTCGCGGACATTCCATCAGTATTTCGACGGCGGACGAACCCAGGAGCGACAGACGACTGGGGTCGAGGCCGCTGCACAGACAACCTGATCGCAACACGCAACGGTTGACCTTGAAAGGAGGCATTTGCGAAACTACACCGGGCTGAAGATCAGCGGCCGCCTCAGGCGCCAAATGGGATCTCGCTATCCCGCCGTTCATTTTTTGGGAGGAACACGCCATGCGCAAAGCCCAATTGTGGCTGTCCGTTTCAACTGTAGTGGGGTTGCTGGCCGCTTCGTGCGCCCAGGCGACCCCGGCCCCGCAGGCTACCGAGCCCGTGGCCGCTGAGCCCACCGCGACCAGCCAGGCGATCGTCGTCGCCGAGGCGTCGGCGACCCCGGCCCCCACGGCCGAGGTGGCTGCGGATCAATACAAGGAAGCTCCGCAGCTGGCCGATATGGTCGCTGCCGGCGATCTGCCGCCGGTTGCCGAGCGTCTGCCCGCGAACCCCGTGGTGACCACGCCCGTCGAGAGCGTCGGCCAATACGGTGGCACGATCCAGACCGCCTCCTGGTGGCCTGAAGTCGGCAACGTCCAGCTGTACTTCGCGGTCGAGGCCCCGATCAAGTGGAAGGCCGATCTGACCGGCTACGAGGCCGCTCTGGTCGAGTCGTATGAGTGGTCGGATGATGGCAAGACCTTCACCATGCACTTGCGCGAAGGCCTGAAGTGGTCGGACGGCGAGCCCTACACCAGCGCCGACTGGCAGTTCTGGTGGGACGATTTCGCCAAGAACGAAGAGCAGAAGGTTTGGACGATCCCGGCCTATCTCCGGAACAACGACGGCACGCCGATCAACATGTCGTTCCCGGATGAGTACACGGTGGTCTGGGAATCGACCGATCGCCCGCTGTACATCGACCCGTACTTCATGGCCCAGGGCTTCTGGGAGTTCGCCAAGAACTTCATGAAGCCGGCGCACTACCTGAAGGACTACCACCCTGCTTACTCGGACAAGACCTGGGAAGATTACACAAACCAGGACAAGTGGTGGCAGACCCCCGGTTACCCGTGCCTCTTCGCCTGGTGCCTCACCGAGCTCTCGGAAGACGGCCAGAACTACACCTTCTCGCGCAACCCGTACTACTGGCGCGTCGACACCGAAGGCAATCAGCTGCCGTACATCGATGAGATCAAGGTCGAAATCGTCGCCGACGAGCAGACCCGCATCCTGAACTGCTCGCAGGGCAAGTACGACACGGCCTTCCGCATCTGCGGCGGCCCGAATGAGATCCCGTTCCTGGCCGAGAACGCCGCGGCCGGTGAGTACCACTTCCTCGAGAACTACCTGAACGGCGCCGGTGCGTGGCCTGGTTACATGATCAACCAGTACTACGTCGAGGGCGGCAAGAACTACGAGAACGACACGCCCGAGAAGGCCGCCGAGATCCGCAGCATCCTGCGCGATCAGCGCTTCCGCATCGCGCTCTCGACCGGCTTCGACCGCCAGCGCATCATCGACGTCGCCTGGGGCGGCATCGGCGAGGCCAAGGGCGCGACGATCAGCCCGCAGTCGTGGCACTTCGCGGGTGAGGGCCAGGCCGCTTACGAGAAGTGGGCCAACGCCTACGCCGAGACCGACATCGAAGGCGCGAATGCGCTGCTCGATGAACTGGGCATGACGGTCGGGGCCGACGGCTTCCGCACCCTGCCCAGCGGCGAGCCCTTCGTCCTGACGGTTGACGTCAGCGACTGGGGCGGCAGCCTCAAGGTCCAGGTCGATGCCGCGGATGAGATGAAGCGGCAGTACGAAGAGAACCTGAGCATCGCGGTCTCGATCAACAACCTGCAGGGGCAGCCCGATCTCGACACGCGCACCAACGAAGGCTACTACATGCTCCGCGGCGCGCATATCTCCGAGATCGACATCCTGACCTACCCCGACTGGATGTACCCGATCGTCAACCGCTATATGTTCCCGCTCGAAGGCCGCTACTTCGCCAAGGGCGGTGAGGCCTGCACTGAAGAGCCCAATGAGTCGTCGCAGTATCCGTGCGGTGTCGCGCCCGAAGAGGGCAGCCCCGCTCAGTTGCTGCAGGACCTGTACCTCAAGGCCCGTGACACGGCGACCATCGAAGACCGCCACGCGGTCGTCTGGGAGACCATCGACGTCATCGTCGAGCAGGGTCCGTTCGTGATCGGTGTGGGCGGCGACCAGCCGATGCCCATCATCGTCAAGGACCACATGCGCAACATCCTGGACTTCGGTGTGGTTGGACCTTGGGCGCCTTCGACGCCCGGCAACCAGATCGCGGCTCAGTGGTGGATCGAGCAGTGATCTAGCGCGGTAGTGATGACGGGCGGCTTCGGCTGCCCGTCATCGTTATCCGCTCCCCGGCGGGCAGGGCTTTCCTGTCCGCCGGGGTCGTCGTTCGGTAGCGAGGAGGTCGGCATGCTCAATTTCATCGTGCGGCGATTGCTTTATGCGGTCCTCATGATCGTCGTGATCTCGTTTGTTAGCTTTGTCATCATCAAGTTGCCGCCGGGCGACTTCCTCACCCAGAAGCTGGCGCAGCTGCGTGCTCGCGGTGATCGCAGCGCTGAGAGCCAGATCGAGACCTATCGCCTTCGCTACGGGCTCGATCGGCCGTTTCTTGAACAATACACGACCTGGGCCGTAAATTTCATCCAGGGCGATTTTGGCGAGTCGTTTGAGTACGAGCGCCCGGTGCGCGACCTGCTTGGCGAGCGCGTCACCATGACCATCATCCTGGGTGTCGCGACTCTGGTCGTGGTCTGGGCCCTGGCGATCCCGCTGGGGGTGTTCTCGGCGGTCAAGCAATACTCGTTGGGCGACCAGATCATCACCACCTTGAGCTTTGTGGGCATCGGCATGCCAGGCTTCTTGCTGGCGTTGTTGATCCTCTACTACGCGATCACGGTGTTGAACATCGAGGCGACCGGTCTTTTCTCGGCCGAATATGTCGAGGCGCCGTGGAGTGTGGGACGGGTGCTCGACCTCCTTAACCACCTTTGGATCCCATCTCTGATCAGCGCCATCACCGGTGTCGGCGGGCTCACGCGCATCATGCGCGGCAACCTGCTCGACACGCTCGGCCAGCCTTTCGTTGAGGCGGCGCGGGCGCGCGGTTTGACCAACACGGGCGTGATCTGGAAGCACGCGGTGCGGATCGCGATCAACCCGCTGATCGTCATCCTGGGCTCGGAAGCCATCCCGGGCATCATCGGCGGCACGGGCCTGGTGGCCGTGGTGCTCAATCTGCCGACGATCTTCCCGCTCTACATCGATTCGCTCCGCAAGCTCGACATGTATATGGCCGGCACCTGCATCGTGCTGATCGCGATGCTGACGTTGGTCGGCAACCTGCTCGCGGACCTGATGCTCGCCTGGGTCGATCCGCGGATCCGGCTGGAGTAAGCCACCGGGTACGTCGAATCGAACGCATCATTCGGAGGTGGAAGCATGGCAGTCGCGCAACAAACACTGACGGTGCCCAAGAAGAAGGCCCAGGTTAGCCAGAGTTATTGGAGCCTGGTGTGGTGGAAGTTTCGTCGGAATCGCGTCGCCCTGTTTGGCGGCGTGATCCTGGCGGTGCTCTATTTCTCGATGGGCATCGTGCCCGAATTTGTCTCGCCCTATCTGCTCGAGAGAGCGTCGAATTACACGGAGGCTGCACCGCAGCAGGTCCATCTGTTCGACGAATCCGGCGCGTTTCGCGGGCCGTTCGTCTATGGTCTTGAGCGCCAGATCGACACCGTCAAGCGCACGCGAGTGTTCGTCGAAGATAAGGCCAAGATTTGGCCCCTCGGCCTGTTTGTCCAGGGCGACAGCTATCAACTCCTGGGCGTCATCCCGACGAACATCCACCTTTTTGGCGTGGTTTCCGACGATCCGGATGCTCAGTTCTTCATCATGGGCACCGATGCGCGCGGGCGCGACTGGTTTACGCGCATCATCTACGGCGGGCGACTATCCTTGCTGATCGGTTTGCTCGGCCAACTGATGTTGTTGTTCTTTGGCACGATTTTGGGCGTGGCCTCGGGCTACTACGGTGGCGCCGTGGATCAGGTGATCCAGCGTTCGACCGAGTTCCTCGGGGCGATCCCCGAGATCCCGCTCTTCATGGCCCTGGCCGCGGCGATCCCGGCTTTCTGGTCGCCAATCGCCGTGTACTTCATGCTCACCTTGATTCTGTCGTTTGTGCGCTGGGGCGGCCTGGCGCGACAGGTGCGCGGCCTGATCCTGTCGTTGCGGGAGCGCGAGTACGTGCTTGCGGCCAAGAGCGCGGGTGCGTCGGATGCGCGCATCATGTTCCGGCACCTGCTGCCGGGCACGATGAGCCACGTCATCGTCATCGCGACACTGGCGATCCCGGGCATGATCCTGGCTGAGACGGCGCTGAGTTGGCTTGGGCTTGGCCTTCGCCCGCCGCTCACCAGCTGGGGCGTATTGCTGCAAGATGCGGCCACGGTGCGTGCGATCCATACGACGCCGTGGGAGCTGTGGACTGTGCCGTTCATCCTGCTCACGGTGTTGGCCTACAACATGTTGGGCGACGGCCTGCGCGACGCCCTTGACCCCTATGGCGGCCGGTAGGAGACAGTCGAGATGACCCAACAAACCCTCGAACCCCTGGTGGAAGTCGAGAACCTGCGCGTCGAGTTTGACGTGCGCGCGGGCGTCGTCAAGGCCGTCGACGGCCTGAACATGACCATCTATCGCGGCCGAACGCTTGGCGTGATCGGCGAAAGCGGTTGCGGCAAGTCGGTGACGGCGCGGGCGATCCTCAATATGATCCCCAAGCCGGGGAAGATCACGTCCGGCGAGATCCGTTATCACCGCCAGGCCAAGCACCTGCGCGGCGAGAACGGGCACTCGACCAAGACCGATGTGGTCACGATCAACGAGTTGCACCCGGATGGCGAGGTGATCCGTCAGATCCGGGGCGGCGAGATCGGCATGATCTTTCAGGAGCCGATGAGCTCGCTGACGCCGGTTTACACGGCCGGCACGCATATCGGCGAGGCGGTCAGCCTGCATCGGCTGTCGGCCACCAAGAAGGTCGGCGATCAGATCGCGGCCAACGTCGCGGCTGCCCGCAAGGTCGACAGAGACGAGGCGCGCGAGATCGCGATCGAGATGCTGCGCAAGGTCGGCATCCCGAAGCCGACCGAACGCGTCGACAACTACCCGCACCAGCTCTCGGGCGGTCAGCGGCAGCGCGTGATGATCGCCGTGGCGCTCTCGACCGAGCCATCGATGCTGATCGCCGACGAGCCGACCACGGCGCTCGATGTGTCGATTGAAGCCCAGATCCTGGACATCATGCGCGAGCTGCAGGGCTCGGTGAACATGGCGATCATGTTCATCACCCACAACCTCGGCGTGGTTGCCAATATGGCGCACGAGATCGTGGTGATGTACATGGGCAAGGCGGTCGAGCGCGCGACCGTGAGCGACCTGTTCTACAACCCGAAGCACCCATATACCCAGTCGCTGCTCAAGTCGATCCCACGTCTTGGCGAGAAAAAGACGGGCGAGCGCCTCGCGTCGATTTCGGGCATGGTGCCCGATCCGTTCAACCTGCCGACCGGCTGCGTCTTTCATCCGCGTTGCCCGGCGGTCATGATGGGCAAGTGCGACAAGATCGCGCCGAGTTGGACAAAGGTCGGCGAAGATCACTGGGTCAGCTGCCTGCTGTATGAGGAGGTGGGAGCATGACGGCTAATGCGCAAGCCCCGGCTCAAGCCGCTGCGGCCCCGGTCGAGAATCTGCTCGAGGTCCGCGGCCTGAAGAAATACTTCCCGATCCACAAGGGCCTGCTGCGTCGTGTCGCAGGCTATGTCAAAGCCGTCGACGACGTGAACTTCACGGTGCGCGTCGGCGAGACCCTTGGCCTTGTCGGCGAGAGCGGTTGTGGCAAGAGCACGGCCGGGCGCTCGATCATCCGGCTCTATGAGCCGACCGCGGGCGAAGTGCTCTTTCGCTCGAAGGCGCTCGGCAATGGCCAGGAGAAGCTGGTCAACATGCTCGACCTCAAGCCGGAGGAGATGAAGCTCGTTCGGCAAGAGATCTCGATGGTGTTCCAGGATCCGATCAACTCGCTCAACCCGCGCATGACCGTCTCGGACATCGTGGCTGAGCCGATGATCATCCACGGTCAGAAGGAAGGGCCCGAGACCGACGCCGTGATCGTTCGGCTGCTCGAGCGCGTCGGCCTGCGGCCGGATCATCTCAAACGTTACCCGCACGAGTTCTCGGGTGGTCAGCGTCAGCGCATCGGCATCGCCCGCGCTCTGTCGCTCAACCCGCGGCTTGTGATCTGTGACGAGCCGGTGTCGGCGCTCGACGTATCGATCCAGGCGCAGACGCTCAATCTGCTTCAGGATCTGCAGCAGGACTTGAATCTCTCGTACATCTTCGTCGCGCACGACCTGAGCGTTGTCCAGCATATCTCGGACCGGATTGCCGTGATGTACGTCGGCAAGGTGGCCGAGCTTGCCCCGGCCGAGGAGCTGTATTCGAACCCGCTCCATCCGTACACCGAAGCCCTGCTTTCGGCTGTGCCAAAGCCGGATCCTAAGGCCGAGAGCGGCCGGATCGTGATGCAGGGTGACGTGGCTGACCCGTCGAACCCGCCGAGCGGCTGCTACTTCCACCCGCGCTGCCGATACGCCAAAGATTTGTGCAAGACCAAGGCTCCCGAGTATCGCGAGTTGAAGCCCGATCACTTTGTGTCGTGCCACTTCGCCGAGGAGCTGAAGCTGGAGGGGATTTAGGTGGGACGGGCCGACAGCCCGTAAGCACCTTGCGCGTCCGATGAAACGACGGCGGTGGCCGGGATGCTATCATCAAGGTTCCGGCACCGGCCGTCGTCGGGAGCGTCTGGCGTAGGCGTGTGGCGCATCCTAATGTGGCCGGCCACGTATAGGCTTGCAGGGAGGCCACTATGTTTTCCGTGCAGGAACAATCGAATCGTGTTGTGGTGACGTTTCTCGCGTTGGGGCTTTGGCTGTTGTCGACCGCGGGCGCCGTGGCGTCCATCTACTGGATCCGCCAGATCTATCTGGGCGCTACGATGGCTTTTGGAGGCGAAGTCTTGACTGCGGAAGCTGTGACGCCTCTGTTGGTAGCCGGGCTGGGCCTTGTTGCGACAGTGGCGATCATCGGCTCGACCGAGTTTCATCGTCGGAATTTTCTCAAGCCGGCGTCCTGGCGGCTGTTTGCGTGGATGATCGGCATCGAGGCGGCTCTTGCGATCACCCACCAGGTGTTCGTCGGCTTCTAGTCGCTCGCTGCGGCACGTGCTTAGGGGAAGCATAAAATCATGTCCGCTTTGAAGTGGTGGCAGTCGGCGGTCTTCTATCAGATCTATCCGCGCAGCTTCGCGGATGGGAACGGCGACGGCATTGGCGATTTCGTCGGCATGCTCGACAAGCTCGACTATCTACGCGACCTCGGCGTGGACGCGCTCTGGCTCTCGCCGCATTTTCCGTCGCCGCAGTTCGATGTGGGCTACGACGTGTCGGACTATTGCGACATCGACCCGCTGTTCGGCTCGCTGGAGGATTTCGACGCGCTGCTTGCCGAGGCGCATCGGCTCGGCCTGAAGGTGATGACGGACATCGTCATCTCGCAT
>Ga0209573_1004068_pt1 | contig 15030 bp, 16 predicted proteins | sample TNRBio252014_DNA_FD_185870 | JGI IMG/M metagenome (GOLD analysis project Ga0209573, IMG submission 185870) | Wastewater treatment Type I Accumulibacter community from EBPR Bioreactor in Madison, WI, USA - TNR Reactor_6/25/2014_ DNA (SPAdes)... | ecosystem: Engineered > Bioreactor > EBPR >...
GGGATGCCCCAGGAGCGCGCCGCGCGCGCGCAGGGCGAGCGCGACGAGAGCGCCGATCCCCGTGGCGTAGACGGGCGCCCGCGGGTGAGCGCGACCATGCTCCTCCGCCGCCGCGCCGAGCGCGGTGAGAAGGCCCTCCGAGGACGAGGCCGCCGGATAGTCCAGCTCGAGCAGGGAAAATGGGTCGCCGAGGCGCCGCAGGACGCCTCGCGCCGGCTCGAGTCGGACCGGGGCGTGACCGTTCCCGCCCAGGTAGAGCAACGCCGGTGCTCCCTCGCGCATCGTCCTCACCTTCCCGGAGGGGGCGGAAGCAGCGCCGGCAGCTTCTCGAAATCGGGATGATCGCCGGCGTGGGCGAAGTCGTGTTTCCAGAGGATGCGATCGCCCGCGACGTAGAAGAGCCCCGGCATCTGGAGAGGGTCTCCCACGGGCCGGCCGATCCCGTGTCCCTTCGCGGCCGCCCGGAGGGAGCAAGCCACGACGGCCGGGCCGAAGACCTGCCCGAGGGACGCGCGGCCGAGACCAAGTCCCCGGTAGAAGGCTCCGTCCGGGTCAGACACGGCCCGAGCCTCCTTCCAGCGCGAGGGGAAGAAGCCCGCAGCGTCCTCGGGCGTCCCGAGGTGGAAGAAGAGAACATGCGGAAAGTCCGCGCGCTCCGCCGAGAGCCGGTGCAGGTCGCCGACCTGCTCGCGACAGAACAGTCACCCGAAGTGGCGGAGGAAGACGAGGAGAGTCGCCTCGTCGCCCAGCTGGTCGCGCAGCGACCCGTCGACGAGGTTCCAGCCCGAGACGCGGCGGTCGAGGAGGAGGGATGGGACTCGCGCCTCAGCCCGGTTCCGGACGGCGCTCGCAGGCTGGTCTCTTCGCATGCCATCGATACGGCGAACGAACCCGTCGGGATGCCTGTCGGACCTCCTTCGGCCGCGCGAGAAACGACGGCAGGCCGGCCTCCGGAACCCTCACGCGGGCCGCAGGAGGGAACGGGGGTCCTCGCCGGCGCGCAGGGAGATCTCCGCACCTTCTTCCCTGCGACCGAGGCACTCGAAGAGGTTCCGCACGGCCTGCCCGAGCCGGTCCTCTCCGAGGTCGAGCCTCTCGACTTCCTCGACGAGCAACCGTCCGATCTCCGCCGCCCGCTCGACGACCGGCGCGGTCTCCTCCGGCGAAGGTTCCGCCTCGCGTCCCTCGAACGGGGCGAGGAGCTCGAAGAGGTCCTCCGAGAGAGCGAACGAGTCGCTCGTCAGGGTCCCGCTCGCGGCACCCCTCGCTTCCAGCCGCCGGGTGATGCGCCGGGCCACGGTCGCGGCGTGGGGGAGGTTCAGCGCGACGTCGAAGTGGGCCAAGGAAGCTCGCTCTCCCGGGTCAGACGGCCGTGGCCGGCGGCCGGCCGGCCGACATGCCGCCGTCCACGGGAAGGACCGCGCCGGTGACGTTCGCGGCGCCGTCCGAGAGGAGGTAGAGAACGGCCGCCGCGACGTCGGCCGGCTCGGAGATCCGCCCCGTCGGGTGCATCGCCTGCGACACCCTGAGGCTCGCCTCGTTGCCGGTGATGGCCGCCGACATCGGCGTCCTCACGAGTCCCGGAGAGACGACGTTCACGCGGATGCCGTAGCGGACGAGGTCCATCGCCGCCGAGCGGGCGAGGCCGACGACCGCAGCCTTCGCCGCCGCGATCGCGGCGTGGTTCGGCAGGCCCAGGGAGGCCGCCGCCGAGCCGAAGAGGACGATGGACCCGCCCCGCTGCTTCCTCATGGGGCCGAGCGCGGCGTGCAGGGCGCGAAACGCCGACCCGGCGTTGAGGTCGAGCTGGCGGGCCCAGTCGTCCTCGCTCGTCGCCGAGAGCGGCTTCAGGAGGATCGACCCGACCGCGTGGACCCAGCCGTCGAGGCGGCCGTACCGCGAGACGGCCTGGGCGGCGGCAGCCGACAGGGCAGCCTGCGAACCGGCGTCCGCGGCGAACGCGCTCGCGGCCCCCGTCCGTCCCGCGAGGGCGTCCAGCTCGGCGACGCGCTCGCCGAGCCTCCCCGGGTCTCGTGCGACGAGGAGGACGTTCCCCCCCTCTCTCACGACCCCACGGGCCACCTCGCTCCCGATTCCGCCGGTTCCCCCGGCGACGACGATCGTCCTGCCTGAGAGCCTCATGGGACTCCCTACGCTGCGCGCGACGGGCCGGACTTTCGTTCCGGTGCGAGGGGCCTCACGAGGTGGCTGCCTCTGCCGGCTTCCAGTACCCGTGGAAGCTGATCGGCACGTGGTGGTCGAGGAGGACGCGGGCCACCGGCCCTTCGGTGATCCGGCCCGGGTCGAGGATTGCGAGCGAGCTTCGCTTCGAATCGCCGTCGTAGAGCTCGACGAGGAGCCAGCCCACTCCCTCCCGGGTGCCTCCCTGCCGCGTCGGATCGTGGACGAAGACCGGCTCGCTCGTGAAGATGCGATCGCCGAAGTCGTACCTCTCGACGCCGCCGTTGTCGAAGTCGACTCGCGCGACGGCGTTCCAGAAGAACTTTCCCGGCCGCGCGCTCGCCATGAAGCCCCAGCGGTTCGGCCGGCCGAGGAGGCGGTCGTCGATCCGCGGCCACTCGAAGTTCCCGGCGAGGAGGACCTCGTTGCGCGCCCGCGTCGCACCCGGTGCGACCCGGATCCTCCGAACGAAGCCCGGGTACTCGAAGCGCCCCGGGCGCCCCTTCATGACCTCGAGGGCGAGCGGCTCCTCGCCGATGAAGTGGTCGGGGTTCTCGTAGCCGATGAAGTCGAGGACGAGCTCGTCTCCCTCCTCGTGTCCGTTGAACGAGTGCCACATGAACGAGGCCTCGGTCTCGACGAAGCGGGGGGCGACGACGCCCGCCCGGCGATCCCTCGGGAGGATCATCAGGAAGCTCCCGTCGGCTCCGTTCCAGCGGAGGGAGTCGACGATGCTCCGCAGGCCGAGCAGGAGGCCCCAGATCTCGATCGTCGCGGGGTGGAGGTGAAGGACGACGAAGCGTCGCGTCACGAACCAGTCGTGGACGTAGGAGAAGCGGGGGAGGGGCCAGACGTCGTGCCCGGCGAGGGAGCCGTCGGCGGCGAAGGTCGTCAGGTGGACGTTCAGCTTCCGCCCGAACTGGAGGCCGAAGTGGAGCCACTCGCCCGTCTCCACGTCGACCTTGTTGTGGGCCGCATAGAAGGTGAGGCCGCGTGGCTGGCCGAAGCTCGTCTCGCCGACCGTCTCGAGCGTCCCGGCGTCGAGCTCCCACGGGAGCCCCGTCTCGTCGAACGCGAAGACCTTTCCCCACCGGGGGACCGCCGTGATGCCGGCCTGGCTCCGGATCTTGCGTTCGGGCAGGACGTTCGCGAAGAGGCCGCCCGGGGCCTGCGTGCTGAACGTGCCGAAGACGAACGCACCGGCCTTCTCCTCGGCGACGAACTTCTCCGTCCTCACGAATCGCGCGCGGTATTCGACGCCGGAATCGCCGAACCGGAACATCTGGACGAGCCCGTCGCCGTCGAGGAGCGCCCGCCGCCTCTTCCCGCCCCGGTCGAAGAGCCCCGGACCGTTCCGGTAGAGCGTCCCGCGCAGCCCTTTCGGGAGCGCGCCCTCGACGCGCGGCGCGTACGACTTGTCCTCGAGGAGGCTCGTCGCGAGTCCTCCCCAGGCCTCGGCGTTCATGAGGGCCGCGGTCCAGCTCGACTTCAAGGGCGGGCTCGTGGCGCACCCGGGCAAGGCGAGGGTGAGCCCGCCCGTGCCGAGGAGGCCGAGGATCTCCCGCCGCGTCAGGCGGTTTTCCGCGGGACGGTCGAAACCGGTCATGAGGCCTCCCGTTCAGGAGGTTACATCCCGGAGTGCCGATTCCCTGATCGCGCGTTTCGTTTCACCGTGGCGAAGGGGCCCGCGACGGGAAGGAGCGGGAGGACGACGATCGTATGGTAGCCTGACGTTTTTCCGGCCGCCGCAACCCCATGCTGACGCCCGTACTGATCCTCTTCCTGGCCGCCCTCCTCGCCCCGGCGGCGCACCGCGCGCTTGGGCGGCGGGCCGGCGTCTTTCTCGCGATGGGGCCGGGGCTGCTCTTCGCGTACTTCGCGCGCTTCCTCGCGCCGGTGGCCGCGGGGAAGGCCCTGGAGGAATCGTGGGAGTGGGTGGCCGGGCTGGGGATCCGCCTGGCCTTCCGTCTCGACGGGCTCTCGCTCCTCTTCGCTCTCCTCGTCACCGGCATCGGCGCCCTCGTCCTCGTCTACGGCGGCGGCTACCTGAAGGGCGACCCACGACTCCCTCGCTTCTACTCGGCCATGCTGTTCTTCATGGCCGCGATGCTCGGCGTCGTCCTCGCCGACGACGCGATCGCCCTCTTCGTCTTCTGGGAGCTCACGAGCGTCAGCTCCTACCTCCTCATCGGCTTCGACCACGAGAAGGCCGAGGCGCGCAAGGCGGCGCTGCAGGCGCTCTTCGTGACCGGCGGCGGAGGGCTCGCGCTCCTCGCGGGGCTCCTTCTCCTCGGCCGGGTCGCGGGAACCCTGCAGCTCTCGGCCCTCGGCGGTCAGGCCGCGGAGATCCAGGCCCACGCGCTGTGCCTCCCCGCGCTCCTCCTCATCCTGCTCGGGGCGTTCACGAAGTCGGCCCAGTTCCCCTTCCACTTCTGGCTTCCCGGGGCGATGGCCGCGCCGAGCCCGGTCAGCGCGTACCTGCACTCGGCCACGATGGTGAAGGCGGGGATCTACCTCCTCGCCCGCCTCAACCCCGCCCTCGGCGGGACCGACGCCTGGCACTACATCGTCATCCTGACCGGCACCGCAACGCTCGCCATCGGCGCCGTCCTCGCCTACGGCCAGACCGACCTCAAGCGACTACTGGCCTTCACCACGGTGAGCGCCCTCGGGGTGCTGACCGTCCTCGTCGGCATCTCGACCGAGCTCTCGGCCCGGGCGGCTATGGTGTTCCTGCTCGTCCACGCCCTCTACAAGGCCGCGCTCTTCCTCGGCGTCGGCGCCATCGACCACGAGGCCGGCACGCGCGACGTGCGGCACCTCGGCGGGCTGGCGAGGGCGATGCCGCTCACCGCCTTCGCGGTCGTGGCCTCCGCCCTCTCGATGGCGGGGCTGCCGCCGCTCTTCGGCTTCGTGGCGAAGGAGCTCTTCTACGAGGCGAAGCTGGAGGCTCCCCAGGTGGGACAGATCCTCGCGATCGCCAGCTTCGCCGGGAGCGCCCTCGTGGCGGCGGCGGCAGCGCTCGTGGCCTGGCGGCCCTTTTTCTCCCGAGGCCGCGAGACGCCGAAGAACGCGCACGAGGCACCTCCCGCCCTGTGGCTGGGCCCGGTGCTTCTCGCCTCGCTCAGCGTGGCCCTCGGCCTGCTGCCCGACGTCCTCGCCGTGCCCCTCGTCCAGCCCGCGGCGAGCGCGATGCGCGGCGAGCACACGGAGGTCGTGCTCAGTCCCTGGGCCGGGATGAGCCCGGCCTTCGTGCAGAGCCTCATGGTGCTCGCGCTCGGCGTCGGGCTCTACGCGGTGCACGACTGGGCGCTCAGGCGGCTCGAGCCCCTGCGGAGGCTCGCGGCCTGGGGGCCCGACCGGGCCTACCAGGCCCTCATGGCCGGGATCGTCGCAGTGGCCAAGACGCAGACACGGGTCCTGCAGAACGGCGTGCTCGGCTCGTACCTTCTCGTCACCGTCGGTACCACGGTCGCCCTGGGTGTCTACGCGCTCGTGACGCGCGTGGGGACCTTCCCGCTCGTCCTCGACCCGGTGCGGCCCGGCGAGGTGGCCATCGCACTGGCGATGATGGCCGGGGCGGCGGCGGTCGTCCGGGCCCGGTCGATCCTCTTCGCGGTGGCCGCCCTCGGCGTCGTGGGCTACGGCGTCGCGGTGGTGTTCCTCCTCTTCGGGGGCCCCGACCTCGCCCTCACCCAGTTCGCCATCGAGACGCTCTCGGTGCTGCTCTTCGTGCTGGTGCTGCGCCGCCTGCCGAGCCTGCGGACGCTGTCCCCGCCGGGCGAGCGGGTCCGCGACGGGGTGGTGGCGGTCGCGGGCGGCGTCTTCGTGACCGTCCTCATCCTCGCGGCGACGGCCGCGCCCCACCCGACGCCGCTGCGCGACTACTTCGGCGCGGCGAGCCTCGCCCTCGCGAACGGGCGCAACGTCGTGAACGTCATCCTCGTGGACTTCCGGGGCTTCGACACGCTCGGCGAGATCACAGTGCTCGCGGTGGCCGCGCTCGGCGTCATGGCGCTCCTCCGGCTGCGGGCCGGAAGGTCGGGCAAGGGAGAGTCCCTCTAGTGTCGGACTCTCCGATCCTCCGCTCCGGCGCGCGCTTCCTCGTGCCGCTCATGCTCCTCTTTTCGCTGTTCCTGCTCGTGCGCGGGCACAACGAGCCGGGGGGGGGCTTCGTGGGAGGCCTCGTGGCCGCGACCGCCTTCGCCCTCGTGCTGCTCGGCGAGGGCAGAGTCGCGGCCGAGCGCCTCCTGCGGTGGGATCCGCGCGCGTTCGTGGCCGGCGGTCTCCTCATCGCGCTCCTCTCGGGCGTCCCGCCCCTTCTGCGGGGAGCGCCGTTCATGACCGGCCGGTGGCTGAAGGTCCCCCTCCCGGTGCTGGGGAAGATCGGTTCCCCGGTCCTGTTCGACGCGGGGGTCTACCTCGTGGTCCTCGGGATCGTCCTCGCGATCCTCTTCTCGCTCGCGGAGGAGGAGGGGTGACCGCCCTCTTCGCAGTGACGGTCGGCGTGCTCTACGCGGCGGGGCTCTATCTCGTGATGCGCCGCAGCGTCGTGAAGCTGGTGATGGGCCTCGCCCTTCTCGGCCACGCGGCGAACCTCCTCATCTTCACGATGGGCCGGCTGTCGCGCGACGGGGCGCCGATCGTCGCCGCGGGCGCCGAGCGCCTCGTGCCGCCCCACGCCGACCCCGTGCCCCAGGCCCTCGTCCTCACCGCCATCGTGATCGGCTTCGGCGTCCAGGCCTTCGCCCTCGTGCTCGTGAAGCGCGCGCACCGCGAGACGGGCACCGACGACCTCGACGCACTGCGGTCGACCGACTCATGAAAGCCCTGGTCGTCCTGCCCGTCCTCGTGCCCCTGGCGACGGCGATCGCCTGCCTGGCGCTGCGCCCATGGCGGGCCGCCGGGCGGGCCGCGAGCGTGCTCGGCGCGCTCGTCCACCTCCTGGTGGCGGCGGCGCTCCTCCACCGCGTGGACGGCGCCGGCATCCAGGTCATGCAGATGGGCGGCTGGGCGGCGCCCTACGGGATCAGTCTGGTGGCCGACCTGCTGGCCGCGATCATGGTCACGCTGACGGGCGTCACCGGGCTGGCCGTCGCCGTCTACTCGCTGGGGTCGATCGACGCGGGGCGCGAGGACCACGGGTACCACCCGCTCTTCCACGTCCTGCTCATGGGCGTGAGCATGGCCTTCCTTACCGGCGATCTCTTCAACCTGTATGTGGCGTTCGAGGTCATGCTCATGGCCTCGTTCGTGCTCCTGTCCCTCGGCGGCGAGCGGGCCCAGCTCGAGGGCTCCGTCAAGTACGTCACGCTCAACCTCTTCTCCTCGGCCGTGTTCCTCGCCGCCGTGGGTGTTCTCTACGGAGTCGCGGGCACGCTCAACATGGCCGACCTCGCGCTCGCCGTCCAGCGGGGGACGGCGCCGGGGCTCGTCGCGACGCTCGCCTGCCTCTTCCTCGTCGCCTTCGGCATCAAGGCCGCCGTGTTCCCGCTCTTCTTCTGGCTGCCCGCTTCCTACCACACCCCGCCGGTGGCGGTGTCCGCTCTCTTCGCGGGGCTGCTCACCAAGGTCGGGGTCTACGCCCTCGTCCGGGCCTTCACCCTCGTCTTCACGGGCGACACCGCGTTCACCCACGGCCTGATCCTCGCCATCGCGGTCCTCACCATGGTGACCGGCGTCCTCGGCGCCGCGGCCCAGTTCGAGTTCCGTCGGGTGCTGTCGTTCCACATCGTGAGCCAGATCGGCTACATGGTCCTGGGGCTGGGCCTGTTCACGCCCCTCGCCCTCGCCGGCACGGTCTTCTACCTGATCCACCACATCGTGGTGAAGACGAACCTCTTCCTCGTGGCCGGGATCGTGAAGAGGCTCGGGGGCACGCTCGACCTGGGCAGCCTGGGCGGCCTCTACCGCCGGCGCCCGGCCCTCGCCCTCCTGTTCCTAGTGCCCGCCTTCTCGCTCGCCGGGATTCCGCCGCTCTCCGGGTTCTGGGGCAAGCTGGTCCTCGTGAAGGCGGGGCTCGATTCCGGCCACTACGCGGTGACCGCGACGGCGCTCGGGGTGAGCCTGCTCACGCTGTTCTCGATGACGAAGCTGTGGAACGAGGCGTTCTGGAAGGAGCTCCCGGAGGAAAGCGCCGTGGCGGCGGCCCCGGTGCCGTGGACGCTCCTCGGCCCGGTCGTCGCCCTCGCCGCGATCACGGTGGCGGTGGGACTGGGCGCCGGCCCGGTATTCGACCTCGCGAGCCGGGCCGCGGCGCAGCTGGCCGACCCCTCGCAGTACGTCCGGGCCGTGCTCGGAGAGGGGGCCCGGCCGTGATCCTCGAGGTCGTCCTTCTCGCCCTCGCCTGGATGGCCCTCACCGGAGACTGGTCGCCCCCGGCGGCCGTCTTCTCGCTGGCTCTCGGCTGGCTCCTGCTGCGGCTCGCCCGGCCGCTCGGGGGAGAGGGCTTCCGGCGCGTGCGGCTCGCCCGCCTCCCCGGCTTCCTGCTCTTCTTCCTGAAGGAGATCGTGGTCGCGAACCTCAAGGTGGCGGCGGCCGTGATCGCACCCGCGGGCCGGCTCCGGCCTGCGATCGTGGCCGTCCCGCTCGCCCTCGACCGCGACGCCGAGATCGCTCTGCTCGCCAACCTGATCACCCTGACCCCGGGCACCCTGAGCCTCGACGTCTCGCCCGACCGCCGCACGCTCTACGTGCACGCCATGTCCACGAGCGGTCCCGACGACCTGCGCCGCGAGATCCAGCAAGGGTTCGAGAGACGCATCCTGGAGGTGTTCCGGTGAGCCCGGCCCTCCTCGGGGCGACGGCCGCGCTGGCCCTCGTGGGCGCGGCCGTCCTGCTCGCCTTCGTCCGCCTCGTCCGCGGACCCGATCTCGCCAATCGGGTGGTGGCGGTCGACCTCCTCAGCGCGCTCGGGGTCGGGGTCGCGGGGGTGGCGGCCGTCGCGTCAGACGACCCGGTCTACCTCGACGTCGCCCTCGTCCTGGCCCTCATCGCCTTCCTGGGCACGGTGGGCTTCGCCCGGTACGCGGAGAAGGGAGGAGACGAGTGAGCCTCCTGGTCGCCCTCCTGCTCGTGCTCGGGGCGCTGTTCATGCTCCTGGCCGGGGTCGGGCTCGTGCGGCTCCCCGACCTCTACCTGCGCATGTCGGCCACGTCGAAGGCCGCGACGCTGGGCGCCTCGCTCGTCCTCCTGGGAGCGGCCGTCCACTTCGGCACCGCGGCGGTCGCCGGGCGGGCGGTGGTCATCGTCGTCTTCCTGTTTCTGACCGCGCCGGTGGCGGCCCACGCAATCGGCCGTGCCGGCTACCGGCGGAAGAGCCCGCTCTGGTCGGGCACGATCGTGGACGAGCTCGCGGACGCGGACCCCGATCGAAAGGAGAGCACGTGAACACGATGACGGTGGTGCTGTTCGTGGCGGGGCTGGGCCTGCTCGTCCTGGGGGCGGAGTGGCTGGTGAAGGGCGCCTCCCGCCTGGCCTCCGCCCTCGGGATCTCGCCTCTCGTGATCGGCCTGACCGTGGTCGCTTACGGGACGAGCGCCCCCGAGATGGCGGTGAGCGTCAAGTCGGCCTGGGCCGGCCAGCCCGACCTCGCCCTCGGCAACGTCGTGGGCAGCAACATCTTCAACGTCCTCCTCATCCTCGGCGCGTCGGCGATCATCACGCCGCTCGTCGTCTCCTCCCAGCTCATCCGCCTCGAAGTCCCGATCATGATCGGCGCATCCCTGCTGACCCTCCTCCTCGCCGGCGACGGCCTGGTCGGACGCCTGGACGGAGCGATCCTCTTCGCTCTCGCCGTCGCCTACACGGTCCTGCAGATCCGGCAGAGCCGGAAGGAATCGGCCGCCGTCAGGGAGGAGTACGGACGGGAGTTCGGGCCGAGCCGCGGTGCGACGGCCGCGAACCTCGCGTTCATCGCCGCCGGGCTCGTCCTCCTCGTGCTCGGGTCGCGCTGGCTGGTGAACGGCGCCGTGGCCTTCGCCCAGGCCCTCGGGGTGAGCGAGCTCGTCATCGGCCTGACCATCGTGGCCGCCGGGACGTCCCTCCCCGAGGTCGCGACCTCGATCCTCGCCGCCTTCCGGGGGGAGCGCGACATCGCGGTCGGGAACGTGGTGGGCAGCAACATCTTCAACCTGCTCGCCGTCCTGGGCCTCTCCGGGCTCGTCGCCCCCGGCGGACTGCCCGCCCCGGCTGCCCTCCTGCGCTTCGACCTGCTGGTCATGATCGCCGTGGCGATCGCCTGCCTGCCGATCTTTGCAAGCGGCGCGCTCATCGCGCGTTGGGAGGGGGCCCTGTTCCTCTTCTACTTCGCCGCCTACACCACCTACCTCGTCCTCGCCTCCCAGCAGCACGACGCGCTGCCCGTCTTCAGCACGGTGATGGAGATCTTCGTGCTGCCGCTCACCGGGATCACCCTGGCCGTCGTGGGCTGGAGGGCCTGGAAGCGACCGGCGGGGTAGCCCTCCCGGTCGTTTCACATCGTTCACGGACGCACCTTTCGTGACCGACGACACCCGTGAGCTCGGTCGAGTTCCCGGCCTCGAGGTCGTAGACTGGCTGGCCTAGTGCAGCCCACCGGCACCGAACGGGAGGCTTCGACGACCGGGGAGCGCAAGGCCCTGATCGTCGTCAATCGTCGCGGTACCGGCGGCCGGCGCAGCCTCGATCGCGCCATCCACCATCTCGAGGACGCCGGCCTCGATGTCTCCGTCACGTTCAGCCGCGATCCATCGGGCATCCCGGCCCTCGTTCGACAGCTGGCACCGGCGGCAGACCTGGTGATCATCGGTGGCGGCGACGGCACCCTCTCCGCTGCGTTGCCTGCGGTTCTCGCCGCAGGCAAGCCATTGGGAATTCTGCCGATGGGCAACGCCAACGATCTCGCACGTACGCTCGGCTTGCCGGACAGCCTGCCAGCGGCGGCCGCGATCATCGCGGCCGGACGAAAGCGGCGGATCGATCTCGGTACCGTCAATGGCCGGCCCTTCCTGAACGTCGCCAGCCTCGGCCTTTCCGTCGAGATCGCTCGCCGGCTGACCCCGCAGCGCAAGCAGCGTTGGCGCCTCCTCGCCTATCTCGGCTGCGCCTGGGAGGCCTTCCACCGCCAGCGGAGCTTTCAGGCCCGAATCCACTGCGCCGGTGAGACGCATACGCTGCGCTGTCTCCAGGTCTGCGTCGGCAACGGCCGGTACTACGGCGGCGGGATGGCCATCGCCCATGACGCTGCCATCGATGACGGCCGCCTCGATTGCTTCGCGCTGCCAAAGGTGCTGCGCTGGCGGCTCCTCGTCCTCGTGCCTGCCCTCCGTCGCGGTACGCACCGGCCGGTACTCGACATCCTGTCGCTCAACAGCGATGCCATCGAGATCGAGACGGACCCGCCGATGGCCGTCAACGTCGACGGCGAAGTCGTCGAGACCACACCGGCCAGGTTCGGGATCCTGCCGAAAGCACTGGTGGTGTATGGGCCGTAGAGAGCAGCGCCTGGGCCGCTTCGGGCGTACGATTCGAGGTCGAGACGAGGCCGGCATCGTGATCAGAGCCACCGCCCCCCTGCCTGACGGGCCCCCCTGCAGGAAGGCATGAGCGCAGACCTGCCGCCGCACGTCCGCCTCTTCGACTCTCTCGAGAGAGCATGGGAATCGCCCACGACCCGGCGGACGATCGGGGCCCTCCTCGTCGGCTGTTTCGTTGCGGTCCTGGTCGTCATCGAGTTCCAGCGGCTCGGCCTCCTTCCCGAGAGCCTCCACCGCATCCCCGTCCGCCACTTCTACGCCGTCGACGTCGCCTTCACGCTCCTGCTCCTCCTCGAGGTCGTCGCGCTCATCTTCAGCCTGAGCCACTCCTTCTCCGACTCCCTCGGCAAGCAGTTCGAGATCCTCTCCCTCATCCTCCTGCGCGAGACGTTCCACGGATTCAAGGAGTTCGGCGAGCCGATCCAGTGGGAGAACGTCAGGACGGGCCTGCTTGCGATGACCTCCGACGCCACCGGCGCCCTCGTCATCTTCGTCCTGCTCGGTGCCTTCTACCGCGCGCAGCGCCACCGGCCGATCACGGCCGGCACCGGCGAGCAGCGCGACTTCGTGGCGACGAAGAAGCTCGTCGGCCTTCTCCTCTTCCTCGCCCTCGTCGTGATCGGCGCCGTCGACGCGCACCGCGCCGCAACGGGACTCCCCACGTTCTCGATCTTCGCGGCCTTCTACACCGTCCTCATCTTCAGCGACATCCTCATCGTTCTCGTCTCGCTCCGCTGGTCGACGACCTACGCCGTCTTCTTCCGCAACTCTGGCTTCACCGTCGCAACCGTCTTCATCCGGCTCGCGCTCGCCGCGCCTCCTCCCTTCAACGCCGCCGTCGGCGTCGGCTCGGCTCTCTTCGCCCTCGGCATAACCCTGGCCTACAACCGCTTCCTTCCGGGCTCCGCGCCGGCTTCGGGAGACGCCTCGACCGGGTGAGGAGCCGGGCCGGAAGGGCCCGGAGCGAGAAACCCCGACCCCATGCGTTCCCGCTCGTCGAGCTGCGAGGCCGTGATCAGCCCCTCGCTCGTGCCCCGAAGGGTGCACGTGTGGCGTGCCGCGAGCTGGCCCCGCCGGACGGACTCGTCGAGCGAGCGGCCCTCCAGCACGAAGCTCGTCAGGAAGCCGACCGCCAGTCCGTCTCCGGCTCCGTTGGTGTCGACGACAGGCCGCTCGTCGGGGCCGGGAGGGAAGCGCCGCACCTGCCCGGCAGCTCCCAGGGCGCATCCGCGAGCACCCATTCCGACCACCACGAGCAGACCAGGTCGCCTCACCCAGAGCTCGCCGATCAGGCGTTCCGGCTCGTGATTCGCCGCCGAGCAGAAGACGACGTCGGCGGCCTCCACGAAGTCGCGGCGGTACGGGTCCGCCGGGTCGACGACGTCCTGCAGGTCGCACGCCACCGTGAGGCCCAGCTCGCGGGCGATCGGCAGCAGCTGCCGTGCCCAGTTCGGGAGGTTGACGTGGGCCAGGCGCGCGCCGTCCATCACGGTCCGGCAGAGTGCGAGGTCGGCAGCGAGCCCCATGTGGCCCTTGCCGTCGTAGAAGTTCTTCCGCCGCCCGTCGCGGTACATGAAGTTGACGCTCCGGGCTGTCCCCCGCGGGTCGACGAGGAGCGCGCGGGTGTCGACCCCGTCGCGAGCGAGCGTGGCGCGAACGAGCTCGCCGTCGTGGTCCGCGCCGACGTGCCCGATGAACGCGACACGCCGTCCGAGGCGGGCGTAGCCACGGCTCGCGTAGCCGCCGGCCTGTCCCACGGTGTCGAGGTTCTCGGTGAAATTCGCCTCGACGCTCCAGTCGATCTCGTCGCCGTAGGGGTAGACGCACGTGTCGACGCCGACGTTGCCGGCGACGACGACTTCCGCCGGAGGCATCCTGCTCATCCTCTTCTCACCCTCGTCCTGTCGTCATTCCCCGACGCGGGCGGTGGCGAGAAAGACCGGGTAGGCGCGCTCCGCCTTTCGGGTGACCGTCGCCGTCTCCACCTTCACGTCGACGAACCCGGCCGCCCCCAGGAGCGCGCCGAACGCACCCCGCTCGAATCCGAGGTGGACGACGCCCGTCGCGTCCTCGTGGAACGTCCCGTCCTCGGGGTCGAGGTCGGCGAGGGCGATGCGTCCCCCCGGGTTGAGGTGCTCGCGGAACCGGGTGAAGAGCGGGGGCAGGTCGGCCACGTGGTGCAGAGCCATGCTGCTCACGATTAGGTCGAAGCGGCCCGGAACGGCCAGCGGCGAATCCGGGGAGACGAAAACGGCGTGGACACCGTCGAGGGCCCGCTCGCTCACCTTCTTTTCGAGCACGTCCAGCATGCCGCGGGACGTGTCGACGCCCGTCACGCTCCTCACGAGCGGCCGGAGCGCGAGAGAGACGAGCCCCGTGCCGCAACCGAAGTCGAGCACGTCGAGGTCGGCCGGCAGCGCGCAGAGCCTCACGATCGCTTCCGTCACCCCCTGCGCCAGGCGGACCCGGCGCTCCTCGCCGTCCCACGTCGCCGCGGCCTGATCGAATCTCCCGGTTCCCGGCATCGGATCACTCCCTTCCCCGCAGCAACGTCCCCGCGTACGTTGGCGAGCATAGGTCGTCTGCACCCTCGCCGCTTCCTCTCCAAGCCGAGTACCTCGGCATGGGGAATGCGGGGCAGGTCCGCGCCTGAAACCGCTTCGCTTCCTTGAAGGCGTGGCGCTTCCGTCGATCGCCCGCCATTTCCGTAACGGGCCGCGCGCCTGTCGATGGCGGCCGTGCCCGTCCCGGCGTCTCCGAGGACGACGACCATGAGATGCCCGTCGGCGGCGCGGTGGTAGAGCTCGCGGCCGTCGTGGCGCCAGCGCGGCATGGTCCCGCCGCCGGTCGAGATCTGCGCGCAGGCCTGGTGCCCGGGAGCCGAGAGGAAAGGGGCCGGGGTGCGATCCCCCGCGAGGGGCGGGAGGAAGAAGTCTCCCGCCTGGTCGCTGTGGACGACGGCCTTGTCCTCGCTCAGGAAGGTGACAGCCCACTGAGACGGCGCCGCCCCTTTTCCTCGTACATGCGCATGTCCGCGAGATGCAGCGCCTCGCTGATCGGCTCGCCGGCCTGAACCGTCGCGACGCCAAGAGAAAGGCGGAGCCCGCAGGCGCAACCGTCGGTGACGTGCCGTGCCTCGAACGTCCGCACCCGCGAGACCATCGCCTCGGCGGCGGGCTCGTCCGCGCCGACCATCAGCGCGGCGAACTCGTCGCCGCCGACCCTCGCAACGACGTCCTCGAGCCGGAAGGCGGCGCGCAGGACGTTCGCCGCGTGCCGGAGCAGCTCGTCTCCCGCCGCATGCCCCAGGCGATCATTCAACGCCTTGAGTCCG
>Ga0209573_1004069_pt1 | contig 15026 bp, 12 predicted proteins | sample TNRBio252014_DNA_FD_185870 | JGI IMG/M metagenome (GOLD analysis project Ga0209573, IMG submission 185870) | Wastewater treatment Type I Accumulibacter community from EBPR Bioreactor in Madison, WI, USA - TNR Reactor_6/25/2014_ DNA (SPAdes)... | ecosystem: Engineered > Bioreactor > EBPR >...
GAAATGAGTGTTAGCTTACTCGTTGTAAAAATGGTTTGCTCTCTGTTTAAGTTTTGGTTGTCTGTTCAATGTTCGGAGTGTCGTCCTACCATTGGCTATAACGTTCCCACGCTTGGCGCAGTGGGGGATTTTGGAAAACTAAATTATCTGCCGGCACGAATTTACAATAGAAGCACAAACTTTCAATGAAGCACGTCAGCCCTCATTGCGCCAAACGTGTGTTATGCGGTCGGCTTTTCTTCTCTTCCGTCTATTTGTCGAGTGGTTTCCATTGCCCTTTTTTGAAATAAACGTTGTTAAATTTCGGTGAGTAAAAGACTAAATAAAAGCTCCAAGCACTGCGATAAGTTGTCGGGTTACTTGTCATTATGTGGTGAGTTGGTTGCTCCATATTTATTATTAGTCGTTCCGAACTATAAGGTTTGGTCGTTGTAATCGTCCCCCGATACGTTTTTAATATTTTTTTCTTGTCTGTCACGTAAAAGAAGATAGAGTCGTTGTCTTTTATTTCAAATCTGAAATTGTTGTATTGCCAGTCTGCTTGTCTGCCAGGGAAATAGTCACGGTTAACGATATACTCTCCGTAATAGTCTTTCTTTTTCAATTCTGTCTTTGCTGTCAACCATTGAGTGATACCAGAAAGCAATGCAAGTCCGAATATTCCGAGCCAAATCAGTCCTAGTGTCTTGCCGAAAATTTTCTTTCTTGTCAGCAACCAAGTCACCAAGAGAATACCTGTCAATGGAACAAGGATAAAAACGAAAAATAAATTAAAACCAAATCCCATTTTCTTGTCTTGTTAGTTGTCCGTTGTGTCGTCTTTTAAGCTGCCGCATAACGTTTGGCCGCTTGGCGTTCGTGCGGGATTTCGGAGCACAAAACTGTCAACCCAGTACAAAAGTTAAATTGAAAAACTACACTTGAATTTAAGCACTGCACCCCGCATGACGCCAAACGGCTGTTGTAAGCTGGCCTTTTGTCTTCTGTCATTGTCAAGCCTTGTCCAGTATGGGTTTTCGATGTTTCTGTCCAACTGTTTTTGTGTCGGCCGAGGGTGGCGAAAAAATTAAAACACCGAAGGGAGGGAAGAAAAAAATTGAATTTCTTCTTGGGTTGGGCAGGCACACTCTTCGCCAAGTTTTGGCTTGTGTGTAGGCTTGTGCTACTTGGCAATGTGTGTGACTGCTGCATAGGTCTTAATTTCCAAGGATTTCTCTTTTTCGTTTTGCCCTTCTAATTATTTCCTTACTTATTTCCTTACATTGTTCTAGTAACTCCGTGCTAGCTGAATTGTCTAATAGAATTTGCTCAATTATTCTTGTTCTGAATGGTTCTTCTTCCCAGTTTTTCTGTTTAGCTTTGTCAAGTGGGAGGTTAAGGCGGAATAGCTCGCAAACTGTAAAAGTTTCTCTCCCCTTATCTGAAGTTGGTAATAGGAAATATTCATGGAATACTTGTATATGCTCATTCCAATTATCAAAATGTGGATGATAAATTGAAAAACCAGTATGGTCAGAGGGATAGTCCACTGAAGTTATACCGGTGGCAGAAAGTGTATTGTCAGCATTTTTCTTTGTGTTGCATGGATAACATGATAATGCCAAATTTCTTGGTATAAACATCCATTGGGGTCTATCTGACTTTGGCACCACATGTTCAATAGGTTCTCCGTATCCTCCGTGCCTTAAGTTTATTTTGCAATAACAGCAAACATCATTTTGAATTATAGAATAATGCTCCTTTACATGAATTTTTAAAGCACTGTAGCATCCCAAACTCCAATTACCACCTTCATCATGAGGGTTATTTGCTATTGTGTCTGCGAACTGATCTAGGTTAACGGGATGATTAATATCGGCCATATCTATAAATCATTATACAGTTTTGTTAGCTCTTGAAATATTTCCTTCATTGGGTCATGTTCTTTGAAATCTGTTGACTCTAGGAATATAATCTTCTCTAACTTCTCTTTGACCAAAGAATAGTTGGGCTCAGATTTGGATAATTCTTTTAGAACATCAGTGATAGTTTTAGTCAAGAAATAATTTCGGGTTGTGGCTACTTTGAAGACATCTAAAAGAATTTGCTCAGCTGACCATCCATAAGTATTTTTTGGAGTCTTGTTTATTTTCAAGCCTCCTTGATTGTCAATGTCTATTCCGATTATTGTTGAGTTTTTAGGCTTAAGGTCACTAACTAAAAAGTGAGAATGAGATGCAATAATGAAATGGGTTTTAGGAAAATCGTTGAATATTTTATTGAAAATATCCATGTATTTAATTTGCCAATTGGGATGAAGACTAATCTCAGGCTCATCTAAAAGAACTAAAGAATTATCTTCTAATAAGGATAATATGTTCAAGTAAGTTAAGATGATATGAAACTCACCGGAACTTGCGTCATCAAATGAGAAATTGCTTAAAAGCTTTTTGATTTCGAATCTCTCGAAAGAAATTATTTCTAAATCGCTAAGTAATTGAAATGGCAGAATATTCTTAGTGAATTCATCAAATGTTTCGGGCTGCTCAAAGTTTAAGAATGGCTTATACGAAATTTCCTTTCTCTCTATTTGGGTGAGAAATCGTATATTTTCTCTTAAATAGTCAATAATGGCTTCTATTTTTTCTGATTCACTTAAAATTCTTTCTATTTTTTCATTGCCAATTCTCTTTAACTCGGGGGTATTCTTTCTCTTTTTCTTCTTAAAAAAGTCGGTAAAAGAACTTTCGAATTGTCTCGGACTCAAATTTCTATTCTCAAAGAATTCATTATTCTGTAAAAACTTATAATATTTTCCGGGCTTGTATACCAATGTAAGTTCTGGCTTAAGTTCTAGGGTTGTGAATGCTTCACGAAGTGGCTTTACATCTTTTCCGCTTATTACTGCTTCATAAAGATTAGAGATTGCGTTTTTAGTTGGTGTTCCAAGGAAAATAGCATTATTAGTAGACTTCAGACCTAAGTAATAGTAGTATTCATTACTTACTTTTCCTCGTTGCTCCCTTAGTGGATATTTATCATTAAAGCTAAAGGCTGAAATCAATAATTTGGATGGTAAATTTACGCTGTATAAGGAGTTACGATAATCTTCACCATTTATAAGCAGATTTGAGTTGCTGTAGTCTATGTTATAGATAGTCCCTTTGTTGCCAAATTTCAACTTATAATTGAATCCAAATGAATATTTTTTGGATGAATTTTTAGTTTGTGAGTCAAGCGAATTGAATATTGCTATTATAGCCAGAAGAATCTTACTCTTGCCAGTTCCGTTTGGGCCAATAATCAATGTGGTATAATTCGGTGCCCAGCCTTCTTCCTTATCTGTGAATTCAATTTTTGCAGAATTGAAAAAAGGGTGATTAATGAATTCTATTTCAAAAAGTTTAAACATACCTACTACATATTTTCATCAAGCCCCATCTCACGTAGGGCAGTTTTGGTTTCTTCTTTCTTTTGTTCCGCATTGGCGGCTTCATCCTCCACTTCAAATTTGACCGTGATTTTCAGATTTGGATTAGCTGCAAACTTTGCAAGCACCTTCGTGTAAAACACATTCCACTTTTTGGTGTCCACCTGACCGCTCCAACTGATTTTGGTTTTTCCTGCCGGGGGCGGTGGGGTTGGAGTTTCCGGTGTCGCTGGTTTTGATTCGTCTTTTTTCTGAACCGTTACAGTTGATGTTGCTGAAATGCCATTGGATGATGCTGTTACTTTATAAACCCCTTCCGTTTCTTCCACAGTTAGCACTCCGGCTTCTGTAATTGTTCCGTAGCTTGTCTTCCATTCAACTTCTTCAATATTTATTTCCTCATTGTGCTGGTCGTAACCTTTGGCAATGAACGAATAGGTTTTCTTCGGTTCTAAAGTCACTGAAGGCGGAACAATTTTTATGGTTGCCAACTTCCTTGGTTCAATGTTTTTCCTTGCTTCTTCGGCTGTCAGAATAAACATATCATCTGAAATTTCTACATCCCCTGCAAACAATGATTTCTCAAAGAAGAACGGCTCATATTTGGTTCCTTGCTTGCCGACATAGGCCAATATTCCGTTTTCAACTCCTCGGCTGATGGTTGTTTTAATAGAATCAGGATTAGTTAATCTTGGAAACTGTGGTGATTGATAAAATGCATCTCTAACATTCTTCGTGCTCCATGCTGTGAATGCCGGTGGCCAGTTTCTAGCAAGGAAGTTTGGATTGATTTCACTTGTTACTTCTCCTTCCGATTCAAGTCGTGTCAAATAAAGTTCGGTAATTGTCCTTGCCTGGCTACTGTGAATTAGGCCAAGGTCTTTAGTGTGTAACGTGTTGGTTTTGTTAAGCAGCACAAGGTTTTTGTATGCCTTCCAAACATTTTCCACCAAGTCCTTCTTGGCCCTGTCCATGTTTATCTTAACCTGTTTGCGTTGGTCGTCATCCAATTTTAGTTCGTGTGCTTCATCATAGATTGTTTCCCATGCTAAGAACTTTTTCGCTTCTTCCTTAATGGGTTGACCATCATCTGCGACACAAAAGATTAAACCACTTTTATAAACTCTTGCTGAACTGCCATAATTGTTCACCACACGCAAAACCCGTGTTATAGCCAGTGTTTTCTCACATTCCAATTTCGGTTAATAGTTTAATCAAATCGCTTTGTCGTTCCGATTTTAGTCGCCCGAATTTCATTTTCTTGAAAGTTGGCCAGTCAGATTCGGTTTTGATAATTGATTTGTCAGCACCAATTGTCAACGAGGCAACCACTTTATTGTCTTTAAAAAAGTCGAGTTGAAATTCTGGTTCGTAAGTCGTTTCTGCCCAGTTAAATGAAACAGGGTCGTTGATAATTTCTAAAAATTTCGTTGTCTGTTCGTTCGTAAAGGACTTTGTAAAACCGAATGGCAATTTTTTAATTGTCAGTTCGTCAAACGCTGTCATAGGATACAAACTGTCAATTTTCTTTTTGTCGTCTTGCAGGTCTGCAATTAGTTCTTTGGTTGTATTAATGTAAAACACTCTTGTTGTCCAACCACCTTCTGCATCAGGTCCAATATTTAATGTGTCGGAATACAAAGTGTCAATAAGCTGTTGCTCGGTGTATTTGTTCCAATACTTTGTATAATTATGCTCAAAATCTTTCTTGTCAGTCCGAGAACTACAAGAGGCGACTAAAACAGTCAAAGTCAATATGATTATTTGTTTCGTTGTCGTCATTCTAACATTGGCTATAACGTTTTGCAGCTACCCGAAGGTGGCGATTTCGAAGCACTTCACTGTCAACCAAGCACAAACTTTGATAGAAGCACAAAGCTTGATTTAACCACTGAACCGCCACTTTTGGGTAGGTGCTGTTAGTGGCTGTTTTTATTTCTTGTTTCTCCATTTTCTCATATTTCCGTCCCAATCTCCTGCCCATTTAATTGGAATAGGTCCTTCATACAAGTCTTTATAAAAATTTCTCCAATCCCAAGCAGAAAATCCATCATTGAGTATTATCTCTGGTATCCAAACTTTATTTTCTTTGTCGAAATTCATCGTCCACTTGCCATCTTGCTTGGCTGTGATATAGCATTGTCCATAATAAGCAAGTATAGAAGGAAACCAAATGTCAAAAAGTTTGTAGTCCGATCCATTCCATTTAAGAGCCTCGTCAACTAAGTCAATTCCCAAATCATCAAAGGAAAGTTGTTCTTTGTCAAAATTGAGTATTGAAGGCAAGGTGTCAATTAGCTGGGGCACAAACTCTGGAAACTTTTCTCCATACTTGTCTGATATTTTCTGATAAAAATGTTCAGATGTTACGCCTTTGCTTTTAAATGCTTCATATTGGGTTTGTGCGTCTCTAACCTGTTGCAGCGTTTCATAAATGCGTAAACTTAAAATCTGCATTTTATTTCCTGCTCCGTTTTTCTGGTTTACCTCATCAACAAGGATATAATAGCCATTTTCTGATTTGTATAAGTTGCCAAAGAAATCCGAAACGTAAATCTTTTGCTCTACAAGTGTCAGTCTGTGATATTTTATTAAGTCTTTCAGGTATTTTGGGTAAAAAAGATGGTCATTGAAATCATAATCTGAAAGTCTATCCCCTGATGCTAGTACTTTCATTAAATGTTCGTCATCGTCAGAGCCGTATGCGGTTTCTAAAACTGAAGTTTTCTCTGAGGCAAGTGTTTTAATGTCGGGAAATATTGCTGCCGCTTTAAAATTTTCGGATTTGTCTAAAAATAAAATTTGCCCGGTGTTAAGTTGGTAAACTTCAAAATCAAACCATTCAGGCATATCGCTCTTATATTGGGTCAGTCTTTTGGGTTTTTCTGTTTCAATTATTTGTTTTCCTTTTTCAAATGTCAGTTCAATTTTGTATGAAACGTTTTTTTTGAGAAAATAAATGGTGTTTTTTACAAACCGAACCTCTTCTATTTTTTTTAATTTCTCAATGTTGTCAATTAGTACTGCTTGCTTGTCGTAAAACTCAACAAGCACTTTTCCGTCTGAAAGAATAAATGTTCTTGCTGTCCATTTTTTGCGTAGAGTGTTGTCTTGTCGTCCATTAAACTGTGTCAAAAGTTCAGATTTAGATTTGCTATCTAATAGTTTCACCACAACTTTAGATTTGTCAAGAGTTGTAATGTCCAACGTTTGTGAGAAGGAATTTAAAGTTGTCAAAGTAAATATGATTAATAGTATTTGTCTCATTGTAGGGTGTCTCTATAAAATAGCCACTAACGTCTGAGTTTATGCAGTTGCGGGATTAGGAGGGTTTAAAAATGCAGCGCAGCGGAATGTTAAACCCGACCTGCTGCGAAATTGTCCCCCTTGACTAAACTGCATTTGAAACATATACTTCAAATTTACACCACACCCCGCAATTGCATAAACTTTTTGTTGGCTGCCGTTTGGTACACACGCAATCCCATTTACACCGAAGTGTGAGAATTCGTTTTTTTCCTCGTTGTATCTAATTGTCCAGTGATAACTTCCACCGTCAAACACAATAAGAAACTCCTCTTTCCAATTATAGTCGCGTCTATTCCAATGAAGTCCTACGTAAATTACCTTTTCTCCTTTGTCGTTCACAAAACCCACATATTGTCGAATGTATCTCCCTAATTTTTTGTCGATAATTGGTCCATAGTGTCGACCTTGGTTAGATCGACTTTTATTTATGTCCTTAATTCTGCTTTTCAATTCCTCCTCGAGCCTTGTTACCTCGTCCACAGTCGGAGTGAATCGTCCTTTTAGTGTCTCGTCAACCAAAGGCAGTTCATAGGCAGCGGAGAAAATTACTCCTTTAAATTGTGCATCCTCTACATATGTGATTTGGTCAGAAAGCTTCTTAGAAGTCTGTCCGAAGGAACTTAGTGAAATGAAAAATAAAATTGTCAGTAGTGTCTTCATTGTCCTGTACCAAATGGCAGCCAACGTCTGGCTATGCGCAGTTGCCGGGTTGGCAACGCTAAAAAATGACCGCAGGGAATGTTTAGCGTTGCTTAGTCGAATCTGTCCCACGTGACCAAACTTAGTACGAAGATAACTGTTTATTTTAACTGTGCCCCCGGCAATTGCCCGCATAGCCGTTGTTGGGTGCCGTAAATTTAAAACTCCACTATGTATCGAGTCTTACTCGAAGTCTTGCCTAAAGAACTTTTCCAAATGTCACTCACTAATAGTCCCTTGTCGTTGTACTGATATGTCGTTTTTGACGAAACTCCGTTACTTGACTTTTCGTCAAGCTGCACCAATTTGTCGCTCTCGTTGTAGCTGTGCGTCAAAGTTATTGTCGTGTTGAAATAAAACTGTTTTGTCTTCTTTTCAATCAACAGTCCCCTGTCATTGTACTTGTATGTAATCTTTTCCTCCTTGCCAATGGAGTCTGTTGTCGTTTCTTCTTCAATTAGTTGCTTCCCCAAATATTTGAATATTGTCACGCTGTTTCCCATTGTCCCGGATTTTTTGGTCTCCTTTATTTTGTTTCCGTTTTCATCATACTCGTAAGTCCAAGTTCCGTCTATCGAGTTGTCCGAAGAAACATTTTCCTTTTTCGTCAGTTGCGATTTTGAATCATAGTAGTATTTGTTTGTATGAAGAATGTCCCCTTTGTAGTCAAGAGCTCGCTCTTCAGTCAGCAATTGGTTCTTGTAAATGAATTGTCTACGAATTCTTACTTCGCCCTCGTCCTTTTCTCCAATTTTTATCAAGTCACCTGTCGCGTTGTAGTAATCAATTGATTTCACGTGGTCGTCCCCGTCAATTGTCGTTATTGACTTAATCTTGAATTTTACAATATCCTCTTTTGTAATCTCTTGTCCGTGGAGAATTGTTGTCAGAAAAATTGTCCCAATTGTCAGTCTTAAATGGTTGTTCATCTAGTCGTAAAAATTTATGGCACCCAACGTTTGTGTTTATGCAGTGCGGGGAATAGGAGGGCTAAAAAATGTAGCGCAGCGAAATGTTTAGCCCGACCTGCACGTCTCTGTCCCCCGACACTGAACTAAATTAAGAAAATACTTTTAATACCTGCACTGAACCCCCGTATTGCATAAACACGTTGTTGGTGGCTGTGTGGCCATTGTCCTAACTTCATTCGTAGCCTGAATTCCTGTCACCCGTTAATTTACACCAATCTTTATTGGTAGAGGTGCGGTGGGGCATTTTTCATTTCCCAATCTGTCCACTTAACTACACTGAGCACACTCTTTGACTGGCTTTGGATGTGGGTTGCATGTGCGGCCAGGCAATGTGTGTGCGATTTAGTTGTTGTCATTTCATAAGGTCTTACAACACAATATGTTTCTTATAAGAAACACGTCAGTCATAACTCAATGATAGCTAATTTGTCCACGGTTTGAAAGTTGGCTTGGATAATTTTAGAGATTCATTGTCCTTGTCAGTTGGCTTTGCACCCGAACGGGCAACCCATACACGCATGAGTCTGGTTGTACGAAACTCGTTTGTGGTATGCTTGTATCATTTGTTCCCGAATTTTTCTAAAGTTCACAGTCTTTCTCCCGTAAGCCTCTCCCGGAGTCAGTCCGAATAATGAACCGTGTGGTCTTTTGTCGTTGTAGTCGGGTACAACTACTTTCTCCATGACTTTAATGAGTTCTTCTTCGTTGTGGATATTTCTCGGATAGAGGTAGTCGTATTTGATAATCTTGTTTAAGGATTCCACCATTGAGTTTGATTTCAAGATGTCCTTCATGGCTATCAATTTGTCAACAGGGTATTTCTCCAATAAGGTTTCAACCTTTTTATTGTTGTTCTCCGAACCACCGTCAACAATCAATTCAGTTATTTCTTCCTGATTTGGTTTTATTCCAGCGTTGATGATGGTCTCTTCAAAAGTCTCAATTCTCACCTTAGCACAAATCTTGTCCGATACGCGCCACGAGGTAATGTAACGCGCAAAATTGTCCATTACCAGATAGATGTATGAAGTCTTTCCGTCTGCTGTTTGAAACTGTGTTATGTCCGCGTGCCATTTCTCATTTGGGGCATCTGCGCGAAGTCCGTCATCATAGTCCTTCTTAGGTTTTTTGAATTTCTTACGTTTCAGTTTCATCAGTCTGGCATATTTGTACCAAGTGTTGGGATGGGCTTTTAAAATCCCTTTCTTCATTCCATAATAGGCCACTGAAATTATCGGCCAATGGATGAATTCTGCACTTGATAAAATCTTGTGCATTTTGTGGACTTCCTTTGCTGTCAATTGTTGCGGATAAGCTGAATTGCAGAGTTTACTCAACGAGTCGGTGCACTTGAAGTAATATTCCATTGCCCAAATCCGGTATGTGCTCGGACTGATTCCAAAGAGTTTGATTCCTCGCTTTATCCCGATGGTTTTTCTACCTCGCTGAATGGCGTCAACAATCTGGTGCTTAAAGTCTTTGATTTTCTTGATGTAATCCCGACCAGTTCCAATAATGTCTTTGAGAACTTTGTTTACCCTATAAAATGCCCGAAGTGTTCTTTGAAGTTTCTCGTCTTCGGATACCTTCTTCATTAACTCATAGAGTTCTTCAATATTGTCGTTGAGTTCGTAACCTGTGTACTTTTCTGGAGCTTCTCTTTTCCACTTGCTGATAAGGCTTCTGTGAATCTTTTTCCGGTAAACGTCTGGAAGCAAGTTCGAACGGACTAAATATTTTACGCGTGTATCGTAAGTCTTTCTCTGAACCATTAAAAAATTGGCAAATATATCATCTGTCCGATTTTTTACGGACATTTCGATTTGAGTTGTCCGCTGATTGCGGACAACTGATGTGGGATTACTTTAGCTTTTTCTTGGTCTTTGCAGGAGGTAAGAAGTTTTCGCCTGTTACCACTTTCTTTCCTGTTTTTTGCTCAAGCGCAATGCGAGCATCTTTAGCAATCTTACCGCCCTTTTTTCCAGCAACTGCATTTTGATAAAGCCCTTTTGCTTCTTCTGTTTCAGCTATTTGTCTGGTTGAGAGTTCAGCCAGTGCTGTAAAAATTAGTTCTGCTTCGCTCATGTGGTCGCGAAGATTCTGACTCTTTAATTTCTTTTTCTTTTTGTGTTCTTTTACTGTTAAGCCCGACCATTCCTGATGGATGATGTTGGTAAGCATGGCGAATTCATCACTCTTTTCAACTCCGCTTTTCTTCCAGTAATCCGTCAGTTTGTTACGGGTTTCCTGTCCGGTCATTCGTTGTTGAATCCACTTTTCACTTCTTCCAAGCTTTTGCCAGTTTTCACGGGCACGTTCTAAACTTTCTTCTGGATTTGCTATTTCGCTCATACGTTCATAGCCTACTTTTGCCAGCCATTGTTTAAACGGTTCAGCTTTAGGAGAGGGTATGGCCTGAATAATTCTTAAAAGTGTTTGTGCATCCGCAACATCAGTAAGGTACTTTTTACCGTCAGCAGCCTCCATTTTCAGTTGTCCCACTTTTTGGGACAACTCATCAAAACCCTCAGAAAACAGCTTTTTCTTCAAAGCATTCCAGTATTTTCTTGGTCGGGGGCTTTCAGTTAGAATTTCAATTACATCAATAATAGAGAAATACCATTTTTCTTCTTTCTCACTCCATTCCGAGCGTACTTTTTTGCTTTCGAATAACTTTATGTTGCTCATTTTAATTCAATTTCTGTTTACTGGTTTGTTGGTGGTTGCTGATTATGCTGCTTCCAAAGTGTATCAAAAATGAACTCCTTGTATTGTCTTTGGAAATCTTTGTCAGTGGAAAACTTCTTAAATATTTCTGTTTGTGTAAATAGGTATTGTTGCATTAATTCCTCCAACTTTTTATCGGAAGATATTTTGGCATTTTGTCTGTCTGGTGAAGTGGTGATTGCATCCATCACTTTCATGTCCGCTTTCATGTCAGCAGGAATTTGCTGAGTCAGGATTTGGTTGACTTTATCTTTGTCTGTCCAATCAATATCACCGAAACGCTGGTTAAATGTTTTCAGAATATTTTCAAGAGTGTCTAATTCTGGTTCGGGCTTACCACTTGATACATCAACAGGAATGGGATTAACTATTCCTGCATCCTCGGCCAACGTTATCTTTTCAGTTCCCTGTTTCGATGGACGATAGCTGTCCATGTCGATGCTTTCTGTTAGACCTGCGGTAAGGTCATCATCTTTATCAATAATCAGTTTGGGAACTAATAATTTCAGGAACCACCAAAGCTGTTCATAGTACGGATTAGTGAAGTCAATTATTTTAGTGAGGTAACTGTAAACTCGTAAGAATGATTTTGCCTTTGTTTTGAAATCAATCTGCTTGTCGATGTTTAATTCATTGGTAAACGCAAATGCCGATGAATCCAAAAGCGGGTCAAGTTGATTTCGTTCCACACCGTTGGCATACTTTTCAAAGAATTCAGTCACCTGATGCTCATAAAACACTTCGTATTTCTCCAGTTTATCAACCAACTCATTTAATTTGTTTGGATTTGTTTCTTCACTCAATATGGTTGAGGTGTAATACGGGTCAAAGGCTTTCTTAATGTCTTCGGTAGCATTGTAAAAATCTAAAACGAAGGTATCGCGCTTAAATGGTTTGAATGCGCGATTTAACCTTGAGAGAGTTTGAACAGCCATAACATCACGCAATTTCTTGTCAACATACATGGTATGCAGTAAAGGCTGGTCAAATCCGGTTTGGTATTTATTGGCAACAATTAGAAAACGATATTCGTCTTTTTTAAAGTTTTTCGGGATATCGTTTTTGAATGATTTGAAACTATTCATTTCAGTTTCAGAATACTCAACGCCTTTATATTCCTTTTTGCCTGAGAATGCGACAATTGCTTTAAAAGGTGATTTAATTTCCGCTAAGTACGAATCAAAGGCATGTTTGTATTTAATGGCCGATACAATACTCTTTGTCACAACCATTGCTTTGGCTTGGTTGTTTATTAAATGCTTTACATCGCGATGAAAGTGGTCAATCATTATTTTAGCCTTTTCAGCAATGGCGTACTCATGACCTTCTACATAAGCTCTTAATTTCTTCTGCGCTTCGCGAGTATCAAATTCCGGATTGCCTTCTGCTGAACTTACCAGTTTGTAAAATGACTTAACAGGTGTGTAGTGTGCGAGAACATCCAAAATGAATTCTTCTTCAATGGCTTGCTTCATCGAATAGAGATGAAAAGCTAAATAAGGGATTTTTACATCACCTTCCGGAGTTGTTATCGGTGGCTGTGGAACGCCAAAGGTTTCAAGTGTTTTGTTTTTTGGTGTTGCAGTAAAAGCAAAATATGAACCATTTTGAATCATCCTTCTGCTTTCTATCAAGTCATTGATTTTGTCTTCCAACGTTGGTTCGTCCTCGTCTTCAGCTTCTTCGTCATCTTTGTTAGCTAATACGGCATTCATCTTGGCAGATGTTTCACCGCTTTGGCTGCTGTGCGCTTCATCTATTATGATGGCAAATTTGAGAGCGCCTAAATCCTGCATTTCATCCAATAAATGCGGAAAGGTTTGAACCGTACAAATAATTACCTTCTTTCGGTTGGCTATCGCTTCCCTTAACTGGCTTGTTTTACTTCCGCCATCTCCAGTGATTGCTTCAACAATACCAATTTTGGGGGCAAACTGTTTTATCTCATCACGAAGTTGTTTGTCTAATACGGTTCGGTCAGAAACTACAATAACTGAATCGAAAATATTATTCTCGCCCGTGTTATCGAATAAACCATGTAGTTGGTGAGCAAGCCAGGCAATAGTCTTTGTTTTTCCTGAGCCTGCTGAATGTTGAATCAAATATTTTTGACCTAATCCATTTTGTTTTGCATGCGCTAATATTTGGCGTACTGCCGTGAGTTGGTGATAACGAGGGAACACCATTTTTCTTTTCTTCTTGCCTGTGTCCTCGTCTTCTTCCTCAACAACTTGCGCAAACTTGTCTATAATGTTGCTCAACAAATCTTTGCTCAAAACTGATTCCCAGAGATAATGCGTTTTAAGCCCGTTGGGATTAACAGGGTTTCCTTTACCAAATGGTGCGATGGGTTTTCCATCATTCAATCCTTTATTGAAAGGAAGAAAATCTGTTTTCTTTCCCTGAAGGTGAGCGCTCATGTACACATTCTCGGTGTCTGCTGCAAAGTGAACCATACAACGAGCAAACGAGAATATTTTTTCTTTTGGGTCACGGTCATTTTGGTATTGGCGGATTCCATTTTGAACCGTTTGGCCGCTAAGCGGATTTTTCAACTCTGTTGTGATTACCGGAATGCCATTTAAGAATATGGTTAAGTCTAAACGGTTTTCATGTTCAAGGCTGTATTTTAACTCTTCCGTAACGGCAAAAATATTGGCGTTGTAGTTAGCAATGTCTTTAATATTAAAAGCAGAGGCAGGCTTGCGGTAGAAGAGTTGAATAGTTTTATCAAAATGTTTTACGCCCTTTCTTAATACTTCAATTACACCATCGGTTTTTAGCTTTTCATCTAACCGAACTAAAAAACTGCGTTCGCCTTTCAACGTATCCGCAAGTAAGTCATCAAGTTTTAGGTCGGCTCTGTTACTATCGAATTGTTGCCCAAGAAAAACATAAAGCCTTGAATCGCTGTCAAGATTTGCAACGGTTTGGTATTGTCCGGGTTTTGAATACTGGTGTAGATAAGTGTCTACGAAAATTTGATAAGCCTTTATTGTTTTCTCGCTAAGGTTGGAATTTGAAGAGAACCATCGGATGTCAAAAATGGTTAGGGGAATTCCTGTTTGGTCAAAAATCTCGTCTACAAATGACTCAGAGTTGTTGATTTTCCTGTTTGTTGCATAAATCAAGCGATTAAACTTTATTCCATTCGTGTTTAGTTTTTCAATTGTCCCTTTGATTTTGCCTACATGGTCAAGCTCTGTTGAAAGTTGAAAAATCTGTTTTTCGCTATCCTTCCTTGAAAAAATGTGCTGAAAAGCATCAACACCTTTGTCTTTTGACCTTCCAACCGGTATGAATTCGTAGCCAAGGACTGCCGCTAAAAAGTCTGAACCAAAAATTTCAAATATGTTGCCATCATTAATCTGGGAGATGGCGTGTTCAAAAGCGTCTTTGTCTACCTGCATAGCTTAATCTGTAATTCAGGGTGAAGCTTGTAAATATCGCGAAATTCGCGTTAGAATCATCTTAAATAAGCCCTTTACATAAACTTGCTCAACTCTTTTTTAGCGGGGAGGGATTTGGCTCTTGCCATAGCTTTGGTGTCGCGGTGGGTTTGCGCGGCTATGGCATGTGCCAAATGCGCGGGGCAATTCGGAGCACAATCTTTTTAAAAATGCGAAGGGTCCGCTGTATTATTTTTTATTCAGTCCCAAGTTTGTGTCGGTCGTTTGTCAACCGTCTTGTGAGTCGTTACTTGTCCCGGTGGGAAATCTTTGTTAGAGAATTGTCAGTCGTTAATTTTTTTTTGAAACCGAATTTTTGTCCGGCCACATTGCCACCAACCTTTAGATTTGTTTCATGCTAAAAATAGCAATAGTTATAGTAACTTTTGTGGGTAAGTGGATTACCGTTTCGGTTATCCATCTTATCCACAAAAAAGCAGCCGGAGCACTATGCCGCCAACC
>Ga0209573_1004070_pt1 | contig 15023 bp, 11 predicted proteins | sample TNRBio252014_DNA_FD_185870 | JGI IMG/M metagenome (GOLD analysis project Ga0209573, IMG submission 185870) | Wastewater treatment Type I Accumulibacter community from EBPR Bioreactor in Madison, WI, USA - TNR Reactor_6/25/2014_ DNA (SPAdes)... | ecosystem: Engineered > Bioreactor > EBPR >...
GTGAAACGTCCACCAGGGCCTAAAACACTCCAACGTGGGTTAGAAAAATTCTATACCATCTACCAAGGGGTGGCTTTAGCTAAGGAATGGGAACCAGATGTGTCCCAACCGTAGGGCTTTAGTCCGCCTTGATTTCCAGTAAAGGTGTAAAAAAGAAGTACTTCGAAAATGGTAAAATATTCATTATGAGGCAGTAAACACCCGGAATCACGTTGAATTAAATATTTACCGCAACCCGACCATACTGATCAAAGTCATGCACCCCGGTAACGATCGTCAATGCCCCCTGCACGGCCGCGTTCTAATTTCGCGGACTCAAACGAACCAGTTCCTGCATAGCCTCCTGTTTTGCGGCGGATGTGGTTTAAAAAGACAAATAATACGCAGCATGTCAAATCTATTGGAAAAATACGACATCCCCGCCCCGCGCTACACGAGTTATCCGACCGTCCCCTATTGGGAGGCGGATCAACTTTTGGAAGCGGATTGGATGGCGCAGGTGACGACGGCGTTCGTGCAGGACAACCGGTTGAGCCTTTACATCCACCTGCCTTTTTGCGAAAAGCTGTGCACGTATTGCGGCTGCAACAAACACATCACGCGCAACCACGCCGTAGAATCGCCTTATATTCAGGCGGTTTTGGCGGAATGGCAACTGTACCTTGACGCGCTGCCGGGACGCCCCGTTTTGAGCGAACTGCACCTCGGCGGCGGCACCCCCACATTTTTTCACCCGGACAATCTGCGCCACCTGCTGGAAGCTGTTTTTGAGACGGTGGACATTGCGCCAGACCGCGAATTTAGTTTTGAAGCCCACCCGGCCAGTACAACCCGCGAACATTTGAAGGTATTGCACGATCTGGGGTTCCGGCGCATCAGCATTGGTGTTCAGGATGTGGACGAAGCAATCCTGCGCATCATCAACCGGTTTCAAACGGTGGAAGAAGTGCGGTTTGTGACCGAAACGGCCCGGGAACTCGGCTACGAATCGGTCAATTTCGACCTCGTTTATGGCCTGCCGCTCCAAAAGCAACACCACGTAGTCGAGACCGTGGCGTTGGTTCGCGAGTTGATGCCCGACCGGATTGCGTTTTATAGCTACGCGCACGTGCCCTGGCTGAAAAACGGCCAACGGGCTTTTGATGAAAACGACCTGCCCGACGCCGTTTCCAAGCGCGCCTTGTACGAAACCGGCAAAAAATTGCTGGAAAACGCAGGCTACCACGACGTGGGCATGGATCATTTTTCGCTCGAAAAAGACGCCCTTTACCAATCGGCGCTCAATGGCGCTTTGCACCGGAATTTTATGGGCTACACCCCCGTTTTTACCCCGCTGACGATTGGGCTGGGGGCATCCGCCATTGGCGATACTTTTGGCGCTTTCGCGCAAAACGTCAAAACGGTAGCGGAGTACCAAAACGCCGTGTCGGAAGGGCATTTACCACTCTTGCGCGGGCATTTTTTGACGGAAGAGGATCGAAAAATCAGGCAACACATCCTGAACCTGATGTGCCGCTACCAAACCAACTGGTTACCCGATGACCCCATCGCTGTGATCTTAGCCCGGCTCGCCGAACCTGCCACCGACGGCCTGGTCGAGATCGGGCCTTCCGGCGTTCGGGTGACGGAAGCCGGGAAAGGTTTTCTGCGCAATATCTGCCTCGCTTTCGACGCGCGCTATTGGCGGAAACAACCGAGCGGGCAGGTTTTTAGCCGCTCGGTTTGATGGGCTACCGGCATTGCGTCCCGATGGGACGTGCTACCGGCATTGCGTCCCGATGGGACGTGCTGGTAAAGCGCTGGAATGACCCTTCTCACCCCGCTGCATGACAAAAGTCTTTGGGATGCCTTTGTTTATAATGGAACTTTGAGAAGTAAGTTATTTACTCTTTAAATTATCCTGACATTATGATCAAAGAAGTATCTGGTGACATTTTACTGACTTCAGCCCAAGCCATTGCGCACGGTGTTGCGCCAAGCGACCATTTTGATTCCGGACTGGCACTCAGCCTTCGGGAAGCATTCCCAAGTATGGCCAAGGATTTTCGCCACTATTGCAAACTGCACAACCCGGAACCCGGAACGGCCTGGATTTGGGGCAGTGCAGAAGGGGTAAAAATTATCAATTTGCTCACGCAGGAACCGGCTCAGGGCAACGGCCATCCGGGCGAAGCTACCCTGCAAAATGTAGGCCATGCATTAAAAGCCCTGGCCAAGTTGGTGGAAAAAGAAAACCTGACCAGCCTCGCGCTCCCAAAATTGGCAACCGGCGTTGGCAAACTGGATTGGGAGGATGTGAAGCCGTTGCTTGAAAAACACCTCGGCGGCCTGCACATTCCCGTTTATGTGTATTCAACTTATGTGAAAGGACAGAACGGGGAAAGCTAACCTGTTTTTCTGGACGAGCACACTCCCAAAGGGGGCTCTCCTTTCACACCATGGGTTTTTATTGTTTCACACAACGGCACGACGTTCACAACGCGAGCGACTCCAAAACTTCGTTTTTTTCGTTGTGGTCGTTGTGCCGTTGTGTGAAACTATTGGATCGCCGTGTCCGTTGAGCGGAATTCGGAAGGAAAAACGGATAAATTCCCGAGTAAGCTCTAAAACAGAAGGCAACGAAAAATCGGTTTTTCTGTTATCTTTGTATAAAACACAGAACAATGACTGCATTGGAAAAAGCCACCGCAATTTTGCCCGACATGTCGCAAAGCGAAATCGCACAGTTGGTTCAAAGAGCCGCCAGGGCAATTGCAGCAAGCTTTCCGGGAATTGAAAAAACACCGGGCGTCTGTGGTGGAAGCGCGTGCATTATTCGCACCAGGATTCCGGTTTGGTCCATTATAGAGTATCTTCAAATGGGGGTCTCTGAAGAAAAACTGCTCCAAAATTTTCCGACGCTGCGTGCGCAGGATTTGGCCAATGCACAGGCGTATTACGATGCTAATAAGACGGAAATTGACGCTGAGATTATTGAAAACAGCAAGGATACAGCAATCAATTAATTCGAGTTTATCGGGATCAGGTTTAAAATTATGCATCTATTTGTTGTGCATCTGTACCGGCGAATTAATTCGCAGAGTAATGGATCAGACACCAAACGTGTCCAGCTTTCGTCAGGTTTGATGTAACGGCATTAGCCCCAACTGCTCCATCAATTCCTGAGCCGTCATTTTGCGCAATGCAGCCAGTTCCACGATAAATTTCAGCCGTTGCACATTGTATTGTTCGACGGTTGATACAAGACCAAGTAATTCTTCGTATTCGGCAGGCGTAATGTTGTCTTCGCGACGTTTATTGGTCAGTAGATCATATCGCTCCGAAGTTTCCGATGGAAGCTTTTGGTAGATTTTTTCGAGCAGGTCAGAAACAGTTAACGGACGCTCCATTGAAATGAGTTTGAGCTACGAAAATACGGATTTATTCGCAAACAGGCAAGTGGTGGTCTTAAACGGAGTATTGCCAATTTGCCTCTTGCGAGTTTGCCATTTGCCTTTTGCCATTTTATCTATAGTAAACCCTTGCATTTAAAATTTCCCGCAAAGTTCGCAAAGGATACGCCAAGTACGCAAAGCAGGGCGCCACACTTAGCGTCCTTTGCGAGACCTTTGCGCTCTTTGCGGGAAACGATCGCTCGCAAGGCTGCTAAGGAAGTGTTTTACATCATTCAAAGCCATGTTTCCTTACTAATTCCTTTCACTTTTTCTCCTTCCTAAAAGCTTTTCTTCCCATATTTATCCTTTCTTTAAAAAACCAAACTCAACAACCATGGCCAAAGCCGACGCCCTGCGCATCATCCGCGAAAATATCGAAAAACACAAACGGGGAGAAGACGCCCGGGTGCTTGATTTGGGGAATTGTGGGCTGACTGAATTTCCGGAAGAAGCGCTGGAATGCGTTTGGGTGGAGGAGTTGATTTTGAGTGGAAAGTGGGGGGAATACGATTTTGAAAACAAAAAGTGGGAGCAGAAAAACAGCCAAAATAGGGGAAATGCCAATGAAATTAACCTTCTTCCACCCACCCTCCCCAAACTGCATTTACTTCAAAAATTAGTCGCGGCCTCTATGCAAATCGCTGATTTGGAGCCACTTGGAGCGCTGGCTAATTTGCAGCAACTTTACTGCTACTCCACAAAAATCACCGATTTATCACCCCTCGCAGCGCTGACCGATTTGCAACAACTTTCCTGCTCCTCTACAAAAATCGCCGATTTGTCGCCCCTCGCAGCACTGACCAATTTACAACAACTTTCCTGCTCTTCCACAAAAATCGCCGATTTGTCGCCTCTCGCAGCGCTGACCAATTTGCAACTACTTTCCTGTTCCTCCAAACAAATCACCGATTTGTCGCCCCTCGCAGCGCTGACCAATTTGAAACTACTTTACTGCTACTCTACAAAAATTACTGATTTATCGCCCCTCGCAGCACTAAGCAATTTGCAACTACTTTACTGCTACTTCACTCAAATCGCCGATTTATCGCCCCTCGCATCGCTGATCAATTTACAACAACTTTCCTGCTCCTCCACTCAAGTCGCCGATTTGTCGCCCCTCGCATCGCTGATCAATTTGCAACAACTTTACTGCTCCTCTACTCCAGTCGCCGATTTGTCGCCCCTCGCATTACTGACCAATTTGCACCATCTTGATTGCTCTTCTACTCCAGTCGCCGATTTGTCGCCTCTCGCATCGCTGACCAATTTGCAACACCTTTCCTGCTCCTCCACTCAAGTCGCCGATTTGTCGCCGCTCGAAACTCTGACCAATTTGCAAAAATTTTACTGCTCGTCTACTCCAGTCGCCGATTTGTCGCCCTTTGCATCGCTGACCAATTTGCAACACCTTGACTGCTCCTCTACAAAAATTGCCGATTTGTCGCCGCTCGAAACGCTGACCAATTTGCAGCACCTCTCCTGCTCTTACACTCAGGTCGCCGACTTGTCGCCGATTTTAACTTTCATAAAAAAAGAGATTCAGGTAAAATGGGAAAGTTATGGGAGCGGTATTTTGGTCAAAGACTGTCCCCTAATCAATCCCCCTATCGAAATCGTCAAACAAGGCAACGAAGCCATCCTCAATTACTTTCGCGAAAAAGAACTTACAGGTGTTGAAAAAAGCTTAGAAGCCAAAGTAGTCCTGATCGGCGAAGGGCAAGCAGGCAAAACTTCACTCCGCACCCGCTTGCTGAGACCGGAAGCGCCGTTGCCAAACAAAGCAGATCGCACAAAAGGGTTAGACATCGAAATTGAAAAATACGTCTACGAATTAGCCGGCGGCGAACGAATGCGATTGAATGTATTCGACTTCGGCGGGCAAGACCACTACAAGCCGCTCCACCAGTTTTTCTACTCTAAAAACACGCTGTACGTCCTCGTCACCAAAAACGGCGACGACGCAACCAACGACTTTGATTTCTGGCTCGATACAGCAAAATTGTTTGGGCAGGGCAGCCCGGTATTGCTCGTTCATAACCTTTTCGGCGATGTGCGCAGCCAGTTCAATCGCTCTAAATATGCCCGTTTTGAGGACATTTTAAAAGAAAGCATAGAGGTCAATTTGCTCACGCTGACCGGCTGGGAGGCCGTAAAAAGCCATGTCGAATTTTTGGCTTCCCGCCTGCCGCATGTCCACGAAGAAATCCCGAAATCGTGGGGTAATGTCCGGCGTACACTTGCTGCCCGACGCGAAGAACAAGTGATCTCCATGAAGGAGTTTTTGAAAATCTGTGCGGAACCGGACAATGGTTCGATGGATCGGGAGCGGGCCTTGCGCTGCTCTGCCTACCTCCATGACATTGGCATCATTCTGCACTACCAGGACAATCTGACACTGGAACCCCACGTCATTATCAAAAATGAGTGGGCTACGGAAGCCGTTTATCGTGTGATTGACGATCGCGAAATTGACCGGCGCAGCGGCCTTTTTGGCCCCAAAGACCTCGTCCGCATCTGGTATCAGCCGGAGTACGAAAACCTGCGGTCGCAACTGCTCGAATTGATGAAAAAATTTCGACTGTGCTACCCGCTCAAAAATAGCGACGACTTGATTGCCCCGCAACTCCTGCCCGTGCGTCCGCCGGAAGGCTACATTTGGCAGCCCAAAGAGGACTTACAACTGTTTGTCGAATACGATTTTATGCCGTTGGGATTGATGTCGCAACTCATTGTCGAGTGCCACCTGCTTATTGCTGAAGAACGGCGGCTGGTTTGGCGTGACGGCTTTGTTGCCGAACTGCCTGACAACCAAGCCCGCGCCGAAATCCTGCTCCAAAAACGCAACGGCAAACAGGCCATCGGAATTCGGGTACAAGGCTCGAAACGCCGGGATTTGATGACCATCATTGATAGCAAACTCGAAGAACTGCACCATCCATTTGGCAGCGGTCTAAACGTGGAAAAGAAAATCCCTTGTGTGTGTACACGCTGTGCCGCCACAGAGAATAAGTGGTTTTTCAATTTGTCAGAATTGGAAAACCGCAAAAATGCAGGCAAACCAATGAAAGAATGTGAATTTAAGCCTTTTGAAGCGGTTTCTATTGAACGATTATTGGGCAATGTTTTTTCAAAAAATATTCCTAATCATGTTCTTGAGCCGATGGAAAATGAACATAAGCCTCCCAAAATCTTCATCTCCTACTCCAAACACGACCTCGCCCACAAAGACACCCTGCTCAAGCACCTGTCCGGTTTGCGCGGCAAAATCGCGACCTGGCACGACCGCGACATCCTTGGCGGGGAAGACTGGGATCAAAGCATCAAAACGGCGCTGTTGGAAGCGGATGTGGTGTTGTATTTGGTCACCAAGCATAGTTTGGCTACTGATTACATCCAGCAGGTGGAATTGCCGCTCATTCAGCAACGTTGCGAGGAGGGTGAATGCCGCCTCATTCCCATTATTGTGGATTATTGCGATTGGACGGAATTGGAATTTGCCCGATTCAATGCCTTGCCGGAAAAGGACATTCCCATCAAAGCGAAAAAATGGGAGACGGAAGACCAGGCTTGGCTGAAAGTGGTGGAGGGTTTGAAGGCTGTTTTGAAACAATAGAAGCGCTTCTAAATTGAATTACACGAAGGTGCACAGAGGTGCGCGGAGTTTCACGGAGTGCTAAGTGAAAGCATAGCAAACTCCGTGAAACTCCTTTTACTTCGCGAACCTTCGTGAAACAGAACGAGCAACAACTCACTTCAAAAACGGATTCCCCCACTTCTCCTCCGTCGCCACCGTTTCATCCGTCAGCGTATGCAAAAACGCCACGAGTGCCTTTTTCTGAGCGTCTGAAAAATTCAGGCGCACGGGGTTGCCATTGGCATCCGTCAGGGCGGGACTGAGGGTCGGATGAGCCTGGATGCCGCTGTTGTAGTGTTCCACCACTTCTTCAAGCGTGGCAAAGCGCCCGTCGTGCATGTATGGCGCGGTGAGGCTGATATTGCGCAGGCTGCTCGTTTTGAAGCGCCCCTCGAAGATGGGGATGCCCGGAAAAGCCTCGAAAGCGCCGAGGTCGGTAGTGGAAACCGCATCTAAGCCATTGTTCTGCGGGCCGGGGTTGACGCTGACGAACGCTTCGGTGGTGTGACAACCGAAGCACGCGCCGCCGCCATTCGGGATGGGCAGGATGAACAGTTGTTTGCCCAGATTTTCTTCAGCCGTAAAATTGGGAAAATTCGCGCCAGGGCCATTCACCATCGCCCGGCCGGTGTCGTATTTGCTGCGGTAGCTGACGATGCTGCGCACAAATTGTGCCAGCGCGTCGGCAATGCGGTCGGACGTGACGGTTTCATCCCCAAAAGCACCTTTGAACAAAACCGGGTAGTAGGCCTGCGCTTTTACTGCCGCAACCACCTGTTCCAGCGTCATGCCCATTTCCACCGGATCTTGAAACGGCATCAACACCTGTTCTTCGAGGGTGGCCGCCCGTTCGTCCCAGAAAAAGCGTCCCCGCTGGTAAAAGCGCGCATTGATCAGGGTCATGGAATGCCGGCGGGTGAAGCCACCGTCGAAACCTTTGCTCAGTTTTTCCGGGTCGCTGAAACCAGCCTCTGCCCGATGGCACGACGCGCAGGAGACCTTGCCGTTGGCGCTGAGTTTTTGGTCGTAAAACAACACCCTGCCGAGCGTTGCGCCGGTATTGGTAATCGGGTTGCTTGCGGGCGTATTGTCAATGCCGTTCACGGAAGTGGGCAGCGGCCCGCCGGCATTGTTTTGAAAATGAGCGGGTAAAGCAAGCGTCGCGTAGTCGTAAGGCGTTTCAGGCAGGTTCAGGTCGCTGAGCGGGTCTGTGGTCGTCGGTTCTTCTTTTTGGCAGGCGATAAAACTGAGGGCCAGTAAGGTGGCCAGGGCAAAGGTGGTTTTGGACATAGGTGAAAGTTTTGTGATTTCGGGGATAGACTGTTGGATTAAGGAATGGTTTAATGGAGTTGCTTTTAACGGCATCGGGATTCTGACGCCCCTGACGGCCGATTCTGAGCATTCTTTAATCCTGTGAATTCTGATTCAAACAATTCCCGCACAAAAGAAAATCCTACAAACCACCACCATTCCTCCTTTTTTCCCTATTATTGATCGGCAAATCGAACATCGTCCAAACATTGCGCTTACGGTATGAAACGAACACTCGTAGCAGCCCTTTTGATCGCCGGAATCCTTGGTTTTGTGGCCTGGAACAATTGGGGCGCAGGCAAAAGCGCGCCGGATCGCATCAGCTACAATTTTCACGTTCGACCCATCCTGTCGGATAAATGCTTCGCCTGCCACGGGCCGGATCAAAACAAGCTGGAAGCAGGGCTGCGCTTAGACCTTGCGGAAAAAGCCTACGCGCCTTTGCCGGAAAACCCCGGCGCTTTTGCCATCGTGCCAGGCAAACCGGAAGCATCGGAACTGATGAAGCGGATCGCCTCGGAAGACCCGGAATATCAGATGCCGCCGCCAGATTCGCACCTCAGTCTGCTGACGGAACACGAGATCGAAATCATCCGAAAATGGATCGAACAGGGCGCTGTGTACGAAAAACACTGGGCCTTCATCCCTCCCCAAAAAGCAGCGCTGCCCAACGTGAGGGACCAGGACTGGATCAACAACGAAATTGACCATTTCACTTTGGCCAAAATGGCCGAAAAAGGGTTGGAACCCAACGAAGCTGCAAGCCCGGAACACCTGCTAAAGCGCATTTCTGTGGACCTCACCGGCCTGCTGCCGACTGAAACAGAAATGGATGAATTTGCAGCCGACGACCCCGAAGCCGCTTACGAAAAAGCGGTGGATCGCCTGCTCGCCAGCCCGCATTACGGCGAAAAAATGGCGCTGTACTGGTTAGACGTGGCGCGCTACTCCGACAGCTACGGCTACCAGGACGACAACATCCGCACCCAGTGGCCTTACCGCGATTGGGTCATCCACGCGTTCAACAAAAACATGCCCTACGATCAGTTTGTCACCTGGCAATTGGCGGGGGATTTGCTGCCCAAAGCGAACAAAGAACAGATTTTGGCGACCGCTTTTTTGCGCAACCACAAGTACACCGAAGAAGGCGGCGTCATCCCGGAGGAGTACCGGGTGGAATACGCTTTGGACAAAGTAAAAACCTATACCAAAGGCCTGCTCGCCCTCACGGTGGAATGCGCGCAGTGCCACGACCACAAATACGACCCCGTTTCGCAAAAAGATTATTACCAGGTCTTCGGGTTTTTTAATACCTCAAAAGAGGCTGGTTTTGAAGGGGATGTCAGCGTGTCGAAACCTGCCAAAACGCCGATTTTGACCCTTTCTGAAAAGGAAATTGACAGCGTGCTGACCTTCATCAATCAGCGCGATACGGGTTCGGTGACGGTGTCGGTGATGGAAGAAGCCGATACCGTGCGCACCACGTACATCCTGAACCGGGGCGCCTACGACCAGCCAACCGACCTCGTAAAACCCGGCGCTTTGGCCGCGGTGCTGCCTTTCGATACGACCCGCTACCAACGCAACCGGCTGGGGCTGGCGGAGTGGACGGTGACCAAAGAAAACCCGCTCACCGCCCGCGTGTTTGTCAACCAAATCTGGCAGGAGTTTTTTGGTGCGGGTTTGGTGAAAACCACCGGCGATTTTGGGATGCAGGGCAATTTGCCGACGCATCCTGAATTGTTAGACTGGCTCGCCGTTGATTTTATGGAACACGATTGGGACATCAAGCGGTTGGTGAAACAGATTGTGCTTTCCGCAACGTACCGGCAGTCGTCCGAAGTCAAGGAAAAGCACTTAGCGATTGACCCCGAAAACCTGTACTTGGCCCGGTCTCCCCGACTGCGTTTCAAAGCTGAGTTGATTCGGGATATGGTACTCGCAACCAGCAACTTATTGGTAAAAGACATCGGCGGCCCCAGCGTGAAACCTTACCAACCCAAAGGTTTGTGGGAGGTGGCAAGTTCGGGCAGAGGGGAACTCAAAACCTACGAGCAGGATCAGGACAGCGCCCTGTACCGCCGGGGCATGTACACTTTTATCAAACTGACCCTGCCGCCGCCTTCGATGATTATGTTCGATGCCAGCAACCGCGACCAATGCGAAGTGAAACGCACCACCACCAATACGCCGCTGCAGGCCCTGATTATGATGAATGACCCGACCGTGTTGGAGGCTTCCCGCGTTTTCGCACAACAGCTTCAGGCCGAAAACAAAGGTGTAGAAACGAACCTTTCGAAGGCTTTCCGGAGCATTATTTGCCGAAAGGCCACACAAAAAGAAATAGACATCTTGAAAGAATATTATGCCGAACAATTGGCGTTGTTTCAAGCCAAAAAATTGGATGCTTACAAAACTTTAGCTGTGGGGGAGTTTCCCATCAACAAAAAATTGAACCTCGACGAATCCGCCGCGCTGATGAAAGTGGTGAACACGATTTATAATTTGGAAGAAGCCATCACCAAATCCTGAAGTCATGGAAAAAGAAGTGCTGGAGCATGGTTTGAACCTGAACCGCCGGAAGTTTTTATCGCGATTGAGCTTAGGGCTTGGCAGTGTAGCCTTAGGTTCGCTGATGATTCCCGACCTGTTTTCGGGCAGCGAAGAAGACCTGTTGCAGGCCGGATTGCCGCATTTTGCGCCGAAAGCCAAGCGCGTCATCTACTTGTTTCAAAACGGGGCGCCGTCGCAACTGGATTTGTTCGACTACAAACCCAAATTGCGCGAACTCCACGGGCAGGAACTCCCGGCTTCCATCCGCATGGGCCAGCGCCTCACGGGCATGACCGCCGACCAGGCATCTTTCCCGTTGGCCAGTTCAAAATTTGCGTTCAAACAATACGGCCAGCACGGCGCCTGGCTGAGCGAACTGCTCCCGCATACCTCGAAAATTGCGGATGAGCTGTGCTTCGTCAAGTCCATGTACACCGAAGCCATCAACCACGACCCGGCGCTGACCTTTTTTCAAACGGGCGCGCAGGTGGGCAACCGACCGAGCATGGGCGCGTGGCTGAGCTACGGGCTGGGAAGTGAAAACAAAAACCTGCCTGCATTTTGCGTGCTCCTATCCAAAGGAAAAGGCAACGGACAGGGCGTGTATTCAAAATTGTGGGCCAACGGTTTTTTAGATTCCGTACACCAGGGCGTGCAATTCAGCAACAGCGAAGACCCGGTGCTGTACCTCAACAACCCGGACGCGATAGACAAGGATGACCGGCGGCGCATGTTGGATCGGCTGGCGCTGTTGAATGACGAAAATTACCAGGCATTTGGCGACCCGGAAATCAACGCCAAAGTGCAGCAATACGAAATGGCTTACCGGATGCAGACCGCGGTGCCGGAAGTAACCGACCTCAACCATGAACCGGAAAGCATCATCAAGCTGTACGGACCGGAATGCCTGATTCCCGGAACTTACGCGGCCAATTGCCTTTTGGCCCGCAAACTTTCCGAAAGCGGGGTTCGGTTTGTGCAGCTTTACCACCAGGGCTGGGACGCGCACGACAGCCTGCCCTCGCAAATTGTGGGCCAGTGCAAAGACACCGACCAGGCTTCGGCGGCGCTGATTTTAGATTTGAAACAACGCGGGCTGTTGGATGAAACATTAGTGATTTGGGGGGGAGAATTCGGCAGAACCAACTATTGCCAGGGTACGCTCACGGCGGATAACTACGGCCGCGACCACCACCCGCGTTGCTTCACGATCTGGATGGCCGGCGGTGGCGTCAAACCCGGCGTATATGGCGAAACGGACGAATTCGGCTACAATATCCAGTCTGACCCCGTTCACGTCCACGATTTTCAGGCAACGGCCCTGCATTTGATGGGATTAGACCACGAAAAATTGATTTACAAGCACTTAGGTAGAAGATACCGGTTGACGGATGTGCATGGGAAGGTGGTGAGCGGGTTGATCGCGTGATGAGTTTTTTTATTTTTACCACATAGGCACATAGTTTTTTTCACATAGTTCACATAGGCGGCTTCCCTGTGCTATGTGAACTATCCCGCCGGGTCGGGACAAGTTGTGAAAACCCCTATGTGAACTATGTGGTAGAAAAAAAAATCTATGTGGTAAAAAAAACGATATGCGCAGAAGAAATTTCATAAAAAACACCGCCCTCGGCTTAGCCGGCGCGTTGTACATTCCTGAAATCATGGCAAAAAACGAAACCATTCTTGGGCACAACAACAAGCGCTACCGCATCAATACCCGCTGGAGCCAGGCGGATGTGGCGCGCAACCCCGTGAACGATTGCCACGAAATGGTACAGGATCAAAAAGGCCGGATTTTGTTGCTGACCAACGAAACGAAAAACAACGTCCTGATCTACGACAAAAACGGCAAACTTTTAGACGCCTGGGGAACGGAATACCCCGGCGCACATGGCCTCACGCTGTTCGATGAAAACGGAACCGACGTGTTGTTTATATGTGACAACAACCGCCATCAGGTGATCAAAACGACCCTTGACGGGAAAGTATTGATGACGTTGGATTATCCCAAAGAAACCGAAAAATATGACAAAGTGCAGGAGTATGTACCCACCGAAACCGCCATCGCGCCCAACGGCGATATTTACGTGGCCGACGGGTACGGCAAAGACTATATCATCCAATACGATGCGCAGGGGCGCTACATTCGCCATTTTGGAGGTCGGGGCGACGAAGCTGGCCATCTCCTGAATGCGCATGGCGTTTGTATGGATATGCGGGATAAAACGAAGCCTTCGCTGATCGCGACTTCCCGGCAGCAAAACGCTTTTAAGCGCTATGATTTGGAGGGGAATTATTTGGAAACCATTGCCTTGCCGGGTGCCTGGGTTTGCAGGCCCGTCATCAAAGGAGATTATTTGTACGCGGCGGTGTTGCAATCCAACAGCCGGTTGTGGACGGAGTCGGGTTTTATCACCATTTTGGACAAAAACAACAAGGTCGTTTCCAACTTAGCGGGTTCAGAACCGACTTACACCGGCGCTATGCCCGATGAAATGTACCAAACCATCAAAGCGTTCCAGTATCCCCACGACGTTTGCGTAGACGATGAGGAAAACCTGTACGTGGCCCAATGGAATTCGGGCAAAACCTATCCATTCAAATTAGAACCGGTGGTATGAAGCAGGCAGGACTGAGTTGCGGTTTGGTTGTTTTTGGCTTGTTGTTTGCAAAAGCACAAGATACCTTTCAATTGGCGCCGCCTTTTTTGAAATACCCTTCGGTGTTTTTTGAAAAAAAAGTATCCGTGAACCTGAAATTTGCGCAGCCTGGAACGCGCATTCACTATACCACCAATGGGGAAACGCCGGGCAAAAACGACCCGGTGTACGCCCGTCCCATTAAAATCAAAAAGAATTTTACAATCCTGAAAGCCAAAGTTTTTGGCGACGGATTTTTGCCTTCCGAAACGGTGGAAGTTACTTTTTACAAACGTGGATTGCCCATCGAACAGGTCATTCACGACCAACCGGATGATCGCTACCGGGGTGCTGGCTACGCAACGCTAACGGACGGGCTGGGCGGAATTGCCGACCATAGTCATCCCACCTGGCTGGGATTTCGACAGGATAAAGTGACTATTGAAGTGCGTTTGGAAAAACCGCAAAAAATCAGGCAACTCCTGCTGCATGTTTTAAAAAACCAGGGCGCCTGGATCTTCCTGCCCCAGCGCGTTGAGGTGTTTTACCAAAACCCGGACACCAAACAATTCGTCTGGATGGGCACCAAAGTTTTAGACGCTGCAAAAATGGACGGGAATACAGCCTGCCAGGCCATTTTGATGCCCCTTGACGGGAAAATAAAAACGGATCGCTTAGTTGTGAAAATCTACCCGCTGGCTCAAATTCCGGAAGGCCACCCGGGAAAGGGGACGTTGGGTTGGTTATTTTTGGATGAGATAAATCTGTACTGATGTTGCTCGCTCAATTACTGTGGAGTAGTGTATTTTACAGAATATGCCCCAGCTATTCATCTTATAGTTTACTCTTTTTCATTAAAATAACCTATATTTGTTGCTAAGCAAACCACATTATTCATGGTACTTGAACTTCCAAGCGATCTGATTTTCGTACCTGCCTATACGGAGCAGGATTTAAAAGTAGATGTTGCTGTTATGCTTTATCAGCGCAAAGCGTTGACCCTTGCCCGTGCAGCCCGCTGGGTAGGAATGACTCGCCTCCAATTCCAAAAAGCGCTTGCCGACCGCAAGGTGTCCATTAACTATTCTGTTTCTGATTTTGAAGTTGATATGAAAACACTTCAATCTATGCCTTCCTGATGATTATTGTAAGTGATACGTCACCAATCATCAATCTCGCTGCAATTGGTCATTTACAGCTTTTGCCTGATTTATTCGCAGAAGTTATAATTCCGAAAGCCGTTTATCACGAAATAACCATATTAGGAGCTGGAGAGCCTGGTGCTCAGGAAATCATGAATGCTTCATGGGTTAAAGTCGTGGCAACTAGTCAGGTGCTTTTGCCTAAGCTATTCCATGAATTGGATCCCGGTGAAGCAGAAGCCATTGCACTTGCACTGGATTTGCACGCAGATTATATTCTTATGGATGAAGCTACTGGCAGAAATAT
>Ga0209573_1004071_pt1 | contig 15023 bp, 15 predicted proteins | sample TNRBio252014_DNA_FD_185870 | JGI IMG/M metagenome (GOLD analysis project Ga0209573, IMG submission 185870) | Wastewater treatment Type I Accumulibacter community from EBPR Bioreactor in Madison, WI, USA - TNR Reactor_6/25/2014_ DNA (SPAdes)... | ecosystem: Engineered > Bioreactor > EBPR >...
AGCCGCGCAGGTCGGAAAGATCGAGCGAAAACGGCAGGTCGCCAGCGAGCACGACGAGATGACGCAAATCGGCGAGCGCCGCGGTGATGGCCGGGAGCGCCGGCAGTTCGGCGGCGGCGCGGTCGAGCACTTCGACGCCGCCATACAGTTGCGGCAGGCGCTGCAGGGCCTCCCGGAACGGTGCGGGCACCTCGGCGCACGCCGCGATCAGGCCCGGAACATCCTTGGCCTGGAGCAGGGCGAGCAGCGTCCCTTCGGATTCCCGCGGCAGCCCGGCAGCCTCGGCCAGGGCGCGGAAGATGCCTACGTGGCCGAGATCGATCCGGCTCACCGCCACCTGGATCGTCTTCAGCGCGCCCGCGAGCAGACGAATCACCGCGAGATCGGCGGCGATCCCGGCATGGCCATAGAGTTCGGCGCCGATCTGCACCGGTTCGCGGCTGGCGGAAATGGTCGCCGGCATGGCGTGCAGCACGCTGCCGCAATAGCACAGGCGCGTGACTCCGCGATGGTTGAGCAGATGGGCGTCGATGCGCGCCGCCTGCGGCGTGATGTCGGCACGCACCCCCATGGTGCGCCCGGTAAGCTGGTCGACCAGCTTGAAGGTACGCAGATTGAGATCCTGGCCGGCGCCGGTCAGCAGCGACTCGAGGTATTCGAGCATCGGCGGCATGACGAATTCGAAACCGTGACCGCGGAAATGGTCGAGCAAGGTCCGGCGCAGGCGCTCGATGCGATCGGCCTCGGCCGGAAGGGCGTCGGCGATGTATTCGGGCAACAGCCAGTTCATGAGAGAACCATGAGCAGGATCAGGCCGACGATCATCGAGGTGAGGCCGATGAAGCGGATCTGCCCGTCGGTGAGTTGAACGAGGCGGCGGAAAGTCTCGCGCCAGGCAGCCGGCGCGATGAAGGGCATGATCCCTTCGAGCACCAGCATCAGCGCGAAGGCCAGCAGCAGCGTCGAGGTCATTTGCCCTTGTCGTTCCCGCGCCCGGTGCCCTTCATGTACTTGAAGAAATCGGAGCCGGGTTCCACCACCAGCACGTCGCTCTTGTTCCGGAAGCTGCCGCGATAGGCTTCCAGGCTGCGGTAGAAGGCATAGAACTCGGGGTTCTGGCTGAACGCCTGCGCGTAGATGGCCGTGGCCTGGGCGTCGCCCTCGCCCTTGATCTTCTGGGCATCGCGATAGGCGTTGGCGATGATGATCTCGCGCTGGCGATCGGCATCGGCGCGGATCTTCTCGGCTTCGGCCGCTCCTTCGGATCGCAGTTCGTTGGCGACCCGCTTGCGTTCGGCCTCCATGCGGCGATAGACAGCCTCGCTCACTTCGTTCGGCAGCTCGACCCTTTTCAGCCGCACGTCGACGATCTGTACGCCGATCTTGCGCGCATCGGCATCGGCCTTGATCCGCATGTCTTCCATGATCCGGTCGCGCTCGCCGGAGATCACGTCATGCACCGTGCGCTTGCCGAATTCCTCGCGCAGGCCGGCGTTCACCGTCTGGTTCAGGCGGGTCTTCGCACGCGCCTCATCGCCACCGACCGAAATGTAGTAGAGCTTGGGGTCGATGATCCGCCACTTGACAAACGAGTCGACCAGGACGTTCTTCTTCTCGGACGTGATGAAGCGCTCCGGATCGTTGTTGTCCAGGGTCAGGATGCGCCGGTCGAAATAGCGGACATTCTGGATCATCGGGATCTTGAAGTTCAGACCCGGCTCGGTGATGATCCGCTTGACTTCACCCAACTGGAAAACCAGCGCGTACTGACGCTGATCGACGGTAAACATCGACATGGCGACGACGACCAGAACGGTCACGACAATCGCCGCCAGCAAGTTGAATCTCGAGTTCATCAACGGGCCTCCCGGTCGCGAGAGCGCAAGGCCGGCTCACGCCCGCGGCCTTGACCGGTCATGGAATCAAGCTGCGGCGGCGCTTCATTGGATGCCTGCGGCACTGGCCTGGACGGCGCCGCAGGCGCCGGGGACACCGCGACAGGCTCCGTGGCGACCGGTGCGGCGGCAGCGGCGGCAGCCCCCTGCAGCAACTTGTCGAGCGGCAGGTAGAGCAGGTTCCCCTGTCCCTTGGCATCGATCAGGACCTTGCTCGTATTGGCATACACCTGTTGCAGGGTTTCGAGATACATGCGCTGACGCGTCACCTCGGGCGCCTTGGCATACTCGACCTGGACCTGCCTGAAGCGCGAGGCATCACCCTCGGCCGTCGAGATCACCCGCTGCTTGTGGCCACTGGCTTCCTCCATCAGACGCGCCGACGTTCCCTTGGCCCTGGGAATGACGTCATTGGCATAGGCCTGGCCTTCGTTCTTCTGGCGCTCGCGGTCCTGGCCGGCCTTCACCGCGTCGTCGAAGGCCGCCTGCACCTGCTCGGGCGGCTGGGCGTTCTGCATCGTGACCTTGGAGATCAGGATGCCGCTCTGGTAGCGGTCAAGGATCTCCTGCATCAGCTGGGAGGCCTGGGCGGCGATCTGTTCGCGGCCCTCATAGAGAACGAAGTTCATACGGCTCTTGCCGACAATCTCACGGACAGCCGATTCGGCGGCGCCCATGACCGCATCTTCGGGATGGCGGTTGTTGAACAGGTACTCGCTCGGGTCCTTGAGGAAGTACTGAACCGCGAACTGGATATTCACGATGTTCTCGTCATCGGTCAGCATCAGCGCCTCTTTCAGGACCTTGTTGCGCTCGCTGCCGCGGTAGCCGATCTCGATGGTGCGCACGCCGGTCAGGTTGACCAGGTCGACCGACTGGATCGGGTACGGCAGGCGCCAGCGCAGGCCGGGCTCGGTCGTCTCCTTGTATTTGCCGAACTGGAGCACGATGCCGCGCTGCGAGGCATCGACGATGTAGAAGCCGGAAGCCAGCCAGATCACGACCACCAGCGCGGCAAGCAGGCCAACGCCGCCGCCGAGGAATTTCGGATTGAAGTCGATCTGCGGCAGGCGCGGCCCATTGCCGCCCCCGCCGCCCCCGCCGCCATTGCCGCCACCGCCACCCTTCTTGCCGAGCATGCCGTTGAGCCTGCGGTTGAAGTCACGCCACAGTTCCTCGAGGTCGGGCGGCCCCTGATTGGGCCGGCGCGGACCGCCCCCGCCGGGTTTGTCCCCGTCGTCGCCGCCACGGTTGCCCCATTGCGGGTCGTTGAGGGACATGAAAATTCCTAATGTCGGGATCATGTGGTCTGGGAGTCAGCTAATGTAATCGGGTTGGGCATCGCGAGCGGCGGCGGCCAGTTCGTCATGGACGGTTTCGGCCTTGGCCAGGGCATATTCGGCGAGGGATTCGCGCAATAGTTCCAGGCCCTCGCCGGAACGCGCACTGATGCGAACGCGCGCGATATTACCATATTCATCGCGCTCGACTCCCGGCGCCGCCTCGGTCAGGTCGATCTTGTTCCAGACGATCAGCTGCCGGACCTTGCGGGCGCCGATTTCCTCGAGAACCTTGTTCACCTCGAACATCTGCTGGTCGCGGGCATGGCTGGCGCTGTCGACGACATGCAGCAGCAGGTCGGCGTCGGCGGCGGCTTCCAGCGTGGCATGAAAGGCGTCGATCAGCGAATGCGGCAGATCGCGGATGAAACCGACGGTATCGGAAACGACGACGTTGCCCGCACCCTCGATCCACAACCGGCGCGACGTGGTATCCAGCGTTGCGAAAAGCCGATCGGCGGCAAGGACGCCGGCATGGGTCAGCGCGTTGAACAGGGTTGACTTGCCGGCATTGGTGTAGCCGACCAGCGAGACATTGAGCACGTCGCCGCGCATCCGCTCCTTGCGCTGCACGCCGCGCTGCCGCGACAGCTTCTTCAGGCGCTCCTTGAGCAGCTTGATGCGGTTGCCGAGCAGACGGCGGTCGGTTTCCAGCTGCTTCTCGCCCGGTCCGCGCAGGCCGATGCCACCGCGCTGGCGCTCGAGGTGGGTCCAGCCGCGCACCAGCCGGGTCGACAGGTGCTCCAGCTGGGCCAGTTCGACCTGCAGCTTGCCCTCGGCGCTGGCGGCGCGCTGGGCGAAGATGTCGAGGATCAGGCTGGTCCGGTCGATCACGCGACATTTGAGTTCACGCTCGAGATTGCGTTCCTGCGCCGGCGAGAGCTGGTGATTGAAGATGACCAGATCCGCCTCGCCGGCCCCCAGCATGGCGGCGATCTCCTCGACCTTGCCCTTGCCGGCGAAAGTCTTCGGGTCGGGGGCGTGGCGCCGGCCGAACACTTCGGCGACCACCAGGCCGCCCGCCGAATCGACCAGCAGCCGCACTTCCTCGAGCTGATCGGCAAGATCACCCTGGCCGAAATCAAGCTGAACGACCACCGCACGCTCGCCGGCAGCGGGACGTTCATTCATGGGAATTTCCGGAAGCTGGAACCGCGGGCCCGCCACACGGACGGGGAAATGATGATGCGCCGATTATTCAGCCGCCTGTTCTTGCTGGAGGCTCACCGGACGGGATGGCACCACGGTCGAGATCGCGTGCTTGTAGACCATCTGGGTGACCGTGTTCTTGAGCAGCACAACATACTGGTCGAAAGATTCCACCTGGCCCTGCAACTTGATGCCATTGACCAGATAGATCGAAACCGGGACGTGCTCGCGACGAAGCGCATTGAGGAAGGGGTCTTGGAGCATTTGCCCTTTGTTGCTCATGGTGGGGACTCCATGTGGTCATGTTGTTATGAGTTTACTAATGTACCCAAGTTTGCCTCGGGATGCCAAGGTTTTTACGTCTTGCCCTGGTCGGCAAAGGGATTCCTGCCGGTGACGAACTGGATGCGCAACGGCGTGCCCTGCAGCTTGAATGCTTCGCGAAACGTGCTTTCCAGGTAGCGCCGGTAGCTGTCCCCGATCTGATCGACGGCATTGCCATGGACCACGATGATCGGCGGATTGGATCCCCCCTGGTGGGCATAACGCGGCTTCGGCCGGAACATGCCATGCCGCGGCGGCGGCTGCCGGGCCACCGCATCGGCCAGCACGCGCGTCAGACGCGGCGTGGACAGGCTGGTCATCGCCGCGGCATAGGCGGCATTGACCGAACGGAAGAGGGCCTCGAGTCCGACGTTGCGCTTGGCCGAGATGAAATGGAACTTGGCGAAGTCGAGGAACTTCAGCTTGCGCTGGAGGATGGCGCGGGTCTGCTCGCGGACATGCGAATCGAGCCCGTCCCACTTGTTGACCGCGACCACCAGCGCCCGCCCGGACTGCACGATGAAGTCGGCGATGCGGGCGTCCTGGTCCGAGACGTCGGCCTGGGCATCGACCATCAAAATGACGACGTTGGCTTCCTCGATCGACTTCAGCGTCTTGACCACCGAGAATTTCTCGACCGACTCGAATACCTTGCCGCGCTTGCGCATGCCAGCCGTATCGACGAGCACATACTGGCGCCCGCCGCGTTCAAAATCGATCTCGATCGAATCGCGTGTCGTTCCCGGCGCGTCGAAGGCGATGACGCGCTCCTCGCCGAGCAGGGTGTTGATCAGCGTCGACTTGCCGACATTCGGACGCCCGACGATCGCCACCCGCACCGCCGCGGATTTCTCTTCGTCCTCTTCCGGCTCGGGAAACGAGGCGAGCGCCAGGTCGACCAGACCGCGGACCCCTTCGCCGTGGGCGGCGGAAATGGCGTTCGGCTCGCCGAGGCCGAGTTCGTGAAAATCCGCCTCGACCATGCCGGATTTCATGCCTTCCGCCTTGTTGACCGCAACCACCACCGGCCGCGCCGCGCGGCGCAGCTTGTCGGCGATTTCCTTGTCGACCGGGGTCACGCCGGAGCGGCCATCGACGACGAAGATCACCGCATCGGCTTCGGCGATGGCCTGCTCGGCCTGGCGCGCCATCTGGTGCACGATGCCGTCCTTGGCCAGCGGTTCGAAGCCGCCGGTGTCGACCACCAGATAGGGCTTGCTCCCGAGTTTTCCGTGCCCGTAATGGCGGTCGCGGGTCAGCCCCGGCAGGTCGGCGACGAGGGCGTCACGCGAGCGCGTCAGGCGATTGAACAGCGTCGACTTGCCGACATTGGGGCGGCCGACCAGAACGAGGGTCGGCTTCATCGCGCCTCGATCGCGCTGACATTGCCGCCGCTGGTCTGCACCAGGAAGCCCGCACCCAGCGTCTGGACCGGTGTGCGGATCGGCGCGCCGTCGGTCTTCTGGCGCGCCACGAAGCTGCCGTCGTCGCGCCCCAGAAAATGGACCACTCCCTCGGCATCGCCGACGGCGACCACGCGGCCCTGGACGGCCGGGCCGGAAACCCGGCGATTGAGCAGTTTGTCCTGCTTCCACAGGCTCGATCCCGAGGTGCGATCGAGCGCATGCACGGCGCCGCGCTCGTCGGTGACGAACAGGTAGCGGTCGCTGAGCGCCAGCCCCGCCGCCGACGAAATGTCACGCGCCCAAAGCAGCGCGCCGCCCTGACCCATGTCGAAACAGGCGACCCTGCCCTGGAAGGCCACCGAACAGATCTGCCGTCCGTCGATGACCGGCACCGAGACGATATCGGCCACGCGATCGAGTTCGGTCGCCCCCTTGGGCGAAGCGACCGGCCCCTCCCAGACCGGAGCGCCATTCTGCATTGCCAGGGCGACCAGCTTGCCGCCGGGGAAGCCGACAAAGACGAAGCGGTCGGCAAAAACCGGCGGCGCCGCGCTGCGCAGCGAAAGCGTCGGCGTCGACCGCTGGTAGACCCACTTGCGGCCGCCATCGGCGGCATCGAGCAGCACCACCCGATTGTCGCCGCTCTTGACGACGACGCCGTCGGCCCCGACCGCCGGCGCCGCCAGGACCTCGCTCGAAACCTTGGCAGTCCACCGCGGCTGACCGTCGCTGGCGGCGAATGCCAGCACCTCGCCCTTGCCCGTCGCCACCACCACCAGGCGGGAATCGGCGCCGACGCCGGCCGACAGCGGTTGTCCGGCGTTGATCGTCCACTCCCGGCGCCCGTCAACCAGCTTGCTGATCTCGCCGTTGCGGGCGGCAACGAAGACCGCGTCGCCGACCACCGCCGGCCTGAACACGTAGTCGCCAGCCTTGCCGGCGCTCGCCGACCATTGCTCGCGGACGTCGATGGTCGGGGTGACCGCTTCGAGCTTGGCCATCTTCGGCCCCGACGAGGCGAAGGGATTGATCGAATCGATGGCGTCCGACATGGTCGAGCAGCCGCCGGCGAACAGGCTGGCGAACGCCAGCAACGGGACAAGGCGCGGCGTCATCATGCCACCTCACCCAGGCTGTCGAGCTTCTGCCGCAGCAACTCGCGGCCGGCGCCGCCCCTGCCCTCGCGAACCTCGCCCTTGTCCAGAGCCGCCTGGTACGCCGCGCGCGCCTCGGGTTTCTTGCCCGCGGCCGCCAGCACATCGCCCTTGAGTTCGAGGAAACGGGCGGCGAAGGCCGCGGCATGCGCCGCTTCCAGTTGCTTCAGGGCTTCGTCGTAAGCCTTTTCGTCGAGCAGCACGGAGGCCAGGCGCAGGCGGGCGAGATCCCTGATTTCGTCCTCGCCGTTTTCGGCCGCCCAGGTCAGTTGCGCCCTGGCCGTCTTCAGGTCGCCGGCCTCGAAGGACTGGCGGGCGGCAACCAGTGCGCCAAGCGCCGCGTAGGTGGTGCCGCCGAACTTCTCGGCCAGTTCACCGGCCGCCGCCTTGACCTTCTGCGCATCACGCGCGGCGACCGCCTGCTCGAGCACGCCGTAGATGGCCGACGCCTGCGCCGCCTGGCTGCGTTGATACCAGTTCCAGCCCTGCCAGCCGATCACCGCCAGCGAACCGGCGACGACGACGCCGGTCACCAGGTTGCCGTACATCTTCCACCAGGTTTTCAGCGTATCTATCTGTTCCTGTTCTTCGAGGTCGTAATGCGCCATCTGCCTATTCCTCTTCGTCCGAATCGATCAATTGTCCGATGATGGCTTCCGCCAGATCATCGACTTTCAGTTTCAACTGCGCCGCCCCTTCCTCGCGCAACGGCTTGAGTTGTGCTTCCCCGGTCGACGCTTCGTCGTCGCCGATGATGACGGCAAAGGTCGCGCCGCTGCCGTCGGCCTTCTTCATCTGCGACTTGAAGCTGCCGCCGCCGCAATGCAGCAGGACATCGATCGCCTGATCGCGCAGTCCTTCGGCGACGCGGAAGGCCAGCCGCGAAGCGTCCTCGCCGTGATGCACCAGATAGACATCCGGCGCCGCGCCGGCCGGTTCGCCCCCGGCATCGCGGATCAGCGCGATCAGCCGCTCGACGCCCATGGCGAAGCCGCAGGCCGGAGCCGGCTTGCCGCCCAGTTGCTCGACCAGGCCGTCGAAGCGCCCGCCGGCACAGATGGTGCCCTGTGCGCCGAGGCGATCGGTGACCCACTCGAACACGGTCAGATTGTAATAGTCCAGCCCGCGCACCAGGCGCGGGTTGACCGTATAGTGCAGGCCGGCGTCGCGCAGGACACGCTGCACGCCTTCGAAATGGAGCAGCGATTCGGGGCCGAGGAAATCGATCAGCCGGGGCGCGGCGGCGCACAGTTCCTGCAGATCGGGATTCTTGCTGTCGAGGATGCGCAGCGGATTGCTGTGGAGGCGGCGCCGTGAATCGTCGTCGAGCAGTTCGGCGTGCTCCTCGAGGTAGGCGACCAGCGCCGCGCGGTGGCGGGCGCGCTCCTCCGGCTGGCCGAGGCTGTTGATCTGCAGCTCGATGCCGTCCAGGCCAAGGTCGGCCCACAGGCGGGCGCCCATCAGGATCATTTCGGCATCGATGTCCGGCCCCTCGTAGCCAAGCGCCTCGACGCCGACCTGGTGGAACTGGCGATAGCGGCCCTTCTGCGGCCGCTCGTGGCGGAACATCTGGCCGATGTAGTAGAGCCGCTGCGGCTGGCGGGCGATCAGGTTGTGCTCGATGACGGCGCGCACGCAACCGGCCGTCCCTTCCGGGCGCAGCGTCAGCGCTTCGCCGTTGAGGCTGTCGATGAAGGAATACATCTCCTTCTCGACGATGTCGGTCACTTCGCCGATGGCGCGCTTGAAGAGCGGCGTCGGCTCGACGATGGGCAGGCGGATCGGCCGGTAGCCGTAGCTCTTCAGCCACGAACGGACGGTGTCCTCGAACATTTCCCAGAATTCGGCCTCGTCGGGCAGGATGTCGTTCATCCCGCGCACGGCCTGCAGCTTCTGACTCATGCCGGCAGTTTCTTCCTGTAGGTGCGCCGGACGTAGCGCTCGATGATGTCCTTGAATTCGCCGGCGATATGGTCGCCTTTCAGCGTCACCGTCTTGACGCCGTCCTCGTAGACCGGCGCCGACGGCGCTTCGCCGGTGCCCGGCAGCGAGATGCCGATGTTGGCGTGCTTCGACTCGCCCGGGCCGTTGACGATGCAGCCCATGACGGCCAGGGTCATGTTCTCGGCGCCGTCGTAATGCAGCTTCCATTCCGGCATTCGGGCGCGGACGAAATCCTGCACCTCGCCGGCCAGTTCCTGGAAGAAGGTCGAGGTCGTCCGCCCGCACCCCGGACAGGCCACGACCAGCGGCGCGAAGGCGCGCAGCCCCATCGTTTGCAGGATCTCCTGGGCGACGATGACTTCCTGCGCGCGCGAACCGCCCGGCTCCGGCGTCAGCGAGATGCGGATGGTGTCGCCGATGCCTTCCTGCAGCAGCACGGCGAGCGCCGCGGTGGACGCGACGATGCCCTTCGACCCCATGCCGGCCTCGGTCAACCCGAGGTGCAGCGCGTAGTCGGCGCGCCCGGCCAGTTCGCGGTAGATGGCGATCAGGTCCTGCACGCTCGACACCTTGCACGACAGGATGATCTTCTCGCCGGCCAGCCCGATTTGCTCGGCTCTCGCGGCCGACTCGAGCGCCGACGTGACCATCGCCTGACGCATGATCCCGGTGGCGTCGAGCGGTTGCGGTCGACGCGAATTTTCATCCATGATTCGCGCCATCAGGTCCTGGTCGAGGCTGCCCCAGTTGACGCCGATGCGCACCGGCCTGTCATGGCGGCAGGCGAGCTCGACCATCTGCGCGAACTGCTCGTCCTTCTTCCGGCCGAAGCCGACGTTGCCGGGGTTGATCCGGTACTTGGCAAGCGCCTCGGCGCAGGCCGGCTCCCCGGTCAGCAGGCGATGGCCGTTGTAGTGGAAGTCGCCGATCAGCGGAACGTCGCAACCCATCCTGTCGAGATGGTCGCGGATCTTCGGCACGGCCGCCGCCGCTTCCGGAGTATTGACGGTGATGCGCACCAGCTCCGAACCGGCGCGCGCCAGTTCGGCGGTCTGCAACGCGGTGGACAGGTAGTCGGCGGTATCGGTGTTGGTCATCGACTGGATGACGACCGGCAAGCCGCCGCCCAGTTGCACATGGCCGATCAGGCACTCGCGCGTCAACCGCCGGGCAACCGCAGTCAACGGCCTACTCCAGGACGAGGCGGGCGACTTCGCCCTTGGTATGCGGCGCCAGATCGACGGCCTGGCCGCGCCAGAACAGTTTCACGCCCGGAGCGTAGCCGATGACCAGCGACAGCGGCCCCGCAACCGCGACGGCCTGTTCGGAGCCGGCCGCGCCGACCTGCGTAAAGACGACCTTGTTGTCGCGGTTGCGCACCTCGACCCACGACTCGCCGGTGAACACGAAGCGCAGCGGCGCATCGTCCGTACGCGCCGCCGGTGCGGCAAGCGGCGCCGGGGCCATCTCGGCGGGCGCGTGCGCCTGCGGATTCATGACCTGATGTTGCGTCGAACCCGGCGGAAATACGGGTTCGCTGGACGCCGCCGGGGTCGCCGCCGGCGAACCGGTTGACGGCGCCGGCGCCGGTTCCTTGCGCGCCACCGAATCGATCGATCCCTGAACACGCTCGCGCAGCGCCGAAAGGTCATCGGGCAAGAGCGCATAGGCCAGCACCGCCAGCACCACGAACACCAGACCGGCGAGAATCAGCGGGCGGTTGCGCCGCTGCGGGCCGCTCGGCATCGTCGCCGGCCGGCCCGCGGGAACGTTCAGGCTGTCGGCCGGCTTCTCCAGCGTGTCGTCCAGCTGATCCATCAGCGGCCCCGCGTCGATCTGCAGGGCGCGGGCATAGTTGCGGACGAAACCGCGAATGAAGGTGTGCCCCGGCAAACCGTGCCAGTTGCCGTTCTCGAGCGCCTCGACCTGGCGCGGCCCCAGCTTGAGGGCCAGCGCGACATCGTCGATCGTCATCTGGCGCATCTCGCGCGCCCGCCGCAGACGGGCGCCGACTCCCGGGAGGATCCCGCTGCCCGCCTCGCCGGTCGCGGCAGTCGACAGATCGGGGCTGACTGTCTCGGTCATTCAAAATTCCCCTTGAGGAAGGCCTGGTATTCCTTCGATGTCGGATAGCGGCCACGCAGCTGCGACGCGTAGTTTCCCTCGCCCGCCTTGTTGCCGAGCTTGCGCTCGAGGCGGACGGCAAGCCAGAGCGCCTCGGCGGACGGCGGCTCCATCGCCTTGATCGCCTCGCCCAGATAGACTTTCGCCTCGTCGAGATTGCCGCGCTGATAGAGCAGTTCCGCCAGCTTGTAGCGGATCGCCGGGGCGGCGTTCCTGGAGAGGCGCAGCGCCTCCAGCAGATAATTCAGCGCTCCGTCGACATCCCCGGCCTTCATCGCGCAACTGCCGGCGTTGGTGTAGGCCACCTCGGGCGTTTCGTAGAGCGGATCCTTCAGCGCGTTCAGGAAGTACTGGATCGACTGCCGCGGCTGGCCGATGTCGCAGAGGAACCAGCCGTAGTTGTTGTTGACGTCGGGATTCTTCGGGGCGATCCTGAGCGCCCGCTGGAAATCCTCCTCGGCCTTGGCGTTTTCCTTGAGCTGGGCATGGACCAGGCCGCGCACGCTCAGCGCCTGAACATTCTCGGGATCCGCCTCGAGGGCGATGCGTGTTTCCTCAAGCGCCACCGCCATGCTACCGGCCTGATAGTAGGCGGCCGCCAGCTCGGTATGAATCCTGGAGCGCTGTTTCGGCTCGGCCGGCCTGACTTGCGCAGCCTCCGGCTCCGGGGCGTTGACCGGCCCACCGCCAGAGCTGACGCCAGGGCTGACGCCGGGCGCGTTCGTCACCGGGGGAATCGTGACCCACTCCAGTTTCTGCTGGGCGTGCGCGGAGAGCGCACCGCATGCGCCGAGGCACAAGGCCAGAATCCTCACTTTCATTCTCGAGCCAGTCATGCTCTTGCCTCCTGAAGGGGAATGATCCGCCCGGCTGTGCGCCGGGTCTTGTCCTGCACCTGCCCGGCCAACTGGCCGCAGGCTGCGTCGATGTCGTCGCCGCGTGTCCTGCGCGTCGTGGTGACGATGCCGGCCTGCATCAGAATATCGGCAAACCGGCGCACCCGCTCGCCCGGCGAACGCCGGAAGGGCGAGCTTGGGAAGGGGTTGAAGGGGATCAGGTTGAACTTGCAGGGCACGCCCTTCACCAGCGCCAGCAGTTCGCGGGCGTGCGCGTCGCTGTCGTTGATGCCGGCGAGCATCACGTACTCGAAGGTAATGAAGTCGCGCGGCGCCTTTTCCAGGTAGCGCCGGCAGGCGGCCATCAGTTCCTTGAGCGGATACTTCCGGTTGATCGGCACCAGTTCGTCGCGCAAGCGGTCGTTCGGCGCATGCAGCGACACCGCCAGGGCCACCGGGCACTCGTCGCGCAGGCGGTCCATGACCGGCACCAGCCCCGAGGTGGACACCGTGACGCGGCGGCGCGACAAGCCGTAGGCGTTGTCGTCGAGCATCAGGCGCAGCGCCGTGACCGAGTTCTCGAAATTGGCGAGCGGCTCGCCCATGCCCATCAGGACGACATTGGAAATGACCCGTTCGTCGCCGTGGACCGCACCGAGCGCCTGGTTGGCCTGCCACAGCTGGCCGATGATCTCGGCCACCGTCAGGTTGCGGTTGAAACCCTGCTTGCCGGTCGAGCAGAAAGCGCAATCGAGCGCGCAGCCGGCCTGCGTGGACACGCACAGCGTGCCGCGGTCGTCCTCGGGAATGAACACCGTTTCGACGGCGTTACCGTTGCCGACATCGACCAGGAACTTGCGCGCGCCGTCGTCCGACAGCTTGTCGGAAACGACCGCCGGCGGCGCCACGACCGCCTTCGCCTTGAGCTTTTCACGCAGGCTCCTGGCGATGTCGGTCATGGCGTCGAAATCCGCCACGCCGGCACGATGGATCCAGCGCAGCACCTGTTTGGCGCGGAAGGGCTTTTCGCCCTGCCCGGCAAACCAGGCGGTCAGGCCTTCGGCATCGAAATCCAGCAGGTTGACGGTCATACGGCTTGGATCAACGACCCGAATAGGTGTTCATACCCGGGAAGAAGAAGGCGATTTCCACGGCCGCGGTTTCCGGCGCATCGGAGCCATGCACGGCATTGGCGTCGATGGATTCGGCGAAATCGGCGCGGATGGTGCCCTTGTCGGCCTTCTTCGGGTCGGTGGCGCCCATCAGCTCGCGGTTCCTGGCGATGGCGTTGTCGCCTTCGAGGCACTGGATCATCACCGGGCCGGAGGTCATGAACTCGACCAGATCCTTGAAGAAGGGGCGCTCCTTGTGCACTGCGTAGAACTGGCCGGCTTCCTGGGCGGACAGCCAGGTCATGCGGGCGGCGATGACCTTGAGGCCGGCGCCTTCGAAACGGGAATAGATCTGGCCGATGACGTTCTTGGCGACGGCGTCGGGTTTGATGATGGAGAGGGTGCGTTCGATGGCCATGTGATTGCTCCGCAATGCTAGTCGGTTGAAAAACGGAGGATTTTAGCAGATATGGAGCGCGCGCGCCCGGCTCAGCGTTGCCGGATTTCCCCCGGCGCCGCCAGCAGCGGCTCGCGCAGCCGGGCGAATTGTTGCGGCGCAACGTATTGCAGCAGCTCCTTGCCATCCTTGTCGACCACGACATCCAGCCCCTGCTTCGGGTACAGCAGGTGCGTGCGTCTGTCGGAAAGGACGATGCGCTCGCCCGGCTCGCCGAAGCGCTGGACGATCGTCGCCTCGTCCAGATTCACCGTCGGAATGACGCTGATGGCGCGGATCGGCAGGCGGTCGGCCGCCGCCAGGTCATCCGGATGCAGCGTGATGCGGCGCGTCGTGCTCTCCATGTGCTTGGCCTTGAGCGCCCGCTCGCGCATCGCGGAAATTGCCTCGTTTGTGGCGTCGACCGTAACCACCATCTTCGCCAGCACGAAACCGAGCGGCAGCTGCGCGTAATAGCCTTCCAGCAGGCCGATTTCGTTCGGTTCGGCGATGATCGCCACCTCGATCTCGTTACCGAGTTTCTGCCGCACGTCACCGAGCGTGCTGATGCCCGGCCGCAGCCCGAACACCGTGCTGCCGCCCTGCCCGTCCACCGAGATCTGCCACGGCAGGTTGGCGTTCGGATCGACGCCCGCCTGCTTACCGGCGCCGGGAATGAAGAGCGGGATAATCAGCGCGAGCAGGACGAGTGCGATCAGGGACAGGGCGAATTTCATGGCGGCCGCGGAAAACGGGATGGCGGATTGTGCCACAGCAGCGGCGCCGGAAATCGCCACGCCTTGAGCGGTGCGCTACGGCCGCTCGCCGCCGTCGAGCACGATCTCGAACCACAGCCGTTGCCACAGCGGCGCCTGCGCAACGAAGTCGCCGATACGCGCGGCAAATGTCGCGCCGGCATCGATCTGCGCGGCCAGTTCGGCATTGTCGGGACGCGGCACGTAACCGACCTTCTCTCCTCGCCACTCGATCCGGATCGCCTGGCTGTCATGGGGGTTCTCCGGCTCGCGAATCAGGGCCAGGGGCTGGCCCGTGGCGAAAAACGCCTCGCGGGCCGGATCGCAGGCATAGGCGTAGCCCGCGACCGGCGCCCGCAGCCGGTTCGCCGGCATCCCGCCATCCTCCCCCGCCACCGGCCAAGGCGGCAGCGCCAGCAGCGCGGCCAGCACCTGGATGCTTGCCTCGTCGAGTTCGGGCGGCGCCTGCCGGTTCAGCTTGATCTTGATACCCCGACTGGCCAGTGCGCGCCGCCCGGCATATGACGGCGCGTTCAACTCGTGCGCGA
>Ga0209573_1004072_pt1 | contig 15022 bp, 11 predicted proteins | sample TNRBio252014_DNA_FD_185870 | JGI IMG/M metagenome (GOLD analysis project Ga0209573, IMG submission 185870) | Wastewater treatment Type I Accumulibacter community from EBPR Bioreactor in Madison, WI, USA - TNR Reactor_6/25/2014_ DNA (SPAdes)... | ecosystem: Engineered > Bioreactor > EBPR >...
TTGGCTGCGTGCAGGACGCCTCGGAGAACTTCTTCGTCGAACGCAGCGACCGCTTCATCCGCGCCGTGTGCGACGCTGGCTTCGAGTGCCCCGTCTTCCAATCCGAGCGCTCCAACTGGGAGCAGCATCAGCGCGATCTCGTCGCCTGGTTGCTCAAGCTGCCAAAGCCCGCCGGTGTTTTCGCCGTGAACGACCAGCTCGGCTTCTGGGTGCTCGATGCCGCGCGTCGTGCTGGCATCGCCGTGCCGGAAGAACTCGCCGTCGTCGGCGCGGAGAATGACAACATGCTCTGCGAGACCGCCTCTCCACCGCTTTCCAGCCTGCGGCTGCGCGGGCAGGTCGTCGGCTACGCTGCCGCCCGCCTCCTGGACGAGTGGATGCAGCGCAAACGCATCCCCAAGCCGGGAGAAAAACACCTGCACCTGCCTGGCGACATCGTCGTGCGTCAATCCAGCGACATCGTCGCCGTGGAAGACCCGCGCATTGCCACCGCGCTGCGTTTCATCCGCCAGCACGCCACCGAAAACATTGATGTCACACGCGTCGCCCGTGAAGTGGCCTTGTCACGCAGCGTCCTCGAACGCCGCATGAAAGCTCTCATCGGCCGCAGTCCTGGCGAGGAGATCAACCGCCTGCGTTTTGCCGCCGTGGAGAAACTGCTCACACAAACCGATCTCACCCTCGATGCCATCGCCGCCCGCTGTGGTTTCACCCATCCGCAGTACATGGCCGAGGCCTTTCGCAAAAGGAGCGGTGTGACGCCGGGAGAGTTTCGGAAACGACGGGCGGTGTGAGGGCTCCAGCGCCCCGCCGTCAGGCGCAGAAGTTTGCCAAGTGATTGGGCCACATGGGTTTAAACCGTTTCAGCCTTGCATCGGGGCTCAAACCTGGGGAAAGGAATGGCATGTCATCTTCGGCCATCACACGCCATGAGAACGAACTCGCCGCCTACGCCGAGTGGGAGTGGAATTACGCTCAACTGGCCGCCTTCGTCCGCCAGCGCGGGCATTGCAATCTTGGCGAGCACCCGCTCGGTGAGTGGCTGCGGCGGCAGCAGAATGCCGTGGTCGCCGGGCGTTTGTCCGAAGAACGGCAACAGCGTTTGGCCGTCCTGGGAATCTCCTTTGAGCCGCAGGGCGGTGCTTGGGATGCGATGTTTCGCCGCCTGCGCCAATGCCTGAAGCGCCGACAGGTGCCGCTGAAAAAAAGCCGCGAGCAATGGCTGCCAGAAGCGCCTGATGAGGATCTCGCCGCATGGCTGGGGGAGCAGCGTCAGATCCACTCGCAAGGGCTTCTGCGCGCGGACCGCCTTCGTCGTCTGCAACCGCTCAAAGTGATCGGAAACAGCCGGAAGTATCAGGAGAAGGAGAACAAGCCCTTAAAAAGTGATGTGTCCTGGGAGGCCCGCTACAGTGAGTTGTGCGACTTCTCCGGCCAGTATGGACACTGTGACGTGCCCAAGGCCTATGCTCCCAATCCTCCGCTCTCCAACTGGGTTTCCATGCAGCGCGAAAAGCAGAAGCGGGGAAAGCTGGATCGCTCGCGTTATGAGCGTCTGGATGCCCTGGGTTTCGCCTGGTTTGCCAAAAACAGGCGGTCTGAGCGGTGCTGGGATCAGCGCTTTGCCGAGTTGAGAGCCTTCAAGCAGAAGCACGGGCACATACGCGGTGTGAAGGAAATGGGCAAACAGCTATTTAGCTGGCGGAACACACAGCGCGGTCTTCGCCGCGAGGGCAAGCTGAGCGCTGAGAGGATCGCGCGGCTGGACGCCATCGGCTTTGAGTGGGCGGACCCTCGGCTGCAGGGGCTTGACCCCAAGATCGGCTGGGAGAGGCGCTGGGAGTTTTTCTTCGACCAGCTCAAAGAATTCAAGAAGCAGCGCGGCCACACGCTGGTCCCCTCAGACTGGCGGGAAAACAAGCAGCTCGCCACCTGGGTGGCCGAACAACGCAAGGCCCGCAGGCGTGGTATTCTTCCGGCCAAACGTCAGAAACGTCTGGTGCAGATCGGTTTTGATTGGAAGCCCCCAGGCAGGAAGCGTGTCGGCCCGCCGCCGCCAAAGCCGGAGCCGCGCTACACGACCCTGTGGAACCGGCTCTTCGCAGAATTGCAGGCGTTTCACAAAAAACACGGGCACACACGGGTTTCTCCACGCGATGGTGCGCCTCGGCATCTCATCGCCTGGCGCTTCACGCAGCAGGACAAATATCGCAAAGGCAAGCTGAGCGCGGAACGTGTCGCCAAGCTCAATGCCATGGGTTTCGAGTGGGAGTCTCCTGGGCGTGATGGCCGGACGCGTCGGGAGATGTGGCAGGGCGGCTGGGACGCCATGCTTGAGAAGCTTGCCCGCTTTCGACGCGCCAACGGCCATTGCCGAATCAGCTCGCAAGATCCCGTCAATTCCGTCCTCGGCCGCTGGGCCGCGAAGCAGCGGGCGGCCAAAAGAAGGGGCGTTCTGAACACCCAGCGGGTTGCCCGCCTCAACGCCCTGGGCTTCGAATGGAATCCGCCTGTCGGACTGACTTTGCAAAAGACTCTGCCGCCCGTGCAGAAGCGCCGCAAAAGCTGAAGACGGGAAATCAAAGTCTGAATGAAGCGGGGGCGCGGCACGCGTTTACTCGGCCACCATGAACCGCCGTCGCTTCCTCCAATCGTTGTCTGCCATCGCCGCCGCGCCTGCTTTCGCGGCAGAGTCGCCGTGGAAGCTGAATTACATGCTCGCCTCGTCGATGTACGGCAGCCTGCCGCTGGCGGAAATACTGCCCGAGGTGAAGAAGACTGGCGCGGCCGCCATCGAGCTCTGGCCCAAGAAGCACGGCACGCAACGCGAGGAAATGGATGCCATGGGGCATGACAAGTTTGCCGCGCTGCTCCAGGAGCACGGCGTCGGCTTCGGCGGATCGACGCGCTACGACCTTGGGCCGTTCAAGCTGACAGACGAAATCGCCATCGTGAAAAAGTTCGGCGGCAGCTTCATTGTCACTGGCGGTGAAGGCGTGTGGAAAGGGGTGAGTCCTGAGCAGCTCAAGGCGAACGTGAAGGACTTCGTTGAGAAGATGAAGCCGCATGCGGCCTTGGCGGCGGAGAACGGTGTGGAGATCGGCGTCGAGAATCACGTCAACAACCTCATCGACACACCGGACTCGCTGCTCTGGCTCGCCGATGACATTCGCAACATCCCCGGCATCGGTATCGCGCTCGCGCCTTACCATCTGCCGCAGGACACGAAGCTGCTGGCCGATCTCATCAAGCACATCGACCAGAAAATGACGCTCTTCTACACCTGGGAGCACGGCATGGGCTGCATGAAGCCGATGCCGAAGGAGGAAGAACTCCAGCAGATGCCCGGACGCGGCAAACTCGACTGGAAACCGCTGCTCCAGGCTCTCAAAGAAACAAAATTCACCGGCCCGACGGAAATCTTCATGCATCCCACACCACGCGGCATTCCGATCATGCCGACACTGGCTGAATCCACAGGCGAGATCGTTCGCGCGAAGCAGCATCTCGACGCCATCGTCGCCTCTCTCTGATCAGCACTCCAAAAATCCACCACTCCATCCAAGCCCATGCCTGAAGCCAAAGTCCTCCTCATCGTCGGTGACGCCACCGAGACCGTTGACACTCTCTACCCCTTCTACCGCCTCATCGAAGGCGGCTACAAGCCGGTCGTCGCCGCGCCGGAAAAACGGAAGTACCAGATGGTGCTGCATGAAGTGAAGCCCGGCTGGACCATTACCAAGGAGTGGGAAGGCTACAGCATCGACGCCGACATCGCTTTCAAGGACATCAAGCCCGAGGAATACGTCGGCATCTTCTTCAGTGGCGGTCGTGCGCCGGAATACATCCGCGAGGACGCCGACCTGCTGCGCATTACCAAGTGGTTTTGGGAGCAGAAGAAGCCCTGCGCCAGCGTCTGCCACGGCGTCGAAATCCCCGCCCGTGCCGACATCGTCAAGGGCCTGCGCATGGCCACGGTGGCGAAGTGCAAGTTCGACCTCGAAATCTGCGGCGGCATCTATGTGAATGAACCCTGCGTCATCGACCAGCACATGTATTCCGGGCGCACGTATCATGATTCCGGCCATTTCATCGGACCGTGGATCAAGGCGCTGGATGCTGAACGAGCGAAGATGGGGATTTGAATGGCCGCAAAAAACTCAAAAAGGCGCAAAAAATGAATTCACTGAAGTGCTGGCCCCTTTTTGCGGCTTCTGCGTTTTTTTGCGGCCAACTCAAGGCGCATCCGTTGCAGGCGGAACCCATCAACCACGCCTACGTCTTCAACTTCGATCAATTCTACCTCCAGCAGGATCCAGATGAGCATGTGGTGAACGGCGGCTTCCTGCTGCTTGCGGAGTTGAACTGCACGGCCTGCCATGCCGCGCCGGAATCCTGGCAGGAGCGGCTCAAGGCCAAGCCGGGGCCGAATCTGGGTGGCGTGGGCTCGCGACTGGATGCGGACACGCTCTGGCTGATGATTCGCAGCCCGCAGCATCGCAAGAAGGGCACGCAGATGCCGGGCTTGTTTGCTGGTGAGGCAGGCGATGAGGAAAAGGTAGAGGCGCTGGTGGAATTCTTGAGCGCGAGCAAATGGGACGCGCCGCAGATGCCTTCAGGTGATGTGGAGCGCGGCAAGGAGCTGTATCACAAGGTCGGTTGCGTGGCCTGCCATGAGCCTGCGCTGGATGTGCGACCGCCGAAGGTGCCTGCGGACGCCGAGGTTGAAAAACCAGGCAATGGCTCCGTGCCGATCGCGCTGGCGGATGCCTATGATGTGAACGCGCTGGCGCTCTTTTTGCATGATCCGCTCTCCATGCGACCTGCGGGCCGCATGCCGGACATGCGTCTGAGCAAAGAGCAGGCGGCGGACATCGCTGCGTATCTCCATGTGGGACGTGTGGCTGAAAAAGCGACCGCGCGTGCGGCACTGAAGATTCCCAAGCAGGGAATCGAAAAAGGCCGCGAAGTCTTCGAGAAGATGAACTGCGTTGCGTGTCACACTCTGAGCACTGTAGTCCCGGCTTTAGCCGGTTCTGAGATTCCGGCTAAAGCCGGGACTACAAAACATCTGGCAGACCTTTCGCTCGACAAAGGCTGTCTCGCTGAAAAACAAGCCAGCGGCACGCCGCGCTTTGATTTGAACGACTTGCAAAAGCGCGCTCTGAAACTGGCGCTGGCCGTGATTCAGAAAGAGGCGGCACCCAAGCTCACGGCGCAGGAGAAGGTGGACTGGCAGATGTCCCGCCTGAACTGCTACGCCTGCCATGATCGCGATGGCAAGGGCGGGCCGGAAGATCCACGGGCGCAGTTCTTCGGCGTGAATGATTCCACGGCGGAGTCCCTGGGCCAACTGGCGCATCTGCCGCCGACGCTCGACAAAGTGGGTCGCAAGCTGACACGCGGCTGGTTTGAAAAAATCCTGTGGGGCAAGGATGGCAGTGTGCGGCCTTACATGGACACGCGGATGCCGAACTTTGGCCGTGAGCAGACGGAGATGATGATCGGCTGGTTGAACGAGGCCGATGTGGCGGAGAAGCCGGTGACGATTGATGTCAGTGGCCTGGGAAAACATCATCGCGCGGAAGCGGGCAGGCAGCTTCTGGGCGCGAAAGGGCTGGCGTGCGTGGCGTGTCATGGCTTGAAGGACCGCAAGTCGCTCGGGCCTCCGGTGATTCGTCTCACACACACGGTGGAGCGCTTGCAGCCGGAGTATTTTAAGGAACTGCTGCTCAATCCGCAGGCCACGCAACTCGGCACGGTGATGCCGCCGATGTTTGTGGGCCGCAAGAAGGCGGACTTGGAGATCGAAAGCATCTGGACCTACCTGCGCGAGGTGGAGGGCCAGCCGTTGCCGGAGGGGCTCATGTCGTCGGAGGATTTTGAATTGAAGCCGGGCAAGGCGAAGCGCGTGATCATCTTTCGCAGCTTCATCGAGGGCGCGGGATCGCATGCCATCGGTGTCGGCTTCCCCAGCGGCGTGAATGCCGCGTTTGATGGGAAGACGAGCCGTTGGGCACTGATTTGGAAAGGCCGTTTTCTCGATGCGATGAGTAACTGGCAGGATCGCGCGATGCCGCCGATCAAGCCGCTCGGCACGAATGTGAAGGAGATGCCCGCCGCGACGGGTGAGCGTGTGTTCGGCGGCTACAAGGTCGGCAAGGATGGCGTGCCGACGTTTTTGTATCGTCAGGATGGGAAGCAGGTGGAAGACACGCTGCGTCCCACGAAGAACGGCTTTGAGCGCAGCGTGAAGATCAACGGCAAGGAAACGAAGGAGGTTGTGTCATGGTGAATCAATGGACGTTCGGGTTTACCGCAGAGGGACAGAGGAGCAGAGATGCAAAGATCTGTCAGAAGACTTTGCCTCTCTGCCCCTCTGCGGCAAATCCTGAGTTTCCTGGCTTTCGCCACGGTTTCCCACGCTCAGACACAATCCGATTACTATCGCATCGAGACCTATGAGCTGCCGAAGGGCGTGAACTTTGAGGCGAGCGGGCTGGCGGTGACGGCAGAAGGAAAACTCGCGGTGGGCTTGCGCAAAGGCGAGGTGTGGATCGAAGGGAAGAAAGGCTTCCAGCTCTTCGCCAGCGGCTTGCATGAGATCCTCGGCCTCGCGTGGCATGACGGCGCACTGTATGCGACCCAGCGGGCGGAGGTGACGAAGCTGCGTGACTCAGATGGCGATGGCAAAGCGGACGAATACCTCACGGCCTCGACGGGCTGGGGCGTTTCGGGCGCGTATCACGAGTATGCGTACGGGCCGGTGTTTGATGCGGAGGGCAATGCCTACACCTCGCTCAATTGCAGCATGGGCAAGGCGTGGAAAGGCGCGGGTGATGAGTCCACGCATCCGCTGTGGCGCGGCTGGGTCGTGCGCACGACGCCGGAAGGGAAACTGGAGCCGTGGTGCGCTGGATTTCGTTCGCCATGCGGCATTGGGCAGGATGCGGATGGGGAAATCTTCGTCACGGATCAACAAGGCAACTGGATGCCGACCACGCCGCTGTTTCACATTCGCAAAGGCGCATACTTTTCGCATGCGGACTCGATTCCTGACGCGATGCGGCCGGAGTCACCGGTGAAGATCGCTGCGAAGCAGCCGGATGGCATCACGGTGGCCGAGGCGATGAAGACGGTGCAGGGCTACACACCGCCCGCCGTGTGGCTGCCGTATGTGAAGATGGGCCAGAGCGGCACGGGCATCGTGTGCGACAAGAGTGGCGGCAAATTCGGCCCGTTTGAGAAGCAGCTCTTCCTCGGCGAGTTCGTGCTCAGCGGCGTGAACCGCGTGTTCCTGGAAAAAGTCGGCGGCGAGTTTCAGGGCGCGTGCTTTCCGTTTGTGGACGGCCTGCAATGCGCGGCGCTGGCGCTGACAACGCTGCCAGATGGATCACTCGTCGTCGGCGAGTCGAATCGCGGCTGGAACAGCAAGGGCAACCGGCCCTTCGGCCTGCAAAAGATCGTGTGGACGAAAAAGACGCCGCTGGAGGTGCAGAAGATGGAACTCACGAAGTCCGGCTTCCGCTTCACCTTCACGCTGCCGTTGGACAAAGCCTCGCTGAGCGAGCTGACGGGCCAGAGCTACACCTATCCCTTCCAGAGCAAGTATGGCGGCGAGGAACTCGACGCGAAGCCGCTGCAAATCACCTCCTCCACCTTAAGCGACGATGGCCTGACATTGGAAGTGGTCATCGCCAATCTCCGCACCGGCTATGTGCATGAGTTTGAGCTGCCGACGCTCAAGTCGAAGGACGGCACGCTGCTGTGGCACCGGATGGCCTACTACACGGTGAACAAATTTAAGGAGTGACGGGTGGGCATGCACTCCGCCTGTTCGGATTTGCCGCAGAGTGGCAGAGTGGAGAGTGCGCTGATGCTGCTGACGGAGGGGGGCAAGTTTGACTCAGGCCAGCCGGAGCGCGTAACGCTCGCCGTGGCGGGTGAGCTTGACGGGGGAGCCGTAGAGGTGGCTGAGGTTGGCGCTGGTGAGGAGGTCGTGCTTCGGGCCGGAGGCGTGGACCTGGCCGTCTTTGAGCAGGAGGCAGTGGGTGATGGCGGGAAGAATTTCCTCGACGTGGTGGGTGACCATCACGAGGGAAGGGGACTTGGGTTTCGCGGCGAGCGACTGCATCCACTGGAGGTAATGTTCGCGGGCGACGGGATCGAGCCCGGCGCAGGGTTCGTCGAGGATGAGGACGTCGAACTTGGCCATGAGGGCGCGGCAGATGAGGACTTTTTGCTTCTCGCCCTGGGAGAGCAGCCCCCAGAAGGCTTCACGGAGGTAGGCGCAGCCGACGCGGGTGAGCAGACGCGCGGCCTCGCGGAGCACGGCGGGCGTGGGCAGCTCGATGAGGTTCAATTTGGCCTCACGACCGCTGGCGATGACATCAAGCACGGGCTCGCTGCTTTCTAAATAAGTGGTGAGCGTGTTGGTGACGAGGCCGACGCGGCGGCGGACCTCGCGCCAGTCGTCGTCGCCGAAGACGCTGTCACCGATGCGCAGGGTGCCGCCGGTGGCGCTGTCATAGCCGGTGATGAGGTTGATGAGGGAGGTCTTGCCGCAGCCGTTCGGGCCGAGGATGCACCAGTGCTGGCCGGGATCGACGCGCCAGGAGATGCCTTTGAGGATGGGACGGCCGCGGCGGAAGGTGAGGTCGGTGACTTCGAGGACGGGGGTGGGCATGGAGAGCGATTGTGGAATGACGAAGGTGGAATGTCGAATGGGGAGTGGGTGCTGCCTGAGCGGGTCGTTTGAAATGAGGGCGGGGCTGTCAGATCGGCGGCGGATGATGCGTTGGATTGTGCCTGTCTGCGGACAGAAATTGTCCTTTTGATTTTTCTACCGTGACAAAAAAATCCATCCTGCTAGTCTCGCGCTCCTTCCCCGAAAAAATGCCCGTCTTTCATGCCGCCCAACCCTCCGGTGTCAAAAACTGCGATGCAGCGTCCCACTCCATGCTTGCACCGTACGGTTCATTTTTTGTATTCTGCTCTGAAGTCGCCCGCCACCTGCCAATCATGAGACCGATTTTCAGCGCCGCTCTGGCCCTGGCCATCAGCACCCCTGCTTTTTCCCAAGCCCCGCCGCCTGCTCCTGGTGCCCCCCCGGCGGCACCGGCCGCCGCTCCTGCGGCTCTGAATGTTCAGCAGGAATTTGACGCCCTCCTTAAAACTGCCAGCGGCTTGTTTGCCGAGGCCAAGTACCAGGAAACACTGTCGAAGATCGCCGAGGCCAAGAAGCTGGTGAACGGCAAGGACTTCGAGGACATCATGTTCATCGAAGGGGCCTGTCAGTACAACCTGAACGATTATCCGAAGGCGATCGCGACGCTGGAGGCATTCGTGAGCAAGTTTCCGCAGGGTGCGGCCATCGTTGACGTGCGCATGGCCCTGGGCCGCTCCTACATCGCCAGCAAGCAGGAGGAAAAGGGGATCACGGTTTTGAAGGAGGTGGTGTCCAGCTCTCCTGAAAAGAAGGCGGAGGCGGGCCTGATCATCGCGGACGCCCTCTCCAAGCAGGACAAGAAAGACGACGCGCTGGCCATCTTGACCTCCGTGCTGGCGGACGGCATCCGCAGCGCCGAGTCCATTCAGGCGGCGATGCTGGCGGCGAACATCTACGTCAGCGTCGGCAAACTCGATGAGGCCGGCGCTTTGATGGAAAAGGTGCGGAACTTTGCCTCCGGCGGCGACAACATCGCCCAGATGAACAACATCTACCTCAAGCTGGGGGATGAGATGATGGACAAGAAGGCCTACAAGGACGCCCTGGGCGCCTATCAGCTTGTGCGCAAGAAGAGCGAGATCTCCCGCATCCAGCAGGAGCAGATCGCGAAGATGGAAACCCAGCTCAAGACGGCGAAAGGCGCGCGCAAAGAGGAGCTGGACACGAAGTTGAAGGCGAACAAGGAGATCATGGCGGAGATCGAGAAGCGCACGGATTATGACGCCTCGCTCTACTACCGCCTGGGGCGCTGCTATTATGAGATGGGTGCGCCGAAGGAGGACGGCACGGCCGGGGATGCCTCGCGTCTGTGGCAGTCCACGCTGGCCTTTGAGGTGATCGTCAACGAGTTCAAGGAGTTCCCGCAGCGCGACAAGTGCATGTACGGCCTCATCATGGTGAACGCCGCGCTGAAGCGCATCCCGCAGGCGCGTGAGCTGTGCGAGAGGTTCATCGACAATTTCCCTGAGAGCGAGCAGATCGGCCAGGTTTCCGAACTCTATGGCATGCTGGCCTACCAAAACGGCAAGCTGGCGGATGCAGAGAAGGCCTTTGCGAAGGCAGAGAGCTTCCCGAAAGCGGACAAGGAGCGCCTGCGCTTCCTGCGTGGCAGCGTGCTGTTTGAGCAGCAGCGCTTTGACGACGCCCGCACGGCCTATGAGCTGCTGGTTCAGGAGTTCCCGGAGACGACCTACAAGGACGACGCGCTCTACCGCGTTGCCTTGAGTTACTTCTACCAGAATGATTACAAGAGCGTGATGAAGGCTCTCAAGAGCTACATCAAGGAGAACCCCAAGGGGCAGTTTGTGGTCGATGCGCGCTACCGCATGGCCTTCATCAACTTCCAGGGCGGTGACAAGGAAGACGCCTTCGCGGAGCTGCAGGGCATCATCAAGGACGCGCCGAACGACCAAAACATCGGCCAGGTTCACGCGCTGACCGGAGACATCTACAATCAGAAGGCTGATTATGCGAACGCGATGCTGCACTTCGCCGCCGCCGTGGACAAGGCGAAGACCGACGATGTGCTCAACTACGCGATGGACAATGTCACCGACCTGTATGTCGGCTCCAACAAGTGGAAGGAGCTGTCGGACATGTGGCAGAAGTACTACAACACGCACAAGGACAACGACGACCTCTCCCTGAAGGCCATCCTGTGGATCAGCCGCTCGAACATCAAGGAAGGCAAGCTGGAAGAGGCCAAGAAACTGCTTTCGGAACACATCAAGACCCGCATTGCCGCTCCGGGCAATCAGCAGGTGGAAGGCTTGATCCAGCAGCTCGTGAGCATCAGTGCTCCGAAGCGCCGCCGCGCTGCGGCCGCTGCTCCCGCGGCCAATGCTGCCGCCAAACCTGCGGACGGCACCGCCGCAGCACCCGCCGCGCCCCCACCGGCCCCCGAACTGTCGTTTGAGGACGTGGAGAAGCAGTTGGAGACGCTTCTCACCCCGCCGCAGGAAGCGATGAACGGCACCGCGCAGATGCGCATCTTGTTTGCGAAGACCTGGCTGGCCAAGACCATGAAGCTTCCCGACAAGGCCGAAAAATTCTTCAACATCATCATTGAGGTGGCCAAGCCGGACGATCTCAGCCCCATGCTGCTGGCCACCGTGGGCGACAGCGCCCGCAAGAAGGGTGATCTGGACAAGGCGACCTCCTGCTACATCCGTTTGCGCGACTTCTTCAAGGACAGCGAGTATGCCGACGGCGCACCGGTCGGTCTGGCGGAAATCGCGTTTGAAAAAGGCGAGTTCGACAAGGCGCAGGATCTCTTCAAGGCCGCCACCGAGTTTCAGGGCAGCTCGCGTATTCTCGAAGCCACTCAGGGCATCGCGAAAACCCAGTTCAAGCTGAAGAAATTCGATGAGGCCAAAAAGCTCTATGAGCAGATCGCCAACACGAAGGAATGGCGCGGTCAGGCCACCGCCAACTCCCTGCGCATGCTGGGTGAGATCGAGGCCGCCAATGGCAAGCACGAGGCGGCCATCGCCTACTTCCAGCGCGTCTTCATCGCTCATCAGAAGTGGAAGGACGAGATGGCGAAGTCCTACCTGCTTTGCGCCAAGTCTTTCGTCACCCTCGGCAAGCGTGATGAGGCCAAGAAGCACCTCCAGGAGATGACCGCCCGCAAAGACCTCGCGGACCAGCCTGAGATGAAGGAAGCCCAGCAACTTCTCTCCACCCTGTGATTTTCACGCGAAGCCACCTCACCCAGACCAACATGCGCACGTTCGCCTGCCTCCTCTGCCTCATTTTCGCCGCCGCCGGTTCCGCCTTCGGCCAGGCCATCGTGCTCAAGGGCGGGGACCGGATTTTCTCATCCGAATTCACCATCCAGGAGGGCAAGATTGTCCGCACCATCAAGATCGGTGAAAACACCGCCACCAGCATCATCGACAAGAAAAACATCGACCTGCTGGAGTGGCCTTACCCGGCGGAGCTGACGGAGTCTTCGGACCTGCTGGCCAAGGGCAAGACCGAGGAGGCGATCGCCGTGCTGAAGAAGGGGCGTGATTTCTTCGAAAACTTCGAGGGCATCGAGGGCAATTGGTATGTGGACACCTATTTCGCCTACATTGAGGCGCTCAACCAGGGCGGCAAATTTGACGAGGTGGTGAAATCCCTGCCCTCGCTGCGCGCGCTGAAGCTCACCGATGCGCAAAAGATGCGCCTGCGCATCATCCAGCTCGACATCGAGCGTCAGACTTCCTCCGACTACCTCTCCATCATCGGCGAGGCGCAGAGCATTTTGAAGGAGACGGACGACTCGGCCATCGGCGCGTCTCTCTGGGGGATCATCGCGGACGTCCACACGCGAAAAAAAGAATGGGAAAAGGCGCTGCTGGCCTACCTGCGCATTCCGGTGTTTTACGGCACGCAGATGCAGCGCGTGCCCGAAGCGGAGTTGAACGCGGCCCGCATTCTCATCAAAATGAAGCGCTATGAGGATGCCGCGTCGTTCCTCGGACGCATCGTCGAGTCCTATCCCGGTTCTCCCGTCGCGGAGACTGCCACGAAGGAAAAAGCCGCCATCAACGGCATGAAAAACGTCGCCGAGGAAGAGGCCGCCGCCGCTGAGAAAAAAGACGGGGAGGACAAGCCCAAGACCGATGAAGCCCCGCCTGCCGCCGCCGCACCCAAAGCCTGAATTTACCCCCTGATCCATGCAAACCAACACTGCCACCACCATGAACCGACACATCCCCCACGGCCCCGCCCGCGCATTCCTCTGTGCTCTGCTGGCGTTTGGCTTCTTTGCTTCCGCCAATCTGTTCGCCCAGGAGGCCGCGCCTGCTGACGCTGCTCCTGCGGCTGAGCAGCACCACACGCTGATCGACCGCTTCATTGAAGGTGGCTGGGTCATGTATCCCATCACCGCCTGCTCCATCGCCCTCGTCTGGCTCACGGTGGACCTCTGGATGCGCACCGGCATCAGGAAGATGGCCCCTCCGGCCCAGGTGGCCCAGGCGCAAGACCTGTTCCGCGCGGGTGACTATGTGGGCGCCTACCAGTTCTGCAAAGGCAACCCATCGCCGTTTTCCAACATCACACGGGTGTCACTCAGCTTTGTCGGTGAAGGGCATGAGGCGACCGAGGGCGCTCTGTTTACCGAGCTTAACAAGGTGAACTCCGCCATCCAGACCCGCATCAACTACCTCTCCGTTATCGGTGTCTGCACCCCCATGATCGGTCTGACCGGAACGGTGACGGGGATGATGAGCGCTTTCTCCACCCTGAGCACCAGCGGCGCGGGCGACCCTGCCAAGCTCTCTGGAGCTATCGGTGAGGTGCTTATCGCTACTGCGTCTGGCCTCTTCATCGCCGTGCCGGCGTTCATGTTCTTCTACTTCTTGCGCAACCGCCTCCAGGTCGGGATGAGCGATCTACAAGAGATCGTCAACTCCCTGTTCCGCAAGATGCCCTACCAGCACCTCAAGGACGCCCACGTCGGCGAGGAAGAGTTCTACGCGGCCATTCCGAACTGGGTGGCGGGCGGAGGCGATGAGCCTGCGGCGGTGGCTGTGGCCGCCTGAGTTTTGTTTCAGACACTTCAACCCTTGACCCTTTTCTAACACTATGGGCGGCGGCGGCGGCGGTGGTGATGGTGAACCGGAGTTTCAAATTGCTCCGATGATTGACGTGCTGTTGGTGTTGCTCATTTTCTTCATGAGCATCACCTCGGCGCAGGTGTTGCGTATCGACAAGGAGATTCAACTCCCTGTCGCCGGCGATGCCAAGAAAAAGGAAAAGAACGTGATGAACGAGGCCGCGCTCAACGTGCGCTGGGCCAACAGCAAGGCGGTCATCACCTTTGAGGACCGGAAATACGACGTGGTCGAGCCGCTCATTGAGCTGCTCGACCAGCGTAAAAAGACCAATCCCACCTACCGTGTGGTCATTCGCGGGGACAAGCGCCTCCCGGCCGTCGAAATCCAGCGCGTGATGACCATCGTTGCCCAGGCGGGCATTGATGACATCTCCTTCTCCGCCCTGAACAAAGAATAATCGCAACATCATGTCAGCCCCAGGCCAGAAAAAACACCGCGAAGTCGAGCAGGAGCAGCTCGCCGTCGGTTTCCAGATCGCCCCGATGATTGACGTGGTGTTCGTCATCATGCTCTTCTTCATGGTCATGGTCGGCTCCGTGAAAGTGGAGCGCGAGCTGAAAAGCCAGCTCCCCGGCCTTGCCCCACCCAACGCTGACGCCCCGAAGGAAATGCCGGACGAGATCATCGTGGGCGTTGAGGAGACCGGCTCGGTGACGCTCAACGAGGAGGAGTTTGACGGTCCCACGGACAAGAAACTGCCTAACTTCACCTCCACTCTCATGCGGCTCAAGCAGGAGGCGGATAATCGCAACGCCAAGGTCATCGTGACCATCCAGGCGGAAGAGCAGGCCACCTATGAGCGTGTGATCGACGTCCTCAACGCGCTCGCTGTCGCGAAGGTGGCCAACGTGACCTTCACGGTCGGAGGAGACTCAGGTTTCTGATGCCTATGATCGTGTATTTTCGCCCACTGCCCAAGAAACCTCGTTTTGGAACGTCCTGCTAGAAGCAGGGCAGCTTTTTGCCTTTAAAATCTTCCTTCAAGCCCAGTAACCCGCCATGAATCCGTCGCAGCCCGGCAATCCCGCCAATCCATCGCAGCAGCCACCGCCGCCGCAAGGCCAGCCTGGAGCCACGCAGCCGCTGCCTCCGGGTTATGCACCGCCGCCCGGCTATCCGCCGCAGATGCCGGGCTATCCGCAGGGTTATCCGATGCCGCAAGGCTACCCGCCGCAGATGCCGG
>Ga0209573_1004074_pt1 | contig 15018 bp, 14 predicted proteins | sample TNRBio252014_DNA_FD_185870 | JGI IMG/M metagenome (GOLD analysis project Ga0209573, IMG submission 185870) | Wastewater treatment Type I Accumulibacter community from EBPR Bioreactor in Madison, WI, USA - TNR Reactor_6/25/2014_ DNA (SPAdes)... | ecosystem: Engineered > Bioreactor > EBPR >...
GAAACGGGGCGATGGCCCGGTTACTTGGGCACCGTCAGACGAAAGGGACGGTAACGGACAAACCGAACCTAATGCTACCGCGCTACATCTCGACTCTACTCTATTCTGGAGGGTACCAAAAAATCGAGAAAAGCGGCACTTTGCAGGTTAGGTCGATAGCATACACCCAGGCCGCTGCAATGACTGCTTTCGGCCGACTTCCCCAGCGTCTCTTCATGGCCGATTGCGCTCATTCGGCAGATTTGCCGTGATCGGGCGACGGGCGCCGCGGCGGAGGGGAACGGTGTACAGCGTGCCGCCCGCCAGTTGATGCCGGACATCACCGGCAGCAGTCGATGGCTGAGAGGGTGGAGAGGGCTGAGTGCGGACTGAGCGAGGAATACCTGCTCGGCCGCGTTCGAGAAGCTGCCGTGCTTGGTACCGGCCGCGAAATATCGCAATTGGCAGAGTTCCATGGTGACGCAGTGGTACGCATGCGATCGTGATTCGAGATGCGACCATCTCTATGCAATGTTTTGCAGATACGAGTCGTTGGGGTCTAATAGCGCCATCTGACCAACGCGAACAGCGGCAGCCACCCGCTGCCAGAACCCAGGCCCACCCGGTCGCCGTTCGCCGAGGAAACACTTTCTACAGAAAGTGGGATCGCAAGGCTCTCATCCCCGAGCCTGCTGACGGAAGCCAGGCAAAGGCCCGCATCTGGCGGGCCTTTGTTGCTGCTCGAGTCACCGTTCGTGGCCGACGCCCGCCCGAGGACATGAAATGACAAACCTCTAGGTCGACGATGGGCGAGAGCGACCCAAGCCTAAGCCAGGTTTTCCCTTCCGCTGCATCTCACAAACCGCTGTTTCGGCAGCCGGGTGGGTATGCAGGTGCGCCTCAAGCGGGCAGCGCCGCCGGCATGAAGGACACGCGCCCGCTGCTCAGGTAGGCCTCGCAGCGTTCAATGTATTCGTGCGTGCTCTTGGGCATTGGCGTGCGTGCGCGCGCGATATAGAACACCAGGTCGCGGCCGTTGCGCAGCAGCCGCAAGCCATCCGACAGGCTGTGCAGCGGGCTGCCTGGGCGCTTTTCGCCCGCTTCCGCCGCCGCTTGCGGCGTGAAGTGGGCCAGTCGTTCACCGGCGGTGACCAGGTGCGACCAGACGTCGAAGATGCCCGGGTCGGTGCGTAGGGTTTCGGTCTTGACCTTGGCCGCGTTGGCGAAGTCCCGAATCGGTGTTTCGACCGTCTCGAAAGTGGGAATGCGGCTGAAGTTGCTGATCATCGCCGCGGCGAGCAGGTCGATGTCGCGCATGCTCTGGCCGATCTTGACGTAGCGGCTCTCGTAGAAGTCCTCGACAGGTATCGAGAAGGCCCGGAAAGGTTCGCCCCACAATTCATCGATTCCTTCCTCGCCGCTGCGGTGCAGGACGCAGCGGCCAAGTTCCATGGCTTCGAGCAGGCAATGGCCGCATTCGCGCATCAGGGCATTGTCACAGAGGATCTCGATGCCATCTGCCTGCAACTCGACCAGTCGCTTGAAGATGTCGGTGGCGCGGTTGAAGAGGGCGCCGGCGAGCATCCCGGCCTTGACCCGCCGCCGCGCCGGTTCGGCTTCCGTCGCGTAACTCTGCCGCGCTTCGCCCAGTCGGCAGCCCGGAATGTTGAGTCCATGCTCGGTGTGATTGAACAGCCGCCGGGCGAGTGCTTCGATCAGCGATTTCTTCCCTTGCAGCGAATCGACCGGTACCGGATAGGTCTTGATCCAGTAGCCGTCGTAAAGCACACGTTCTTCGTCGGCGATGACTCTTCGCGTTCCCTCGGTCGGCAGTTGCTCACAGGTCGAGGCAGGTTCGAGGCAGTATACATTGTTCATCGGGCTGACTTCCAGAAGACGGTCGTCAGACCTGCAGCAAGAATCATGCTCGTGTTGCACTGCTTGGTACGGATTTTAACCACTCCTAGTGCACTGCTTTTATACGATAAATTTTCTTCAGCAGATACGGCGCTGCCAGGTGTGCTCCTGGGATGTGCATCGCGGGCCCGAAAACGGGTTTTTCTGCACCGCGAAGGCGCATCGCTTCCAGCCCCGTCTGAGAGCTCGTTGGGAAATTTTCAGGCAAGCAGCGCGACGGCCTTGATCTGCGCCTGCAGCGCCAGGCCGACATCGCGCGCATGGATCTTGCCGCGGACGCGAGCGCCGACTCGCCCGTCATGGCGAGAGACGTCGATCTGACCGTCGCAGAACGCCAAGTACCAGGCCTGAATCGACTTCTTGCTCAGATGCCGCCGACGAGTGCCGAGAGAATGGCGTCTTCGCGACTGGCCAGCTCGCGCAGTATCTGTTGCAGCTCTCCCCGCTCCAGCCGCTCGCGGCTGATCAGCGGACCCGGGACGGACAGGCTCATGGATTCATTCGCAGTTGTGCACATTTTCTGTGGATAAGTCTGTGAAGTAGTTGCCCAAAAACCCTTCAAACGCCCTGATAGCAAGGTGACGGCTTACTTTGCCGTAAAATAGGGCACAGAGTTTACTGTTATTAATCAGTTAGATAAGAATAAGCGACTGATTTGGAAAGGATTTGCGTCGACTCTCTTAGGACGAATCATTTTCTGTGCATAAGTAAAGGGGGGGGCGTGTAAAAGTTCACGTTCTTGCTCTCAACTTCTGCTGTAGCGGTGCACCGTTTCGACGAGCGCTGTTACACATACAGGTGGGGAAAGTTGTGAAATGCCGTGCCCGCGGTTGTCGGTTGACGGTTGACGATGGGGCCGGTATTCCCGGAACCATAGCCGTCGAGAATTTTTTGCGCTTCGTCGCCAATCGTGTCAGGCGAGGCAAAGGGCCCCATTAAGATCGATCTTGCCTTGCAGCGCGAGCTTGTGGTCGATGCGCTGGCGCGCTTCACCACAATGTCTATGGTCCAATCGAGATCCCGTGCGCTCCCGCACTGGGGGAGCCAGGGCCAGGGCGCCATCCTGCGCGAGGACGAAGCGCTGTGTCAGCCCCAACCGCTGCCGGAGCACGAATTTTTAACCAACGCATTTGCCTCCTGGTAGCTACCAATGCGCAAAGGTCCAGGCTCAAGCAAGACGAGCGCTCATCGTCCGTCGTGCGAGAACTCGTGCCTGTGGTCGTATGACTTTTCACGGACTCCCGGGCCCAAATGCCGGATTGCCGGCGCTTGATGAAGGCTCATATACTCTGGTTGGCAGCGTTGGATTCTTGCGGCGGCAGGAACAATAGCGGTCAGAGGCGAAGCTTATTTGGGTTTTGTTCTGGCAGTCGCATTGTGGATCATCGACGAAATTTTCTTCAATCTTGTTAAAAGTGTTTTTTTCAATGAACTCTCCGGTAATCATAGCTGCGTCACCGATTTGGCAATCAAAAGCCGAGCTTTTCAGTAAGGCTCTAGGTTCTGTTTGTCTTTCTGGGGAAAAGCCAAGTCAGTTGTTGGAATCTGCTTCCAGCCTGGGAACGGGTTTGTATTTGATTGTTGGGGAAAGGTTGCGACTTGATAACAAAAACGGGTTGGTCTTCGAGATTGATTTCGACCTTGATCATATTAATTATCGGAAAAAACAAGTTGGGAAAAAAAACCTCCTTGCCCGGGCGCTGGGAATAGAAAAAGGTATCACTGGAGTCGTGGACCTCAGTTGTGGATTGGCCCGCGACGCAGTGCTCTTGTCGCAGTTGGGCTTTCAGGTTCAGGCCTATGAGCGGTGTGCGGTCTTGTGGTCTATGCTTGTGGAGGCACAAAAACTGTCGACGAGAGCAGAGGTGAAAACGATTCAGTTTATAAAGGAGAACAGTCTGGATGTGCTTTCCCGGTTGTCGCAAGCGGAGCTGAGGAAACAGAGTTTCTATTTCGATCCTATGTTTCCAGCAACAAAAAAAGATGCGCTTCCAAAAAAGGAAATGCAGATTTTTCGAGAGCTTGTGGGCCCAGACCTGGATTCCGTCGATGTTGCAAAACGGGCTGCCGAAGTGAAAGTCTCAAGGCTGGTTATTAAGAGGCCTCGCAAAGCTGAACCGCTATTTGAGAAGCCGCGATATTTTTTGGAAGGCCGGCTGATTCGTTATGATGTCTATCAGTTTTAGAGCGCACGGTCCGGATGGCCATTCTTCCATGGGTAGACCACATATCCGTTGCGGGTATTAACGTGAAAGTCGCGCAAGCGGCTCACGAATCTCCCTTCTCGCCTCGCGGGAGACGGGTCGGGGGTGAGATGGGGAATTCAGGGAGCATGCTCCCTGCTCGTCGAACGATTCCGGCGTGCAAGCCGGAATGCGCACTGCAAGTGGAGGGGGAAACGGGCATGACTTTCATGATCCGGGGTATCCCGACATGTCATGACCGTTAGCGTCTCAGACGCCGTAAAAGCTTTGCCTCGCCGGGCTCCACCCTTGACGGCGCCCTCGAGGCTCACGGCGCTCCCCTCGTTCGTTGGCGTGTGTTGGGGAAGCTAGGGAAGTTTTTCTGGTGGTTTCTGACGCTTTCATGTCCTCGAACCGTGAAGTGATTGACTGCGGCGCCTTGCGTCGGTAATACTTACCGGTGAAGCTAGCATGCGCGTCTATTCGCAGGTTCATTCAGGCCGACAAGAAGAGGAATATCAACATGTACAAGACTATTCTGGTACCCATCGACATGGCGCACGTCGTCGAAGGCAAGGCAAACGTCGATCTTGCTGCAAGCCACGGCGCGCAGGGCTCGAAGGTCATTTTGCTGAATGTGGTGGAAGACATTCCGAACTGGGCAGCAATCGACCTGCCGGCAGGTCAGTTCGAGAAATCCGTCGAATTGACGAAGACGGAACTGAAAGCGATAGCCAAAGCCAGCGGCATGCACATGGATGTTGATGTAAGAATCGGCCATTCCTACGATACCATTCTCAAGGTGGCCAAGGAGAAAAAGGTCGATTTGATCATCATCGCGTCACATCGACCCGGCTTCCAGGATTACTTTCTCGGCTCGACCGCGGCCAAGGTAGTGCGTCACGCGAACTGTTCAGTACTGGTGGTTCGCTAGACCCGTTTCTTGTCCTGGCGTCGCCCCGGGATCTCGATAACCGGCGCCCGACCTACTGAAATCCGTAGCCCGGTTTGCTGTCTTCCTCTCGCGGGGGGCAAACACATCGAAGCTAACGGTCATGACATGTCGAGACACCCATGATCATGAAAGTCATGACCGCCCCCCCTCCACTTGCAGTGCGCATTCCGGCTTGCACGCCGGAATCGTTCGACGAGCAGGGAGCATGCTCCCTGAATTCCCCATCTCGCCCCCCGGCCCTTCTCCCGCGAGGCGAGAAGGGAGTTTCGTGAGTGTCGCATACGCGACTTTCACATTAAGGGTACCCTCCGGATCTGCGTTTAGGGTGTCCCGGGCATCGCCTGTAGTGCGTCAGAAATCATCGCCACTGACTTCCAGTTGCGCGTCGCCTGGGCTACGCAGGCCAGAGCCTTCGACACAGAATTTCCACTGTTCCTGACGACAGGCGTGAATCTTCCCTGATCTGCTGACCTCAGTACGAACCAGCGAGATCATGGCCTCGTCACCTGCAACGAGGTGCGTCGTCATGGCTTCGGCTGTTTTCGCTGTCGAAAAAACTTACAGTTGCCGCCACAGCGCACCGACTAACAGGCCAGAACTCCAAATAATTCAATGGCATGTGATCTATGGCATAAATAATGCTTATAGGTGGCGACTGGCTGACCGACGCCTTGTCTGCTGATTCGACGCAAGTGCCGTGAGAACCCCGTATTGGCAGCTCGCTTGACCGATGCGAGGGTAAATCCCTTGTTAAACAGTGGGTGTTGAAGCGCAGCGTCGGCGAGGAGGCTGTCCTTGGCAGGCTCAAGGTCCGCCGGTGCAAGAACTTGGCGCAGTGTTGCTTCACGGTGGCGAACGCGGTGCGCCGGAATCGTTCGTCGGGCAGAGCATGTTTCCTGGATTCCCCGTCTCACCCTGGCCCTACTCCCGCAGGCGGAGACCGGAGCTTCCTGAGTCGCAGACGCGACTTTCACATTAGCTTGAGTAATTTGCTGCGATGAATCTTGATCTGAAGACCGCTCTCAACCTTGTCTTTCTTGCGGCATGCCTTAGCCCCCTGGCTGCTCACGCAGAAGATCGTAGCTACGACGGCTCGGGCAACAATTTGGCCAACCCGAGCTGGGGAGCTGCCGGGACCACGCTGGCGCGGGCGGCCGCCGCGGCCTATGACGATGGCCTCTCGGCTTCTCGCGGCAGCACGGGTTCCGGCCTTCCCAATGCGAGGCTGATCAGCAACCTGGTCGTCGCGCAATTGACGATGTTGCCGAATAGCCACCAGATGAGCGACTGGGTTTTTCAATGGGGACAGTTCGTCGACCACGATCTCGATTTGAGCAACGCTGCTTCTCCGCCAGAGCCGTTCAACATAAGCATCCCGGCCGGCGACCCGATGTTCGATCCCGCTTCCACGGGAACGCAGATAATGCCTTTTCTGCGCTCGAATTACGATTCGTCGACCGGCATCAGCAGCCCTCGCGAGCAGATCAACGAAATTACGTCGTATCTCGACGCGTCGATGATTTATGGTTCGGACGAAGCGCGCGCGCTGGCGCTGCGAACGCTCGGCGGTGACGGCAAACTCAAGACCAGCGCGGGAGATCTTCTGCCGCTCAATACCTTCGGCCTGGACAATGGCAGCGGTGGGTCGGTCGATCCGACCAAGTTCTATGTCGCCGGCGACGTGCGCGCCAACGAACAGATCGGACTCACTGCCGTGCACACCTTGATGATGCGCGAGCATAACCGCCTGGCGGAACAAATCGCCATAGTCAACCCCAGTTGGGATGATGAGGCGATTTATCAACGAGCCCGCAAACTGGTTGGCGCCGAAATCCAGGTCATCACGTTCAACGAGTTCCTGCCGGCGCTCCTGGGCGATGCCGCACCGAGCATCGTCAGCACCTACGATGCGAACAGCAGTGCGGCGATCCTCAGTGAGTTTTCGACGGCATTGTTCCGGGTCGGTCATACCATGCTCTCGCCGCAATTGATGCGTGTGCAGAACGATGGAACGGCAGCACCCGGTGGGCACGTGCTCTTGCGAGATGCCTTCTTCCAGATGGAAAACCTGAGTGGCGCGGGCGAACTCGAATTCTTTCTCAAAGGGCTGGCCTCCGACAAACAGCAGGAAGTCGACATGCACGTGGTCGACGACGTACGCGACTTTCTCTTCGGGGAACCGATCCCGGGCGGGTTCGACCTGGCATCGCTCAATATCCAGCGCGGACGCGACCACGGCCTGCCCGGCTACAACGAGATTCGTGTCGCCTTTGGGCTGCCGGCCTATACCTCGTTCGACCAGATCACCGCCGATATGACTGTGCAAAGCGGCCTGGAAATGCTTTATGGCACGGTCGATAGAATCGACGCCTGGGTCGGCGCTCTAGCCGAAGATCACCAGCCGGGGGCGGCCGTGGGAGCGCTGATCGCCGCGGGTCTGAGGGAGCAATTTGAACGCACTCGCGACGGCGATCGCTTCTGGCTCACGAACGATCCCGAGTTGTCGGGCGACCTCGACTGGCTGCTGTCGACGCGGCTCTCCGACATCATCCGCCAGAACACCAGCATCACCAACCTGCAGAAAAACGTCTTCTTCATGGCGGTTCCCGAACCGAATACGGCGCTGCTCGTGCTGCTGGCGGGCCTGGCCGCGATGCGTCGTCGACGGCTCGACGGCAAAAGGCAGAACTGAAAAGGCTCCTGTTGACGGGCCAACGCCGGCCGGCATTGGCGAAGCAAGGGTAAGCGGCCCTCTGTTTTGCGTGGGCTTGCGGGGTGAAAGCGCCGCCAGGCCGTTCGGTGTGCCTGGATGGACAAGGCGAGCCCGGCGCGGAGAGCCAACCGGCGGCTGTGCTATCATGCGTGGTTTACGATTTTGCGCTGCCTGGGCCCTTCTTCTGCCGTGTTCAACTGCGATCTTCATTGCCATTCCACCTGCTCCGACGGCCTGCTCGCGCCCGCTGATGTCGCCGCGCGGGCGGCCGCCAACGGCGTCGACCTGCTGGCGCTGAGCGACCATGATTCCCTCGAAGGCTTGCCGGCGGCACGGTCGGCGGCAGCAGCGGCCGGCATGGGTTTCGTCAACGGCGTCGAGATTTCGATCGAGTGGCAGGCGCTGCAGATTCATATTCTTGGCTACGCTTTCGATAGTAGCCATCAGGCGCTCAACGCCGGTCTGGAAAGTATTCGCGCAGGGCGCGTGGATCGCGCACAGCGGATGTCGTCCGAGCTCGAGAAAATAGGTATTGCGGGCGCTTTCGACGGTGCGATGCGTTACGCGGCCAATCCCAGCCTGATCAGTCGTGCGCATTTCGGCCGCTTTCTGGTCGAGACCGGAGCGGCCAAGGATTTGCGCAGCGTCTTCGAGTCCTATCTGGTTCCCGGTCGACCGGGTTATGTCGATCACCGCTGGGCGACTCTCGCCGATGCCCTGGCCTGGGTCCATGCCGCCGGGGGGCTGGTGGCGGTGGCGCATCCCGGGCGCTACAAGCTTTCGCGTGCCGAAATGCGTCGCTTTCTGGCCGAGTTCAAGGATCTCGGCGGGCAGGCGATCGAAGTCGTGTCGGGCAGCCACACGCAGGAGCACGTCGAGATTTTCGGGCGTTACGCCAGGGAGTATGGCTTTCTGGCCTCGCGGGGCTCCGATTTCCACGGACCGGGCGAGAGCTATTTTGATCTGGGGCAACTGGCTGCCTTGCCGGATGGGCTGAAACCCATCTGGAAAGCGTTTTGAGCCGGGGAGAGAGAGCGATGGCGCAGTACGTTTCGATACATCCCGATAACCCGCAGCAGCGACACCTGAAGCGGGCGGCAGAAATCGTTCGCCAGGGCGGCGTCATCGCCTTGCCGACCGATTCCAGCTACGCCCTCGGTTGCCAACTCGGCGACAAGGCGGCGGTCGAGCGAATTCGCAGTATCCGTGGTGTCGATGAGCGCCATCTGTTGACGCTGATGTGCCGTGACCTGTCGCAGATTGGTCAGTTCGCACGCGTTGACAATGCCACCTATCGCTTGCTCAAGGCGACGACGCCGGGCAGCTACACTTTCATTCTCGAAGGAACACGGGAGTTGCCACGGCGCGTTCTGCACCCGAAACGGAAGACCATCGGCCTGCGCGTGCCGGCGCATGCCGTCACCCTGGCCTTGCTCGAAGCGCTTGGCGAGCCGCTGCTGACTTCGACGCTGATTATTGCCGGCGACGAGGGACCGCTGACCGAAGGCTGGGAAATCCAGGAGCGGCTCGAAAGCCAGCTCGAATTCATCCTTGACAGCGGCAATTGCGGCATCGAGCCGACGACCGTTGTCGATCTGACCGCTGCGCTGCCGACCTTGGTCCGCGCCGGACTGGGGCCTTTGGCGCCCCTCGGCCTCGATTGAGGAAGTCTCCATGCAAGAAATGATCCAGACCGTCGCCATCGCCGCCTTGCCGGTGATTCTGGCGATCACTCTGCACGAGGCGGCGCACGGCTACGCGGCGCGCCATTTCGGCGATCCGACGGCCTGGCAGGAGGGGCGCATCACGGCCAACCCGCTGAAGCACATCGATCCGGTGGGCACTATCCTGGTACCGATCATCATTCTGCTGCTGTCTACCGGTGGCATCCTGTTTGGCTGGGCCAAGCCGGTGCCGGTCAATTTCGGCCGCTTGCGCCACCCCAAGCAGGACATGCTGTGGGTCGCCGCCGCCGGGCCGGCCGCCAATCTGGTCATGCTGTTGTTCTGGGCGACGCTGATGAAGCTGGCCGTGACACTGCCGATCCATTTCTTCAGCGTACCGATGGCGCGCATGGCGGAAGTCGGCATCCTGGTCAACCTGGCCTTGATGGTGCTCAACCTCTTTCCATTGCCACCGCTCGACGGCGGTCGTATCGCGGTCAGCCTGTTGCCGCGAGATCTCGCCTGGCGCTTCGCGAAGCTCGAGCGCTTCGGCTTCCCGATCCTGCTGCTGTTGTTGTTTACCGGCATTTTGAGCAAGCTCCTGATGCCGGTGATGGGTGCCGTGATGGGCATGATTTACTTCATTTTTCAATTTTCCGGCTGAACGTCCAGAGAGCGAACATGTACGCAGAACGAGTCCTCTCCGGTATGCGCCCGACCGGCAGCCTGCATCTTGGCCACTACCACGGCGTGCTCAAGAACTGGGTCGAGCTGCAGCACCAGCATCCCTGCCTGTTTTTCGTCGCCGACTGGCACGCGCTGACCACCCAGTACGACGATCCACAAGGCATCGTCGCCGCATCCTGGGACATGGTCATCGACTGGCTGGCGGCCGGTGTCGATCCGCAACGAGCGACGCTGTTCATCCAGTCGCAGGTGCCCGAACACGCCGAATTGCATCTCTTGCTGTCGATGATGACCCCGCTCGGCTGGCTGGAACGGGTGCCGACCTACAAGGACCAGCAGGAAAAGCTCGAGAGCAAGGACCTGTCGACCTACGGTTTTCTCGGTTATCCGCTGCTGCAGTCGGCGGACATCCTGATCTATCGTGCCGACAAGGTGCCGGTGGGCGAGGATCAGGTGCCGCACATCGAGTTCTCGCGGGAGTTGGCGCGGCGCTTCAATCACCTCTACGGACGCGAAGCGGGCTTCGAGGACAAGGCCAGGGAGGCGGTCAAGAAGCTGGGGTCGAAGCGCGCCCGCTCCTATACGCAGCTACGCACCTATTTTCAGCAGAACGGTGACAAGACGGCCATCGAGCGTGCGCACGCGCTGCTCGACGAAGTTCCCGGTCTCGAGCACGCCGACCGCGAGCGGCTCTTTGGCTATCTCGAAGGCACCGGCAAAATGATTCTCGTCGAGCCCGGCGCGCTGCTCACTGCCGCGTCGCGGATGCCCGGCCTCGACGGCCAGAAAATGTCGAAATCCTATGGCAACACGATCACCCTGCGTGAAGATGCGGCGTCGGTGACACACAAGGTACGGCGCATGCCAACCGACCCGGCGCGCGTGCGTCGCGACGACCCGGGTGATCCGGACAAGTGTCCGGTCTGGCAATTGCATCAGGTGTATTCGGACGCGGCCTGCCAGGCCTGGGTGCAGCAGGGTTGTCGCAGTGCCGGTATTGGCTGTCTGGACTGCAAGCAGCCGGTGATCGATGGCATTCTCGCCGAGCAGGCACCGATGCGCGAGCGCGCGCAGCCGTACCTGGACGACCCGCGCCTGGTGCAGGAGATCATCGCCGAAGGTAACCACAAGGCGCGCCAGCTCGCTCGCGAGACGATGTGCGACGTGCGCGAGGCGATGGGCTTGAACTACAGCTGAGCACCGTTTCGAGGCGCACGGAAATGAGCGATAGCGCGATCATGGCCGCAGCAGAACAGCCGCCGCCTCCTGAAGTGCTGAGTCCGCTGGCCCGCATCTACGGCCAGCCGCTGACGCAGTTGCCGCTCGACCTGTATATCCCGCCAGATGCCATGGCGGTGATGCTCGACGCCTTCGAGGGTCCGCTCGATCTGCTGCTGTACCTGATCCGCAAGGCCAATGTGAATGTCCTCGACATTCCGATGGCGCCGCTGACCGCACAGTATCTGCTCTACGTTGAAGCGATGCGCAAGCACAATCTCGAACTGGCTGCCGATTATCTGGTGATGGCGGCCATGCTGATCGAGATCAAGTCGCGCATGTTGTTGCCGCGCCCAAAGGTCGACGCCGACGACGAGGCCGACGATCCGCGCGCCGAACTGGTGCGCCGCCTGATCGAGTACGAGCAGATGAAATTGGCAGGGCATGGGCTCAACGAGCTGCCACAGGCCGAGCGCGATTTCGAGTGGGTCGAGGTGTGGGTCGAGAAGACCTTGTTGCGGCGTCTGCCCGAGGTCAGCGTGCTGGATTTGCAGGATGCCTGGCGGGGCATTCTCCGCCAGGCCAGGCTGCACTCGCATCACCGGGTGCAGCGCGAGGAATTGTCGGTGCGCGAGCACATGACGCTAATTCTGCGTCATCTGCGCGATGCCGGCGGCTTCGTCGAGTTCGTCGATCTCTTCGACCCGCAACAGGGGGCCCCGGTGCTGGTCGTGCACTTTCTGGCGCTGCTCGAACTGGCGCGCGAGCACCTGCTGGAAATGACGCAGGTCGAAGCCTTCGCGCCGATTTACCTGAGGTTGAGCGATGAGCGGAACGAATCTCGATAAGCCGCCGAGCACTGACGCACTGCCGGGCACTCCCGCCGACCTCAAGCGGGTGCTCGAGGCGGTGCTCTTGAGCACCCGCACGCCCTTGTCGATGTTTGACCTGGGCAAGGTATTTGACGAGCGGATCGGCGCCGACCTGCTGCGCGCCCTGCTCGACGAGTTGCGCCAGGAATGGAGCATGCGCCCCCTGGAGTTGCTGCAGGTGGCAAGTGGCTGGCGCTTTCGTACGCGCGCCGAGTTCATGCCTTATCTCGAGCGACTGAACCCGGAAAAGCCGCCGCGCTATTCGCGCGCCGTCCTCGAAACGCTGGCCATCATTGCCTATCGTCAGCCGGTGACGCGCGGCGACATCGAGGATATCCGCGGTGTCACCGTCGCCACGCAGGTCATCCGGCTGCTCGAGGAACGTGGCTGGGTCGATGTCGTCGGTCATCGCGACACCCCGGGGCGGCCAGGACTGCTAGCGACGACCAGAAAATTTCTCGACGACCTCGGCTTGCGCAGTCTGGCCGAGTTGCCGCCTCTGCAACAAATCAATTCAACACTGGACCTCGCTGATGGCCAATAGCAAGCGCAGATTGCCTGCCGCCCCTTCTCGTTCCCCGCGCCCGGCGGCAGCCGGCGCTCCTCGGCGACGTCCGATCGATGCTCCGTCGCCCGAGCCTGCGGCCACCGAGGAGGGCGCTCGTCGCCGGCTGGCGCCGAGCCCGGCCCTTGATCCGTCAAAACGTGGCCGGCACCAGGACGTTCCCAGCAAGCCTGAGCGCCTGCACAAGGCGTTGGCGCAAAGCGGCATCGGGTCGCGGCGGGAGATGGAAGAGCTGATTGTCGCCGGGCGGGTCAACGTCAATGGCCAGCCGGCGCACGTCGGGCAGACGGTCAGCCCCGGCGACCGGGTCAAGGTCAACGGGAAACTCGTGAGTCTGCGCTTTTCCAATCGTTTGCCGCGGGTGATCCTTTATCACAAGCCCGAAGGCGAAATCGTTTCACGCAACGACCCCAATCATCGCCCGACGGTGTTTACCTCGATGCCACGCCTCTCCACCGGACGCTGGGTGGCGGTTGGCCGGCTGGACTTCAACACCAGTGGTCTGCTATTGCTGACCACCTCCGGGGAACTCGCCAACCGCCTGATGCATCCGCGCTATCAGTTGGTGCGCGAGTATGCGGTGCGGATTCTCGGCGAAGTTACGGACGAGTCACGCCAGCGTTTGCTCGAGGGTGTCGAGCTCGACGATGGGCCGGCGCAGTTTGCCAGTTTTCAGGAGGCCGGCGGCGAAGGTGCCAACCGCTGGTATCGCGTCTCGCTCTTCGAAGGCCGCAACCGTGAGGTGCGGCGCATGTTCGAAGCCGTCGGCGTTTTCGTCAGTCGCCTGATGCGCGTTCGCTACGGTCCCCTTGCGCTGCCCCCGAGCTTGAAGCGCGGGCAGGTCCTTGAGCTTGCCGAGGGCGAGGTGAAGCGCTTGCTGGCGGGCTTCGACATGGAGAACCCGGAAGGCGATCGCCCGCCGCGGCGCAGCCGCGAGCGATGAACACGCCGCGCGAGAGCTCTGTCAGCTCGCGGGCCGATTTACGTCGGCGACTATTTTCGCTATAATCCAACGGTTTTCCGGTCGCCCCTTGTGGGCACAACTTTTCGGGGATGGGCGTTTCGCCCATTTTTTATTTGCAGCCATGGATGTGCACGAAGTTCTTGAAAAAACGGTGTCCGGCCTCGGCTACGAGTTGGTCGATGTCGAGCGCAGTCCGCGTGGCCGTGTGCTGCGCGTCTTCATCGACAAGCCGGACAAGCCGCGCGGCGTCGATGTCGAAGACTGCGCGCTGGTCAGCAATCAGTTGTCGCGGGTATTGATGGTCGAGAGCTTCGATTACGATTGTCTCGAAGTTTCCTCGCCGGGGATCGACAGGCCGTTGAAGAAGGAGGCTGATTTCGAGCGTTTCGCGGGGTCCGAGATCACTCTCAAGCTGCGCTTGCCGTTGAATGGCCAACGAAATTTCAAAGGTGTCCTGCAGGGGTTGCACGAAGGCAAGGTGCGCTTGCAGATCGATTCGGGCGAGGTGCTGTTCGACCTGGTCAATGTTGACAAGGCGCGTCTGGTGCCCAACTTCGACCTCGCAAAATCGACTGACAGGCTGGTTTAGGAGGTAATGAGCAAATGAGCCGCGAAATCTTGCTGCTGGTAGATGTCCTGGCGCGTGAAAAGAACGTCACCAGGGACATCGTCTTCGGCGCGCTGGAACTGGCGCTGGCGTCGGCTACCAAGAAGCGCATCCACGACGACGCGAACGTGCGCGTGGTGGTCGACCGCGAAACCGGCGATTTCGAAACCTTCCGCCGCTGGGAGGTCGTTGCCGATCCTGATTTTCTTGACGAGGAGCAACAGCTTCCCTTGTCGGAAGCGCAGGTTCAGGATCCCGAAGTCGAGGTCGGTGACTTCCTGGAGGAGGCGCTGGAACCGATCGACTTCGGCCGTATCGGTGCGCAAGCTGCCAAGCAGGTGATTCTGCAGAAGATCCGCGACGCCGAGCGCGAGCAGATCCTCAATGACTTCCTGGGGCGCAAGGAACATCTGGTGATCGGTGCCATCAAGCGCATGGAGCGGGGAAACGCGATCATCGAAACCGGCAAGATCGAAGCCTTGCTGCCGCGTGACCAGATGATCCCACGCGAGAATCTGCGTGTCGGTGATCGTGTCAAGGCCTATCTGCTGCGTATCGATCGTGCCGCCCGCGGGCCGCAATTGATCCTCTCGCGAACGGCGCCGGAGTTCATCGTCAAGTTGTTCGCGCTGGAAGTTCCCGAGGTCGATGACGGCTTGCTGGAGATCAAGGCGGCTGCCCGTGATCCCGGCAT
>Ga0209573_1004075_pt1 | contig 15015 bp, 13 predicted proteins | sample TNRBio252014_DNA_FD_185870 | JGI IMG/M metagenome (GOLD analysis project Ga0209573, IMG submission 185870) | Wastewater treatment Type I Accumulibacter community from EBPR Bioreactor in Madison, WI, USA - TNR Reactor_6/25/2014_ DNA (SPAdes)... | ecosystem: Engineered > Bioreactor > EBPR >...
GGTGGAGACACCGATTCTCACGAAGTCGACGCCCGAGGGGGCGCGTGACTTCCTCGTGCCGTCGCGCGTGCACCCCGGCGAGTTCTACGCCCTTCCCCAGTCGCCGCAGCTCTTCAAGCAGCTCCTGATGGTCGCGGGCGTCGAACGCTACTACCAGATGGCCCGGTGCTTCCGCGACGAGGACCTGCGCGCAGACCGGCAGCCCGAGTTCACCCAGGTCGACCTGGAGCTCTCCTTCCCCGACGAGGAGACGATCTACGCCCTCATCGAGAAGATCTTCGCGGCGGTCTTCCCGGCCTATGGGATTCCCTGTCCGGCGCGCTTCCCGAGGATGACCTATGCGGAGGCGGTGGAGCGGTTCGGTATCGACAGGCCCGACACGCGATACGGACTGGAGCTGAAGACTCTCGACTTCTCGGCCTCGCCCTCGGAGATTCTCCGCTCGGCCGAGAGGGTGAAGGGAATCGCCCTCCCCGGCGGTGCCGCATTCGCGAGGAAGCGCCTCGACGACCTCGAGGTCGCCGCGAAGCAGCTCGGCGCGTCGGGCCTCGTCTGGATCAAGCTCCAGGCGGATCTCCCGGGAGGCTGGAACTCGAACGCCAAGAAGCTCCTCGACGACCCGACGGTCGCTGCCGCGCGCGGGGCGCTCGCGGCCGGCGACGGCGACCTCCTCCTCGTCGTGGCCGGGAAGACGTCGACGGTCAACGACGTCCTCGGGAGCCTCCGCGTGAAGCTCGCGCGCGAGGAAAAGCTGATTCCCGAGGGACGCTACGAGTTCCTCTGGGTGACGGACTTCCCGCTCCTCGAATGGCACGCCGAGGACGGCCGGTGGTACGCGATGCACCACATGTTCACAGCGCCACGGCCGGAGGACGTGCCGCTCCTGGATTCCGATCCGGGCCGTGTTCACGCACGGGCCTACGACGTCGTCCTGAACGGAATGGAGCTCGGTGGCGGGTCGATCCGGATACACCAGCCCGAGGTCCAGTCGAAGGTCTTCGCCACGCTCGGCATCGGGCCGGAGGAGGCGAAGGCGAAGTTCGGCTTCCTGCTCGACGCCTTCCGCTTCGGGGCACCGCCGCACGGCGGACTCGCGCTCGGCCTCGACCGGATGCTGATGATCCTGACGCGCTCCACGTCGATCCGCGACGTGATCGCGTTCCCGAAGACCGCTTCGGGGAGCTGCCTGATGACGGATTCGCCCGGCCCGGTCTCGGACGCGCAGCTCGTCGAGCTGGGAATCCGGCGCGCCACGGATGTCGTTCCGAAGCCGTCCTGACGCGCGCGGAATCCGGACGTTCCGCTTCGCCGCCGCGGGGGTTCGCTGCGAGGTCTCCGTGGGGTCGGGGGCTCTCGCGCGACTTCCCGCGGCCCTCGGGCGGATCGCCGCCGGCCGCTGGCTCGTCGTTTCGTCGGCGCCGGTGCTCGGGGCGCAGGGCCGGCTCCTCGGGGAGGCGCTCGGGGGAGCGGCGTTTCTCGACCCGGAGCCCCTTCTCGTGGCGGACGGCGAGGCCGCCAAGACGTGGACCTCGCTCGGGAGGCTCCTCTCGGAGATGGCCGCCCGGGGGCTGTCGCGGGACGGAGGCGTCCTCGCCTTCGGCGGCGGGACCGTCGGCGACGTGGCGGGTCTCGCGGCGTCGCTCGCTCTCCGGGGGGTGCCGGTCGTCCAGGTGCCGACGACGCTCCTCGCCGCCGCCGACAGCGCGCTCGGAGGGAAGACGGCGGTGAACCTCCCGGCAGGGAAGAACCTCGCGGGGGCTTTCCATCACCCTCGCTTCGTCTGCGTGGACACGCGCGTCCTCTCCACCCTCTCCGAACGGGAGTACCGATCGGGGCTGGCGGAGGTCGTGAAGACCGCGCTCCTCTCGGCCTCCTTCTGGAGGCGTCTGCCCGGGCTCCTGGAAGGGCTCGCGGCGCGGCACGAGCCCGCCGTGGCCGAGGCGGTCGAGCGATCGCTCCGCGTGAAGGCGGACGTCGTTTCGCGCGACCCGGACGAGGGCCTGGGCCTGCGGCACGTGCTGAACCTCGGGCACACGGTGGCGCACGCCCTCGAGGGGGCGTCGGGCTACCGGCTGCGACATGGCGAGGCCGTCGGATGGGGCCTCGTGGCCGCGCTGCGCCTGTCCGCGACGCGTGGTCTCCTTCCTGGTCGGACGGCGACCAGGATCGAGAGACTGGTGAGGGACATCCTGAAGCCTACTCCGCTCCCGGCAGCGGTCCGCAGGGGCTGGCCGGCGCTCCTCGTTGCCGACAAGAAACGGGACCGTGAAGGCCTGCGCGACGTCCTGCTGACGGCGGCGGGGCACCCCCGCCTCGAGCGGGTGACGGCGGCGGAGGTGGTCGCGAGCCTTCCGGACGAGGCCGGCAGCTAGAATCCGGGGGTGATCCCCATTCCCAGAAGGCCGCGGCTCAGGATCGTCACTGCCCTGATCGCGGTTCTCGTCGTCGTGTCGATCGTGCCCCTCGCCTTCTCCGCGATGCGGCTCGTGTCGATCAACCGCGAAGCGCTCGAGACCGCCGAGAAGCAGTACCTGACCCGAAGCGCCGTGACGCTCTCGGACGGGATCGAAGGGTTCCTCCGGCGGATGCTCGTCCAGGTCACGAAGATCGGGGACGGCCTCGAGCTGGCCCGCGCCGTGGCGCCCGACCAGGACCCGTTCGCGTTCGTCGGACGGACGGCGCTCATCGCGCGCTACCGGGATGCCGAGCCGAGCTTCCTCGTGCTCCGGGCCCTCGACGCCGACCGCCTCGGCGGAGTCATCCAGCCCGCGCAGATCGACGCCGCGCTGGAAGAGGAGCTGAACAGGGCCTTCGCGGCCGCGATGCGCGGCTCGACCTACGTCGGCGAGGCCCTTCGCGTCCCCTCGCTCCCGGATCCGGGGCTCGTCATCGCCGTGCCCGTGTCCGCCCCGGAGGGGGGCGTCGTCGGGGTCGTCGAGGCTTTCGTGTCCCTCGCCCCGATCCGTGCGCTCCTCGAGCTCGAGAAGAAGCGCGACCTCGTCGCCTACATCGTCGATCGGAGAGGGAACCTCGTCCTGGCGAGCGACGCCGGGGCCGTCGGCGGCGGGGAGCCACTCCTGAAGGTCGAGCTCGTCTCGGAGTTCGTCCAGCACCCGGTCCGCCTCACGCGAACGTACTCCCGGGGCGAGGGGTCATCGGCCCGGCGCGTCCTGGGCACGGTGTCGCCCGTCGGGCCTGCGCCGAACCTGCCCGACTGGGGCGTCCTCGTCGAGAAGGACGTCGCACGCGCCTTCGCCGCGGCGACGCAGATGACGCGGACCTCGTGGCTCGTGGCGGCCCTGGCCGTCGCCCTCGCCGTCATTGCAGCGATCCTGGCGGCCAACGCCCTCTCGCGGCCCGTGCGCGCACTGGCCGATTCGGTCCGCAAGATGTCGGAAGGGGACCTGACTCAGCGGGTCGACGTCCCCGGGACCTTCGAGCTGGCCGAGCTGGCGGAAGGCTTCAACCACATGGGGGGCGAGCTCGAGAAGTCGGTCGAGAAGCTGAAGCTCGCGGCCCGCGAGAACCAGGAGCTCTTCCTGAACTCGATCCGGGCGCTGGCCGCGGCGGTCGACGCGAAGGACCCCTACACCCGTGGCCACTCGGAGAGGGTCGCCCGATACTCCGTGGCGATCTCGCGGCACCTCGGACTGCCGGCGGACGAGGTCCGGAAGGTGCGCATCGCCGCGCTCCTGCACGACGTCGGCAAGATCGGCATCGACGACCGGATCCTGCGCAAGCCGACGGCGCTGACCGACGAAGAGTTCGAGGTCATGAAGCTCCACCCCGTGAAGGGCGCCCTGATCATGGGGCAGATCCCGCAGTTGAAGTGGATCATCCCGGGAATGAAGTACCACCACGAGAAATGGGACGGGACCGGGTACCCGGAAGGGCTCGCGGCCGAGGAGATCCCGATGCTCGCAAGAATCATCTCCGTGGCCGACACGTTCGACGCCATGACGACGTCGCGCCCCTACCAGAAGGCGATGAAGAGCGACTATGTCGTCTCCCGCATCAAGACGTTCGCCGGGACCCGGTACGACACCCGGGTGACCGACGCGCTCGAGCAGGCGCTCGCCACGCACGACCTCGAGGTCGTGGGCGAGGCCGCCCGGCAGGCGGTCGCGTGAGGCGCAGGCCTTTCGTCGCGGCGCTCGCCGCGGTCGTCCTGTCCTCCGGCTGCAGGACCGCGCTGGAGGCGGATCAGGCCGCCCGCGAGCCGAGCGCTCTCACGGCCGACCTCGTCGATTTCCGCAACGGGCTGGCCATGCTGCGGGAGGGGCGCGTCGACGAAGCGATCCACATGCTCAACCAGGCCAGGGCGGCCTACCCGAGGAATGCGGAGGTCGCGAACGCCCTCGGCCTCGCGCTGCTCTACAAGAAGGACTACCGCAATTCGATCAAGCTCTTCACGGAGGCGATCGGGCTGGACCCGAACCTCATCGAGCCTCTGAACAACCGCGGCGTCGCGGCGATGGAGGCGGGCAACCTCGAGGACGCCGAGATGGACTTCGAGGCCGTCCTCGCGCGTCCCAGGTCCGCCGAGCACGTCAACGCCCGCTTCAACCTCGCGCTCCTACGGGGGAAGCAGCTCCGCTGGGTGGACGCGGACCGCGAGCTGACGACGGTCCTCGCGGACGACCCCGGCTACACGAAGGCGATCCGGGAGCGGGGCCTCGTCCGCATGAAACTGGAGGATTTCCGGGGTGCCCTCGAGGACTTCCTCCTCTTCCTGCGGGACGATCCCAAAGACCCCGTCTCGAACTACAACGCGGCACTCTGCCTCCTGACGACCGACCGTCGCGACCTCGCCGTCCGCTACATGGAGCGGACGGTGCAGTCCGCGCCGGAGAGCGACGAGGCGAAGAAGGCGCGGCGCTTCCTCGGGGGTGAGCCGGGCCAGACAGGAAGGGACCGATGAGCTTCGACGACGTCCTCCGCCCGGTCCTAGACGCGCCGGAAGCGCGGGCTGTCGCCTTCCTCGACCCGCAGGGGCAGGAGATCGCCAGCCTCGGTGACCAGGAGCTTCTCGAGACATTTGGCGCTTACCACTCGGTGTGGACGACGGAGCTCGGACGGGCCGCAGCCGCAGGCGGCCTCGGCGACGTGACCGAGGTCGACTTCGACTTCGAGGCCGGGCGCGTCCTTGCCACGTCCATCAAGGACGGCTATTTCATCCTCGCGCTGTTCGGACGGGGAGGGATCCCGTCGGTGGCGCGGCCCCTGCTCGCCGCCGCGCGCGAGAAGCTCTTCGCCGAGATCGGTTGAGGGAGGCGACCGCCGTGGCCGAGGTACCGAAGCCGTCGCTGATGGCCCGCCTGAAGCGCGGGCTCTTCATGACCCATACCGAGCTGGTTGCGCGCGTCGGCGACGCGATCAAGGCCCGCTTCTCGCCCGACCCGAAGGCCCTCGACGCGCTCGAGGAAGCGCTGATCGCGGCCGACGTCGGGCCGGTAACGGCTGCCGAGCTCGTGGAGGCGGTGAGAGTCGAGGCGGGCCGGCGGGACGCCGGGGAGTCCGACGTCGTCCGGCGTGTCCTCAAGGCCGAGATCGAGAGGCGGCTATCGGTGCCGGGTCCTCCCGTCGGATCGCCGGGACCGGGCCAGCCCCGCGTCGTCCTCATGGTCGGCGTGAACGGAACTGGAAAGACGACGACCGCCGCCAAGCTTGCCGCCCGGGCGGCGGCGGCGGGCGGAAAGCCCGTCCTGGCCGCGGCCGACACGTTCCGGGCCGCCGCGATCGACCAGCTCGAGGTCTGGGCGGAGCGGATCGGCATCCCCCTCGTCAAGCACCGGCCGGGTGCGGACCCGGCCGCCGTCGTCTTCGACGCCTGCGCCATCGCGAAAGCCCGCGGCGCGGACCTTCTCCTCGTCGACACGGCGGGGCGCCTCCACACGAAGCACAACCTCATGGAGGAGCTTTCCAAGATCCGCCGGATCGCCGCGCGGGAGATCGAAGGGGCGCCTCACGAGGTCCTCCTCGTCCTCGACGCGGTGACCGGAATGAACGGCCTCGCGCAGGCGCGCGAGTTCCTGAGAGCCGCGGGCGTCACCGGGCTCGTGCTGACGAAGATGGACGGGACGGCCAAGGGGGGCGTCATCCTCGCGATCGTCCGCGAGCTGGCGATCCCGGTGCGGTACGTCGGCGTCGGCGAGACGGTCGACGACCTCCTCGACTTCGACCCGGCCGGCTTCGCCTCGGCGCTCATCGATGACTGAGCTCGCCGCGGCTTTCGAGCGGGTCTTCGAGCTCGCGGAGAGGGGGCGATACTCCACCTCGCCGAACCCGCGCGTCGGAGCCGTGGTCCTGGCGCCGGGGGGCGAGATCGTCGGAGAGGGCTGGCACGACCGGGCGGGAGGCCCTCACGCCGAGGTCGTCGCCCTCGCCGAGGCCGGGAGCCGGGCCCGTGGAGCAACCGTCGTCCTGAATCTGGAGCCATGCGCTCACGAGGGGCGAACCCCGCCCTGCGCGGGCGCTCTCGTGGATGCCGGGGTCGCGCGGGTCGTCTTCTCCACGCTCGATCCCGACCCGCGGACGGCGGGAAAGGGCCGCGAATGGCTCCGTTCCGCCGGAGTCGCCACGGAGACCGGCCTGTTTTCGGAGCGGGCCGAGAGGCTGAACGAGCCCTTCCTCGCATCGGTCCGGACCGGGCGTCCGTTCGTCCACCTGAAGTGGGCCGCGACGCTCGACGGGAGGATTGGGACCGTGGCAGGGGAGAGCCGGTGGATCACCGGAGTGGAGGCCCGGGCGGATGGAATGCGACTCAGGGAGGAGTGCGACGCGATTCTCGTCGGAGCCGGGACCGTCCTGGCGGACGATCCGTTCCTGACGCGCCGTGCCGGCCTGAATCACTCGATCCTGCCCCACCGCCGCGTCGTCGTGGACGGGCGCCTGCGGACCGGTGCTCAGGGACGGGTCTTCTCGCCGGAAGCCCCGGGCGAGGCCTGGCTCGCGACGGCCGTGAAGGAGGACGACCCGAGGCTCGGCCCGTTCAGGGAGTACGGCGTCAGGGTCCTGTCGCTGCCGTCCGGGGAAGCCGGCCGCGTCGACCTTCCTGCGCTCCTGGCCGCGCTTGCCGCGCACGAGGTCCGGTCGCTCCTCGTGGAAGGGGGCGGCGAGACGGCGTGGGGCTTCGTCGAAGCACGTCTCGCCGACCGGGTGACGGCCTACCACGCCCCGCTCCTCCTCGGCGGGCGAGACGCGCCGACCGCCCTCTCCGGCTCCGGCTACGCAACCCTTGCCGAGGCCCCTCGCCTCGCAGGCCTCGAGCTGGCGTCTCTGGGGGACGGCTTCCGCGTCACCGGCCGGATCTCGTGGCCGGGAGCGGCGTAGGATCGCCGCGTGTTCACCGGACTCGTCGAGTCGTGCAGCGAGGTGCGGAGCCTCAGGAGGCAGGCCGGAGGGGCGCTCCTGGATCTGGAGGCTCCGGACACCTGGGGCGACGTCCGTCGTGGTGAGAGCATCTGCGTCTCGGGCGTCTGCCTCACGGTGGTTCCTGGCGGCGGAGAGGGAGTGTTGCGGTTCGATGTTTCCGCGGAGAGCCTCGACCGATCGACGCTCGGGGCCCTTCGTCCGGGCGACCCGGTGAACCTCGAGCGCGCGCTGGCCGTCGGAGCCAGGATGGGCGGGCACGTGGTCCAGGGGCACGTCGATTCCACGGCCGCCGTGAACCGTCTCGAGAGCTCGGGCGGCTTCTGGACCCTCGGCATCCGGATCGGCGAGGCGTGGTCGCGGTACGTCGTGGAGAAAGGGTCGATCGCCCTCGACGGAATCTCCCTGACGGTCGCTTCGCTCGAAGCCGAGGAGCTGTACGTGGCCGTCATCCCGGAGACGTTCCACGCCACGACCCTGTCCAGACGCCGGCCCGGAGACTTCGTGAACGTAGAGGTCGACGTCCTGGCGAAGTACGTGGAGCGCCTCCTCGGAGCCGCCGGCGCTCCGTCCCGCGACGACCGGCTTCGCGCACTCCTCGGCTCGTGACGGGCCGCCCCGGCGCGTACGTCCACGTTCCCTACTGCGCTCACCGCTGCACGTACTGCTCGTTTCTCGCCGTCACGGGGCGGGAGACGGAGAGCTCGTACTTCGACGCGGTCCTCCGCGAGGCGCGAGCACGGGCGGGGGAGGTCGACGGGCCGCTGGACACGGTCTACTTCGGAGGGGGGACGCCGTCCTTCGTGGAACACTCGAATCTCACCCGGGTCCTCGCCGCGCTGCGGGAGGTGCTGGGAATCGCAGTGGACGCGGAGGTTACGGCCGAGGCGAACCCCGACGACCTCGACGACCGGCGACTCTCGGCCCTCGTCGACCTCGGAGTGAACCGGCTCTCGATCGGTGTCCAGTCGCTCAGCGACGGCGAGCTCGAGCCGCTGGAGCGGCGCCACGACGCCGCGGGGGCGCTCGGGGCCCTTCGCCGGGCCGTATCGCGAGGTCTGAGGGTCTCGGCCGACCTGATGATCGGTATCCCCGGGCAGTCGAGGGAAAGCCTCCGGCAAAGCCTCGGGACGATCCTCGAGGCGGGAGTCGGTCACGTCTCGGTCTACCTTCTCGAGATCGACAAGGCTCCGCGCCTCGTCGCGATGAGGGAGGCGATGCCCGCGCTCTTCGCCGGCGACGACGAGATGGCCGCCCGGTGGGAGGAGGTCGACGACGTCTGCGCGGCCGCGGGGCTGGCACGTTACGAGACGTCCAACTGGGCGAAACCGGGCGACGAAAGCCGCCACAACCTGAAGTACTGGAATCGCGAGCCCGTCGTCGCCCTGGGCGCGTCCGCCGCCTCCTTCGACGGCAGGGTCCGGCGCACGAACAGCGGGTCGATCCCGGCCTATCTTCGGGCCGTGGAGGAGACCGGCACCGCCTTCGTGTCGGAGGAGGAGCTTCCTGCGGACGCAGCCCGCCGGGAAGGGGTCCTCCTCGGTCTCCGGAGATCCACCGGCGTCGACGAGCCGGCCTGGGACGAAGCGGTCGCGACCCTCCCGGCCTCCGATCGGTCCCGCCTCGACGACGCCTTCGAAGCGGGCCTTCTCGTGCGGGAGCCGGGCCGAGTCCGCCTGACGCGCACGGGAGTCCTCCTCTCGAACGAGGTTTTCTCTCTCCTGCTCTGACGGGTGGGCCCCCGACGAGGGCCCGACGGGCCGTCAATGCCGGCGAGGCGGGCCCGGCGGTACCGGCTGGAGGTCCCTTGGCCTCGCGGGCCGGGCGTGAGACCATCCGCCGGCTCGGAGCCTTCCGGCTCCCGAAGACCCCATTTCGGAGCGGAGGCGCATGAACGCAGAGACGCTGCTCTACATCATCCCGGTGCTCGGGCTCGCCGGTCTCCTGTACACGTGGCTGAAGTCGTCCTGGGTCTCCCGTCAGGACCCGGGCAACGAGCGGATGGTGAAGATCGCCGCCGCCATCCAGCAGGGCGCCATGGCGTTCCTGCGGGCCGAGTACCGGGTCCTCGCGGTCTTCGTCGTCGTCGTGGCGATCCTCCTCGGCATCTCCGGTGGCCTGCAGAAGGAATCCCACCCGCTCGTCGCGGTCGCGTTCATCGCAGGCGCCTTCTGCTCGGCCCTCGCCGGACTGATCGGGATGAAGGTCGCGACGAAGGCGAACGTCCGGACGACGCAGGCGGCCCGGCGAGGGCTCGGCCCGGCGCTCGAGATCGCCTTCGCGGGCGGTTCGGTGATGGGGATGGGGGTCGTCGGCCTCGGCGTCCTCGGCCTCGGGACGTGCTTCCTGCTCTTCTCGAAGTTCTTCGACGGAGACGTGAACCGGACCATCACCGTCATCACCGGCTTCTCCTTCGGCGCCAGCTCGATCGCCCTCTTCGCCCGGGTCGGAGGCGGTATCTACACGAAGGCGGCCGACGTCGGTGCCGACCTCGTCGGCAAGGTGGAGGCCGGAATCCCGGAAGACCACCCGCTGAATCCCGCCACGATCGCCGACAACGTCGGTGACAACGTCGGCGACGTCGCCGGCATGGGTGCCGACCTCTTCGAGTCGTACGTCGGCTCCATCGTCGGCTCGATGGTCCTGGGTGCCGCGTTCATGGCCGGCCGGCTCGCGACCGGGGAGCCCTTCACGGCCGACGGGTTCGACGGTCTCTCCGCCGTCCTCCTGCCGCTCGCCCTGGCGGGAGTCGGGATCCTGACGTCGATCGGAGGGACCTTCTTCGTCCGGGTCAAGGAGGGTGGGTCGCCCCAGAGGGCCCTCAACACCGGCGAGTTCGGCTCGTCGATCGTGATGGTCGTTCTCTCGTACTTCATCATCCGGGGGATGCTCCCCGAGAGCTTCGTCTTCCAGGACCTGCTCTACGGGACCGAGAGGACCATCACCTCGCTCGGGATCTTCTTCTCGACGGTCATCGGGCTCGTCGCCGGTCTCGCGATCGGCCTCCTCACCGAGCACTACACCGGCACGGGCACCCCGCCGGTGATGTCCATCGTCCGGCAGTCGGTGACCGGAGCGGCCACGAACATCATTGCCGGTCTCGGCGTCGGCATGCGCTCAACGGCCTGGCCGATCCTGATCCTGGCGGCCTCGATCATCGGCGCGTTCCACTTCGGCGGGCTCTACGGCATAGCGATCGCCGCCGTCGGCATGCTCTCGAACACCGGGATCCAGCTCGCCGTCGACGCCTACGGCCCGATCTCCGACAACGCGGGCGGGATCGCGGAGATGGCCGAGCTGCCGAAGGACGTCCGCCGCCGGACCGACAAGCTCGACGCCGTGGGGAACACGACCGCCGCCATCGGGAAGGGGTTCGCGATCGCCTCCGCGGCGCTGACGGCGCTCGCCCTCTTCGGCGCGTTCATGACGGCCGCCCACCTGAAGGCGATCGACGTCTCCAAGGCGGAGGTCATGGCGGGCCTCTTCATCGGCGCCATGATGCCGTTCCTCTTCTCGTCGATGGCGATGGCGGCCGTCGGCCGGGCGGCGATGGCCATGATCCAGGAGGTCCGCCGCCAGTTCTCGGAGATCCCGGCGCTCAAGGCCGCGATCTTCGCGATGGACGCCCACTCCGGGAAGGACTTCAAGGACTGGCCCGTGGAGGATCAGAGGATCTTCGAGGACGCGCTCGGCAAGGCCGAGTACGGCAAGTGCGTCGAGATCTCGACGACCGCGGCGATCCGGGAGATGGTCGCCCCCGGGCTTCTCGCGGTCATCGTGCCCGTCGCCATCGGATTCGGCCCCAGGCTTCTCGGCCTGGGGTCAGGCGCCGAGATGCTCGGGGGCCTCCTCGCGGGCGTGACGGCGACCGGCGTCCTCCTCGCGATCTTCCAGTCGAACTCGGGCGGCGCCTGGGACAACGCCAAGAAGATGTTCGAGGAAGGCGTCGAGGTCGACGGACGGAAGTACTACAAGGGCTCCGACCCGCACAAGGCGGCCGTCGTCGGCGACACGGTTGGCGACCCGTTCAAGGACACATCCGGCCCGTCCCTGAACATCCTCCTCAAGCTGATGTCGGTGATCGCGCTCGTCATCGCGACCCTCATCTGAGCGGGCGCGCCCCTGCGGCGCCTCCAGGAACTCCCCGAGGGCCCCGGTGCAGCGCACCGGGGCCTTTCGCGTCCAGGGCCCCAGGCAACGCGGGTTACGGCAGGGAAGGGGCCAGGGGGCGCCAGGCAGAAGGGTCCGGGGGGCGGGGGGGGGGAAAAACCGGGGGCGCCCGTCGGCATTCTCACGTGCCGCCAAAAGGAGACGTCCCCGGCGCGAGGCCGGGGACGCGAGGTACAGACGCTCTGGGCGGCCGATCCGCCCGAGTGGGGAGCCGCTCAGTCTCAGGAAGCCGGCGCGGCCGCCGCTTCCAGGGGGTTGACCCAGTCCATGACGATTCCGATGTTCTTGGCACCGTTGTTCCGGACGACGTCCATGATCTCCATGGCCTTGTCGTACTTCACGGCATCCTCACAGGAGAAGAAGACCGGCCTGTTGCCGCGGTTGCGGAGAACTTCCTGGAGTCTGATTGGCAGGTTGGAGCGGTCGACCCGCTCCTTGTTGAGGTAGATCTCGTTGCTCGTCGTGAGCGAGACGATGATCTGGTCGCCGGACGGCGGCGGCGGGAGACCCGCCGGCGCGTTGGGCGGCACGTTGACTTCATATCCCATCTGGAGCATCGGCTGCAGGATCATGAAGATGATCAGCAGAACGAGCATGACGTCGACCAGGGGCGTGACGTTGATCTCCGATTTCGGGCCGCCCTGGCTTGGGCCTACATCCATTCCCATGGCGTACCCTCCTACTCTTCCGTCTTCCGCTCGGTGATCAGGGCGATCTTCTCGAAGCCACCGTCCTTGATCATCTTCATGACCTTCTTGACGTCCCCGTAGGAGAGCTGCTTGTCGGCCTTGATGAGCACGTCCTTGCTGGCCGCGCGCTCACCGAACTCCCGCATCTTCGCGGCGAACTCCGGCTCGGGGTACCACTTGGCGTCGATGAAGATCGTCTTGTCGGCCTGAACGCTGATGAGGAGCTCTTTGTCCGTCTCGGGCTTCTTGTCGGGGCGCTCGGTCATCGGCAGCAGGACGGGCTTCCCCTTCTGCAGCATGGGCGTGATGACCATGAAGATGATCAGGAGGACCAGCATGACGTCGACGAGCGGAGTGACGTTGATCTCACTCTTCGTCTCGTGCCGGTTTCCGAAGTTTTGCATTGCCATCGTTGTGTCCTCCGTTCAGTTCCGAGGAAAGCCGCCGGGAGCGAGCCCGGCCAGCCTTCCTCAGGCCGCCCGGGAGCCCATCCTCTTGATGAAGTAGTCGACGAGCTCCGAGGAGGAGTTGGACATCTCGATGTTGAAACGCTCGATCTTGTTCAGGAAGTAGTTGTAGAGCCAGACGGCCGGGATGGCGACGAAGAGGCCGAGCGCCGTTCCGATGAGGGCTTCGGCGATACCCGCGGACACCGCGCCGAGGCCGCCCGTGCCGGAGGTCGCCATGCCCTGGAAGGCGCGGATGATCCCGATGACCGTGGCGAGAAGGCCGACGAACACGGAGGTCGTGGCGATCGTGGCGAGCCCGCCGAGGCCGCGCCGCATGTCCGCTCCGGTCATCATCGCAGCCCGGGCGATGGCGCGCTCGGCAGCAGCGACGACGTCGTGGCCGGCAACGCTGCCGCCGTGCGCCTCGTAGGCGAACTCGAGGAGACCCGGCGAGACCACCTTGGCGATGTGGCTGCCCTTGTACTTCTTGGCGAGGTCGATCGCCTCTTTCAGCTTCTCCTGCTTGAGGAGAGGGCCGATTTCGATGGCGAACTTCACCGACTGCTTCTTCGCGGCCCTGAAGGCCCACCAGCGCTCGAGGGAGACTCCGAGCGAGTAGACCGACATGAACACGAGAATCATCATGATGGCCTTGACGGCGAAGGACATCTGGGCCCAGATGTGTCCAAAATCCATTTCCATGGTGCGAGATCCTCCTTGTTGAATTACAGCGTCTCTAGGGATCGCGTTCGCGCTTGGTTACTGTAGCCTGAAGGTCACGGTCACGGTCAGGTAGACCGGAACCGGCCGGTTGTTGAAGGTCGCGGGCCTGTACTTCCACTGCTGGACGGCGCGCATCGCGGCGTTGTCGAGCAGCGGGTTGATGCCCCGAAGGACGCGGACGGACTCGACGTTCCCGTCCTTCGTGATGATCGCCTCGAGGATGACGATGCCCTGGAGACGGGCCTTCCGGGCGGCTTCGGGGTAGACCGGCTGCACGCGTGAGATCTCGACGGGCTCCTTGACGTCGCCGCCGACCCGAAGAGGCTCTTCGACCTGGGCTGCACCGCCGAGGACGCCACCCTTGACGCCACCGAGGACGCCGCCCATGACACCGCCCTCGACACCGCCCTCGACACCACCTTCGACGCCGCCCTCCGTGCCGCTCGAGTTGTCGGGCTCCGTCGGAGCGACCGGCAGGACGTCCGGGACGATCATCGGGGCCATGTTGGACGACTGCTTCACCGGCTCGACCTTGGGCGCGGCTTTCGGCGCGGCCTTGGGAGGAGGCGGCGGGGGAGGCGGCGGGGGAGCGGCCTCGGAGTAGAAGGAGATCGGAATCGGCGGCTCCGGGATCTCCTCGATGAACCACATCGACGCGGCCAGGATGGACCCGCCGATGACGAAGTGCAGGAAGATCGACATCGGGACCGACAGCCAGCGATTGCCGGTCGCCGCCTGCTTCTTGGATTCGATGAGGGAGGTTTCGAACATGTTAGCGGTCCTCTCGCTCGGGCCCCGTCAGATCGCCTCGAGCGGGTTCTTCCTTGCCGCTTCCTCGCGTTCCTTCTGCTTGACACGGTCGCGAGCGGCGAGGGCCTTCTTCTGCCACTCGGTGGCGTTGGCGAGGAGCTCCTCCTTCTTCGTCGGGTCGTTCTCGAGCTTCGCGTACTCCCGGTAGAGGAGGTTCACGTAGAGCATCGATTCGAAGTAGTCTTCCCGCAGGGAGTTGGCCTTCTCGAGAGCGGCCATTCCGCGGTCGATGAGCGCCTTGCGGGTCTCGCCGTCCATCTGGTCCATCGGCGTGTTGTACGACTTGTCCCAGCAGGTGACGCCGATCGTGTAGAAGACCTCGGCGTTCGTCGGATCGACCTTGGCGAGGTTGTCCTGCCACTCCATCGACTGGTCGAAGTCGCCCTTCTTGGCGTAGAGCATGGCGATGGTCTGAACGGCCTGCCGGTCCTCGGGGTGCACCTTGATCCAGTCCTTGAAGTACTGGATGGCGTCGTCGTACCGGCGGGAGTTCATGTACGTCGTCACGAGGAACTTCGCGGCGTTCTCGTCCTCGGGCCTGGCGGCGAGGTATTCCTTGAAGTACTTGATCGCCGTCTCGAGGGCCTGGATGTCCTTCGGGTGCTCGGAACCCGGGTTGTAGACGGCCATGTTGGCCATCGCGACGAACTTCTTGATCCGGATCTCTTCCGGATCGAGCGCCATCGCCTCCTGGTACAGCTTCAGGGCGTCCTCGTAGAGCTGCTGCTTGAAGTAGGCGTTCCCTTTCCGGATGACCTGCTTCGCCTTGAACTGATCGACGACCTTCTGGCACCCGGTCGCCG
>Ga0209573_1004076_pt1 | contig 15013 bp, 11 predicted proteins | sample TNRBio252014_DNA_FD_185870 | JGI IMG/M metagenome (GOLD analysis project Ga0209573, IMG submission 185870) | Wastewater treatment Type I Accumulibacter community from EBPR Bioreactor in Madison, WI, USA - TNR Reactor_6/25/2014_ DNA (SPAdes)... | ecosystem: Engineered > Bioreactor > EBPR >...
TGGTTTTATTGACAGCAGTAACTTTTACTTTACCAGTATCAACAGCAGCAGTGAAAGCAACTACTTCCGCGGTCCCTTCCCCGGCAATAACCTGGTATGCATTCGGATTAAGGGCAATTATTTTTGTATCAGTACTTACAGCAATATTGGCAAAAGCTTTACCCGAGAATACATTTTTCTTTACAACGAACCCGTTGCTGGTATCTGGTAAGGCTACTGCACCTGAAACCAACCCGGCTTTCAGTCTTACAGAAAGACGCGGAGCAATAGCTTTACCACTCAGGTTATTAGAGAAAACGATCACTTTGGCACTTGTTGCTGTTGCTGCCTCTGCAAGCACTTTAGTGAATACCTGTGCATCGAATTGATTTAATGCATCGCCAGCAACATGGTGTATTTTCTTCACACCGTATTTACCTAGAGCAGTGAGCTCATCAGTTACTGAACCAAGTACAACACCTTCAGCAACTGTACCCAATTGCTCAGCTACTTTGGTACCGTAGGTTAATGCTTCCAGGGAAGCTTTTTTCACATGACCCTCAGCTGTATCAATGAATATAAGAACAGACATAAGATTAATTTGATAATTTGACAATGTACCAATTACTTAATTGAGCAACTGGCGATTATTTCATATAGCTTTTGCCTCTTCATGGAGCAGGCGAACAAGTTCTTCTACGTTATCAGCCGGAACCAGTTTAACGCCGGCTTTTGCAGGTGGTAACCCAAAACCTGCAACAGTCGTTAGTGTATCCACTGCGGCGGGTTCCACTACCTTCAGCGGTTTTGTTCTGGCAGCCATAATACCTCTCATATTGGGAATCCTTGCTTCGGCCATTCCTTTTTGTGAGCTTACGACCACAGGCAGTTCCACTTCGTTTACTTCTTCACCACCTTCGATCTCTCTTGATATAGTGGCTTTGCTACCGGCTAATTCAAATTTAGTAGCCAGCGAAACGTAGGGGAGGTCCAGCAATTCGGCTACCATACCACCAATGGAAGAGCCGTTATAGTCAATCGTCTCTTTCCCCGTTAAAACAAGATCATAGCTACCCTGTTTTGCCACTTCAGCTATTTGTGAAGCAATATAAAAACTATCATGACTGTCTGCATTTACCCGGATTGCTTCATCGCCACCCAATGCAAGGGCTTTGCGGATGATCGGTTCTGCATCGGCACCGCCCACCGTTACTAAGTGAATAGTAGAAGAAGGATCAGCTTCTTTCAGTTCGATGGCACGAACCAGTGCATACCATTCATCGTAGGGATTAATGATCCACTGCACTCCATTGACATCGAATTTCGTGTTATTGTCAGTGAAAGCTATTTTTGCCGTTGTGTCCGGCGTTTTACTGATACAAACCAGGATCTTCATTGCGTCATATTTAATCGTTAGATAAATAGTTGTTTATGCAACTAAAGCAAAGATAAGTGCTGCAAAGATAATTCCGGGCAAATCCGGGTAAAATTTTTATATCAACATGAGCAGGATAGAAAAGTTGAACGAATTTTTGAAAACAAATCCCACCGATAGCTTTCTGCAGCATGCCCTGGCACTGGAATACATTAAACTGGGTGATGATGAAAAGGCCAGGGGCCTTTTTGAGGCGCTATTAAACAGGGAGCCGGGCTATATTGGTAGTTATTATCACCTGGCCAAACTCCTGGAGAGAAATGATAAAACGGAAGAAGCTATCAAAGTGTATGAGAAGGGAATGGAAGAAGCGAAAAAGGCAGGAGATAACCATGCTTTGGGAGAGTTGAGAGGGGCTTATGAAGAACTTACGTTCTGAATGATATGAAAACTATCTCAAATGCAGCTATTGATAAAATAGATAAAACTATAGCAGCAATTCTTTTCTGGAATGAATAAAACCAGAATCCTGCCAGCATTAAACCACTAGAAACAAGGCTGGCTTTCATGTATTGATCGGTGATATCATAAAGTATACTCCGTGGAATTAGCGGTGATATTAGTTGATGTTTAGCCTGAAAGTAAGAAATATATCCTCCAACAACGACTAATAGGTTTATCGTAAAGACAACTCTGTATATCCAGTCAAGCCGGGCTTCTCTTTTTGTTTTTTCCAGCATTATCAAAAATACATTTTGTTTCTTTGCCTTTTGCTATAGTAATGAAATTAACCGATCAATTTATTGCTGTTATCAGGAAGGATAAGCTCTTTTCACTGACTGATAAACTGCTGCTTGCTGTCAGCGGCGGTGTAGATTCTGTTGTGTTATGCGAACTGTGCAAGCAGGCAGGTTATGATTTTATCATTGCCCATTGCAATTTTCATTTGAGAGGAGAGGAGAGTGAAAGAGATGAGAATTTTGTAAAGAAACTGGGAGAAAAATATGGCGTTGAAGTAAAAATAAAATCCTTTGATACGGAGAAATACGCAACTGAAAATAAAATTTCCACACAGGAAGCTGCCAGGGTTTTGCGGTATGAATGGTTTGAGATGCTGGTAAATGAAGAACTGGCTAAAGACTCTGTTCAACATTCACCCAATACCATTCACCTGCTTACGGCCCATCATGCAGATGATAATAACGAAACATTACTGATGAATTTTTTCAGAGGTACCGGGTTGCATGGATTAACAGGCATTCCGGTTTCCTTAGGTCATATCAAAAGACCTTTGCTTTCTTTCTCTAAAGAAGAATTGATTCAATTTGCAAAACAGTGTAAGCTTGACTATGTGGAAGACTCTTCTAATTTGTCTTCAAAATATACCCGTAATTTTTTCCGTAATGAGATAATCCCTGCCATCAGCAAGGTATACCCGCAGGTAAAGGAAAACCTGCAGGATAATATAAACCGGTTTAAAGAGATTGAAAAGCTGTATAAGTTTTCTGTTGGACAAATCATTGGAAAATTATGCAGAAAAAAAGGGGCAGAAGTACATATCCCTGTAAAACAATTGATGCAATACGATAACAGGGCCCTGATCTATGAGATTATCAGTAAGTATGGGTTTAATGAAAAGCAGGTAGATGAAGTAATAAAACTGGCTGCGAGTGATTCGGGTAAATATATGGAATCACCAACCTTGCAATATCGTATCATTAAGCACCGGCATTGGTTTATCATCAGCCCGGTTCAATCTGCAGAAGCCGGCATTATTGTAATTGAAGAAAACAAAAAAAATATTGGCTTTGAAGCCGGTAAACTTCATGTCGAACTGTCCGGTAAAAAAGCAAGTGACAGGGCCGGATCAGGTGATACTGCCTGCCTTGATGCAAAGGGGATTAGTTTCCCAATGGTATTACGTAAATGGAAAACCGGGGATTATTTTTATCCATTGGGAATGAAGAAGAAAAAAAAATTGTCCCGTTTTTTTATCGACCAGAAATTGTCAAAAAGTGAAAAAGAAAATACCTGGGTAATAGAGAGTGACAAAAAGATCATATGGGTGTTAGGTCACCGCATCGATGAACGGTTTAAAATCACTGAGACCACAAAAAACACTCTCCGGCTTACACTGACACGGTCATAGCTTACCGGTGACCTGTTTCCAGAAAGAATCAAGGATGTCATAATCTGTAAAAAGTTCGGTGGCGATATAGGTGAATACCAAACCGTAGATAGCGCCGGTGATATGGGCAGTATGACCGATATTATCCTGTCCTCTTTTTGCAAGGATTGTGGAAATAACAAGGTAAATGATGGCAAAGATGTAACCGGGTATTCTCAGCCCCGGAATGAAAATAAGTCCCACCCCTGTATTTGGATTGAACAGGATCGCAGAGAAGATAACAGCAGATACAGCACCTGAAGCCCCTAAGGAGCGATAATGATACTGGTGCCGGTGTTTCAGGTAATCCGGGACAGAGGCTACAATAAGTGCAGTAAAATAGAGTAAGAGATATACCCCCTTACTTTTAGTGTCAAAAATGAACGGGTATGAATATAAAAACTCAACGCCTTCTCCAAAAGAATAAAGTGCCAGCATATTAAAAATAAGATGAGCCGGATCAGCATGAATAAATCCGTGACTGATGAAGCGGTAGACCTGGCCTCTTTTAACAGAGGGAGGATAAAAGATCAGGTCGTCAATAATTTTTTGATTACTGAAGCCACTTATTGAAACAAGACAGGTTGCTATTACAATTACCAGGGTGATCGTGAATTCCATGCTTTATAGTTAAATAGCCGAAAGTAAATATTATTTGTGATGATATTTCTCATTTTTCAAAATAGTACAGGCCCGGTACACTTGTTCTGCCAGTATGAGTCTTACCAGCTGATGAGGAAATACCAATTGAGACAAGCTCCATTTGTAATTGGCTCTTTTTAATACATTGTTATCAATGCCAAATGCGCCGCCAATTAAAAAGATAAGATGCTTTGCACTTTCATTAGCTCTTGCCTGAACAAAAGCAGCCAGTCCTTCTGAACTCATTTGTTTACCTCTTTCATCCAGCGCTACCAGGTAGTCATCTTTTTGAAGCCATTGCAAAATTATTTCTCCTTCTTTTTTTTTCAGGTCCATTTCACTCATCATGCCGGCATTTTTTGGAACAGGTATAATATTCCATTCCACCTTGTAATACCTGGAAATACGCCGGGTAAATTCTTCCACCCCTTCTTTTATATAGGGCTCATGATTTTTGCCAATTGACCAGAAAGAGATCTTCATTTTATAAAAATAAAAAAGTCCCGGCACAGCGGGACCTTTTTTATTGTCATGCAATATTATTTGATCTCATAATCTTTTTTGAAAGACATCAATGTACTCCGGTATAAAGCATTGTCAGGATCAAGTGTTGCGGCTTTGCTGTAATACTGGTAAGCCTCCGATAGGTAATGAGCATCTTCCAGCATGAAGGCGATACGGTACGCCTGTTCTGCCGGTGCTTCAAATTGTGCTCCCTGTTTCAAAATACTGTCTAATATGGTATTGAAAGTTTCTTTGGTAACATAGTTCAATACTTTTCTCTCTTCATTTTCTTCTCCTTTTACCGCAGCTACCCAATAATATGTTTCACCTGGTTTCATCCGTGCAGTAAATGCAGGAACAGATATCTTTAATTTGGTCACGGTAGTTGAATAAAATGGTTCTGCTATATTACTGCTGTTATAAAGAAAAAAGTCAAACTCTTTGGCATCGGCATATGATTTCCAGGAGAGAGGAAATTCTCCGCCGGAATAATTCACCGTATCCAGCCGCGGATCGATCCAGATATTATTAACACCACGGGTAACGGCACCCACATTGTTCATATAGGCTTTCCGGTTGCTGCCTGCTGAGCCGGATGGTTTTGTCATTTGTGCCCAAACATATTTTACATAATTAGCACTGACTGAATTGCTGCTTATTTTACAGGAGTCGCCAAATTGATTCAGTTTATAAGTTCCTGCTTTCGTTAAGGTGAACATAGCAGCTTCATTACAAATGAGAGTGACAACAGAAGATGGGCCGACTTTAATGGTAGCAGCACTGTTCATGGTTTTGCCCACTTTAGCTTTGCTTTCAATGTTGTTTTCTACAACCGACACATTCCCTTTAAAACTGTAGAGAAGGAAACTGCTGTTTTGTGCACCGGCAGCAAGTCCCAGCACAGTAAGCACAATAAGGAAATTCAACTTTTTCATTTTTAGGTGTTTTAGGTCAATGGTATGTCAATGATGATGTGGTTTGAATATGGTGTGATAATTAAATTTTTTGTGCATCCACACAGCCCAGGCTTCATAGAAATAAATAACGTCAACCGCCATGATAATAACTATTAAGCTGAGTTTCATATCCAGTTTTACATTAAACTCATCGAAACAATAAATACCGAGGTAAGCAAATAACAACACAGCTGCTACCTGGATAACTTTTGCTACTAAATGGAACCAGATATGGTTTTCCAGGTAATACCGGATAAAGAAAGACATAAACAGCCAGCAAACGACTATTGATATCAGGAGATTCACCCACGAAGGTACTTTTTTTATATAGTTATTCCCTAATACCATGGATATAATGTTGGCATGAACAACAAGACCATCCATGTCCGGGATTGATTTGCCGGCGAACTTAGGGTTCATAGGGGTAAACTTTTTGTCTTCTACATCGTAAGGATTTGGGCTGATATACCCCAATAAGGCAATCTTGCCTTTAATGTAGGAAGAATCTATACCTGCAAGTAAATCTTTTACTTCTACTAACCTGTATTGCATTTTTTCTAATCTTCTGCTATAGTTGATTACTTCTTTTGGTTTGTTTCTTTTGAGAATTTTCTGATATGCTTTTGGGCTGTATTGCTCAATAATTGCGGTAGCAAAACTTTTCTTTCCTGCACTTTTATCATGGACATCATTTTTGAAAAAAGGGTTCCATATGCGAACAGAAGCTATTTCTTCCTCAAAGAAATTTACATATCCTTCTTTTGCACCTGTTTGTGCGGTGAAATAATTACTCTGAAACTCACTTTCTTTATTTCCTTTTCCAGGTAGAAAGCGGCTTGCAAGTATAAGATTAGGAGTTTGGGAAATCGTTTTTTTAAGTAATGAATCGGCATCAGATTCTTTTGGCTCTGCCATCCAAACATCAAGACCAATAACCTTTGGCTCATATGATGCTGTTTTTTCAATAAGAAATGACAGTTCTTGCCTGTTAGCTACACCGATGTTGATGATTACAATGTTGGAGTCTAACGTAGAATTCTTCCCTTTTTTCAACTCAGCATATGCAAGGTCGGTATAATCAAAATCCTTCAATCCCATTTTTAATGGATTCAATACATAAAGATTTAAAGGAATGTTGCTAAGCCCCACAATGAAAATAAATACCCATATAGTAGCAAAAATGGTATCCCTCTCATACAGGTATTTAGTAAAATGTCTTCCTACTTTTTTGGCTCCCTGCCCGATATGCTTATGCAGTGGCTTCTTCATGAAAATGCTTTAATGATAGTTGGCGGTTTTGTTCGTATGATTTCTTACTACAGCCAGGGGTTGCAGCGGCTTAAAATTTTAACGCATCCGATGCCGGCATCTATGATACCCAATTCAGGGTATTTATCAATGTGAACGCTGTCTTTCCCCTGTAAATCCGTAATTTAGAAAGTCTAATTTATGAGAATTTCCTCATCCATAGCGATCGTTGGTCTTGTAATTCTCTTATCAGGGACTAAAGTAACTGCACAATCACCTCCCACACCAAGAGACACCAGCATCAAAGGACCACAGACTTTTGCTATAATAATGGGAATTTCAAAGTACAAGTATGTTCGCCCATTATCGTATGCTGATAAAGATGCAGAAATGTTCAGGGATTACCTGCGGTCACCAGCCGGGGGAAGTATCAGTGACAATAATATTTTTATTTTACTGAATGAGCAGGCCCTGTCCACCAATTTCTGGAGCAAAGGATTCAAATGGCTTGATGCCAAGAAAATGCAGAAGGGGGACAGGTTATTCATTTATCTCGCTGGTCATGGTGATGCGATAGACGAAGACCAGTTCTTTTATCTTACCTATGATTGTAATCCTGCCGGAGATAAAAATAATTATATAGCAGGAGGTAATGTGCAGCTTTACAACCTCAAAAAAAAGATCGCCAAAGAAACAGCTAAAGGGGCAGAAGTATTTTTTATTATGGATGCCTGCCGTACAAGTGAATTACCGGGTGGAGCGGAGGGACAGAATTTCCTGAACTCTGCCATTTCTGAAACAAGGGCAGGGGAGATCATCATGCTGGCCACCGGTGCGGGGCAGGAATCACTGGAGGATGCTTCTATTGGTTCGGGTCATGGGCTGTTCACCTATTACCTCGTGGATGGATTGAACGGTCTTGCTGATACAGAAGGAACACCTGATAACAAAGTAACTTTAGCTGAAATACAGAAATATGTTGACAAGAATGTGCCGGCTGTTGCACAACAGCGGTTCAGGCGAAAGCAGGATCCTTTTTTCTGCTGCAATGAAAACAGCGAAAAAACGGTAAGTATTGTAGACCCAGATCACCTGAAAAAATGGATGGAGACAAGAAAAAAAGGGCCAGGCAGTTCGTTCAATGGAAGTAACCGCAATAAAAGAATTCATTCATCCATTGCTGATACACAATTGTTACAGACCTATTATCTTTTTAATGATGCGATAAAACAAAATAAACTAACCGGTAAAGAGTCAGCAGAATTTTATTACAACCAACTGGAGGAAAAATTCCCCGGTAATTCTTATACCACAGATGCCCAGTCTACCCTGGCAGTAGAATTTATCAATTTTGCACAGGCGAAGATCAATCTCTACCTTGATTGTAAAGATGCGGTGGCGATACAACGTATAAGGGCTCAATTAGATGACGAGGGCAATGCAGATGAAATAACGGCCAGTATTGACCGGATGGAGAAAGTGGCGCAGCAGGAATTTTATGAGGTAGGGAATATGCTGGAAAAGGCCATCAATATTATTCGCCCGGATGATCCGGATTTTGCAGAGACACTTACAGGCCGGATGTATTTTTTTAAAGCAAGGGGCTATTTTGGAAAAGCAAAGAAAGTAATTGATATTAATAAAGCCTTTGACTATGCTTATAGTGCATTGGCAAAGGATAAGAAAGCGGCTTACATATTAAATACTATTTCATCCCTGCACCTGGATAATTATCGCTACGACAGTGCTATTTTTTATGCCAAAGAAGCGATCATTACCGCACCCAAATGGCGATACCCGTATGTTACGCTGGCTTTTGCCTATCGAACATTGAGCAAACCGGATTCAGCCATAAAGTACTACAATAAGTCGATAGAAGCAGATCCCAAAAATGCAGATGCTTATGTGGATCTTGGACATTATTATTTCTCACTTTCAAAAGGGGATTCTGCTATTGCTTATTATGAAAAAGCATTACAGATTGAGCCGGGTAATGTGTACGCCGGTAATAATATCGGCTGGTTATATTTCAACAGGAAGAAGTATGATGAAGCTATCCGCTATTTTAAAAGTAGTATAACATTGGATCCGAAACTGATCAATGCATATAACGGGTTGAGTAAAAGTTTTTTTGAGAAAAAGGAATATGATTCGGCACGGATCTATTATTCAAGGGCCTTTGCTAATTACCAGGATAAATCTATCGTCAATGTTTACATTGGTAATTTTTACCGCGACCTTAAAGCGTATGATTCTGCAAAAGCGTATTACCGGCTGGCGGCTGCGCAGGATCCCAATTATGAAGACGCATTTAATAACCTCGGACGTTCCAGTTTTGCCTTAAAGCAATACGATTCTGCCAGGTATTTTTATCGCCAGGCATTACAGGCCAATCCTTACTCAGCGTTTGCGCTAATAAATATGGGAATAGTGTTCAAAGAATTGGAACAAGCAGATTCTACATACAATTATTTTCAGCAGGCTATACGGCTGGAGCCTAAAAACCCTTCGATACTGAATAACCTGGGAGTGATATACGGAGAAGACAAAAGCTATGATTCAGCCAAGCAATATTTCAGAAGGGCCTTATTTGTAAGGCCTGATTATAAACCGGCTTCCAATAACCTGATGAAGGTATTCAGGGAATTGAACCAGCTTGATTCAGTCACCAATTTCCTGAAGAGTTCATCACTGTTTGATCCTGGAAGCGCCAGCTTTCTGAATGATATGGGACTTGTATTTTATGACCAGAAGCGGTATGATTCTGCCCGCTGGTATATCCGTAAGGCAATAGTACAGGATCCTGCGAATCCAAGATTGCTGAACAGTATGGGGTTAGTATTGCAGGGGATGAAACAGTACGACTCAGCCCAGGCCTACCTGCAAAAAGCTATAAAGGTTGATCCTGAGAATCCTGTTTTATTAATGAATCTTGCAGGAGTATTCAAACAGTTAAAGAATTCGGATTCTGCGGCGCATTATTTCAGGCAGCAACTCATTCTTCGTTCACAATCAGATATACCGCAAACCTACCTGGCCATCGGCAATTTCTTTGCCGATATGAAACTGAATGATTCAGCTGTTGTATATTTTAAGAAGGCCATTGCTCTTAATGATAATTACCAGCCTGGTTATATTAATGCCGGCGTTTCCTATATGGAAATGGAAGAGAACGATTCAGCCCTTGTGTATCTGCGCCGGGCAGTTGAGATCAATCCGCTCAATGCCGTAGCCACTCTTAATCTTGGATTAATTTATCATGTGCGGGCCAATTATGATTCAGCTATAGTTTACCTGCAGCAAGCCATCCGGTTGGATCCCGGAAAAGGAAAAACATATTACCAGCTGGCCTGTAGCTATGCCCTTAATAACAAATCAGAGCAGGCAATATTATACCTGCGACAGGCTTATGAAAGAGGGTATAAAAATACCGAGGGGCTCCTTACAGATCCTGACCTGTTTGGTTTAAAGAACTATGTGGAATTCCAGGCATTGCTTGATAAGTATGTGCCTGACTGGAAGAAGAGGTAAAACCTTTTCTCCTGCTTTTTGCCTTAATTTTTTTGTCCTATATTTGCCGCCCGCTGGCCCCGTAGCTCAACTGAATAGAGCATTTGACTACGGATCAAAAGGTTTCAGGTTTGAATCCTGACGGGGTCACAAAAAAGCCTCTCATTGGAGAGGCTTTTTTATCAAATTGATTTGGTAGAGTTAGTCTTTCAGCTTTGACAATAACCGGAGTATCTCCAGGTACAGCCATACAATGGTAACAAGCAAACCAAAAGCACTGTACCATTCCATGTATTTAGCGGCTCTTAGTTCAACACCTTTTTCAATGGTATCAAAATTCAGCAGCAGGTTAAAGGCGGCAAGTCCAACAACAAGTATTGAAAAGCCTATTCCCAGCGGGGTAGATGCATTGGTAAATGACCCGATCGGTGAACCCATGGCCAGGTAAGTGATCCATTGAATAAGATAAAATACAGCAATAGCTATGGTAGCAACTGTTATCACTGATCTTAGTTTTTGAGTAACCTTTATGATCCGGTATCTGTAAAGCAGGAACATTACCAGCGTAACAAGTAAAGTGAGTGCTACTGCTTGTGTCGGCAACCCTGGGTAGGCATGATTATACATAGCAGAAATCGAACCTACAAAAAGCCCTTCGAGTATAGCATAGGCAGGAGCAATATAGGGTGCCCATTGTTTTTTAAACATCATAACCAATGCTAATGCCAATCCGCCAAATACTCCGGCAAGCATCAATGGCATGGGATCACTGCCTTTATCATACTGACTCCATGCAAAAAGGGTGGAGGCAATCATCAGTGCCATCAATACTCCGAATTTATTCATTGTCCCGCTGACGGTCATTTCTTCACCAGTTCCGATTCCTTCCAGTATTGTTCCCTGGTAGGTTTTTTCCTGAAGTGTGGGGTTGCTTGATTTGAAAAAAGACATAGTCAATGTTTTTGTTGTATATAAAAATAAGGGAAATTGATAAGATGGCATAGTTAATAATGCCATCTTACAAAAGCTTCCATTGCAGCATAGTGGGTAAGTCCCAGGTCGGCATAGAGATTGGCCGTAGCAGCATTACGTTCTTCGGCCCGCTGCCAGAATTCTCTTGAATCACTTCCCTGGAAAGGAACCATGTCTTTTTGCGACTGGTGAATAAATATTCCAAAGCGTTTTTTCAATACCTGGTCCGGACTCATCGGGATGGCCATTTCTATTTCTTCTATATTCCATTCCTGCCAGGCACCTTTGTATAACCAAAGCCAGCAGTCACTGATCCAGTCGTCACCAGCTTTCTTAATTCTTCTCAATGATTCTATTACCACATTGAAGCAAACGATATGTGTGCCATGGGGATCGGCAAAATCACCGGCGCAATACACCTGCTGGGGTTTTATTTTGCGCAGCAATTCCATCGTTACTTTCACATCTTTTTCACCCATCGGTTTTTTTTCAATGGTTCCTGTTTCGTAGAAGGGCAGGTTCTGGAAATGTATATTTTCTTCTTTGATACCCACATAGCGGCAGGTAGCTTTAGCTTCACCGCGGCGTATCAATCCCTTGATAGCACGGATAGCAGGAGTATCTACCTGGTTTGATTTTTTGCGTTGCAAAAACTTCCGGGCATCAGCCAAAATCTTTCCCGACTTCTTTGTATCAATGCCGGCTATTTCTTCAAAACCCACAGCAAAGTCGAGAAATCTTGTAACGAACTCATCTGTTACAGCAATATTGCCACTGGTCTGGTAACCTACATGTACATCATGTCCCTGGTCATGCAGGCGTTGAAAGGTGCCACCCATGCTGATGATATCATCATCCGGGTGAGGAGAGAAGATGATAACCCGTTTTGGGAAAAGGGCTGATCTTTCCGGGTGAGTGGGAAGATGTGCATTGGGTTTACCACCGGGCCAGCCGGTAATAGAATCTCGCAGTAAATAATATACCTGCAGGTTGATTTCGTAGGCATCTCCTTTTTCTACCAATAAATCACTTAAACCATATTCATTATAATCGCTGTTGGTTAAACTTAATACCGGTTTCTTCAGTTTCAATGCCATATTCACCACTGCTTTTTTGATCATCTTCGGTGTCCATTCGCAATCACCGGTAAGCCATGGTGATTTATTTCTTGTAAGCTCTGCCGCTGCGGCTTCATCCACTACAAAAGTTACATCATCGTGATTCTGCAGGAGTGAAGCGGGCACCTGTTCGCTGTCATCTTCCTCCACCGCTTTTTTAATAACAGGAGCTTTGGCGCTGCCCCATGCCATCAGGATTATTTTTTTTGATTTTAAAATGTTGCTGATGCCCATAGTAATCGCCAGGCGGGGTACTTCTGATATATTGGCAAACTCGTAGGCATTGGCTATTCGGGTGGAGTTATCTAAAGTGATCAGCCTTGTTTTTGAATAAATACCTGAACCGGGTTCATTGAAACCGATATGACCGTTATTACCTATGCCGAGTATCTGCAGGTAAATACCACCTGCATCCTCTATCATTTTCTCATATTTCCGGCAATGCTCTTTAATATCTTCTTTATTTATTTCCCCGTTTGGTATATGAATATTTTTTGGATTGATATCTACATGATCGAACAAATGTGTTTTCATGAACCGGTTATAACTCTGCAGCGCATTATTGGCAATGGGATAATATTCATCGAGGTTGAAAGTAACCACATTCTTAAAACTCAGTTTCTCTTCGCGGTGAAGGCGGACCAACTCTGCATATAAAGTTTTTGGTGTGGAACCGGTAGCCAGCCCCAGCACACATTTCTCTTTTCTTTTTTGTTTTTCTTTTATGAAATCAGCGATCTGCAGGGCCACAAATACAGACCCATCTTTTTGATCAGGAAAAACAGTAACGGGAATCTTTTCAAAACTGTCAGCAAAGCTGAGTGGAGAAGCTTTTTTTGCCATTGCGTTGGTTTGAGCTGTAAAGGTAATTATTTAGCTTGAAGGTTTATGCGGTTTTTTGCTGGTTTCTGCGTTAATTAATTTCAATCTCATCTACAAACAACCATGCTTTACTGCCGGCCCCGGGATTACCAGATGGAATAGTGCCGAAGTTGGAGATATGCACTTTGATAAATCTTGCATTGGCAGGTTGTAAAAATTCATTGATTGCTTCGTTATTAGCAATGATTGGATTAGAAATAGCTACTGGTGAAAAACTAATACCATCATTAGAAACTGAAATACTTACAGCCGATGGTTGGTATATCCAGCTGCCGGGCTGGTGGAGATAATGCACTTTTACAAATGAGATGTTCTCTTCTTTTCCCAAATCAATAGTAGCAATACAATCTTCTCCGCTGAAACCAAGAAACTCCTTTGATCTTGCCAACCCTTTTTCATTTTGCACACCGTTAACTAAAGTAAAGGCTCCGTCGCCGGGATAGCTTTTGGATGCTTGTTTTTCTAAGGTTATTTTTTTACCGGTGGCTTTGGAGAAGCGAAAATCTTGAGTAATGACCGGGCCTTTTGAATGATGTAAAGCTTGCCAGGCACTTACCTTTTTAGATTCAGTTATAGAAATAATTTTAAGTGTATCACCATTGCCATAATGGGGACTTTGAATAAATCCCTTATCACCTGCCTTTTTATTTATTTTCTCAAACTTATAGCCAACTAATTTGGTTGGGTCAGATACATCATATTGAGGAAAAGTGTCAACCAGGATAGTATCTTTTTTATATATGAATTCTTCTCTTGAAACAATCGTGCAATACTCACAAATCTGTCTTGAGTATTTTGATCTTATTTCCCAGATTATTCCCCTATAATCTTCTTTAGGAACAACTTTCGTTTTTAAATCAAAATACGCTTTACTATAATTTGTCTTCCACAAATCGTATCGCTTAAACTGCATCATCAATCTTTTTTCAAAATCCTTCCAGTCCCGGTTCTCTTTCCTACTCCATAACACTTCACTCAGCGCTGCCATTCGTGGAAAGATCATATACTCAACCTTCTTTGTATTTTTTATGTATTCTGTCCACAGATTTGCCTGTGCACCAAGTACATATTTTCCTTCTTCTTCGTTTAGTTCTTTTGGTATTGGTTCATAAGCATATACTTTTTCAATCGGGTTGTACCCACCAATGGTAACACTGTCCTCATTCTCACTTTGTGTATGATCAAAATACACAGGATTGCCCGGTGTCATAATCACATAGTGTTTTTGTTTAGCTGCTTCAATACCACCGGCTTCTCCTCTCCAGCTCATCACTACGGCATTAGGGGCAAGACCGCCTTCCAGTATCTCATCCCAGCCAATCAATATTCTTCCTTTGCTGTTCAAATATATTTCCATGCGCTGAATAAAATAACTCTGCAGTTCATGCTCATCTTTCAGATTGTTATCTTTTATTCTTTTCTGGCAATGCGGGCAGCGTTTCCAGTTTTCCTTGGGGCACTCATCACCACCCACATGTATGTACTTCGATGGAAAGAGGGACAGTACTTCATCCATCACATCTTTTAAAAATTCAAAAGTTTTTTCCTGCCCGGCACAGAATACATCATCAAACACTCCCCATGTTTCTTGAACTAATTTTGTTTTCCGTCCTAAAGTATCATTTGGGGTTAATGGAAGTCTTTGCTGTAACTGACTTGC
>Ga0209573_1004077_pt1 | contig 15011 bp, 13 predicted proteins | sample TNRBio252014_DNA_FD_185870 | JGI IMG/M metagenome (GOLD analysis project Ga0209573, IMG submission 185870) | Wastewater treatment Type I Accumulibacter community from EBPR Bioreactor in Madison, WI, USA - TNR Reactor_6/25/2014_ DNA (SPAdes)... | ecosystem: Engineered > Bioreactor > EBPR >...
CCCACTGGGACGGCCCCGGGTCGTCACCCACAGGGACGGTCCCCGGTCGTCACCCACAGGGACGGTCCCCGGTCGTCACCCACAGGGACGGTCCCCGGTCGTCACCCACAGGGACGGTCCCCGGTCGTCACCTCTCCACATTTTCCTCAAAAAAAAGCCTCCGGTTATCGAGGTCAAAGGCACAGAGGAAGCCAATACCGGGCATGCGATCCTTATAGACACAGCCGCAGTCGATATTCAGCACGGGTAACTCGTGTAGTCCTTCGAGTTGGGTTTCAATGAGATGGCGGGGAGTAGGCGTATGGCCGTGCACCACCACCGCGCCATTCAGCAGAGAAGGTTTAAGTTGGGCATACCAATTGCGAATCCAGAGCATAGATTCGGTATCTTCGAGCGGATTATTTTTTTTAAAATTAAAACCGGCGTGCACCAGCCAATAATCGTCGGAAAGCGAATAATAATCCAGTTGCCGGATAAAAGCCAAATACGGGCGGGGCAGGAACGTATCGGTTTGCAGTTCGTCGTGAAAACTATCGACCGTTTCGGCGCCGCCGGCGTTCAGCCACAATTGGAGTTCCTCCAGGCCGTGCTTTGACAACGCGTTCAGCAACATCTGTTCGTGGTTGCCGCGCAGGCAAATAACGGAGTGCCCTTCGCTTCGCAACTGCAAAATCAGGTCAATGACGCCCTTGCTATCCGGCCCGCGGTCGATATAATCGCCCAGCAAGTACAGCGTATCCGCCTTGCTCAACCCGATCTGATCGAGCAGGGACTGGAAAGTACGGCGGCACCCGTGAATGTCTGAAATAGCAAAGCGGCGCATGATTGAGTGAACTGTGAACAGTGAACAGTGAACTGGGGCACGGTTTCTATGGGTTGGTAGCAAAGATACGGTTGGCAGATTTTATTTGCCGGAAATATTCGGGCTAAGAGGGAAAAGGTTTATTTTCGTGGTGACAAGGCAAAAGGGAACCTTGTCACCTTGTCACCGCCCGGGAGGTGAACGGTAAACATTCACCCTACGTGGTCGTCACCTTGTCACCCAAAACAACAAACATGCGATTAATAGACCGGCTGCTGGGCAGTTCGGAGGAAGAAACGCCACAACCTAATATCCGGTTTGGAAGATACAGCGACTCCTACAAGGAACTCGTCAACTTCGAAAACTGGGATGATGCGCTCCGCAAATTCGAAGAAGAAGAATACCTGGCGGGCTATGAGGCTTTTTTTGCCTATCTGCGCGACGAAAGCGAAGACAACGTACGCTGGTGGAAAGAAGGCGGACGCCTGCATTTCGAACTACTGCAGGGCTCCAAAAAGATCATCGGTTTTGCCGACTTGAAAAAGCTGCGGGCAGAAGCCAAAATTGCCAAAACCGGTTCGCTCAACGTGAGCTTCATGCGCCGGCTGATGGAACAAAATTTCAACCTGAAATACAGCCGCTACGCCCTCGACGCGGATAAAAACATCACCATCGTTTTTGATACGTTTAATGTCGACGGCTCGCCCTATAAACTGTACTACGCCCTCAAAGAAGTAGCCACGAATGCCGACAAGCAGGACGACCTCCTGCTCGATGAATTCAAGATGCTTCAGTCTGTCGACAGCTCGCACCTGGCCCCGCTGCCCGATGAAGAAAAAGAAGTCAAATACCGCTATATCGCCAATTCGATACAGCAGGTTTTTGACGAAATCGACCACGGCGCGCTTAATAAAGACCATTATCCCGGCGGCATCGCCTATCTCCTGCTCGACCTGGTATACCGCCTCGATTATCTGGTAAAACCCGAAGGGTATACCATGGAAACCCTCGAACGCCTGCATCGGCAGTATTTTGCCAAAGACGATAAAACGACTGAGCAAAAAAACCAACTGCTTTGCAAGGAATTGCGCAAGCTTATGGAACGCCCCAAAGAAGATTTTTTTAGTGAAATGTACCGCATCAAATCCACCTTCGGCATTACCAACCCCGTCAATCACGACAGAGTGGTCGACTTTATCGAGGGCGAACTCAACCACATGGACTGGTACAGGGACAACGGGCATACATCCGTAGCCCTGGCCATCCCCGGTTATATCGTGGGGTATTGCATGTTTAATTACGCCGTACCCAAACCCGACCGCGACCTGTTTCATCTGTATTTCCAGATCACCCAGCCGCAATATTTTCGCGATTTGGGCTTCGATGTGGATTTTTACGACCCTGCCACCGGCAAGTTTCAAAAAAAAGCCATCCGCCGCGCAATAGACCATATCGTAAAAGAAAACGAAGATCAATACAACCGCCTCGACCCCGCTACCGGTTCGCTCGATTACGATTCAATGCCCGAATTTGCCAAATCATTCCTGCTCATGGTGCGCAACCTCGACTTGTCCAGAATTGATTAAACCGACAACCATGCAAGTCTTACCGGACATACAAGCTATTTGGGATATCCTGGAGTCCGTGGCCGACCCCGAGATCCCCGTATTGACGATCAACGACCTGGGCATTGTGCGCGATGTGCAGCTCCACAGCGACGGATCGCTAGAGGTGATTATTACCCCCACCTATTCGGGTTGCCCCGCTATGCAAATGATTGAAGTAAATATCAAAGCAGCCCTGCAGGAAAACGGCTACGAGCAGGTGAAGGTCACCTCGGTGCTCAGTCCCGCCTGGACTACTGACTGGATGACCGAAAGCGGACGGCAGAAGCTGAAAGCCTACGGCATTGCCCCGCCGGAGCCCGGCAGCGCCGATAAAGGCGCCTTATTCGGCGAGGTACGCCGCGTAGAATGCCCGCACTGCGGCTCCGGCAATACGCGACTGGTGAGCCAGTTCGGCTCTACGCCCTGTAAGGCGATGTACCAATGTAAGGAATGCCTGGAGCCGTTTGATTATTTTAAATGCCACTAGGGCGACTTTGCGACTTTACGACTTTACGACTTTACGACTTTACGAACTTAGGAGCTTCCCGTATCTTGTACACTTATGCTCGTACAGTCGTACAGTCGTACAGTCGTACAGTCGTACAGTCGTACAGTCGTACAGTCGCAAAACAAATGGGCCTCGTAGCTGTTCCTTAAAATAGAAACTTTCATTTATAAAAAAACAATCTAATATGGCTTTTCAACTTCCCGAACTACCCTACGCTTTTGACGCGTTGGAACCTCATATTGACGCTCGCACCATGGAAATTCACCACGGCAAGCACCATGCGGCGTATGTCAACAACCTGAATGCCGCTATTGCGGGCACTGAAATGGAAAACAAAAGTATCGAAGACATCCTAGCCAATATTTCGCAATACCCCATGGCAGTGCGCAATAACGGCGGCGGGCACTACAACCACTCGCTTTTCTGGGAACTCATGTCACCCGACGGCGGCGGAGAACCTAGCGACCGCATGAATATTCATAAAGCGATCAATCGCGATTTCGGTTCTTTCGAAAATTTCAAAAAGGAATTTACCAATGCCGCCATGACGCGGTTCGGCTCGGGCTGGGCATGGCTTTGCGTGAATGACAAAGACCAACTCTTCATCTGCTCTACCCCCAACCAGGACAATCCCCTGATGGATGTTGTAGATGCCAAAGGTACTCCCGTGCTCGGTGTCGACGTGTGGGAACACGCCTATTATCTCAACTACCAAAACCGCCGCGCCGATTATTTAAATTCTTTCTTTAACGTGATCAATTGGCACGAAGTAACCAAGCGTTACAACGAAGCCAATGAAGGCGCGTCGAAGTTTTAGGCTGTTGTGGGTTGTGGGTTGTAGGTTGTAGGTTATAGGTTGTAGGTTGTAGGTTGTAGGTATAGATTTGTACAACAGATCAACTTACAACTCACAACCTACAACCCACAACTTACAACCCACAACTTACAACACTCTTCAAAAAAACACCCTCACCCCATCCGGGCTCCTTTCAATCGGATAGTATCCGGCTTTAATGGTAATCTCTCTGGTATCAGCAAAAGATATCCCTACTTGCAATTGACACACAAAATCGGTTTCGACCAAAAAGGTATCGGTTCCAAAAAAGCGCTGCTTCGCAATGGGAGTCATGCCATTGTGCAGAAATAACCAGGGCGAGAGGCCGTCATTCCACTTCACTACCGCCAAAGCGGTTTTATCATTGGGCGGTTTAAAAATCGCCGCATCTTCCGGCGCAATTCGCTGAACGTTGCAAATGCCGAAAAAGCGGCATTGCTGACGGGGATTGCCCAATTCGACTTTCAGAAAAACCGGGCACAGTGCCGCCGACTGAAACAAGGGGTTATGGAATGGAATTTGCATGGCGTCGTCAATTGGAATAACCGTACAACAAATCTTTCATCCTCGACCCTTTTATTTCGGCGATATTATACGACTCGTTGAATTTTTCGATAGAAAAACCAATATCGCGTTTCAGGTCGCCGAATTGTTTGGGGAGCCGTGAAGAGCAAACTTCTTCATTGGCATAACTCGACACGATAACCTGGAATTTCTGGTAGTACTTTTCGCCTTGCGAAATAAAAGCTGCGTATTTATTAATAAAATCAATAAGCCGATCGACTGAAAACTCAAGGTCTGCCTGGTATTTATACGCTTCGCGCCGCGATAGCTCATCCGGCTTGGCCATCACCCCATCCATTTTCAGCACATATTCGTCGAGTTTGCCGTATACAGTCTCCCAATCGTCTTGTTTGCGGCAGGTCTCCAACCCGGTATAATACCCCAGTGGTTTGACATAATCGGTAAACAAGGCCTTGCAATCTTCCTTTAAGGTTCTGTTCCCTTCTTTGAGGTATTCGGTTTCGTAATAAATAAGGCTGAGGTCGTTGTTCATCCGCACCGTAAAGTCGAGTATACAGGCTATATTTTCCAGTTCTTTTTCCCTGGCTGCCGGCTCGCCGTCGCCCACAATAGAGGCCACCAGGGAAAAGGCTGCCGACATAAACGGGTTGGATTCGAGCAAGCCGGGCATTTTCAGCATTGTGCGTTTTTTCATGCGATCCTCCAGCAAGGCTTTGGTTTTTTGAAATTCGGGGAAAGTATTGGGGTTAGACAGCAACATGACGTTTTGATACGTCTGCAGCGAAGTAAAATGGTGGTCGAGCGCCAGGATTTTCTCGTAAAGCAGTTTGGTCAACTCCAGGCCTTTGCGAAAGCGCGTTTTGGTGAGGTTTGCCTCGTAGTTTTCGCTAGCCAGCCGTCGCTCTTCCATCAATTGTATTTTTTCAAACAAGGCCCTGATGTGCTTTTCCTCCAACTGGGGCGACCGCCCGGCCTCGTTGATAAGCTTGTCAACTGCTGACATACGGGCATCCAATTGTACGCATTGCATACGGTAGCCGGCAAGCGCATCGTTGAGTTCAATCGACATCTCCCTGCACATCTGCGCGAGCGTCGAGTCCGCCGGAGTTGCCACCGCCATTTTGGTCAACAAGAGGGTCCACGCTACTGCCAGGCAATAACGCGCCATACGCCAGGTTTTCATAGCTTAATTTTTTTGTTTTTTTGTAACTGTTTAGTAGGGTTTAGTAGGATTTATGCTTAGCTTACCTAAACCCTACTAAACACTACTAAACTGCCGAAGGCACTAAACCCTACTAAACAGTTTCTCATCTTAAAATACGACCTCCAGATAGCCGTTGGAGGCTACCACCGCATATTCACCGGCTGGAATCGTCATTTGAACGCCCTGCTGCCCCAGCGCTGTCAGTACTTCTTCGGGCACTTGAAACGGCTCGGGCACTTCAAAATAACCGGAGCCGAACTGCTCTTCCATCGTATTGGACGTCATCGAGGCGCTTTCCAGGGAAAGCACCAGCTTACCCCAGTTATTTAGCCAGACTTCTCCCCTGCCCTGTCCTTCCTGTACGATATAATTGGAGCCGGCGGCGTCTAATTGCATACGGCAGGGGCCGGTGCCAAAACACCCGGCCCGCGACCCGTATTCCAACACGACGCCTTGCGTCACCGCTGCGGCAGGTTGCAACCGGCCGGCGAATAAACTGCCAAAAGCAAAAACTAGTAATAGCGAAACAGTCAGATAAAAAGTTTTCATAGCTTTATTTTTAGTGATCAATCACTTCAGCACGGCAGAGGCTATCCAGGCTTTGTCACCCACGTACACGCCAAGTAATTTCAACTCGTCGCGCTCGGGAGAGGCAAACAGGCGGCAATAGCTGAGTTTTCCGTGGCTGCCATCCGCCGGATCGCCAACGTATTGCACAGTGTGGCCGCCGCCTTGCTGGTCGAGTGTGTGCAGGTAAAAATGTCCGTCTTCCCTTACCAGGGCGTACAACTTGTCACCCCAAGCCTCCAACTGCACGATTTGTTTGCTTAGTTGGGACTCCAATGCCTGCAAATAAGGCAACTCTTTACCCTCAGCAGGCCGGTTCAATTCGTAATAAGCTTGTGCATTGTATAGCGTATCGGTCTTTTCTCCCTGGTATACCATCGTTGTGGCGGCCTTATTTTCCGGCCCTACGGGCAAAAATTTCCCGGCGGAAAACAAGCTGAGGGTGTGTTCCAACTGGAAGCCGGCACGCTCCGATTGCCGGAAGACCTGGATTTGCCCCGACCTTCCGTCGGTGAGCCAAAGCTTGTCGCGCGACTGTGCCGCCACGGCATGAGAGAAGTAATACCCCGCATGAAGTTGTTTGTATAGCGCAGGCAAAGCGCCGATTGTAGATATAAACTGCCCGTCACGGCTGTACAAGGCGGCAAGCGGCGCCTGCTCGTAAAAACTGTCCAAAAAAGGATTTACCGAGGGATCCGTATACTGGCTCAACTGCCCCGTACCCACTGCGGGCCAACCTTTTACCACCGGGATCAGTGTAAATTCGGGCAAAAAAACGGCCTTTTTGTGGTGCAACACATAACCGGGCGTAGGCATTTCGGCGATGGTGTCGATCGAGGCTACTTCATTATTGAACCGCTTGCGGATGAAGGCTATCTTATTATAATAGGCAATCGAAGTATCCGGTTCGTAAAACACCTCCGGCAGCGATGTGCTGATGCATACGCAATCGTCGCAGTCGGGAGTAGGATAAATATCCAGATAGATAACATTTAAAATATTGGACTTTTCCAGAAACATGTAAATCTCGTCCTGTATATCGGGACTCACGTATTTTTTCTTTTCTTCCGCCGAGGGCGACAATGTACCTGCAAAGTTGCCCCTGGTATCGTATACAAATGGTTTTTGGGCAATATCGTCGAGGAATATCCAGTGTTTTTCGTCTTTTGACATCACCAGTTTTAATGGCTGCGAATAGGGTTGCCTGTCGTCTTCCACCAGTGCGGTAAAAATGTCAAACGGCAGCTTTGGTTCCTTAACTTCAAAAGCCTGGATGCCCATCGAAACGTTTTTTGTCAGTGATCTTTGTACAGGTATTTCGGGGGTGTGGTCGTTTATCAGTTCGTCAGCCAGTGATTGATTGAGGCTGATACCGAGCAGAGGCAAGGCCCGCAGCAATTGTCCGCTGCTCAAGTCTATTTTCAGGCAAAAAGGAATACTGGTTCTGCCTGCGCTATAGTTAAACTGTTCGGCAAAACGGGCTGTCGTATCAATCAATAAGTAATCGATAGAAAAATTGCGCTCCTGTACGAAGTTGAATACCGGTTTTTTGCGCGGATAATCTACCACCATCACAATACGGGACTGCGGGTCCGCTTTTTTGAGCATACCGATCAGCGGGTTGATCAAGCCTTCGCAGCGGGGACAGACCATTGGTTTGATATGAAAAATGTAGGCTTCGCCGGTGCGGAGTTGTTCATCTTTGGCCAATACTGCTTTCACCTCGCTTTCGCTGCCCGCTATTTGCTGCATGGAATAGAGCAAATCCTGCGACCACGCCGGCGCAACTAAAAGACATAATAAGAGGATTAAACCCAAGCGTAAACTGTTCCAGTGGCCGCGTATGTGCAGCCCAGCGTTGATCACATGCTCCATGATATTAGTTTTAGTAATGAAAAAAGCAGCGCCTGGCGCCATCAATCAGGCAATCAGGCGCTGCAATACCGGTATAACCCAATTATTCGATAATTCTAAACTTGAAGGATCGGCCGTTCAATTCGTTACTATCGTAGTTGTCGTTGTCGATCTTAGTAGCGGATGAACTTCGCGCTACGCTCACCAGTTGAATTTGATTATAATGGGCGACCTCGCTGCCCCTGTTATAAACCCGGAGCGAAACGGCTTCGTCCACCTCGATGGGGCCGCCACCTGGAGGCGGCGCAACCATGCCGAGCCAGTAGCCGAGCAAATCCCATAGACTACCTTCCACGACGGCACACACGTCTCTCGAGCTTTCGGGGCAAATATCGGGTTCTCCCCCACCGGATTGAACGATGCCGCCACTGCCTTTAATTTTTATCTTAATGGCGTAGGCTTCGTTGGAGCTCACCAGGCACATCAGCATGGTGGCGAACAGAAAAAAGGCGAACTTTTTCATGTCAGGGCGTTTTTAATTACTGAAGAAATACGAATGAAACATTTTTCCCGTTGGCCTCGAAACCGTCGCGCAAGTCATTTTTGGTAGCGGTTCCCGATACAAAGCGGATTCTGCTCAGGGAGCCGCGCAGGTCCAAAACGCCTTCCAACCCGTCGAGCTCAAGATCGCCGCCACCGCCAGGGGCCACCGTGGCCTGCACTACTACATTAGCACAAACAGCAGTGGAGGTTTGCGGGCATACCTTCTGGGTGTCGCCGCTGGAAACGATTCCGCCTGAGCCATACAGCGTGATTTTGATGTCGCCGACTTTAGGCTGTGCCGGGTCGTTCGACATGGCATACATAGAAGTTCCTACTGTGAGGAAAAATGCAAAAAGCGTCAAAAGCAAAGTTTTCATAGCAAAACTGTTTTTAGTGAAATAATAAGTACAAGGCAAAGATGAGGGCGTCCCGGTTTCAAAACCAGGACAAAAAATAGCTTTTTGACCAGGTCAAATTTTTCAAATTAGAAAATTTCACATTTATCCCTGAATCAAATCGCCGGATACTATTTCTGTGTATTCTTTTTGGGTGTCAGGTGAAAGGCTGTTCCACTCTTCAGGAGAATTTAGCAGGCCGAGGGCCATCAACAGAGAGATAATCAAGGTAATCATAGCTTTGTATTTTGTGAATTAATGAATTTCGATACACAAAGCTATCGCCGATAAAAATGCTAGTCACGGCCATTACCACTGCTTATGACCCCATCAAATTTTAACTTTTAGCGTATATAATTTCATAAATAATATTACCTTGCCTCCCGTGTTTTGTCCGTGAATAGTGTCGTTCACCACATAAATTTCCAGTAACCATCATTCACCCGACCGGATTACTAACAAACCGTCGTTGTCTCTTTTTCCATATCATTTATGTATGGGATGAATAGTTATGGTTTGCATGAGACATCGGCATCATGCGGAAAATTGCCGGTTATGCAGCGCAGCAAAGACCTACAAGATTTGAAGGAGCTTGTATACATTCTCAATCGCTACAAGGTTCGACATATTGAAGTAATTACGAATACGCCGGGGGCCGGGGTACAGTCGTCGCGTTACAGAAAGTTCTACGATGCGCTATTGTCCCAGGGCTGGGAATCAGAAGAAGAAGCGGCGGCATGGTTGGGTTACAGCGCTTCCGACAAGCAGTACAAACGCTTCAGAAATGAATTCAAAAAAAGGCTGTACAACACTACTTTATTCATCGATACCAACCAGCCCGAATTCAGCGACCCGCAAAGGGCATACTACCATTGCTGGCAGGAAGTAGCCGTATTAAAAACACTGGTAGGCCGCGGCACTACGATTAATGCAATGACCCTGGCCCGGCAACTGCTGGAAGTAGCCCAGAAATACGAGATCACCGAAATCGCACTGGAATGCGCCCGGCACCTCCGCCAATACTACGCCGTAAAAGACGGCAATGACGCCATTTTCCAACAATACAGCAAGTTGACTACTTACTACATGGATATCTACCAGGCTGAATTGCTGGCCAGTGATTGTTACGAGCAGATTATCATTATGTATACCCGCTCAAAAGCCGGCCGAAGAGAAAACGGCTTATTGGCAAAAAGCTATTTACAAAAACTGGCGCCTTTTTTGGAACGCTACGAATCGCACAATCTGGTGGTATATTCGAGCATGATCGGCATTTTTGAGCGCATGTGCGTATTTGATTGGGCCGGCACAATAGAACTTTGCAAGTCGGCTCTCGCCAAATTGAGCAACCGCCCTTCTATTTCACCCAACGTAATGAGCTCTTTTTTACACCAAATGACGGTGTGCCACACGATGCTCGGCCAGTATCAACAGGCCCACGACACCGCCATGGAAAGCCTCGGCAAAGCTATTGAGGGTTCTCACAATTGGTATAAAAGCCTCGAGGTTTTGCTGGCCAATGCCCTGCACGCCGGCGATTATGCCCTGGCCTGGCAAACTTACCGCACCGCCGCCGGACACGCACAATTCCAACGGCTTAGCGACCCCGTACGTGAACCATGGAATCTATACCGCGCCTACCTGGCCCTGGCTATCAAACTGCATCTGCTGGAGGTGTCTCCGCGCGAAAAAGGCGACCTGGCCCGCTTCCGGCTGGGCCGCTTTCTCAATGAAGTGCCGATTTTTAGCCGCGACAAACGCGGCATGAATATCCCCGTGCTGATCGCTCAGGTTTTGTTCCTGCTGCTCGAACGCCGCTTTGACGAGGTGGAAGAACGCCTCGAAGGGCTGCGGAAGTACAAGTCGCGCCACTTCTCTGAAGATGGCGAACACTTTCGCACCGACTGCTTTTTTCGTCTGCTGTACCTTTTGTTAAAATGCGATTTTCAGGCGCCGAAAATGAAAGCTAAAGCCACCCCCCTGCTCGCCCAAATGGCCAAAGTGGGCATCAATCTGGCCGACCAAACCCACGAACTCGAAATTATTCCCTACGAAAAACAATGGGAATGGGTGATGCTGGCGCTGCAACCGGCAAAACTCACGGCACAGCCAGCTCCAAAATCGCTTGCCGCACCATTTCGTAATCGGTAAAAGGCAAAAAATGGTTTTTGTCGGGCAATTCTACCATCTTGAGCAAATGAACCGGAATGTGCCGCCTGCTGAAATCGATATTTGCTTTCGGCGCCAGCCAGTCTTTATAGCCATGTAAATGCACTACCGGCGTCTGCAATTGCGACCAGTCGCCCACCATCTGCCGCAATTCCCCCACATGCGTCAGTTTTTCATCGCCGGCCACCCGGTTGGCGCCCGACAACAACCACCGCGTGGCGCGCCAGCGCGCAAAGTGGGCAAACCAAAAGACCGGTTCGCTGTCGGGGTCGTTTACCGGCGCCAGCATGAGCAAGCCGCCGATGCGATCGGGCCGCATCACCGCACACTTGGCAATTACCGGCCCACCGTACGAATGCCCCACCAGGTATACCGTATCAGCCCCGTATTGATCCATGACAAACTGCACCATCTCGGCCTGTCCCGCGATGGAAGTCTCCGCTTTGCCATAATTGGAATACCCGTAGCCCAGCCTGTCGACCGACACGAGGCAAGCCCCCTGTAAGAGCGTACTATCAGCCAGATAGCTGTGGAAGTTGTCTGACGACCCCGGCGCACCGTGCACAAACAGGATGAGTTTGCCGGCGCTTGTATCTCCCGTCTCCAGATATCTCACGGTGTGCCCCTTATACGGCTTATGTTGTATCCTTACAGCCACCTGCCTTTTGTCAAAATATTGATTTACAGCAGCATCGGAAGTGCGAAAGTCCATGCGAATGAAAAATATTAATGCGGTGAGGAATAGGGCGCCCAATACCCAGGCAGCTATCCGAAAAAAGCGACGCCACCGGTGACTTGAAGGTTTTTTGCTCATTGAATGACGAATTACGAATTACGAATTACGAATTTTTTATTAATTAATCAATTGATAATTAGATAATTAGAACCATTCGTAATTCCTAATTCGTAATTCCTAATTACCCTGCCCTCAACAAATCAGCTCACTAGCTCCAAAAACTCTTGTTCTGTCAAAATCTGGACCGTGCCCAGCTCGCGGGCCTTCTTGAGCTTAGAGCCGGCGTCTTCGCCCACCACCAGGATATCCAGTTTAGAGCTCACGGCGCTCAGATTTTTGGCGCCGGCGGCTTCGGCTTTTTCCTGGGCTTCCTTGCGACTCATTTTTTGCAGCGAACCGGTAAACAGGATAGTTTTGCCGTGTAGCGGCGCCGATGCGTCGGCGGCTTTGGGGCGGTCTTCGTCGGTCTGGCGCAGGTTGACGCCCAGCGTTTCCAGGGTTTCGAGCATCTCGACATTGCGGGCATTATGGAAAAAAGCGCTCAGGTTTTCAGCCACTACCGGGCCGATGTCTTTGATATGCAGGTAATCGTCGACCGTCCAGTTGCGCAAATCGAGGAGGTGGCCGATTTCGGCGGCGATAAGCTTGGATACCTTTTTGCCCACGTGGTGGATACTCAGGCTGTGCAGCAGGCGGTGCAAAGGGTTTTGCCGGGCTTTATCAACGGATTCGCGCAGGTTTCTGGCCGATTTTTCTCCAAAACCTTCGAGTTGAGCGATGCGCTCGTAGTCGAGGCGGTACACATCGGCGATATTGCGCAGCCAGCCGAGTTCGTAAAAACGCCGGATAATGCTTTCGCCGAGGCCCTCGATATCCATAGCATCTTTAGACACGTGGAAGATCATGCGCTCCAGGTCCTGGGCCCCGCACACGCAGTCGGGGCAGCGCCAGGCGGCCTCGCCGGCTTCGCGCACCAGTTCGACGGGAGTAGCCGTGTCGTTTACCGGGCAATATTTAGGGAAAACAATGGGTTTTTCGTCGCCCTGCCGCAACTCCGGCAGCGCCTTCACGATATAGGGGATCACATCGCCGGCGCGCTCTACCAGCACCGTATCGCCGAGGCGCAGGTCTCTGCTGGTGATAAAATCTTCATTGTGCAGCGACACCGAAGAGATCGTCACGCCCGCCAGCGGTACGGGTTCGAGTTTGGCCACGGGCGTAATAGAGCCGATTTTGCCGACCTGGTATTCTACGTTGAGCAGTTTAGTAGTGGCCTGTTTGGCCTGGAACTTAAAAGCGATAGCCCAGCGCGGGTGGTGGCTGGTAAAACCGGTGCGCTCCTGCAGTTGCCGGTCGTTGACCTTCACCACCATGCCGTCGATTTCGTAGGGATATTCCTCGCGTTTGCTCTGCCAGTGCAAACAGAAGTCGACCACCTCGCGGATATTAGGGCATACTTTTCTCTCCGGTCCCGGCACTTTAAAACCCAGTGCCCCCAGCATGTCGAGGCTTTCGGCGTGCGTTTCGAAGCGGCCCAGCCTGTCTTCGCCGGCTTCATTCACGGCATAACCGAGCGTATAAATAAACGCCTCAAGGCCCCGGCGCGACACCTCCTTGGGGTCTTTGATGCGGAGCCCCCCGGCGGCGGTATTGCGGGGATTGGCAAACAGCGGCAGTCCTTCGGCGAGGCGCTGCTCGTTCATTTTTTTAAAATTATCTTTCCGAATGAGCACTTCGCCACGCACCTCCACCCGGTAAATGCCCTGGCGCGAAAACGCCGCCTGCAGCGGGATAGAGCGGATTACCCGGGCGTTGGCGGTGATATCCTCGCCCATCACGCCGTTGCCGCGGGTAGCGGCGCGGGTCAGCTTGTCGTTTTCGTACACCAGCGCAATACTTCCGCCGTCGAATTTGGGTTCCACCACGTAAGTGATATCCATATCGGGGTCGGCATTGATAAAACGCTTAATCTGGGCGTCGAATTCAAAGAGGTCGTCGGCATTATACGAGTTGGCCAGCGACAGCATAGGCGTAAGGTGGGGCACCGACTGGAAGTCTTCGGTCAGATCCGCAGAAACGCGCTGCGTAGGCGAATCGGGGGTCACCCAATCGGGGTGTTCCTCCTCCAGTCGTTCCAACAATTTATAGAGCTGGTCGTACTCAAAATCGCTCACCACGGGGTCATTGAGGATATAATAGCGGTACTCGTGATAAATAATGAGTTGCCGCAGATCGTCGAGTTGATGTTGCTGCGATTTGCCGGCTTCAATGCCGGTTTGGAGGAATTGTTTAGAGCGTTCAAACAGCGCCCGTTGTTCGTCCTGGGTGTACATATTTGTATTGGCTTTGCCCGCCGTGAAGATAGGGAGTATTCTGTGTTATCGGTTGTCAGTTGTCGGTTTTCTGTTCAAGGTCTGTTGGACTATTGGACCGGTAGTGGTTTTGGTGCTTTGGGAGCCAAGCCTTAGTGGTACTTCGTGCCCTTTGTGCCTTTGTGGTAAAAAACCGGGGCATAAGCTATTTCTTTAACACAAAGGCTCAAAAACCACACAAAGGCACTAAAATTTGTTTGACTGTGAGATTGTGCGACCTTTGCCGGTCGTTGAGCGGAGTCGAAACGAGTATGCCCGGGCAAGTGGGGACTTGGTTATTCCAACCCAAACGCCCTCAAAAAATTCCCCAAGTATTGACAGAAGATGAAGTCGTAAAACTTCTCACAGCCATTGACAATCTCAAACATCGTTGTATATTAGCGTTGATATGATAGGTGTAGTATATTGTCAGAAAGAATTTGGGGCTTATTGAAAGAATATATGTCAAAACGAAGTGTAAAAGCTATTTTTTCCGCTGCGCGAGAGCCGTCCAAAATCAATCCACTGGCAACTGTTCATACTTTACGCCATAGTTTTGCGACACATTTACTTGAGGCACAGGTGCACACTGAGAAGTGACAGGGTGACAAGGTAACAAGGTGACAGGGTTACATAGTGACAAGGTGAACTTGATCGGCAATAGAAACACGCAATGCGGGGTTGGATAGCCGGCTAAGTAAACCTGCAATAGAAGGCTAAGTAAAGGCGCAATGCGGGTTTAGTTAGTCGGCTAAGTAAACCTGCAATAGACGAATAAGTAAAGGCGCAATGCGGGTTTGGTTAGTCGGCTAAGTAAAACCGCAATAGACGAATAAGTAAAGGCGCAATGCGGGTTTGGTTAACCGACTTAGTCAACCCTCAATAGACGAATAAGTAAAGGTGCAATGCGGGTTT